>ERZ772977.111-NODE-111-length-66656-cov-58.084774_pt1 | contig 66656 bp, 55 predicted proteins | sample MGYA00511131_ERZ772977 | MGnify/ENA primary metagenome ERZ772977 (study PRJEB29015, sample SAMEA2737935) | human oral metagenome | biome: human oral; feature: human-associated habitat; material: dental | place: China | collected 2151 ...
CCAAGGGCGTGAAGGCAACCATCCAGGGCGATGAACTGCGCGTTTCCTCCAAGTCCCGCGATGACCTGCAGGAAGTCATTGCAATGCTCAAGTCCGCCGACCTTGAGGTTGACCTGCAGTTCGTCAACTACCGCTAAGCTCGGGCGAGGCGTTCCCCTCCTCCCCCGCCCAGCGCTGGGTGAGGGAAGAGGGCTAGAAGCCGAAACGTAAAAGTCCTCGGGGTGGCTACTTCCACAGTAGCCACCCCGAGGACTTTTTGTCTGCCGCCCCGTCATCGCGGGTCATAATCGTCACCCCGGGTCATATTCGTACAGCGTCATATTCACACAGCACCGCATTCATACAGCATCGCTTTCGCTCCCGGATGATTCAGCGAAGAAAAGACTTAGTACTGCCCCATCTCACGAGCCTGCTGCTGCAGACGCGCAATACGCTGATCCATCGGAGGGTGAGTAGAGAGCATGTTCTTCAGCGAGCCGAAGGGGTTCGCAATCATCATGGCGCTCGCCGCCTCCGTGTTGCGGTTGTTCGGGTCCATCGGGTACATGGACACGCCGCTCTCCAGCTTGTGCAGTGCCGAAGCCAAAGCCAGCGGGTCGCCGGTCAGACGTGCGCCGTCCTCATCGGCATCAAATTCGCGGGTGCGGCTAATAGCCATCTGAATAATCTGCGTAGCAATGGGAGCCAGCATGGCAACCACGAACATGGCGAGGGGGTTGGAGCGTTCACCATCGCGGTTGGATCCACCGAACATCGCGCCAAACGAAAGGAACTGGGCAACAGTACCGATAATGGAGGCGATACCCGCCGCCACCGAAGAGGTCAGAATATCGCGGTTGTACACGTGCATCAGCTCGTGGCCGAGCACGCCGCGCATCTCGCGCTCATCCAGCAGCTGCAAAATACCCTCGGTGCAGCACACCGCCGCATTCTGCGGGTTACGACCGGTTGCGAACGCATTCGGGGTCATGGTCGGCGCCACGTAGAGGGCGGGCATGGGCTGACCTGCGCGGGAGGACAGCTCCTCCACTATGTCGTAAAGTACCGGAACCTCTTCACGGCTGACAGGGTACGCATTCATGGAGCGCAGGGCGAGCTTATCGGAGTTCCAGTAGGTGTACGCGACCGAAGCCAAGCTCACCAGACCCATAATCCAGATGAAAAAAGAGGTTCGGAAGGTCACCGAAAGCAGGCCACCAATGAGCAGCATCATGCCCACCATGGAGCCCATCAACAGGGCAGTTTTCAGTCCATTGTTATGACGGTGCATGGGTATCCTCCTAAGCAAATAGGTCAGCGCGTACAGCGTGTACTTGACTCTATAGAATACGTGCAAGCACCCGCGGGCGCACCTTATGGCGTGCGGATTCACCCAGAGCGTCACCGACGCACCGAACTATGCGGGAGGCATTAGGGAATGGCGCCCGGGATATTCACCAGGGGTACCTGCTCCAGCACCTGCGCCGTAGCAGTCGGAAAAATACCGAGCAGCAGAATCGTGCCGTAAGCACCCAGAAAAAGAGTGAAGAGCAGACCGAGCATCAACTGCCCCTCCAGATCAAAACCGGTGGTAGTACTGCGGTACTGCCCGTAAATTACGGGGGTCACAATGGGTACACCAAAGAGCAGAGCCATCAGCAAAATGTAGATGGGGTTTGTGAAGTCGTACACCATGACCCTATCCTCCTTGATGGTGATCGCCGGTGCGGGTTACTCTAGGTTCTTTGATTGTACGGCATCTCTTCACGCCCGAGGCCGGGGTGAGGAGAAGCGCCACAGAGTGGATGAAAGGGACGCCCCACCGGCTTATTATGAGTTTTTCATAAAATAATGATGAACTTCTCATAATAAGGTGTAAACTTATACCTATGACCGACGCAAAGACTACCTCCGATCCGAAGAAGACTCAAAGCCCAGACCACCACAATACCGGCTGCGCCCACACCACCGGCCTGCCCCTGCTCTCCGCAATGAGCCCCGAACAGCTCGAAGAAGCATGGACCACCGGTCTGCGCGCCAAGGGCCGCCGCGTCACCAAGCAGCGCCTCGCCGTACTCCACGCAGTGCAGGAGCACCCGCACTCCACCGCCGACACCATCGTGCAGGCAGTGCGCGAGCGCATCCCCGCCATTACGGTTCAGTCGGTCTACGTGATTCTTGCCGACCTGACCGATATCGACCTGTTGCGCAAGTTTGAGCCGCCGGGAACCCCCGCCCTCTACGAAACCCGCACGGGCGACAACCACCACCACGCCTTCTGCGTACGCTGCGGCAAGGTCGAAGACGTGGACTGCGCGGTCGGCTCCGCGCCCTGCCTGACCCCCAGCGATTTTCACGGCATGGCGCTCTTCAGCGCAGACGTGCTCTATCAGGGCGTGTGCGTAGACTGCCAGACCGAGCAGGAGGCGGCGCTCGCCCGCGCTCAGCAGGAAGCGGCAGCGCGCATCCTAGCGGCATAGCTTTTAGTCGGGTAGACCCGCTCGGTCATGAGAGCTTTTAAACCGTTGAGGCGGCGACACTACACGTGTCGCCGCCTCAACGCTTTAAGGTATTCGATGCAGGACCTAGGCACCCATGCGGGGCTGCGAATCCACAATCTCCAGCAGCTCGCGAATCTGCGCCGCGCTCAGCACGGTCGAAGGGTTAATCGCGTTCACCTTCACGCTCGGTGCGCCAATATCCAGGGCGTAACGCAGAATATCCAGGGCGTTCGCCGAACGCACCTCAATATGCGGGTCCAGCGCCGCAATCTCAATGGGCGAGGTGAACACCAGCAGGCTCTGCGGGTTGCCGTTCTCATCCGGGTCAAACACAAAGGAGGTGCCGGATGGGTCGGCAGGGTCAACGCCCACCAGCAGTACGGACGCTGGGGACACCAGCGAGCCGAGCAGCATCTGCATGTTGTCCTGCACCAGCGCCATCTTCGCGCCGTCATTACGGGGAGAAGTGACAATCCAGTGCACCTGAGCGCGCTCAATGTAGCACTCGTGATCGGTGCCGGGGTCAACCACAATCAGGTCCAGCGCCTCATTGTTAAGGAAGTCAATGAAGACCTTCATCGCCGGTTCGCGCAGAATCAGCTCGTCACCCTCGGATTCCTGACGTACGTAGCTCTTGCCAATGTGCTCGGAAGAGGAGAACACGCACAGCGCCTGCATGCCGGTCTCGGGCATGCGAATAACCTGGTGAGCCAGCACCGATTCGGGGCCCATCGGGTCCGTCTCGGAGGGAATCAGCAGGGAGCCGGTAGCATCGAGCAGAACGTCACCACCGAGCATCGTACGAACCACGTTAATGAGGGTTCGCTCCTGCACATCGTTACGGAAGGTTTCCAGAGCAGAGACCAGGTACGGGTTCGGAATCTCATGCTCGCTCGAAGACAGCGCAGCTACAGCAGAGTGGCGGGCACGGCCCTCCATACGCTCACGAGCCCACTGCGGGATACGCGGAGTATCGCGAGGGAACTCAGCCAGGTGCTCACGCACGTCGGTTGCGGTCAGGGTGCCTTCATTCTTCCAGCTAGCCGGCTCATCGTCACGGTTATAGGAGGCACCCACGCTGAACTGCGGGTTGGGCCAGCCGGTTGCCGCCACCACGATGGAGGCGGTAAACCAGGTGCCGCGGTTACCGTCGTAGGCGGCGCGCTGCAACTTGCGGACCTCAGCAATAATGGGCGAGCCGTCCTTGAGCGGGCCGATGGTGCCGATGAACTCTTCACCGTTGCGGAATTCACGCACGCGCACGAAAATCTGACCTGCCAGGGGTTTGACGTCCAGCACCATTTCGCTCCAGCCGGGGTCAACACTAACGACATCCAGCAGCCAGCTTCCAATGTTGTTCAGCGCGTCCTGGATGCGCGCGGCACGGCTACTCGTCTCGGCGAGGCGGGGTTCAGTCATAGTTCATACATCCTTGAGTGTGAATACGGCGCAGCTGGAGGCATCCGTGTTCGGTCGTAGTGTCGGCTTACAGGGTGCCGGAAGAAGCCGTCCCTTCGATTCTAACGAACACAGGCACTCAAAGCAGATAGTTTACGCCGAAAGATATATGCTCTATCTCTCCCTCAGAGCTCTTGGACACGGCTCAATCAGGCACCTTAAAGCCCAATACGCCTAAAGCGCACACTAAAACCGGGGATACACGGCATAGTGAACGCTAAAAGGTTGATAATCTTGAATCATGACGAATTCTCTGCAGGACCTTATCGACGCATCGATCTTTATCTCCACCGAGTACCAGGCTCGACTCGCTGAGCTCGTGGGTACCTCCGAGTGGAACGTGGATTTCACCTCCCAGTCTCTGGATTTTGAGACCACTCCCCCGCTCTCGCTCAAGCCGCACCTGCTGGGCACCGAATCCGAGAACCGCGGTACTTGGATTTGGTCTTGGCAGCAGCTGGGCTACTTCCCCGACTCCGTTGTTTCTGCCGCTATTCAGGCGCGTGAAACCGGTGAGCGTGACGGCCTGACCGAGCTGACCACCGACGAGCTGCCCCTCTCCGAGTCTCTGGCACGCCGCCTGACCCTGGCGACCAAGACCGTTAGCGGCCTGTACGCACACTACCCTCTGCCCGCGGGCGCTGGCGTGCGCGCATGGACCCTGCTGGAGGGTGCTGAGCTGACCCTCGAAGCACCGACCTATAAGGGTATTGGCCGCGTCATTGCTAAGACCCTGCAGAGCGAAGAGGTACACAACCAGGTTCTGGCGGTGGACTCCTACGCTCAGCAGCGTGGCTTCCACATTGCCTGGGACACCGAGGCAACCGCCGTGCTGACCGCAACCGACGGTGCCCTGCGCCTGTGGTTCGACGAGGGCCGCATCAGCGGCATCGAGCAGGCCGAACCTCAGGTTGGCCCCGAGGTCCTGGAGCAGTGCGCAGCCGCTGCCGCACAGCGTCGCGAATCCCTCGCGGCACTGCGCGCCGAGATTGAGCGCGTGGCAGCCGCTGAGGCAGCCGCACAGAACGCACAGCGCGAGCAGGAGGCGGCAGAACGCGCCGCCGCACGTGCCGAAGCTGAGGCTGAGCGCGCCGTCGAAATTGCCGAGCACGCACCGGTCGCAGAGACCGAGGTTGCCGGCGTTGAGAGCACCGAGAACCTCTACCCCGCCGACGAGGCTCCCTTCGATCAGGATCCGGCAGAGCACGCAGAGCCCGGCCTGGTCACCGTGGAGACCCTGCCCGGCGAGTACGAGGCAGAAGAGACCGAGCAGGCTCGCGTCTACACCGACGAATCCATCGGTGCCGAGCAGCCCGAGTACGAGGCCGTTGAGGCTTCCGTCGAGCACGCTGAGGAGCCGGTCGCAGCTGAGCCTGTTGCTGAACAGCCCGTCGAGGTTGAGCAGCAGGCAGCAGAGTACGAGGAGCAGCACGTGGAGCCCATCCGCAACGCTGGTGCAGCTCCCGACCTGCAGGCAGAGCACGAAGAGGCAGCCCGCCGCGAGCAGGCAGAAGCTGCACGCCGCGAGGCAGAGCAGCCCAAGAAGAAGGGTTTCTTCTCCCGCTTCTTCGGCCTCTAAACCGAATACGCAACATTCCTCAGGCGCGGTATCCTCGTGGTGCCGCGCCTGTGGCGTCTTTAGCGTATGCTGCACCCCGCATAGGGTAGAGTAGCCCCAGTGCGCATCAATACCCCCACTGGCGCATCCCGACGACTAGCATTAGAAGAACGTCACTAAAGAATCAGGTCAGAAGAAGAAACCATGTCAGAAACGCAGAAGCACACTACCCGCAACGGGTTTATCACCATCATCGGCACCTACCTTATTTGGGGCATGCTCCCCCTGTATTTTGTGATGATGGCACCGGCGGGACCGATTGAGATTGTCGTGGCGCGCGTGGTCTTCTCCCTCCTTTTCTGCGCCCTGCTGCTACCGATTTTGCGGGCAACCGCTGACTTCCGCCGCGCGCTACGGGACCGCCGCATCATGCTGGTGCTGACGGCGGCATCGTTCCTCATCGGCGCGAACTGGCTTATCTACGTGATGGCAACGACCAGCGGTCACACCATTGACGTGTCCCTGGGCTATTTCATTAACCCGCTGGTCTCCGTGGTGTTGGGCGTGATTTTCCTGCAGGAGCGCCTACGCCCGGCGCAGTGGGTGTCCGTCGCGATTTCCTGTATTGCGGTGCTGATGATGAGCCTCATCTACGGCCAGGTACCCTGGACGGGCCTGGGCGTGGCGTTCTCCTTCGGCATCTACGGTCTGCTCAAGGCGCGCGTCGCCCACGACGTGAGCCCCATCGTCTCGCTATCTCTGGAGACCTTTATCCTGGCGCCCTTCGGCATCGCAGCATTGTTTATTCTCAACGCACAGGGGCAGATGACTCTCTTCAGCGAGGGTCCCGGACACTTCTGGCTTCTCGCCTCCACCGGCGTGGTCACCGTTGTGCCGCTCATGCTCTTTGCGGCGGCAACCAAAGCCCTTCCGCTGTCGATTATTGGCATGGTGCAGTACCTGGGCCCGACCATCCAGTTTGTTCTGGCGCTGACCGTTCTGCACGAGCAGATGAGCGCCGATAAGGTGCTGGGTCTGGGCCTCATCTGGATTGCTCTCATTATCTTCACCGTGGATGCGGTGCGTGCCTCCCGCTCCTACCGCGCCTCCGCGCTGTCCGACCCGGAGACCGGCATGATCCCGCTCGTGCAGGCGGAAGACGTACAGAGCAAGTAGCTCTCCTCACCCCGAATAAAACACAACGCATAAAACACAATGATGCCCCGCCAGCTAGTTACTAGCTGGCGGGGCATCATTTCGCGTTCACACGCTAAAGCTCAGAGCCCTGAGCTTCAGCTGCTTCATCGAGAGCATCCAGATCCGGGTGACGGTGCAGGTTCAGCAGAGCCAAACCCAGGCCGCCCCAAATGATCAGAATTGCCACAATGAGCATCACAATTGCGGAGATAGACATGAGGGCTCCTAACGGGTAATGGTCGAATCAACGTGGCCGTGCTCCACCTGACCGGCAATCACCGGAGGTGCCGGAGGCTCTTCAGCCGCACGAGACTTCTTCGACCAGGGCAGAAGAGAAACAACAATCGCGCCCACCAGAAGCAGTGCGCTCATGCCCCAACCAAAGATCGCCAGCATATCTGCCGGGTAACCCTCATAGGGGGTTGCCACAAGCTTAATGACGCTCTGAATCAGGGAGTAACCCAGAACCAGCGGAGTCACAACAGCCAGCAGAACCATCCAGACCTTACCGACCTTGATGGAGGAGTAGCGGTTCAGGTGCTCAGCCAGAGCGGGCAGCGCACGAACCACGTATGCAACCACGATAATGGCGCACAGGCCAGCTGCCAGAATACCGAAGAGGTTCACGAAGTTATCGAGAATATCCAGCACGTACAGACCGGTGGTGGTCGGCATCAGCAGCAGCGAAATCAGAGCTATCGGAACAATCACCAGCGTGGTGGAGAACAGACGGGAGGTCGCGAACTTGTCCTGAACACCGGCGATAATCACCTCAAGAATCGAAATGAGAGAGGTGAAACCCGCGAAGAGCAGGGAACCAAAGAAGAGGATACCAATCAGCACGCCGCCGGGAGCCTGAGAAATAATGGTCGGGAACGCGATGAACGCCAGGCCAATACCGCTGGTTGCGACCTCGCTCACCTGGGTGCCAGCAGCCTGAGCCATAAAGCCCAGAGCCGAGAACACACCAATACCCGCCAGAAGCTCGAAACCGGAGTTCGCGAAACCAACCACAGCACCGGAACCGGTCAGGTCAGTCTTAGGCTTCAGGTAGGAGGAGTAGGTAATCATAATGCCGAAGCCGATGGACAGCGAGAAGAAAATCTGGCCATAAGCTGCAACCCACACATCCGGGTTAGCCAGGGAGTCCCAGCTGGGGGTGAACAGCGCGTTCAGACCGTCCACAGCACCGGGCAGGGTCAGCGAGTAAATCACCAGGCCAACGAACATGACCAGCAGCAGCGGGATGAAGATGATGTTGGCTGCGCCCACACCTTTCTGAACGCCCAGAGCCATCACGGCAAGCAGGACGCCCCACACGAGGAGCATAGGAACCAGGACGTTCATGTTGAAGTCCAGGGAGACGCCGGGGTTGTCTGCGACCTTCAGGAACTCGCCCTGGAAGAACGCCTTCGGGTTATCGCCCCACTCGTTCGTAAACGAGAAAACGGTATAACGCAGAGCCCACGCCACAATAGCGGCGTAGTAGATAGCGATGACGAAGTTAATACCCATGTGCCACCAGCCGATGAACTCGGTCTTACGGTTCAAACGGCGGAAAGCCAGCGGGGACGACGCACGCGCACGGTGACCGATAGCGTAGTCAAAGAACAAGAAGGTCAGACCGGCGGTCAGCAGGGCGACAATGTAGGGAATCATGAAGGCGCCGCCGCCGTTATCAAATGCGATGTAGGGGAAACGCCAAATATTGCCCAGACCAACAGCAGAACCGATGGCGGCAAAGATAAAGACGCGACGGCTAGAGAAGCCTTCGCGCTTCGTGGGCGCCTTAGGGGTAGATGCTCCCATAGTTGTAAACCTCGAATGTGTGGGGACGCGGATGGTTGGGGCGAGAATAACCCGTCGGGGTGGTTGGGCTCTGCTCGCGTCCAGAAATAGTAAACGGCTCTCCAACACGGGTTGGGCGTGGGAGCCGTCAGAGGTCTGAGGGTTGGATGTGCACCTCAGGCATGCCTATAAGGATTACCTTAAAGGCATATGACGGTCAAGAAGACCCCAGCATGCGGAAGCTTTCGGAGGGTGAGAGCAGCCCCAAGCCACCCCAAAAACCGGCGCTGACTAGCCGTAACACAGAAAACCCCCGCCGAATCCGGGCAGATTCAGCGGGGGTTTTGAAGTATGAGACGCATCAGCGCTTACGCCAGCGCACACGCTACACGGCGGGTTTTAGCCTTCGCGGTGAACCACAGCGTGCGCGAAGGACTCCAGCGCAGCCTTCGCGGTGGACTCGGGCAGCGGAGCAATCGCAGCGATTGCGCGGTCCGCCCAGTCGTAGGCGATCTGCCATGCTTCCTGGGTGACCGGGTGAGCGGCGAGCGCCTCCACGGCTGCCTCCAGTGCCTCGTCGGAGCTCAGGTCGGCATCCAGCAGGGCGCGAACAGCAATAGCGGATTCGTCGCCGGCGGCTACCGCACGGTCCAGCAGGATGGTCGGCAGGGTGGGCACGCCCTCGCGCAGGTCGGTGCCGCGGGTCTTACCGCTGGTCTTGCCATCGCTGACAATATCGATGACGTCATCAGCCAGCTGGAATGCCACGCCGACCAGCTCGCCGTACGCCTTGACCATGGAGATGACCTCTTCGGAAGCGCCCGAAAGCAGGGAGCCGTACTCGCCGGCTGCGGCAATCAGGGAGCCGGTCTTACCCTCAATGACGGCAATGTAGTGGTCCAGCAGGTCCTGACCCTCACGGGGGCCGGTGGTTTCGAAGAGCTGGCCGAGCACCAGACGCTCGAAGGTCTGGGACTGAATCTTCATGGGGCGGGTGCCCAGCTCGGACACCAGCAGCGATGCGCGGGAGAAAATCAGGTCACCGGTGAGAATCGCGACGGAGTTGCCCCAAATCATCTGGGCGCTGTCCACGCCGCGGCGCTTGGGGGCATCGTCCATCACGTCGTCGTGGTAGAGGGTTGCCAGGTGGGTCAGCTCAACGACCACCGCGGCCTCGATGACCTCGTCGTTGATTTCGCCGTCTACGGCTGCGCAAAGCAGAGCCAGCAGGGGGCGCACGCGCTTGCCGCCCGCGGAGAGCAGGTGGCGGGATGCGACGTCCGCCAGGTGGTCCGTCTGGGCGATTGCCTCTGCCAGGCGTTCCTCAATACGCGCGAGGGAGGAGAGAATCTGCGGACCCAGCTTGGGGTCTGCGGCGATGAGTTCGAAGCCTGCGGGAAGCTTCAGATCGAGGTCTCCCAGCAGGTCGGTTGCGGCGATGGGCTGCTCTGCGTTGCTCACGGTGTCTTCTATCTTCTTGGTGTTGATGTCTTCGGTGGTGTGTGAACGCGGTGTTTAGGCGCTATGCGCTTCGGGTTTGAAACCGCGGTGAATCGCGACAATACCGCCGGTGAGGTTGCGGTACTGCACGGAGGTGAAGCCCGCCTCCTTGAACTTCTGCGCCAGTTCCTGCTGGTTGGGCCAGGCGATGATGGACTCGGCAAGGTATTCGTAGGATTCGGGGTTGGAGGAGATTGCGCGGGCGATCGGCGGGATTGCCTTCATGATGTAGTTCTTGTAGACCGCGCCGAAGGGGGCGAAGGTCGGGGTGGAGAATTCGAGGATGACGATGCGTCCGCCGGGCTTGAGTACGCGGTAGATTTCGCTCAGTGCCTTGGGGTAGTTGGCGACGTTGCGCAGACCGTAGGACATGGTCACTGCATCGAAGGTTTCGTCGTCGAAGGGCAGGGCGGTGACGTCTGCCTGCACGAAGGTCATGTCGGGGCGACGGCGGCGGCCCACGTCGAGCATGCCTTCGGAGAGGTCTGCTGCGATGACATCTATGCCGGCGTCGGCGAAGGGTTCGGAGGAGACGCCGGTACCTGCGGCTACGTCCAGCACTTTCTGGCCGGGGTGTGCGTCTACGGCGGCGACTGCCTGCTTGCGCCAGTAGATGTGCTGGCCGAGGGAGAGGATGCCGTTCATGAGGTCGTAGCGTTCGGCTACGGTATCGAACATGGCGGCGATGTCGCCGGTTTTCTTGTCTAGGGTTGCGCGGTTGGCGCGGGTGTTCTTCTCTGCGTTCACGCTCTCAATTGTGGCATGGAGGTTACCAGATTCGATAGTTGGGTAAACCGTAGTAGTGTCGCACGGTGCGCTAAGGTGCGTTCTGGAGGGATTTTTGAGCCGCCAATCCGGTGTTTTATTCAATTTTTGGGGTGGGTTTTATCTATATTCAGCAAAAATTTATGAATATTTATGTATCTGCTTGCATTTTTTAACATAGGGGCGCACAATGGAGCCTAGACTTCATAGAACACACCTCACACAGGAGCACCTCATGAACACCGCAATCCTCAAAAAGGCTTCCCTCAAGCCCCTCGCACTGCTGGCAGTGCTACCCCTGGCGCTGACCGGCTGCGTCTCCACCGCCAACGAGAATTCCGACCCCAACGGCGAGGTCAGCCTCGTCAAGTCCGGCACCCTCAGCGTCTGCACCAACACCCCCTACAAGCCGTTCGAATACGAAGAAAACGGCACCATCGTCGGCCTGGATGCAGACATCGCCAACGCTATTGCCGCTGATCTGGGCGTGAAGGCTCAGCTGACCTCCATCAGCTTCGAGGGCCTGGACTCCGGTACCGGCCTTGCCACCGGTCAGTGCGATATCGCCCTGGCGGGTATCGGCGTGACCGATGAGCGGAAGAGCAAGATGGAATTCACCACCGTCTACTTCGACGACAACCTGGCAATCCTGGTCCCCAAGGGCTCCTCCATCACCTCCGCCGCAGACCTGAAGGGTGTGAGCGTTGGTGCGCAGCAGGCAACCAGCGGTGAAACCTACGCCAAGGAAAACGGCGCAGAGGTCATCCAGTACGAAGACACCTCCCTCATGTTCTCCGCTCTGAAGACCGGTCAGGTCAAGGGAGTCGCAGCGAACCTCTCCGTGGTTTCCGAGGCGCTGACCAACGACCCGAACTCCTTCAAGATTGCCTACCAGGATTCTGAGAACACCGAGCAGATTGCCGCAGCAGTTTCTTCCAACAACAAGGCGCTGCTGACTAAGGCAAACGCCACCATCGACAAGCTCAAGGCAAACGGCGAACTCGACAAGATGAAGGCCAAGTGGGTTGGCGCCGCTTCCTCCACCTCCGCGAGCGCCTCATCCTCCGCTTCCTAAGCGTCTAGCCGGTTAGCTCCCCCTCCCCCCAATTTCATGAGTACCCTTATTACTTTTGGGTTAGGGGGACTCTCCGGCCTTTACCCTTGTGAGCGTATACAACGCTCTTGACCGAACAGCACACGGATAAGAAAGCGCATGTCCTCTAAACTCTCACCCCGCCAGAAGCAGAAGCTCTTCCGCTACGCACAGTACGCCCTTCTGGCAGTTATCGCCCTGGCAGCCATTCTTCTGGCTGACTGGAAGACCCTCAGCCAGCAGGTATTCAACCTGGACGTTGCGGCGCAGCAGTTCCCCGACGTCATCACCGTGGCGTTGAAGAACACCCTGCTGTACACCACCTTGGGCTTCATCGTGGGCCTCTCCGGCGGTCTGCTGCTGGCGCTCATGCGCATTTCCTCCATCGCCCCCTACCGTTGGATTGCGACCCTGTACGTGGAGCTTTTCCGCGGTATCCCGGCGCTGCTGGTCTTCTTCGCGTTCGGTTACGGTATTCCCCTGGCGTTCAAGATCCGCTTCGTGGATAACCTGATTCCGGTGACCCTGTCCCTGGGTATGGTTTCGGCAGCTTACATTAGTGAGGTTCTGCGTGCGGGCCTGCAGGCGATCCCGAAGGGCCAGATGGAGGCGGCACGCTCCCTGGGCATGTCCCACACTCGCGCGATGATTTCGATCATTATTCCTCAGGCGTTCCGCGTGGTTCTGCCGCCGCTGACCAACGAGGTTATCCTGCTGACCAAGGACTCCTCCCTCGTGTACCTGCTGGGCGTGACGGTTTCTCAGTACGAGCTGGCAAAGTTCGGTCGTGAGGGCCTGACCGCCGCTAACGCGGGCCTGACTCCCCTGGTGGTTGCGGGTCTGTGCTACCTGATTATCACTGTTCCGCTGGGCCAGCTCTCCGCATACTTTGAGCGCCGCACCCAGCTTGCGGGCCGCAAGTAAGCGCAACGACAGATACGGATTACGGAAGATACTATGACTGCTTCAACTTCATCCATGGCCGCCTCCTCTGTGCGCATTTCTAACCTGCACAAGTCCTACGGCAAGGTTCAGGTTCTCAAGGGTATTGACATGCAGGTCGAGCCGGGCGAGGTCGTGTGCCTTATCGGTCCTTCGGGTTCCGGCAAGTCCACCCTGCTGCGTTGCGTGAACCTGCTGGAGGAGCCGAACGACGGCACCATCATGGTGGGCGATACCGAGGTCACCGACCCGGACGTAGACATTAACCGCGTGCGTACCCACATGGGTATGGTGTTCCAGCAGTTCAACCTGTTCGGCCACTTGAACATTCTGGATAACTGCACGATCGCTCAGATTAAGGTTCTGGGCCGTTCCAAGGCGGAGGCGGAGGCGGTTGCCCGCGAGCAGCTCGCCAAGGTTGGCCTGGAAGGCAAGGAAGACCGCTTCCCGGCTCAGCTGTCCGGTGGTCAGCAGCAGCGTGTGGCTATTGCGCGCGCGCTGTCCATGAACCCGGATCTGATGCTCTTCGATGAGCCGACCAGTGCGCTCGACCCGGAGATGGTCGGCGAGGTTCTGAGCATTATGCGCAACCTTGCTGACGAGGGCATGACCATGATTGTGGTGACTCACGAGATGGCGTTCGCCCGCGAGGTCGCCGATAAGGTCGTCTTCATGGCCGATGGTGTGGTCGTGGAGGAGGGTCCCGCCGATCAGATGATTGGCAACCCCCAGCACGAACGTACTCAGGCTTTCTTGGCGCGCGTGCTCGATCCGACCCACGCCGTAGTAGACTAGTACTAGCTCTTGAAAAACGTAGCGGGCGGTGCTGTACGAAACATTCTGTTTCGCGCAGCACCGCCCGCTTTTTAATGCTCTGGTTCGCGGCTACTTCGGCTCTAGAAGATACGGCGCGCCACCTTGTCAAAGGGACGGTCCGGCAGCACGGTATGCAGGAACACGGAGGGCTTAGCGCCGAAACCCACCAGGTAGCGAGTCTTGGGGCGGCGCGCCTCCAGGGCTCGCAGAATGGTCCTCGAAATCACTTTGGGCTCTGAGAGACTGGAGGAGGGCGAGTAAAGCTTACGCATATTTGCCGCAACGCGCTGCGCCTGCTCAGCGTAGACGCCATTTCGGGAGGATTCCTCCAGGTAGTCTGCCGCGATGAGCCCCCAGGGGGTCTTGATGCCGCCGGGCTCGATAATGACCACGTCAATACCGAACTCTTCAACTTCCATGCGCAGTGCATCGCTGAATGCCTCGAGGGCGTACTTGGTGGCGTGGTACCAGGATCCAAGGGGCATGGTAATGCGCCCCGCCATCGAGGAGATATTCAGGATGCGCCCGCGACCCCGTGCGCGCATATGCGGTAGCACCAGCTGGGTGAGGCGCGCCAGGCCGAAGAGGTTCACCTCGAACTGGCGGCGCGCCTCGTCGATGGGGACGTCTTCAATAGCGCCGTAGGATCCGTAGCCCGCGTTGTTGATGAGCACATCAATGCGGCCTTCTGCGTCAATGATCTGCTGTACGGCGGCTTCCATGGATGCCTCATCGGTAACGTCCATGCTGAGCGCTCTCACGCCCTCGGAGGCGAGCTCTTCAATCTTCTCAACGCGGCGGGCGGCACCGTAGACGGTGTAGCCGTAGCGCACCAGTAGCGGCGCCACGTCGTAGCCGATACCGGAGCTAGCGCCGGTGAGAAGAACGACGGGGCGTTGCAGTGACTTGGGCATTGCGTATCCTTTCGGTTTGCTCCCCTTTCGGGCTGCCTCCCCTTCGGGTTGCTCCCTGCAGTGTTAGCGGGGAGGTGTTAGCTGGGGGGGTACTTCTTAGGGTACGCTCACGCGCGGCGTACGGGCGGTGTACGGACATGCAGAAAGCTCAGGGCGTAGTGTGAGGGTATTCTCACCGGCATATGTGAGGGCAGGCAGGCATATCGAAAGCTCGCCGCGGCATCCTGTGCGGATGCGGCGGCGAGCTAACGTTATGAGGTCGGGGGTTTGAGGTCGGGCTTTAGACCTCTTCGACGTCAATATTGACCTTGGGTTCAGGGTGCGATTCGCCGGTCAGCATGGTCACCAGCAGGGTGGAGTCCTTCACGGCGCGCAGGGAGTGCAGCAGCTTGGCGGTCACGTGAATCGGCTTGCCCGGCACCAGGGTAATATCGCGGTCCTTCACGTGGAAGATGACCTCGCCCTTGAGCACCTGCACGAAAATGGGGTGCACGCTGTGGTGCTCGTGCCAGGACTGGCCTGCAGCCAGTTCCATGAGGGTCAGGTTGCCGCCGTCGGCATCAACAATCTTGCGAGCCTGGGGCTTATCGTCAAAGGGGGTCAGCGCTTCGGTGAGCTGGGGGAATACGAGGACGCGGCCTTCATGGGTACCTGCCATGGTACAAACCTTTCTTTTCAGGGATGAGTGAAAGGGGGCGCGCACCCCCTCCCTATATTTGGTATATAAAATACTAAATTAGTTATATTGTATTCCCATCCCCGCAGCGGGACAATGCCTCAGCTCACACCGAACTGAAACACCCCGAGCAGGGAGGGGAACAGCATCTACTGATAACTCCACACCTTCGAATAGGCGGAGCGATTACTATTACGCGGACGCAACAGGTTCACCATCAACGCCGTCGTACCAAAGCTCACCGCAATAATCATGCAGGTCGCCGCGGTAAACGCTCCACCGGGAATCGGCGCAAAAATCGCAATTAGATACAGGATGACCGCGCAGAACGACAGGAACAGCGTCGCAATCGTCATCAACGGCACCAGCACCAAACCGCCACGCGCCGGCACCGCAAAATCTGCCGGACGCACATAACGCAACACGCCCATACCCACAACCGTCCAGATGGCGGTGACCAGGATAGCGGTCACCACATCCGCCGGGCGGTGCCAACCATTAATAATCGTGGAGGCACCCGTCAGGCAGGTCGCCAACGCCGCGCACAGAGCCACCGTGGGCCGCAAGAAACGAGGCGCCGCAAGGAAGAGCGCCGCGCCAGCCGCCGCCGCGAAGGTCGTGTGGCCGCTGGGCGCCGAGTTGCTCAGCGCCTCCTGAACACTCAGGTCGGGCTTCACAATCAGATAGTGCTTGAGCAGATACGTACTCGTCACCGCGGCAGCCGCGACCAGCACACCAATCAGCGAGGGCAGGAACCGGTGCTTCCAAATCAGCACCGCAACCAGACCCAGCACGGCAATCACGCCGACAACCGCGGGAAGAGAATCCAACGCGGTCAGGGTCGGACCGCGGTAGCTCTTGAACTGGTGTGCGTACTCGGTGTACGCCTGCTCATCAACCTGCTGGCCGGTCGCCGTGTAAATGAAGAACACGAACACGCCATAGAGCGACAGACCCAAGAACAGCAACGCCATCACGTGACGCATCAAAACGCCGGTACTCGGAAGATGATACCCCTGCTCTTCGCCGGGACGATTCACTGGGCGGCCCGAAGCATCCACGGGAACCTGACCGGTCTGAACATACGCACCATTCGGGTAGGCGGCGGCAGGATACGCCTCGGGAGGATAAGCCACCGGCTGCGGAGGCGCCTGCGGGGGCATCTGCGGAGGAAGCGGCTGCTGCGCACCCATCTGAGGCGTACCCATTTGGGGGGCACCCATCTGATTGTTCAGCGGAAAACCGCTCACCGGAGGCTTCGGCGGATCAAGACGGCGAGTAGCCTGCATCGGCTCATCCGCACTGTAGTTCCCCTGGGAAGCGCGTTCCTGCGGCGAGGGAATCGTCTCAGGAATCTTAATCGGGGCGCGGTAGGCGCGCGGCAGAGGACGGGTCGCACCAATAACCTCTGTATGTTCGGGGTGCGAAGAAATAACTTCGGTATTCGCGGATTCAGCGTTCGCGGAACCTGCATTCGCGGAACCTGCCGGCGCAGCTTCGTTAGCCGGCGATGAACCGTAATCGGTCAGAACTTTCGTACGGTCATCACTGTGCCCCGCAGCGGGGGCAGCCGTTTCGTGGGAGTTAAGCACCTCAGTAGGATCCTGATAGTCAGAGAGCACCGCAGTCGGGTCCTGATAGTCAGAAAGCACCGCAGTCGGGTCCTGATAGTCAGAAAGCACCTCAGTAGGGTCCTGATAGTCAGAAAGCACCTCAGTCTCATCAGAGGAAAACACTGTAGTGGGCGCGTCATCAGAAGAGTGAAGAGCGCGAGTAGCCTCCAGGTTCTCCGAATCGCCCCAACCGGGGTTCCCCGCACCTGTTGTTTGCGCCTTTGATGTCTTCTTCATAACCTCTTCCGTACCTTCTGACCCTCATATCTGTTAGCGGTATTCGCCCTGCCGGTACCCACTGTTTGGGCGGTAGCCCCCAAGCTACCGATTTCTCGTACCGTAGCGCCGGTTCTCTGGGGCGAATAACTACCTACTATTCCAGGTTAAGCTATGAAAAACTAAAGTTTTTTCGACCATAACCTGAGAGTTTCCAGAGAATGCATAACAGGGTGCGAGCGCGCCCACCCGGCACCAGAATGCTATGGTGAGCTCATAGCGCATCGAAGAAGGGCAGATACCTTGAACACCAGTATGAGCGTGCCGCCTCTCGGCTACGGTTTTCACCTCACGAACACTCCCCTGCCACCGTTGCAGGAGGTTCTGGAGAACCTGTTCACAGTCGAAATTCCGATGACGGTTACTTTCCGCGGGGTCAATAGCCGCCAGAGCACGCTGATTCGTGGCCCGCATGGCTGGGGCGAGTTCGCGCCCTTCCTCGAGTACGGCGCGCAGGAGTCTGCCGCGTGGCTTGCCTGCGCGCTGGAGGCGGCGTGGTTGCCCGCCCCGGAGCCGGTGCGTACGCGCATCCCGCTGAACGCGACCCTGCCGGCGGTACCGGCGGAGCGTGTTCCGCAGGTGCTCGCCAAGTACGAGGGTGAGATTCAGGAACTCAAAATCAAGGTGGCGGAGAAGGGTCAGAGCCTCGCTGACGATATTGCGCGTGTGGCGGCGGCACGAGATGCCCTCCCGAATGCCCGCCTGAAGGTGGACGCGAACATGGGCTACACCCTCGGCGGCGCCCTTGATGCGCTGCGTAAGCTCTGCGAGTACGGCATTATTTACGCCGAGCAACCGGTGGCGTCCATTGAGGATATGGCTGCGCTCCGCTTTGCCATTGCCAAGGAGGGTCTGCCCGCCCGCATTGCCGCGGACGAATCGATCCGTAAGGCGGAAGACCCTCTGAAGGTGGCGCGCACAAACGCCGCGGACCTGATGGTTATTAAGGCGGCGCCTCTGGGCGGTGTACGTCGTGCGCTCGCGCTGGTGGAGCAGGCGCAGCTTCCGGCGGTGGTTTCTTCTGCGTTGGAGTCTTCGGTGGGTATTGCCACCGGTGCCTCTCTGGCGGCTTCCCTACCGACCTTGAGGTACGGGTGCGGTCTGGGCACGGTCTCCCTCATGGCTGAGGACGTCACCGATGAGCCGCTCATCGCCCGCGACGGGTTCATGGACCTGCGTGCCATCACCCCCAGCCCACAGCACCTGGAGCGTCTTGCCACCGATGAGCAGACCCGCCAGTGGTGGGTGGAGCGCGTCACCGCATGCTACCGGGTGCTGGAACGCGCCTCCGGGCTGTGAGGACTGCAGTTGTCAAGGTCGCACCTGTGAAGGGTAACCATAACTGAACGAAAAACCTTACGGCATTAGAATGGTACGGTGACTGAAAACCGCTCAACCCCCGCCATGCTCACCGCAGTATCCGTGCTCGATTCGCTGATTCGTGCCGGTATGCGGCATGTTGTCGTGTCTCCGGGGTCCCGCAGCGCGCCTCTTGCGTACGCTATTGCCGCCGCTGCTGAAGCCGGCGCGCTCATTGCGCATGTGCGTGTGGACGAGCGAAGTGCAGCCTTTACCGCCCTGGGTATAGCCAAGGCATCCAGTCAGCCCGTGGGCCTGGTGTGCACCTCCGGTACGGCACTGGGCGAATACATGCCCGCCGTCATGGAGGCGTACCACGCAGGTGTGCCCCTGGCGGTGCTCAGCGCTGACCGCCCCGAGCGTCTGCGCGGTAGCGGAGTGAATCAGACGACCCGTCAGGCGAGTTTCTTCCATCCTTTTGTGCGCGCTGAAGCTGATCTGACCTCCTACCCCGAGCAGGTGGAGGGTGAGCAAACTCAGGCTTTTGCCGCCTGCCTGAATGCGCTGACCGGTCGTAGCGCCGAGCACTGGCGCAAGCAGTCGACGGAGCCGATTGGCCCGGTGCACCTGAACATTTGTTTCGATACGCCGCTGACCCCCTCGGGTCGTTTTGCGCAGATGTTGCCGCAGTGGGCGCAGAGCCTGCTGGAGGATTACGACCCGCAGGCTGAGGGCCGCGCCCGTGCCGCCCGCGTTGAGGGTTCCGGGCTTTCCAGCGCTGAGCAGCGTTGGCTTCTGGATTCTTTGGAGGCGCAGGCGGACCTGGCGGAGTTCACCCCGGCGCATCGCACCGTGGTGGTTGCCGCTGACGGTGCCGGCGAGTTTGCGGCGGAGTTCGCGCGCGTGCTGAACCTACCGCTATTTGCGGAGCCTTCCTCCGAGGCGCGCCACGGCGCCACCTCCATTCCTCACTACCCGCAGCTGCTCGCTGATGGTTCGTTCGCCCCCGCCGCCCAGATTGAGCGTGTGGTGCTCTTCGGCCACCCGACGCTCTCGCGCCCGATTACGGCGCTGCTGGAACGCGAAGATATTCAGTGCGCGTTCTACGCCCCGCGCCGCGCCAGCTGGTACGAGCCGGGCGCTCGCTCCTTCGTGGAGCTGTCGACCCCGCGCGAGCTCGCCGAGTTTGCGTGCGCATCCTCTGCTGCCGCTGATGAGCTGGTGGACGAGCTGAGCTGGCTGGAGCAGTGGGTTGAACCCGCCCGCGAGCTACAGGATGAGTGCCTGCGCGCCATTGCCGCCTACGAACACCCGGGTGCTGAGAGCTCGGTTGACTACACCGATTACCGCAACCGCACCGCTGGCCGCTCCTACGCCCGCCGCGTCTGGCAGGATGCGGTGACTCAGCGCCGCCTCATGGTGCTGGGTTCTTCAAACCTGGTGCGTGATTTGGATGCGGCAGCCCCCGCCCTGGGCGAGCCCGCCCCCGCGCGCGTGTTTGCTAATCGCGGTCTTGCCGGTATTGACGGCACGATTGCAACCGCTATTGGCGTGTCTCTGTCGGGCTACTACCCTGCCGGTGTGGATGAGAACTCCCGCCCGGTTATTGGTGGCGCCGCCCTGCCGGTGACCCTGCTGTGCGGCGACCTAACCTTCCAGCACGATGTGTCATCGCTGAACCTGCCGAATACTGAGCTTCTGCCTGAACTGCGCGTTGAGGTCTTTGACGATGCCGGTGGCGGTATTTTCACGACCCTTGAACACGGTGATATGGCTCGTCAGGAGCAGTTCACCGCCGCTGTGGATCGTTTCTTCACGGTGGTTGCAGCCCCGAATACTGATTTGGCGCGCATGGCTGCCGGTTTTGGGGCCGAATCGGGCGTTGAGGTGCGCATTCACACACCCTAAAGCCGTTTCTAAAGGTTGCAGGCTATGCCCCGTGCGCGGGGTTGACCGATATACTGAAAACTACCTGTGCCATAGCCTTCCGTGGTTGAAAGCTAGCCGGTCGTAGCGGTTTCACTCGCCGCTGCATTCGCGTTTTTTGCGCGCCTGCTGACGTAAGGCACCCTATCTATCCATTTATTGACATTCACGCTCTTGCCGCTGATGCACACCGCCCGCAACCCGAGGTTTTACCCCGGTGAGCCCGGCGCATGCGGCGGACGTTGCTCCCAAGGATTCTCATGAGCTCACTCGATATTATTGTTGCTGTCCCCTCCGGAGCCGGTTGGGTTCCCGTACACGCCATGGCGGAGCTTCTCGCCCACTACACCGGCGGTACCGTACACACCGTGGATGTGGGCACATCCCTCAGCAAGGAAACGAAGCTTCTGGCGCGTCTGCCCCGCCTCAAGGGCGGCTCGAACCGCTGCCTGGTGATTGCTTCTGACCCCGGCCAGCTGTACGCCATTTCGCAGCGTTCCTTCGCGTTCCGCCGCTACGGTGCTATCTATGGCTGGGTGATTGATAGCTTCTGGGATGACCGTATTCCCGCGGTGGCTAAGTCCTCCACCTACGACCGTATTTTCGTTGCCGACGTTGATGACGTTCAGCCCTGGACTGCTGCGGGCGTGAAGACTCCCGGCGTTCTGCCCTGGGGTGCGGATGTGTGGAGCAAGTTCAGCGACCGTCTGGCTACGCTGGAGTCGAAGAGCACCGACCTGCTGCGTGTGGGCCGTCAGCCCGCCGCCTACGAAGATGACGAGGCGACCGCAGCTCTTGCCGCTGAGCTGGGTCTGAGCTTTGAGGGCCGCCCGCCCTTCGGCGCGAACGACCGCGAGTCGGCTCAGCACCTGCAGGATTCTCTGAACCGCGCGAAGTTCCTGCTGGCATTCTCCACCTCGGTCAGCCCGGCACCGTACACTCACCCGACCAAGGAGTACATCACCGGTCGCTGGACCGATGCACTGGCTTCGGGCGTGACTGTTGTCGGTAAGGTTCCGAACACCACCACCGTACGTGAAATCCTGTGGGATGGCGCGACCATCGACATTGATCACGCGGATGCTCGCGCGGGCCTCGCGCAGGTTGCCGATGCTGCCTCCCGCTGGACCCCCGCGCAGGGTGAGCAGCAGATTCGTCAGGCACTGCAGCATCTGGATTGGCGCCACCGTTTTGTGCAGCTGTGCGAGGCAATGGGCGATGTCCCGGCTTCTTTGACGGCTGATTGCGAGGCAATGCGCGCCCAGTACGTTCAGCGCTAAAACGTAACCCCCGCTGAAGATCTATAACAGCTGAGGGCATATAAAAAGTGAGGGCTGGTTTCTACCGTAGAAACCAGCCCTCACCTGTATTTATGCTCTATGAGGCATATTGTATATGGGGTTTAGTACGATGCCTGACCCAGAGTAATCGGACCCGTGAAACCACTGGTGTCCGGGTGATCCACTTCGAGATATGCCGCTACCGGTGCGCCTTCAAGCTGAGCCAAACGATCCAGCAGGAAGCGAGTAGCACCCGGCGCATACGGCAGCTTATACATTGCCGCGGTCGTCGCCTCGTCATCACGATTTAAAGTGGAGGAACGAATCGACTCAATAGCGGTCACCATGGTGTTACGTTCACGCTCCACGAAGGTGCGGTCCACCGGCTCACCGTTACCGGGCACAAACACGCGGTAGCGATCAAATTCGAGCACGGCACCGAGGGTATCGATCCAACGATCGGGGAAAGAATCCTCAAAGTAGGGGTCGGTGCCTTCTTCAATCAGACCGCCCATAAACAGCACGTCTTCAACACCAACCATAATGTCACCGTCGGTGTGACCGGGTCCCATGTACATGAGGGTTGCGCTACGCTCACCCAGGTCGATGGGAGTGAAAGTGATGCCGTCGCCCCTATTGGCGACTAGGCGGTTGGGAACAACAATATTGGTGGCGGCACCCTGCTTGTGTGCCATTTCCGGTTCCAGCGTCTCGACATAGGGACGCTGCGCCTCACCGTATTTACGGATTGCACGCGCGGCGCGAGGATGCGCCCAGAATTCTTCGACACCCATTGCCGCGAAAACATCGTTGCCGAAGAAACGCTCATAGTGTCCGTGAGTGTTTACGACGGTAATAGGAAGGCGCGTGAGACGGCGAACCTCATCATAAATTTCGGTTGCCTGACGGGGACCTGCGCCGGTATCCACGACAAGTGCACGGTCCAGTCCGAGGACCAGTCCGGTGTTCAGTCGGTAGTTGTCGGTCGCAATACGGTACACGCCGTCTGCGAGTTCAATAGTACGAGCCATAGATACAACCCTACTGGAATTTTTAGCGCCTGAGGGGCTATTCGGGCTTCAGAGAACAGAAATTTACGGTTCGGTAACAATTCAAGGCAATGAAAGTGCATTATTTTGCACAAACGCATCTCTAGCGTCAAGAAAGTGGTGAGCTTTATCAACCTCTCCGGATTGTTTGAATAGCCCATCATCACCACAGGAGTTCCTCAAAGAGCCCGGCGCGCATCCGTAGAAGCAATATTTATGCCTCAACACCACTCAACCCAGAGTTGTGCGCGCAGTTAAACCCGCATCCAACACCCCTATAGGATAGGAGTATGACTTCTTCGCCTACCCCCTCTTCTACCCCCTCAACTCAGCCGTTCCCCAGCGGTACCGGACGCTACGCCCCCTCCCCTTCGGGTGACTTGCATCTGGGCAATTTGCGTACCGCTATTTTGGCGTGGGCGATGGCGCGCCGCGGTGGCAAGCCCTTCTATCTGCGCGTGGAGGATCTGGACCGCGTGCGCCCGGGTGCTGCGGAGCGTCAGATTGCTGATTTGGCGGCACTGGGTTTGGATTGGGATGCAAGCCCCGGCGCTACGACAGAGCGTATTGAGACAGAGCGCATTGAGGGTAGCGAAAGCACCGATGGCAAGGAAGCAGGCGTACTGTACCAGAGCACGCGCCTTGCCGCCTATGAACAGGCGGTTCAGCAACTGCGCGAGGCAAACCTCGTCTACGAGTGTTTCTGTACTCGCCGCGAAATTCAGGAGGCGTCGAGCGCCCCGCACGGTGCGCCGGGTGCATATCCGGGTACCTGCCGTGAGCTGACGGAGGCGCAGCGGCAAGAGCGCCGCACCCAGCGTCCGCCGGCTCTGCGTCTGCGAGCCGAGTGCACGAGCTACACGGTGCAGGATGATTTTTACGGTGCTTACACGGGGCTGGTGGATGATTTTGTGCTGGTGCGCAATGACGGCACCTATGCCTATAACCTGACTTCCGTGGTGGATGATGCTTTTGTGGGGGTTGAGCAGATTGTGCGCGGTGATGACTTGCTTCCTTCGGCGCCTCGCCAGTCGTATTTGGCGCAGCTTTTGGGTGTGGCGCAGCCGCGTTACGCTCACGTGCCACTGGCGCTCAATACGGAGGGTAAGCGCCTGGCGAAGCGTGATGGTGCGGTGACCCTGCCGCAGCTGCGTGAGGCGGGCGTTGAAATCCCGACGATTTTGGGATGGATTGCCGCTTCTATTCCGGTGTATAACGCGGATGGTTCTGCCCATTCGGCGGATGTTCCGGTGCCTAATGCGGCGGCGATTTTGGAGCGTTTTGACCCGGCTCGCATGGCTACTGAGCCGTGGGTCGTGAGGGATCTCTAAGCCTCTGTGACATTGTCGTGTAACAGTTCAACACTCCGAACGGCTTTTAAATTTTTTTGTTTAATTCGTTTTAGATGCATACGTCTCTGAACGTTTGCGTTGCTTTTAAACTACTTCTCTTGCACCGAAGTGCCCGAAACCCTGAATTCTAGGGATTTTTCGGGCACTTTTTCGCACACGCTCCCACATTGACCCACGTGTACGACCACGAATTTTACACAGTAAATACATATTTATTCCATAGTTCCTCGCTCTTAAGCGTCAAATAGACTTTATTTTCAGCCTCTCAGAGCCTAGACTGTATCCTACGCCACTCATAAAGTTATGAAGTCGCGCATAAATACACAGACGCACACTATCACCAGGAGAGAAGGAACATTATGGCCGCGAGTACATACCAGGTCATCGCGCTGGCGATTTATTTTGTTGCCATGATCGCAATCGGCCTATGGGCAAATAGCAAGAACAACAGCCTCGACGACTATGTGCTGGGCGGGCGACAACTCTCCCCCACCGTCGCCGCACTCTCAGCGGGCGCCTCCGATATGTCCGGTTGGCTCCTCATGGGTCTGCCCGGCGCCGTCTACCTCAGCGGCCTCTCCCAGGCATGGCTCGCCGTCGGTCTGACCATCGGCGCATGGTGCAACTGGAAGTTCGTGGCACCACGACTGCGTAGCTATACCGAAGTAGCAGGCGACGCCGTGACCGTCCCCGTCTTCCTGAGCAACCGCCTCCATGACACCAAGCGCGTGCTGCGCATCGTCTCCGGTGTCGTGATTCTGGTGTTCTTCACCTTCTACGTCTCCTCCGGCATGGTGTCTGGCGGTCTGTTCTTCAAGTCCTCCTTCGGTCAGGAATACCACACCGGTATGCTCCTGCTGGCAGGCATCACCGTGTTCTACACCTTCTTCGGTGGCTTCATGGGCGCGTCCTACACCGACATGGTTCAGGGTCTGCTCATGCTCGCAGCGCTCATTGCCGTTCCGGTTGTCACCATTATTGACCTCGGCGGCGTGGACCCCGTGGTTGAGTCCATCAGCCAGGTAAGCCCCGACGCGCTGAGCATCTTCGCAGGCACCACCTTCGCCGGTATCGTTTCGTCCCTCGCATGGGGTCTGGGCTACTTCGGCCAGCCGCACATTATCGTGCGATTCATGGCAATGCGCACCCCCGCGGACGCTAAGTCCGGCCGCCGCATCGGCATCAGCTGGATGGTCCTGACCGTGTTCGGCGCACTGAGCGGCGCATTCATGGGTATCGCCTACTTTGCACGCCACCCCGAGGCGTCCCTCACCAACCCCGAAACCGCTGAGTCGGTCTTCCTGGACCTCGCCCAGATTCTGTTCCACCCCCTCGTTGCGGGCCTGATTCTGGCTGCGGTTCTGGCGGCAATTATGTCCACCCTCTCCTCGCAGCTGATCGTGTGCTCCTCCGCTCTGGTGGAGGACCTCTACGGCATCTTCTCCTCGAAGAAGCTCAGCGCAGGCAAGTCCCTGTGGCTCGGCCGTGCCGGCGTGGCAATCGTAGCGCTGGTCGCCGGTGCCCTGGCGTGGAACCCCAACAGCTCCATTCTGCAGCTGGTCGCATTCGCCTGGGCGGGCTTCGGTTCGGCATTCGGCCCGACCGTTCTGCTCTCCCTCTATTGGCGTAAGCTGACCACCCAGGGTGCACTCGCCTCCATGATTACCGGTGCCGTTGTGGCATTCGCGTGGGGCCAGAGCCCGATGAAGTCCGTGCTCTACGAAATGGTTCCCGGCTTCGCCTCGGCACTGCTGGTCGCAATCCTCGTCTCCCTGGTCACCTACAAGAAGAACCAGACCATTGACGAAGAGTTCGACCGCGCAGTAGAGCTCGCAAAGGTCAAGTAACCCACAAATAACCGTAGCCTACAACTAACCGAGGCCGGGTAAGGTTCCTTACCTAACTTCTAAGGCCCGGGCCGCACACACGCGGTCCGGGCCTTCTTATATGCCCGGGCAACCCATGCCACAACCTCAGACAACGCCCGGGCAACACCTGGGCAACGCTCGGGCACCGCCTGGGCAACACTTGGGCAACGTAGAATAGGGTCTATGACTGCACAACTTCCCGAAAAGGTCTCGGACATCTTCAACCCCGCCGACTGGCGCGTTGTCGAAGGCTTCGAAGACTTCACCGACATCACCTACCACCGCCAGGTTGAGCGCGACAAAAACGGCGAAATCCTGCGCGATCTGCCCACCGTGCGCATCGCATTCGACCGCCCCGAGGTCCGCAACGCATTCCGCCCGCACACCGTGGACGAACTCTACCGCGCCCTCGACCACGCCCGCATGACCTCCAACGTAGGCACCGTACTGCTCACCGGCAACGGCCCCTCCGCCAAGGACGGCGGCTGGGCCTTCTGCTCCGGTGGCGACCAGCGCATCCGCGGCCGCGACGGCTACCACTACGCCAGCGGCGACACCGCAGAAAGCATCGACCCGGCACGCGCAGGCCGACTGCACATCCTGGAAGTGCAGCGCCTCATCCGCACCATGCCCAAGGTTGTTATCGCCCTCGTCTCCGGCTGGGCTGCAGGCGGCGGCCACTCCCTGCACGTGGTAGCTGACCTAACCATCGCCTCCGAAGAGTACGGCAAGTTCAAGCAGACCGACGCAACCGTCGGCTCCTTCGACGCAGGCTACGGTTCGGCACTGCTCGCACGCCAGGTGGGTCAGAAGTTCGCCCGCGAAATCTTCTTCCTCGCCAAGGAATACGACGCACAGCGCATGTACGAAATGGGCGCAGTCAACGATGTAGTCCCCCACGCAGAACTCGAGAACAAGGGCCTGGAATACGCGGCGCACATCGCCCGTCAGTCCCCGCAGGCAATCCGCATGCTCAAGTACGCCTTCAACCTGCCCGACGACGGCATGCTCGGCCAGCAGGTCTTCGCCGGTGAGGCAACCCGCATGGCGTACATGACCGACGAGGCTGTGGAGGGTCGAGACGCGTTCTTGCAGAAGCGTGACCCGGACTGGTCCAACTACCCCTACTACTTCTAAGCAGTACTTCTCAGAGGCAGCCCATTCCGCAGAAGTAGTTTCAGATGCATAGGCTCGGAGCCGGATTCAACCCTGATACCCTCAGCTAAGAATCCGGCTCCGGCGCATTTGATGCCGCCCTTCTTTTTCCCCCAGGCATATGACACGCCCCGGCACATAACACACGGCGCATGCCAGCACGCAGCCGCTACCAACAGCCGCTAAGGATTTAGCCATGATGAACACCCCCGCACCCGGGCTCGTGCCCTCCCCCGCCCCGCAGGAGGCTGCCCTGCACCCGCAGGCGGTGCAGGTACGCGCCGATCAGCCCGCCGACCCTCACGCCATGCTGGGCGCCTTTGAGCAGCTGCTGGGTGAGCTCGCGGCGGGTGCGGAACACGCAGGGGCGGATAGCTCTATTGCCCTGGTGGTGGGCACCTCCGGATCCACCGGAACCCCCAAACGCACCGCACTGACCGCGCGAGCTCTTGCCGCCAGTGCCGCAGCCACCGAGCGCTTCTTCGGCTCAAACTCCGATGCGTCATCGCAGTGGCTCCTGGCTCTTCCCGCGCACTATATTGCCGGCGCGCAGGTACTCGCCCGCTCCGTGCTCGCCGGCACCGCCCCGGTCATTGCCCGCTCCGTGACCAAGCCGGTGCACTTTAGCCCCGAAGTTTTCCTGCAGGCGGTTGAGCGAATGAGCTCGGCACGCCGGTTTATCTCCCTGGTACCCACCCAGCTACATAAGCTCCTTGAAAGCGCGGACGCCACCCCATCCCTGGGCGCTGAGATTCACGAGGCGCTCGGCTCCTTCACCGGCATCCTGCTCGGAGGCGCCCCCGCCAGTGCCGACCTGCTCGCCGCCTCCACCGCGCTGGGGCTGAACACGGTGACCACCTACGGCAGTGCCGAAACCGCCGGCGGATGCGTCTACTCCGGCTCGGTTCTACCCGGCGTGCGGGTGGAGCTCGTGCCCGAAGAAGGTATGCCCGCCGTGCCGGATATTGAGGGGAAGCCCGCGCAGGTGGGCCGTATTTGGATCAGCGGCGCGCACCTCGCCAGCGGCTACATTGGCGATGCCGCCCGCACCGCCGAGCACTTCTTCACCGCCGCGGACGGCACCCGCTGGTACCGCACCGACGACTACGGTCTGCTCAGCCCCGCAAACGACCCCGACAGCACTGCGCACGGCAATGCACCGCGCCTGCAGGTGCTCGGTCGTAGTGACGACGTGCTCATCAGCGGAGGCGTAAAAATCTCCGCCCGCGCCGTGGCGACCGTCCTCGAAGAGCACCCCGCCGTGCGTGAAGCCTGCGTAGTCGGCCTACCCGATGCCCGCTGGGGCACAGCCATTGCCGCCGCGGTCACGCTGGTGCCCTCTGCCGGTGCCGCGGCTGCGCCTGCTGAGAATAACCCCGCCCCGAACGAAGAACTCTGCGGCCTGCTACGTGCCCGCTGCGCCGAAAAGCTCGGTGCCCCCGCCGCGCCCAAGCAACTGAGCATCCTGCCGGATTTCCCGCTCACCAGCACCGGCAAGCCGGACCGCGCAAAAATATACAGTATCCTGGACAGAGACTACCGTCAGGGCTAAAGCAGGCTCATCCGCAGGTTTTTACCCCGCACCTACAGCCGCCCGCACGCCCTGACCGTCACAGCGCGACCCCTCACGCACAACACCCACGCATCATACGCACTTAGACCCGGAAGGAACCCCCGTGGCAACTGCCGCCCAATGGATTGAAGGCGCTCGCCTGCGCACCCTGCCGCTCGCCGTCGCCCCCATTATTGCCGGCTCAGCTGCCGCCTACGAGATCAACGCATTCAAGCCGCTCTACGCGTTCCTAGCGTTCCTCGTCGCGTTCTTCCTGCAGGTCGGCGTGAACTACGCCAACGACTACTCCGACGGCATCAAGGGCACCGACGAAGACCGCGTGGGTCCGCTACGCCTCGTCGGTTCCGGCGTGGCAAGCCCCCGCTCCGTCAAGTTCGCCGCCTTCGCCTGTTTTGGCCTAGCGATGCTTGCGGGTCTTGCTCTGGTTGCTCTGGCGAACCAGTGGTGGTTCCTGGCGATTGGCGCCTCCAGCGTCTTCGCGGCGTGGGGCTACACCGGCGGCAAGCACCCCTACGGCTACATGGGCTTAGGTGACGTGTTCGTCTTCGTCTACTTTGGTCTGGTCGCGACCCTGGGCACCCTCTACACGCAGGCGCACACCCTGACCCTGCTCGGCTGGGTGGGTGCTATCGGCATTGGTCTGATTTCCTGTGCGCTGCTCATGGCGAATAACGTGCGCGACATTCCCACTGACATTGAGGCGGGCAAGCTGACCATGGCGGTCCGCCTGGGCGAACGCTGGTCGCGCATCACCTACATCGTGGAGATGGCGCTGGCGCTGGGTCTGGGTGTGCTCCTACTCGATGAGAACCCCTGGTTCCTGCTGATTTTCCTGCTGGTCGGCCCGACCATCCACTCCTGCGTGACCGTGTGGACGCGCGGCGGCCGCGAGCTGATTCCCGTGCTCAAGCAGGCGGGTATTGTGGCGCTCGTGTACTCCGTGATTCTTGCCCTCGCCGTGTGGCTGGGTTCGCTGGATATTATTAGCCACGAGGTTCAGGTGTTCACCGGCTACTAAGCCGACCTACAAATCTGCGCCAGATTACCGCGCCGTTACGCCGCTAGCGGGCGCCCTGTTCATAGTTCTGCGATAACGCGGCGGTATGTCATAGTAGTGCTTATGATTCGAGCCATGCTGATTATTGGCGGCGCCGCCCTCATCGTGGGGCTGACCCTCTACACCCTCTTGGACGCCGTCCGCACCCCCGCACACGAGGCGCGAACCCTGCCCAAGTGGCTGTGGGTTCTCGTCACCCTGCTCTTCCCCGTGGTGGGCCCGCTCATGTGGCTCATCCTGGGCCGCCCCAAGGCACAGCCCGCAGCAGGCGCTCGCCGCGGCTTCGGTCAGCGACGCAGCACCCCGGCGCCCTCGGTATCTTCCCCCGACGACGATGAAGAGTACCTGCGCTGGCTCAAAGCAAAAGCAGAACGCGAACGCCGCAGCCGCGAAGCAGAATCGCACAACACGCAGGATTCCGAACGTAAAGATCCCGAGGACGGCACCCCGAATCAGGGTAACGGGCAGAACTAGCCGAGACAGCTAGGCTCACGCCCCTCAAGGTTTACAGAAAGAGGCTGTGAGCGCATCCGTAATGGATGGGCTCACAGCCTCTTACTATGCTCAAAAACAGCGTGAGGAACTAGCTACCGGGCAGCTGAATCACGCCACCGTACAGCGGTGCAGCAGGCTCCGAATACTCCACAAAATGCGGCATCTCATGCTCAAAATCAGTGGTGCTAAACGCCAGAGTCGTAATCGACGCCAGGTTGCACTCACGGGCACGCGGGTCATGCTGCAGCATGCGACCCTCAACGCCCAGGCGAGTAATCCAAACCGGCAGCTGATGCGACACGATAATCGCCTCCGCACCCTCGCCGCCCAACTCGTAGGCGGTACGCGCCGCATCCTGAACAGCCGCAGCCATACGGCGAATCTGATCCAGGTACGACTCACCCCAGGAGGGGCGCGCCGGGTTGTACAGCTTCGTCCAGTGACGCGGGTTCTTCAGCAGCTCCTGCGCGTTCACGTGCAGACCCTCAAAGTAGTTATCCGCCTCAATGACGCGCTCATCCGGCTGCGCGGTCAGGCCCAGCAGCTCCTCAACCGGGGCGGCAGACTCACGGGTACGCTGCAACGGCGAGCAGACCAGATGCACGAAACGGGCGCCGCGCTCAGCACGAGCCGCGAACTCCTCAGCGCTCAGACGCACCATCTGCTGGCCCTTATCGGACAGACGGTAGCCGGGCAGACGGCCGTACACGATACGCTCGGGGTTGTGCACCTCGCCGTGACGCATGAGGTGAACTTTAATGGTGGAAGTTTCAGTCATAATCCCAGTCTCTCAGATAGCGCGCCGCACCCCAAACAGGTAACCCGCATATCCCCTCTACAAATACAAAACCCGGCGTACAAAACCCGGCGTATAAAACCCCGCCCGCGAAACTGCCAGAACGCAAAAACCCCGCCTCTCCATGCGGAGGGCGGGGCGAAAGAAGTCTATTTACTTCTTGTTGCGGCGCTGGTGGCGGGTCTTACGAAGCAGCTTGCGGTGCTTCTTCTTGGACATACGCTTGCGGCGCTTCTTGATAACGGAACCCATAGGATTTCCTCACTTTACTCGTACCCGGCCGAGCCATTCGACTCGGTAGCTACCCGGGGATATTTATACCGGTATAACCGATCCAAAACGCATTTTAGGCACAGAAATACCCTTGCGTTTTAGAGCGCTACCTACCTAGAGTACTAGGTTTACCCCCATTTTCACCATTCGAGAGCGGCTTTTCAGGAGTTTTTCCCTGAATTTCCGCTTCTCCCGCAGGCTTATCGAGGGTATTTCCGGGTGAAAACAGGGGGTCGGCAGCCCTAACGACGATTCTTCTTCGACTTCTTCGAGCCCTTACCGCGGCCGTGAGACAGCACCGAACCAGAAGAAGCTACAGCACCCTCAGAAGTGCTCTCCTCAGCCTGGGAGGCGGTCTCTACTGATTCCTGCGCCAATTCCTGCGCGAGGTTAGATTCCTCAGCGGGTTCTTCAACCGGCTCTTCTACAGAAACCTCCTCAGCAGATTCTTGCTCAGCCGCCGCGTGCAGCGCCTTCAGACGCTCAGCACGCTCAGCCTCGGCACGAGCCAGCGCCTCCTGAACAATAGCGGGCTGGGGCTCAGGCTTCGCTTCAGCATTCACAGCCGGCTCCTTCGCTGCCTGATCCTTTTCCGGGCTCTTCTGAGCTTCCTCAGGCTCGTACACATCCACGCCAAAGAAACGCTTCATCTTCGAGAAGATGCCGCGGCGCTCCTGCACCGGCTCATCATGCGGAAGCTTTTCATAGGTGTCGTGGATGGTCGCTGCCGCCTCAAGACGGGTAGGCTCAGCAGGCTGGACGGCGGGCGCCTCCTGGCGCGCCGGAGCACGCAGAACCTTCTCAGACTCAGCCTCCGCAGGCGCCGCGGCAGTCACGACAGCCGCAGGACGCGCGGTACGGTCAGGCGCAGTCAGCACCTTGCTACGGTCCACCGGTTTAATGATGGTCGCACGCACCGGAGAAATAATCTGACCGCTACGACGACGCGGAGCCGCCGTAGAAGCACGCAGAACCTTCGCGGGACCCTCAGCCTCTTCCTGCGCGTACGCGGCAGGCACGCTCGGCAACTGACCGCTGGGAGTCTGCGAGCTAAAATTCTGCGCGGCAGGAGCCTGGGAGGCGGGTGCAGCCTGCGCTACCGGGGCGCTGCGGCGCGGGGTGCCGAAGCTCAGCGGCACATCCGGGCTCACCGGATGAGCGGTAGGCTGTGCCGGGGTTGCAGGGGCTACGGGAACTGCAGCAGATGCGGGCTGAGACGCAGCGGGAATGACACGTTCCACCTTGTCAGATGCAGAAGCATCCGCGCCAAAAGTAGTCTCAGCAGAGGTATCAACACGCTCGGCAGGGCTCTCAGAAGCCGCCTCCTCAATGTAGACGATATCGCCTTCAGGCACCTTGTATTCCACAGCAGAAGACTGCGCAGACTCAGCCGGGGCCTCAACAGCAGACTCCACTACAGGCTCAGGCGCATCCGCCGCGGGCAACACACCCGCATCAGCGAAGGACGCATCATCCTGCATCAAATCATCAAAGTCATCGGCGGCAAACTCATCCACATCAACCGGCGCAAACTCAGAAGCAATCGGCTCACCCGGCAGACCGTTCGCAGAGGTCGCCTCCTGCTCCAGGTCAATACCGGCATCTGCATACATGCCGCGTAGCTGACCAATCACCATGGCACGCGCCGTCGCCGAATCGCCCGCCTTCAAAGCCTCCGCAATAGCGCGGCTCTCAGCACGCAGACGCTCCACAGCGCTACTCCACAGCGGCATACGGCCCACCAGCGACAGCATCGACTCAAAACTCGGCTGACGCACCGACGCGAGCAGACCCACCAGCAGCTCATTACCCGCACAACGCATCACCTGGTGGTGGAAAGTCAGCAGAAGCTCCAGGAAATCACGAATCGACAGGTCGAAATCTTCCATCTGCGCCAGGACCTCGTCCAGCTCCGCGAAGGAGGTGGTCTTCGGGTCAATACGCGCAATCGCCCAGCTTTCCAGCAGAATACGGGTCTGCACCAGGTCACGAGTCGGGTAACGCGAACTGGACATGTGCAGGCGCAGAGCGGCACTCGCCGCGGAAGCCGGCTCATCGCTCAGGTGCACCAGCATTTCCTTGCCGCGGCCGTTGTACAGCTGCACCAGATCCATATCTTCCAGGGTGCGTAGAGCCTCGCGGGTACGGGAACGACCCACACCAATAGCGCGCGCAATTTCGCTATCGCTGGGCAGATCTTGACCCAGCTGAATGTTGCCCTCGAACAGTTCGTTCTCGAGCCAGCGCAGAATTTTACGATGAATAGCCACGTGAATGCGTCTTTCGGTCAAAAAGTGAGTGAGAGTGTGTGTTTTACAGAGAGTTAATGCCGGAAGTGATCGGCAGGGCAGACTCTAGCCGCCCCTTAGCGGCGGCGGCCACGCAGGAAGCCGAAGAGGCCACCGCGGTGGTTGTCCTTCGTCTCGGTGCTGGTCGTCTCAGTGCTGGGGCGGTACACCGAATCGTAAGCGGGCATGGTCTGGTACTCGGTCTCCTCAGCGGAGGTTTCAGCCTTAGCAGGCTCACCCTCGACAGGCTCATCATTGGCAAGCTCGACCTTACCGAGTTCAGCCTTCTCAGTAGCTTCTGCGGGCGAAGCTGCTTCCTCAGCAGATTCAGCCTTCACGGGCTCTTCTGCCACGACTTCATCCACTACGCTCTTCTCAATCACAGACTTTTCAGCTGCAGAATCCTCAGCTGCAAATTCCGTGCGGGTTGCTTCTTCCTTGACGGATTCAGCGGGTGCAACAGGCTTCTCAGCTGCGCCCTTTTCGTCGGTAGCCTTTTCCTCGGCGACCTTTTCAAGCACAACAGCCTCGGGGATCACAGCGATAGGCTGAATCGAGCCACCCACAACCGCAGCGGGGTCGATGCCATAAGGCACCACAGCCGCAGGCTGAGGGAATGCTACCGGCTTCTGCGCTACGACAGGCTTAGCCTCAGCAGGTGCCGCGGGGGTTGCCGACGCCGCGGGGGTCACCCCAGCGTCGTAACCGTAGGATGCGGGAGTGAAGGGACGCATCGGGGTGCTATCCACAGCCTCTTCCTGCGGGGTGGGCTCAGCAGCTCCCACCTTCTCAGCGACAGCTTCGGAAGCGGTGCTATCAGCAGCCTGCTCCGCAGGGCGCGAGTAGATGCGCGCGCTGGGGGTCAGGTGCTGTGCGCGGGCGCGCTGAATGCGAGCCTGCTCGATTTCCTCGGGGGTGGGTGCCTCAATGGTGAGAGTCTCAGAGTCGGTCACTTCGGGCTTCTGAGCACTCTTTTCGGAGGTCTTCTCGACCGGCTTCTCAGCCGTCGCATTGTCGGAGGCAGATGCAGGCACGCCACCGGGCAGTGCCACGGGTGCGTGCGCCTCATTGGACTGGCGTGCAATCTGAACGGTCTCGTTAATCCACTCGGTCACGGTGGCGAATACATCCGGGTTCAGGGAGTAGAGGCGACGTTGCCCCTCCACGGTCACGGAGACCACATCTGCATCGCGAAGGACTTTCAGGTGCTTCGAAATGGTCGGCTGGCTCATGCCTAGCTTTTCAACCACTGCGCCCACCGTGTGGGTTTGCTCAGCGAGAATACGCACAATTCGGCGGCGAGTCGGATCCGCGATGACAGAAAAAACATCAGAATGCATATAGCGATTATGACATATAAAGTGGCGCCTCAAGCTTAGAATGAGGGTGATACAGAAATTACCTTCAAAAATTCTGAAAGACTACTGAGTGCTAGCTCAATATGGAGCCCTGAAAGGGAGAAAAGCATGAAGCGTCTATCACATCTCGTGGTGATTTCCTGTATCTCATCCTAGGCATATGCGAGCCAGCAAACCCCTCAATACTTATATAGCTAACACAGAATATATAGTTTTCGTGGTTCCACCCACAAAACCAGCCGCACGCCTTCTCCAAGCTCACATATTTACCCCCAAACCACCAGAGCCTCAACCCCCCTCAGCAGGCACCCGGCGCGATACACTAGAAGGCGTTAAACACAGGCTCAAACAGCCGCTCAACACATCAACACACCAACACCCAGACACCCGCTGAAGGAGGCGCATGGGACGCATTATCCGCCGCACCCGGCGCCGACACCACCACCCCCAGGGCCAGCTCAACCGCCGCTGGGACACCCTCAGCGGCGTCACCTCCAAATCCCCAAAGCAGCAGACTCGCCGAAGCCGCCGCGACCGCCGCGAAGCTGAAAACCTCAGCATCCTCACCAGCGTGCCCGGCATCGATCTTGACCGACTGCCTACCCTACGTGACCACGAAGACTCCGAGACTCAGCGCAAACGCACCCCGCTAGAGTTCAACCAGAAGACTCTCGAACGCTTCCGCGACTTCATTGATTCCTCGGTTCTGGCGTCCCCTTCGCGCACCGCAATCAGCGCGTTCTTTCTAGTCATTAGCTTCTTCACCATCATGCTGTCCCTGCCGATTTCTTCGGCAGACGGGCAGCGCGTCGCGCTACACCACGCGGTCTTCACCTCAACCAGTGCGGTCACCGTGACCGGTCTGACCACCGTCTCCACAGCAGATCAGTGGTCAACCTTCGGTCAGGCAATGATTCTTCTCGCCTGCCAGGTGGGTGGCCTGGGCACGCTGACCATCACCTCCCTGCTGGCGCTGGCTATCGGCCGCAAAATGGGTCTGCGCACCAAACTCATCGCCCAGGAAGACCTGAACATCAGCCGACTCGGCGAGGTGGGCGGCATCGTTAAAGCGGTGGCGTACGCGTCTTTCTCCATCGAAGCGTTCATTGCAATGCTCCTCACCCCGCGCTTCCTCGCGCTTGGTGAAGCACCACACGAGGCTCTGTGGCACGGCATTTTCTACTCGGTTTCGGCATTCAACAACGCCGGATTCACCCCGCACTCGGACGGCATCGTACCCTACGGCCACGATCTCTTCCTACTCGTACCCATCTGCATCGCGGTGTTCCTCGGCTCGCTCGGCTTCCCCGTGTTCATTGCGATTCAGCGCAACCCTTTCCGTCCCTCACACTGGCAGCTCACCGCAAAACTGACCGTGGTCACCACCCTCTTCTTCTTCGGTTTTGGCGCCTTCTTCTGGGGTCTTTTCGAATGGAATAACCCCGCAACCATCGGTTCCTACTCTCCCGGCGATAAAATCCTCAACGCCATCTTCGCCTCCGTAATGATGCGTTCGGGCGGCTTCAACCTGGTCGACATGGACGCCATCACCCCCGTCTCCACCCTGCTGACGGACACGCTCATGTTCATTGGTGGCGGCTCCGGCTCGACCGCAGGCGGCGTGAAGGTCACCACCATCGCCGTGATTGCCCTGTCGATTCTTGCCGAGGCGCGAGGTGACCAGAAGGTCGTAGCGTTCAATCGCACCATCCCCGAATCCTCTCTGCGCATTGCCATCTCTGTGATCGTTATGGGTGCTACCGTGGTAGGTGTTGGCACCGCATCGATTCTCATCATTAGCGGCGCAGACCTCAAAGAAGTCATCTTCGAGGTCATCTCTGCCTTCGCGACCTGCGGCCTCTCAAACGGCCTCTCCGCCAGCCTACCTCCGGCAGGCGTGTACGTGCTCAGCGTTCTAATGCTCATTGGTCGTGTGGGTACAACAACCGCCGCAACCGGCTTGGCAATGCGTTCACGCCGCCGCCTCTACAAGTTCCCCGAAGAAAGGCCCACCATTGGCTAGTGCACATAACGCCCCCGTCCTCGTGATTGGTTTGGGACGCTTCGGTTCGGCTGTGGCTGCCCAGCTGCGCCTGCAGAATAAGGAGGTTCTCGCCATCGAGAAGGACCCCGAGCTGGTGCAGAAATGGTCCGGCGTGCTGACCCACGTGGTCTCCGCCGATGCGACCGATATCGACACCCTGCACCAGTTGGGTGCGGACGAGTTCGGTTCCGCCGTGGTGGGCGTGGGCACCTCCGTGGAGGCGTCCGTGCTGATTACCGCGAACCTCGTAGACATTGGAGTGGAGCGTATCTGGGCGAAGGCCATCACCCCCGCACACGGCAAGATTCTGGAGCGTATTGGCGCGCACCACGTGGTCTACCCGGAGGCGGACGCCGGCCGCCGCGCCGCGCACCTCGTCTCGGGTCGACTGCTGGACTACATTGAGTTTGATGACGACTTCGCCATTGCGAAGATGCGCCCGCCGAAGGAAACCCACGGCTTCACCCTCGCCGAGTCGGATATCCGCTCCAAGTACGGCGTGTCTGTGGTCGGTATTAAGTCCCCCGGTGAGGACTTCACCTACGCGGACGCGACTACCCGCATTCACTCGCGTGACATTCTGATTGTGTCCGGTCAGGTGGATTTGATTGAGCGTTTCGCGGCGCGCCCCTAAGAGCGTTTTTCCTCGCTGCCTTGAGGAACTCGCGTTTGAGGAGCCCGCGCATAGACATAGAAAAACAGCCTCTTCCCGTTCTGCCGGGAGGAGGCTGTTTTTCTGTAGTTTTACCCAGTTTTCTGTAGTTTCACCTAGTCAGAGCGGCGCCGCTGAGCGGCATTAGTCCCCACTGGTTAGTCCGTAATCACTAGTCCTCGTCAGCGGTGTACAGCTGGCTCATTTCCGCCGAACGGGCGGCGCAGGCACGCATCGCCTGCTCAGTCAGCTGGAAGAGGCCACCGTCCACGAAGGTGTTCAGCGCACGCTCGGTGGTGCCGTTCGGGCTGGTCACGGCGCGGCGCAGGGCGGGCGCATCCGGGTTGGTATCGAGCAGGAAGCCCGCACCGGCAACGGTTGCGCTGGCAAGCTTGAGCGCGGTGTCTGCATCCAGGCCGAGCTTCTCGCCGGCGGTTGCCATCGCCTCCGCAAGCAGGAACGCGTATGCCGGGCCAGAACCGGAGACAGCGGTGACCGCATCCATCTGGTCCTCGCGGACCTCAACGACCAAGCCGACGGTGCCCAGGACCTCTTCGACGAGCTTCTTCTGCTCGTCCTTCACGGTGTCGGTGGTGGAGATGGCGAGCACGCCCTTGCCCACGGAGGAGGGGGTGTTCGGCATGCAGCGAACAATGGGCTGACCTGCGGGAAGGCACTCGGCAAGGGTTTCGAGGGTCACGCCGGCAGCAACGGACACCACAACAGCATTCGGGGCGAGGGCGGGTGCGATATCGCGGGCAAGCTCAACGATGCCGTAGGGCTTCACGCCGAGCAGCACGACGTCTGCGTGGGCGGTTGCCTTGTGGTTGCCGTCAGCTTCGCCGCCGGTGGTGATGATTTCTACCTTGTCGCCGAGGCGCTGGGCGAGGGCGGCGCGAGATTCTTCGCTACGCACGGTGGCGCGGATGTGGGCGGGGTCGTGGCCTGCAGCGAGCAGACCTGCGGCGATGGAGCCGTTCATGGAGCCGGTGCCGAGAAAAGCAATAGTTGCGGTCATCGTTGATCCTTCCTAATGGGGTGCCTGCGCCCTGCGGGTGCGCGGTGTGCTGTGCGCGGCGGACGTGTGGAGGCGTACCCTTCCAGCATAGCGGGTGCGGCTACGGGCTTGTGACCTGGTTCGTGCTTCTTCCGGGCTTTCTGGGTGGCGGCTTCACTCAGCGTGCCGCCATGCGCCGGGTCCCAACGCGCCGGGCTCAGCTTCCTACCTTGTGGCCCGCCCATAAGCCGCCAAAAGTGCAGGCGTAGAATGAAAGCAACTTCAACCGCGGCAGTTTGTGCCGGGCATGAAGCCTTCAACAACACACAGCACGCAACGCACACCCCTTTTTCTATGTCTTCTCATACTGGTTCTTCTTCGAATAGCCCGCAGAATCCTGCTGGTTCCCGCTCTTTTTTGTTTCGCCTCCTTCTGGTGTTGACCCTTGCCGCGCTGGTCACGGGCGTGTTCAGCGGCCTGGGTGCGATTGCCCTGCATTATGTTCTGGATTTTATGCAGGAGCTAACTTTCGGTCAGGCTGAGGGACATCACCCGATGGTCACTGACGGCGCTGACCCGGCGCGTCGTGCCCTGCTGCTGGCGGCGTTGGGCCCATTTGTGGCGCTAGTTTGGTATTACCTGCAGTCGGGTGGTCGGCGTGTGGTCGGCGTGAAGTCGCAGATTGCGGGTGCTACTGAGGAGAATCGTGCGCCGTCACTGTGGCGGCAGATTTCGCATTCGGTGATTCAGATTGTTGCGGTGGGTGCGGGTTCCCCGGTGGGTAAGGAGGTCGCGCCTCGTGAGCTGGGTGCGCTGGCTGCGGGTCGGTGCGCGCGTTTTCTGGAGCATGTGGGTGGTACTCGCCCGGATGGTTCGCCGCTGCTGGGTGATCGTGAGCGTCGCCTGCTGGTGGCGGCGGGTGCGGCGTCCGGTTTGGCGGCGGTGTATCAGGTGCCGATTGGTGGTCTGGTGTACCTTGTGGAGGCAATGGCTGCGGGTTTGAGCTTGTGGTCGCTGTATGTGGGTGCGGTGACGGTATGGACGGCGACGGTCACGGCGAATCTGGTGATTGTCAATGAGCCGACGTACCCGGTGCCGCAGCTTCCGTTGGATGCGACGACGCTGACGGTGGCGGCGCTAACGGGTGCGGTGTTGACTCCGTTGGCGTTGGGTTTTAGGGCGTTGTCGCAGCGTGCGGAGAAGATTAAGGCGAAGGACCGTTCTCTTTTATGGCGTATTCCTTTGTCGTTTGTGCTGGTCGCAGTGGTTTCGCTGTGGCTTCCGGAGATTCTGGGCAATGGTCGTCTGCTGACTCAGCACACGTTTAATGCGTCTCTGGATGCGGCGGCGGACGGCTTGTCTGCGGCGGCGGCAGTGTATGTGTTGGCGTTGTGTGTGGCGAAGGCTACCGTGGTGGTGGTGAGTCTGCGTTCGGGTTCGTATGGCGGTACGTTGACGCCGAGTTTGGCGTTGGGTGCGGCGGCTGCGTTTTGTGTGGCGGCGCTGGTGCTGTGGGCGTTCCCCGGTTTGGGCGGGGTGCCGGGTGGCGCGTCGATGGTGTTGTATGCGGCGGCGTTGACGGGTACGGCGGCATTTTTGGGTGTGTCGATGAATGCGCCGTTGTCTGCGTTGACGTTGTTGATTGGTTTTACGGGTCAGGGTGCGAGTGCGTGGCTGCCGATGGCGATTGCGGTGGGCACGGCGGTGCTGACCCGCTGGGCGTGGACGCGGGCGTTCGGCTCTAAGAAATAGGTTCTGACAGGTGCCGGGCGGCCCCGGATGCGTGTGCGTCCGGGGCCGCTTTCGTTTTGTTTGGGCTGCTCGGTGCGGGGTGGAGATTCGGTCATGACCTAGCAATTTCGGTAATGACTTAGCGCCTTTGGCGATGGTTAAAACCCCAGCCTGAAGTCACTAACTCATTACCGAAAACGCTAAACCATGGCACAAATTCTGTGGAGGCGGCACCTCCGCGGGCGCAGAGATATTTGATGCATAAAGCAATGAAGTATCCGAATAGTGATGTTTAGTCGCTGTTGTACCCAAAAGAATGCAAACGACGACAAACATGCGGTAGGGTGGTAACTGTAGTGTTCCACAGCGCATTGATGCGCTTGATGGGCGCACTACGGGGCTGTTTTCCTTCCGGCAGTCAACGCAACCTGTGAATAACGGCCCGACATGCACATATTCACACCATCACCGATGATAGGAGCGTACCTTCTATGGATTCGACCATTTTCAACCGCCGCACCCTGCTGGGCAGCGGCGCACTTGTGGGCCTTGGCGCCCTGCTTGCGGCGTGTGGCCAGCAGGCAAATAACGAGGCGGCAGCAACCTCGACTGCAACGCCGAGCGAAACCGCTTCGGCTTCTGCCGCAGCATCTGATGCGGCTTCCGCTACTCCGAGCCCGGTCATTACCCGCGGATACTCCGGCGGCTCCAAGGCGCCCGATGGGGAATACCGTGAAGCTGATGAATACGGTATGGCTCAGAACGTCCCTCTTCCCAAGGCTAAGCCGCAACAGTACCCCGAAACCTTCGCTGGTCTCCGTGAGATGATGACTGATTGGGTCAGAGCCCGTAACTACGGTATTCAGACCGGTGATATGCAGTATGTATGGCCCTATATGCTGGATACCTACGAGAAGGATATTAAGTTCCTCAAGGATATCGAGGGCCTTTATAAGCGTGGCGGCTGGGTTATTGCGGGAACCTCAGATTTTCAAGCAGAGAGCACCCTCAATTACGACGATAAAGCAAAAGAGTATTGGGTTCTTACTCGGCGTCTGTGGACCTATGCCATCTATGTCAATCCTGATGGAAGCAGGACGGAGCATTCCAATACCAAGCATGATAATAACGAAGTTTTCATGATGCGTTATCGCTATAAGGATGGTTATTGGTATCTGTCTGGTTATGTTTCCAATAAGCAGCTCCGCGAACAAGGAGTTATTAAATAATGCACAAAAAACAACTATCCCTGTTCTGCGCGACATGCGTAATAGGTTTTATTGGCCCTGCTTCACATCTAATTTACGCTTTAGAGGACACCTCAGATAGCAACAATCATAGTATTTCCGATGTGAAAGCACCATATAGCGTTCCCTCTTCATATGATGACGTAGATGATATATCTCAAACAAATGCTTATCCTAATCATGAGTCTGCCCAAGATGATCTTAGAACTGCAAAGCAACAGCAACAACAAAAATTTGAGGAGACGCATTATCTTGCAAATGATGGCATGGGCGGTCAATATTACGCTTCAACCACCGATAAAGACTCCTGCGTCACCGCTGATGGTCAGCCAGGACAGTATTTCCGCACCTGGATGATGCCTGACGATGGAAACGACTACACCGGTTACTACAATACCTCCGGCATCGGCACCTACTGCACCCCAGTAGAATCCCGCACCCTAACCGCCAATAACCCCGGCGAGCCCCGTAAACCGAGCCCCGCTGAAATGCTCCAAGAAATTGAAGACAAATTCGCCAACACCGATATTCGACCGCCTATCCTGAAGCAGTCCTATAACTCCGGTAACGGCACCGGCAGAGCTAAGGGCGACCCGAATATCTACAAGGGCGACAACGTCAATTTCTACGCTGAAGCTCCCACTGCTTATTGGGAAGGCGAACTCTCGGCCGGTCACGTTGAAATCGAGTCTTATCCGGTGCAGATGACCGTTCAATACGGCAACGGTGACGAAAACACGTCTTACACTATCGGCGAGCCCATCTACCCGAAGTCAGGCTCGAAAGCACGACCGACCGCGACCAGTTATGTGTATGAACGTTCGGGCAATTTCCACGCCTACGCAACGGTTTCTTATGCTGGCCGGTACCGTGTTAATGGTGGCCCGTGGCAGGCTATGCGTACTGTCGTTAAGAAGGACACTGCTGAACCGCTACTGATTCGTGTGTGGTGGGTTGATGTGGGACGCGTCGGCGGCACCTGCGATGAAGACGACACTCGTTGGGGCTGCAAGAACGATCCGACGATGGGCAAGCCGGATAACCCGAACCCCAGGTTGCGTAAGGCCGATATTCGTACCGGTCAGCGTTGGCACCTGAACGATAACGGTGACGGGGATACAGAGTATTCGTTGCACCGCGACTGGCCCGACATGTAAACCAGCTCTGACCCAACATATAAATAACCGCAGCAGCAGGCGGCCCCGGATACGGAAGTATTCGGGGCCGTTTGCTTTTTAGACCGAGGTTTTCGATAGGTTAGTGTCTTCACCGTGGGTCTTTAACCCGCGGTGAAGACACTAACCTCTCGACGAAAACACTAAGTCATTACCGGTTCCCGCCTACCTGGCGCAGCCGGAGATTCGGTCATGGGTTACGGACTTGTGCCATAGGTTAGCGTCTTTGGTCGTAGTTAAAAACCATGGTCGAAGACGCTAAACCATGGCACAAATTCTGGAGGGGATTACAGCCCCCCCTCATAGCGAAAAGCCACATGTGTTTCCAGAAGCCACTTATGACGTGGCTGTTCGAAACACATGTAACTTCTCAGCTCTCAACTCTAAAGTAAGGATGCTATTTATATCGTTTTATTTTTCTCTTTTAATGAATCTTCTTACTCTTCCTTTTAATGATTCGGATAGCTTAGTCCATAATTCTCGCTTCGATTTTTCTTCCTCGTCAAGGCCGATAGCACCGGGGCGATACGCTCCATACATTTTCCATTCCCCGTACTTACCCCAACTAAAGAGACATAAAACCCAATAAATCGGAAATAGATTATAGATAAATAGAGCTACCGGAATAACAAATCGCCAAATCGGTCTTCCCTGAAGCGAAAACCCTGGATAGTATATCCATTCACGATACCCACTCTTTGAGAAAGCGAAACGTACTCGACGCCTATTCGCGACGTATCTTGAAAAAGAACCAGCTAGCTCTTCCCCCTTTGAGCTAGTCTCTGTGATACGTATTTGAATACAGTGATATTCAGCATCCATTTCTCCATGTTCTACAGAAAGAAGGGTCAAAACATAACCGAAGATATATGCAGTAACCACAAAAGAAAAAACATTAACAAAAAAATCTTGCTTATTTTTTACACCTTGAAAATACTCAATAAGTATCACAGCTAGCCATATTGCAATAAAAACAGAGAAAATACGTTCAAGAGTCTTCACAGACCTAGATTTAAGCCAGGGCCACAATGTGAAGAAATCGATTTTCTTACCTAGTAGAATTACATAAGGGATGTTCAGAATTCGCTTCTGTACATGAATATCAGGACAGGCAGAAATTACCTTCCGTTCCCATATAGCTCGCCGAAGAGCAGCCTTTCGGGATGCTTTAATTTCTTTGTATTCCTTTTCGGAACCTTCGAAACTATTGTCCCTCTCAAATTCCATGAGATTTTTATATTTCTCAGATGCTTCAACCCATGTTATATAACGAGTTAGCTCTGGTGGTGTTCCTTGTTTTGAAAGCTCAATCTGTTGCGTTGTCCGACGAGCTGTCAGCCAAACGCCGATAATAGCAATCAGCGAAGCAATAACGGTCGCGGAGGCGGGGATAATAGCCTTCCAAATATCCGGATCATGGGTCCAATGCCAGAGATAATCCCAGCTGAATCCTTCAGCTAGCACCTGCTCTAACAGTAGTTGGTTCGTCATCAGTGATTGTTCCTTTCTTACACCTTTGTTTCCCACTTATCACAGAGAAAATTTATTATCTCTGAACAATTTTACCCAAAGAAAAAATTATATATACTTCAATAGATTATCTATGTTAAGACTTTCCAAATAAATATAAATTCTCAATATACACCTATTAATAGATAAAATTTAATCACATGAAGATGAACTCCTTCCTTCATTCAATCCTTTATCCCCGTGTTCAGATTTATAATCAGAGTAAATTTTTTCAACGTCTAACATCAAATAATAAAAATATGGAATAAGCAAATAATTCGGCTCCCCACTCGGTTCACCACCCGAATTGCAGATAGATTCCTTAAACTCTTGCATCATACAAGCTCGAATTTCACACTCGATGGATATCTGCAGAATACGCTTAATTTTAAAGAAAAAGATGTATAGAAAAAATATAAGCACAGAATCAATCAAAACTATAGTAATAACTTCATTTCTCCAAACATGGTACTGCGGGTCCACTGTGAAAGCAATGTACAAAAGATACCCAAAAACAGAAGCCACCGGTATGATCAGAATTATTCTTAGTACCCACACATTTAAACCACTAAATCCATAGAAATCGGCCCACTCACGAGCTTTTTCTTGTCTCGAAAGGTATTTCATCCTAGACTTATACACCCCTTTATACACGTAATTAACATCCAAGAATAAGAATATTGATTCCCAGGCAAAAATTATAAATATTAGACCTAAATTCCAGTCAGCCCCAATATACTGGAAAGATAAAATTGACGAAACGGTCCCTGAAATACACAAGATGAACAGCAACCCATAAACCATTTTAATAATGGATGTATTCCAAAGAAATCCACTGAGATTGGTTTTAAATCTAAACCCAGAGTATGAATATCGCGATGGAAAGAGAGGATTTCTTCTCTGAGAGTTACCAATAAACTTATCCTTAAGATTTTTTGTGAAACAGCCTTTCTCCGGATAGTTAAAAGCTTCTTCAGCTAAACAGTAAGCCTTTAAGGCGGAGTGATTATCACGAACTACACCCTGGTTATATTTACGAATCTTAGAAACATTATGAATCAAAATATCTGTTTCGCTGTATGTCAACATTAAAGCAGAAGAAATAGTGACCCATGCAAAGAATATAAGAATCCATAAAGGCATTTCTCCATATCTCGATAAATCCATATCTGCTGGCACCATCAACCTGCCCCATTCAGGGCACTCTCTAGGTAGAAAAAACCACTCTGGGGCAAATGATTCGCCTTTGAGATACCCCGCAAGAAGACCATGCCAAAAGCTGATTATAAACGCCACAAAAATAATAAATCCGACAATTTTCACAAACTGTCGATATGCGGCACGCCGAGCTTCAGCGTATACACCTTCAGCCCCGTCTGCATATTTCCCAACACTTACATACAGGCTTAAAAGAATACTTGCAATGGATACAATAACACCCACACGAAGATCAAATACATAATATGGGATATTAAAATATCCAGAAATTAGTCCATAAGGTAAACCAAAATTTCTATTAGATGGAAAAATAGACGTTGCTCCCATTATTAATAACGGAGAAAGATAAGCAAGCGAGATAAGAATGATTAGTACTCCCGGCATCAGAAATACGTTATTCCTAAGCATCTTTTTTCGTTTTTCTTCGTGCTCTTCGCCCCAGGCTTCATTGACTTCATCAATAACTTCTTGGATTTTCATCGGTGATTGTTCCTTTCCTACGTCTTTGTCGGCGGGTTATATACAAGAAAAGCGGTGACCCCGCAGACCGGTACTCACCAGCCTGCGGGGTTCATCATCATGGCGTTACGCACCCAGGAGGGTCTTCGGGTTGACCGGAGTACCCGTACCCTCCGCCAGGTGCTCAATACGCTTCAAGATCAGGCCCTCACGCAGCGCCCACGGGCACACACGCATCGTCTCAACCCCAAACGCCTCCATCGCCGCCTCCGCAGCGATAGCACCCGCCAGCATCTGCTCCGCACGCGCCTTCGAAACACCCGGCAGGTCAGCACGCTCAGGCACCGTCATCGCCTCCATACGGCGAGTCCACAGGCGCAAATCCTGCAAATGCATCTCACGCTTCACATACGGGCCCGCCGAATACGGCGCCGCACCACAAATACGCGCCAACGAACGGAACGTCTTCGACGTACCCACCGTCATATCCGGCGCACCATAACGCAACAGATTCTCCGCCACCGGAGCGATCTGCTCACGCACATACTTGCGCAAACGCTTCACCTGCTTCGGCTTCGGCGGCTGCTCATCAAAAAACTCACGCGTCAAACGGCCCGCACCCAACGGCACACTCATCGCCGCATCCGGCAACGCATTCGTACCCGTCGAAAACTCGAAAGAGCCGCCACCAATATCAAAATCAAGGATGCGGCCCGCACCCCAACCCTGCCAGCGGCGCACCGCAAAGTACGTAATCGCGGCCTCCTGGTCGCCCGAAATACCGTTCAGGCTCACGCCGGTCTGCTCACGCACCTGATGCAGCACCGCCGCACCATTACCCGCCTCACGGATAGCGCTCGTGGAGAACGCCAGCAGGTCATCCGCCTCATTCTCGATCGCGAAGTCGCGGGCGCTAGTCACGAAGCGGGTCAGTGCGTCCGCGCCCTCCTGCGAGATATTGCCCTCAGCGTCGAGGTACTGCACGAGCTGCAGCGGAATCTTATGGGACGCGTACGGTTCGGGGCGCGCGCCAGGGCTGCCGTCAATCAGTAGCAGGTGGACCGTATTCGAACCGACATCCAGAACTCCCAGGCGCACGATGCGCTCCCCTCCCCCGCCCGGCGGCGGGATATTGTCTGTGTGCGGTACCGCAGGTGCGGCGCCTCTTCCAGTCTGTCAGAGGCGTGGCTCACTCCGCAAACAATCCGGGCGGATGCCCAGCATCAGCACAGCGCACGCCTAAGAAACACAGCGCGGGCACAAAAACGCGCCGGGCACCCCGAGCACAAACGTTCGCCGGGCATCCATTTTCCCCGGGCACGCAAAAGGCGCAGGAGGCGCCCCATCCCCACGCGGGGGATTAGGGACGCATCCTGCGCCTTCAGTTCAGATAGAACTACGCTCGGCTACTCGGCGGTCTTCTTCGCCGCGGTCTTACGAGTGGTCGTCTTCTTCGCGGTAGTAGACTTTGCGGTCGTCTTCTTAGCCGTAGTCTTCTTAGCGGTAGTGGTCTTCTTCGCGGCGGTCTTACGCTTGACCGGGCCCTTCGCGCGCTTGTCAGCAAGCAACTGCACCGCACGCTCGTGGGTCAGCGACTCCACCGACTCCGCACGCGGAACCGTAATGTTCGTAATACCGTCGGTGATGTACGGGCCAAAGCGGCCGTCCTTCACCACGATCTTCTTCTCACTGACCGGGTCCACGCCCAGCTCAGCCAGCGGAGGCTTAGCCGCCGCACGACCGCGCTGCTTCGGCTGGGAGTAAATCTCCAGCGCCTGCTCCAGCGTAATCGTGAAGATTTCATCCTCGCTACCAATCGAGCGGGAGTCCGTGCCCTTCTTCAAGTACGGGCCAAAGCGGCCGTTCTGCACGGTAATCTCCACGCCCTCAGCGTCGGTACCGAGCACGCGCGGCAGGCTCATCAGCTGCAGTGCCTGCTCCAGGGTCACGGTCGCCAGGTCCATGGACTTGAACAGAGACGCGGTGCGCGGCTTGGCGGGCTTCGGCTTCTTCTTCGGCTTGGGCTTGCCGTTCTTGTAGTACTCGGTCGGCTGCGCGTCCAGGTACGCCTGGATCTGCTCCTCGGTCATCTCTTCGATAACTTCGGTGACGTAGGGGCCGTAGCGGCCGTCGCGTGCCACGATCTGGTTGCCGGAGACCGGGTCAACGCCGAGCACGCGGCCGTCGGACTTGCCCTGTTCGAGCAGTTCGCGTGCCTTCGCTTCGGTCAGTTCATCCGGTGCCAGGTCAGCGGGTACGTTCGCGCGGATCGGTTCGGTCAGTTCGCCGGTTTCGGTGTCGAGGGTGCCTTCGGCTTCCAGGTAGGGGCCGAACTTGCCCACGCGCAACACAATACCGTCCGCAATCGGGATGGAGTTGATGCTGCGGGCGTCAATCTCGCCGAGGTTGTCGACGATGGACTTCAGGCCGCGCTTGGAGCCGCCGCCGAAGTAGAACTCGCCCAGCCATTCGACGCGGGACTCTTCGCCGCGTGCGATGCGGTCAAGGTCTTCTTCCATCTGCGCGGTGAACTCGTAGTTCACGTAGGGGCCGAAGCTGGATTCGAGCAGGCGCACCACGGAGAACGCGATCCAGGACGGGATCAGCGAACCAGAACGAACGTTCACGTATCCGCGGTCCATGATGGTCGAAATAACCGCCGCGTAGGTGGACGGGCGGCCAATGCCCAGCTCGTCCAGGGTCTTCACGAGGGACGCCTCGGTGTAGCGCGGGGGCGGCAGGGTCTCGTGGCCGGCGGGTTCAATCGCCTCGGCGGTCAGCGCCTCGCCGGTGGTCAGGTTCGGTAGGCGCTTCTCAGCGTCCTTCGCCTCACGTTCAGCCACGCGGGATGCGTCAACGCCCTCCTCGTAGGCGGCGAGGAAGCCGCGGAAGGTGATGACGGTACCGGATGCTGCGAACTCGGCGTCCTGGCCGTTAGATGCCACGGCGCCCAGGCGCACGGAGGCGGTGGAACCGGTCGCGTCAGCCATCTGGGAGGCGACGGTACGCTTCCAGATCAGCTCGTAGAGGCGGAACTCGTCGTTGGACAGGGAACCGCGCACAGCGTCCGGGGTGCGGAAGGTGTCACCCGCGGGGCGGATTGCCTCGTGGGCTTCCTGCGCGTTCTTGCTCTTGGAGGTGTACACGCGCGGTGCGGAGGGTACGAACTCGGCGCCGTACAGCTCGGAGGCCTGGCGGCGTGCGGCCTTGACGGCCTGATCGCTCAGCGCAACCGAGTCGGTACGCATGTAGGTGATGTAACCGTTCTCGTACAGGCGCTGTGCAACCTGCATGGTCACGCGAGAGGAGAAGCGCAGCTTACGCGCGGCTTCCTGCTGCAGGGTGGAGGTCGTGAACGGCGCTGCCGGGCGACGCTTGTACGGCTTGGTCTCGACCGAACGCACCGAGAACGCGGCGGACTGCAGGGCTGCGGCGAGCGCGCGAGCCGCCTCCTCGTTCAGGTGGGTGACCTTGGAGGTGTTGAGGGTGCCGTTGTCGGCGAAGTCCTTGCCGGTGGCGATGCGGTTGCCATCTACGGCGACCAGCTTGGCGTCGAAGCCTTCGGAGGCAGCGTTCAGGAAGCGTCCGGTCAGGTCCCAGTAGTTGGCGGCGACGAATGCCATGCGTTCGCGTTCGCGCTCGACCACGAGGCGGGTTGCGACGGACTGCACACGACCTGCGGAGAGGCCGCGGCCGACCTTGCGCCAGAGCACGGGGGAGATTTCGTAACCGTAGATTCGGTCGAGGATGCGGCGGGTTTCCTGCGCGTCGACCAGGTGCAGGTCGATGTCGCGCAGTTCGCCGAAGGCGCGCTGAATGGCTTCCCGGGTGATTTCGGGGAAGGTCATGCGGTAGACGGGTACCTTGGGCTTGAGAACTTCCTTCAGGTGCCATGCGATGGCTTCACCTTCGCGGTCACCATCGGTTGCCAGGTAGAGCGCGTCTACTTCTTTGAGTTTGCGCTTGAGTTCGGCGACCTTTTTCTTCTTGTCGGGGTTGACCACGTAGTAGGGTTCGAAGTTCTCTTCAACGTTGACAGCGAACTTGCCGACGGGGCTCTTCTTGAGGTTTTCGGGCAGTTCGGAGGGCTGCGGAAGGTCGCGGATATGGCCCATGGACGAGTCGACAAGGTAGTCCTCGCCGAGGTAGCTGCTAATGGTTTTGACCTTGGAGGGAGACTCCACAATCAGCAGGGCTTTTCCGTTCTTTGCCTGAGCGGGCACGGCACTCCTCTATCTGTGTGTTGAAAAGCTACGTATTCAACCATAACCTACGCTGGCGCCTGTGGGTGCCGACGGGCTGTGGTGTACGCGGGGTGAGGTGATCTGTGGGGGTGTAATTTGTGTTGGGTTTATGTGGTGCACTCGGTGCGTTTCATGCGGCGAGCGCGTGGTGGCCCGGCGCGGGGCGAGCCAGCCCGGTTCTGGTTGATGTGGACCGGGCGTGTTGAGCTTGCATGAGCGCGCAGGGTACTCGGTACATCATACGGTACCGGAAGCGGTGGTGTGTGCACAGGGGCGGGTGGCGGGGGCTGGGGCGCGCACCGCACGGCGCCCGCACCTGTGCTTCTAGCCCGCTAGCCAACCCTTCTAGCTGGTGAGGGTGTCCGAGTCGGGGTGGGTACCGTCCAGGTACGCGGGCAACAGCGGGTATTCGCGGCCGTACACGGTCTGCGGCGCGATACGCACCCACTGCATTTCGTGGGTTTCGGAGTCGGGCAGGTCGAAGGTGCGCACAATCTGCGGGGTCATTTCCGGCGGCAGCCAGTGGGCAATACCGACCACAATGACGGAGCGGATACCGTCTTCGAGGGTTTCGTCGATTTCGAAGGCAACGCGGCGGCTAACCACCACGGAGGAGAACTTGTTGCCGCGGGTGGTGCGGATGTAGATTTCCTGCTTGTCGTCTTGGCTGGCGACGGCGTAGAGCACGGGCAGCACATCGACGTGCTGTCCGTCAGTGAGGATGAGGCGGCCGAGAGTGTTCGCGTGCAGACGCTCCCAGCACTTGTCGACGCTGATACTTTCATCGGGGTACAGGTTACTCATGGTTTCAGTGTATGCGATGGGGCGGGTGCTCTTGCGTAGATGACAGTTTTGGTCAGTGGGTGGGTCGGAGCTCATGAGGTGAGGGCTTCTTCCCCGCTAGTCCGTGCGGTGTTCCCAACGCACCTGGCTCGGGCGGTCGGTTGCGGCGGGTGCGTAGAATGGTGTGCATGACTATTTCTGCCGCCACTTTCGCCCCCGAGTACGCCGCCGTTGCGGATGCTCCCCGCAGCGATGATTACGCCCGCCTGACCCGCATCCGTGAACGCCTGCTGGCGTTGAACTACAGCTATGACGCTGTGCAGGAGCTGCTGGGTGTTGAGGCGGCTGAGGCGATGGCTCGTGACCAGGTGGTTCCGGGTCTGTGGCGTGTGGAGCACATTCTGCGCGGCGATTACAGCGTGGAGGAGAAGAACCTGGCGCGTCTGCTGGCGTTTTTCCTGCTGGCTCGCCCGCTCACCGAGGCTGAGGCAGCCGAGGTTTTCGGTGATGCCCTGGTTGACTTCGAGAATGCCGCGCTAATTGAGCGCGACGCTACCGATTCTGCCCGCTGGTCCGCGAGCGTTGACCTACGCCCGCACGCCGCCGATGACGGCACCGAAATCTTTGTTGCCGCCGACCTGGGTGCGCATCAGCGCCCCGGCGTGCTCCGTAAGGATCACGTGCTCGGCATTGGTCACGCCTCCCTAACTCTGGCGCAGATTACCGAGCGCACCCCCGTCAAGCGTGCTCTGGATGTGGGCACCGGCTGCGGTATTCAGACCTTCCACCTGCTCGCCCACGCCGAGCACGTGACCGCCACCGATATTTCGGAGCGTGCCCTGGCGTTCACCCGTTTTAACCTGCTGCTGAACGCGCAGGCACTCAACATTGATCCGCAGAACCCGCAGGCGCGCGTGAGCCTGCGCTTGGGTTCCCTGCTGGAGCCGGTCGCCGGTGAGCTTTTCGACCTGGTGGTGTCGAACCCGCCGTTCGTGATTACCCCGCGCGGTGCCGGTGAGAGTGCCGAGGAGCAGTTCACCTACCGCGACGGCGGCCTGCCCGGTGACGAAATTGTGAGCACGATGGTGCGTCAGCTGCCGTCGGTGCTGGTGCCCGGTGGCCGCGCGCAGATGCTGGGCAACTGGGAGATTATTCGCGATTCCGAGGACCCGGAAGCACCGCGTCCGTGGGATGAGCGCCCGCGCGCCTGGGTTGCCGACGGCGGCGCGGAGGCGTGGTTTATTCAGCGTGAGGCGCTGAGCCCCGCCTCCTACGCGGAGACCTGGCTGAAGGACGCGAGCGAGAACCGCGACCGCAGCCACTACGAGCAGACCTACGTGGCGTACCTGAACGACTTCGCTTCCCGGAACGTTCATTCTATTGGTTTCGGCATGATTTGGCTGCGCCGCCCGACCGAGGCGACCGCGGCAGGCGTGACCGAGCCCCTGCAGCGTTTCGAGGAGATCACCTACCCGATTCAGCAGCCCATCGCCCGCGCCCTCACCGAGTCTGTGCGCCGCTACGACCGCCTCGCCGCCATGGACGATGAGGCGCTCCTCGCCGCGCACCTGGAGGTCGCCGAGGACGTCACCGAGGAACGTCACGGCCGCCCCGGTGCCGAGCATCCCAGCGTCATTTTGTTGCGTGCCGGTTCGGGTTTGTGCCGCACCCAGTTGCTCTCCACCGAGACGGCTGGCTTTGCGTCGGCGAGCGATGGTGAGCTTGCCGTGGGGCAGATTGTGGCGGCTCTTGCCATGCTGCTGTCCTGGCCCGAATACGACGAAGCTGCCGCCGCGGCACGCGGTACGCAGGAGCAGCATCCGCGCGACACTCTGCTGCATGCGGTGCGCGAGCTGGTCCTCAAGAGCTTCCTGCACTTTAGCGACGAGCAGGCGGACGCAGAATCAGCTGGCGAAAACACTGCAGAAGAGCAGAGCTAAGGGTGCGCATTTGGTCCCTTCACCCTTCCCTGCTTGATCGCCGCGCCCTGGTCGCTTGCTGGCGTGAAACTCTGCTGGCGCAGAAGGTGCTGCGGGGTCTGACGCGCGGGTACACGAATCATCCGCAGCTGATTCGTTTTCGCGCGCATCCGCAGCCTCTGGAGGCGGTTGCCGCCTACCTGTCGGGGCTGGCGGATGAGGCGGATGCCCGCGGCTATTCTTTCAACCGTGAGCTGATTGGTGCGGGCGAAAATAGCGCTGGCAAAAACTGCGCTGATAAGGCAGAAAACCCGTACGCTTCGGTTGCGCTGATTCCCGTTGCTCTCGGTCAGTTGGAGTACGAGCTCGCCTTCCTGCAGCACAAGGTGGCGGGACGCGACCCGGAATGGGAGCATCGGTTGAGCGAGCGCTTGGCGGCGCGCGGCAGGCTGGCGGCGTGTGCGCATCCGCTTTTTGAGGTGGTTCCGGGCGCTATTGAGCCCTGGGAAAAGACGAAAGATTTCTAGACAGAGGGACTTTTAGACAGAAAGATTTCTAAGAACGTGAGCATAGTAATGCCCCGGCGGTAACCCTTGCGGGTGCCTGCCGGGGCATTGCTGCATGTACGGCTCAAGCTGTATGGGAACAAGCATCTCAGCGCGTTATAGAGCGCTAAAAACAGCTTGGCGCAGAATATTACTTGGTGGTCAGCGCGGGCTTAATCTCCTTCACGATTGCCTCAAGCATCTTCAGGTTGAAGTCCACACCCAGCTGCAGTCGACCCGCCGCAATGAGATCGGCCATGGCGGCAAGTTCAGCCATGTAGAGCGGGTTTTCGTAGCGCATGTCTGGGTTGCAGCACTGGCTCTTCATCGTCGGGTGACGGGTCAGTCGTCCTCGTCTTCGAGGTCCTCTAGCACTTCGAACGGCGACTCGACGTCGCCGCGCCAGGCCTCCAGGCCCTCGCGCACTGCGAGCACCGCCACGACCAGCGCCGCAACCGAGTCAGCCCACCACCAGCCGAACAGGCTGTCGAGGACGAGGCCGATGAACACTGCACCGGAGAGGTAGATACACAGGATGAGCTGCTTGGCGTCGGCCATCACGCTCTTGGAGCCCAGCTCCCGCCCGGTGCGGACCTCAATCCACGCCAGCAGAGGCATGACGACCAGGCTCAGCGCGGTGATACCGAGACCCAGCGGGCTGCGGTCGGGGCCCTCCTGGCCGACCAGGGCCAGCACCGCGTCGATCGAGACGTAGGCCGCCAGCGCGAAGAACGCGATGCCGATGGCCTTGACGGTGACCGTTTCCCACCGCTCAGGGTCCTTGCGGGTGAACTGCCAGGTGATGGCCGCGGCCGAGAGTACCTCGACAACCGAGTCGAGCCCGAAGCCAATGAGCGCCGCGGACGAGGCGAGGACGCCTGCCCAGACTGCGACGATTGCCTCGATTACGTTGTACGTGATCGTGAAGCCAACGATGAAGCGGACGCGCCGGTGCAGCATCGCGCGGCGCGCGGTGGTCAGGGTCTCGCTCATACTCCCACCGCCGTTCCACAGCAGCCCGACACCGAGCATGCCGGGTCGATGCACGGCGCGGCCTCGTCTACCGTGAGCGTGACGTCGATCAGGGACGTCAGTGCCGCGGCGAGGTGCGGGTCGGCGATCTCGTAGCGCGTCTGGCGGCCCTCGGGCTCGGCGACGACGATTCCGCAATCGCGCAGGCAGGTCAGGTGGTTGGACACGTTCGAGCGGGTCAGCTCCAGCTCGCGCGAGAGCACGGCTGGATAGCTCGGGCCGCCGAGGAGGGTCATCAGAATCCGGGAACGCGTCGGGTCGGCCATGGCGCGGCCGAGCCGGTTCATGACGTCGAGGTGTGAAGCAATAGTCAGCATACGATGACTATACAGTGATAACTGACCAATTGTCCACTTGTGCGGGCTGCCGCACGTGCTCCGCGCCCTTGCCCTCGGGAGGCGGCAGAGTTCGCGCTCATCAGCGACGACCGCCCATCACGGAAGCGACGGCGGCACGCTGGCGCGAAACCCTGCTAGCGCAGAAGGTTCTGCGGGGTCTTCACCTCAGGGGCCTTACTTAGTGGTCAGCGCGGGCTTAATTTCCTTCACGATTGCCTCAAGCATCTTCAGGTTGAAGTCCACGCCCAGCTGGTTCGGGATAGTCAGCAGCACGGTGTCCGCCGCCTGAACCGCCTCATCACGAGCGAGCTCTTCGGCAATATCCGCCGGATCGCCAATGTAGCTGCGACCAAAGCGGGAGAAGCTGTTGTCAATAATGCCAGTGTAATCCTGCGAGTCCTCCGCCGCGCGGCGACCGAAGTAGCGCGCCGAGGTTTCATCAATAATGGGCAGCACCGAGCGGGACACCGAAACACGCGGAACACCCGAATTACCCGCCTTCACCCACTCGGAGCGGAAGAGGCGAATCTGCTGCGCCTGCTGCTGATCGAAGGGAATACCCTTATCTTCCAGCATCAGGGTCGAGGACATGAGGTTCAGACCCTTCTGCGCGGTCCACACGGCGGTGCTATCGGTACCTGCACCCCACCAGATGCGGTCGCGCAGACCCGGCGACTGCGGCTGAATGGGGGCATACTTGCCCGCCATGCGAGCGCTGGGCGCCATGCCCTCACCCTCAATTGCCTTGAGGAAAATATCGAGGTGGCGGCGCGCCATATCGCCCTCGTCTTCGCCTTCTGCCGGGTAGTAGCCGAAGCTCTCAAAGCCGCGGATAACGGACTCGGGCGAGCCGCGGGAGACACCCAGCTGCAGTCGGCCCGCAGCGATGAGGTCTGCCATGGCGGCAAGTTCTGCCATGTAGAGCGGGTTTTCGTAGCGCATATCAATCACGCCGGTGCCGAGCTCGATGCGTTCGGTCTTGGCTGCGATTGCGGAGAGTAGCGGGTAGGGAGTTGCCTGCTGCTGATCGAAGTGGTGCACGCGGAAAAACGCGCCGTCCAGTCCGATGTCTTCGGCACCTACGGCGAGGTCAATTGCCTGGTGCAGGGATTCTGCGGCGGAAGATACCTGGGAGCCGGGGACCTCAGCCCAGTGGCCGAAGGAGAGGAAGCCGAGCTTCTTCTCGTCGCCGCGCATGGGTTCGAGGTGGCTGATGCGGATGGATTCGTCGCGCTGCGGGTCGACCTGCGGGGTGCCGGGGTTGTTGGGGGTGTTCATGGTTTTTCCTTAGCGAGTTGCGCTCGGGCTCGTGTAGTGCCGGGCTGATGATTTAAATCTAAACCCAAATACTTTACATATCAAGTATTTATTTCGGAGAATGACGCTAGGAGCACCGCTCCCCCGCTTTCGCCACACGTACCACCCACACCAAACCCAAAAAAGGGACACAGAAAAGCCCCGCGGCACAAACACCTCGCGCCACCGGGCCCTTCTATTCAACAGCTAAAAATGCAACTAAAACGACAGAAACAAACTGCCCTAGGAACGCTTCACCAGCGGAACCCACAGCTCCATACGGTAATCAGCCGCCTGCATATCGCCGCGACCGTACACCTCAAGACCACCCACCGGGCGGTACTGCGGATTCTTCGCGAAGAACGCCTCCTCAAAGCTTGCAAAGCCAGCCGGAATGGACTCCGAAATCGGGCCGGTCACCTCAACCACCGCATAGGTGCTCGCTGGCAACTCCAGCACGCCCAGACCAAGCTTCGCCGCGCTCGCCGGCTCCGACACCAGGAAGCCCGCCGTGTAGCGGACCTGACCCTTCGGGTTCGGCTGAGTGCACACGCCCAGGTACTGGGTCACGTTCAGAACATCCAGCATCGCCGGGGACGCCTTTTGATTCAGCTCATCCCACAGCGGGGAGAAGTCATCATCCAGCGAAAACACCTGCGAAACACCGGCGACAACCATCGCCGGGTGCTCCTCAATGCGAGGTTCGGAAATCTGAACCGCACCGCCCTTAGCGGCTGCCATTAGGCGTTCGCCTCAGCTACTTCGCGGTCCACCGAGCACCCGGGCACACAGCGGCGCTTCGCGTCATCAGCTGCGCACTCGGGGCAGAGCAGAACCAGCTCACGGCAAGAGTCGTTGGAGCAGTTCTCGAATTTATTCGAGGGGGCGCCGCACTGTTCGCACTTGCCGATGGTGACGGTGTCCGGGGTGAACTCCATGTGCATGCGCTTGTCGAAGACGTACAGCGAGCCTTCCCAGAGTTCCTTATCGCCGTACTTCTCGCCGTAACGCACGATGCCGCCGTCAATCTGGTAGATCTCCTTGAAGCCGCGGTTCTTCATGAGCGCGGAGAGAATCTCGCAGCGAATACCGCCGGTGCAGTAGGTGACGACCGGCTTGTCCTTAATGTGATCGTACTTGCCGGACTCAATCTCGCGGATGAAGTCGTGGGTGGTGCGCACGTCGGGAACGATAGCGTTCTTGAACTTGCCGATCTTCGCCTCGAACGCGTTACGACCGTCAAAGAAGACCACTTCGTCGCCGCGCTCTTCAACAAGCTTGTTGACCTCTTCAGGCTTCAGGTGCACGCCGCCGCCAACGACGCCGTTCTCGTCCACCTGCAGCTCGTCGGGAGCACCGAAAGCCACAATCTCGTCGCGTGCCTTCACGGACAGGCGGGGGAAGTCCTCCGCGCCACCCTCGGACCACTTGAACTCCATGTTCTTAAAGCCGGGGTACTTGCGGGTTTCCTTGGTGTACGCCTTGACCGCGTTGATTTCGCCGCCGAGGGTGCCGTTAATGCCGTGCTTGGAAATGAGGATGCGCCCGCGCAGGCCGAGCTTCTCGCAGAGGGCACGCTGCCAGAGCATGACCGCCTGCGGGTCGGCGATGGGGGCGAACTGGTAATACAGAATAATCTTATTTTGAGCCACGAAACTATTTTATCGTCATATACGCCTAAAGCATGCAAATTTTTTGATATGTACGCGCTGACTACGGGGTCGGCAGTACAGAAGCGGTGCCGGGGCGGTGCTAGGACAGGCACGGTGCGCAGATTCAGGACGGTACATGACCGGCGGCAGGTCGGGGTGTAGCCCGCCGCTCTACAATGGAACCCATGCCGCACAGCACCCCTTCGCAGAACACCAACCAGCACCCCGAACAGCCGCAGGGGCAGTCTGCGGCGCGCCCAAAAACGCTGCGTTACCGCGAGCTGCCCGCGAGCGCACAGCAGGTGCTGGCGTCCCTACTGCCGGAGGCGGAACGCACCGGAACCCTGCCCGAGCAGGTGACCCATATTCACACCATTGCCGCGAGAGAGGCGAGCTACGCACCGTGGCCGCAGTGGTTGCATCCGCGTGTGGTGGAGGCTTTTGAATCGCTCGGTATTGCCGAGCCCTACGCCCACCAGGTGCAGGCGGCGAATGCCGCCCATGCCGGTCTTGATGCGGCGCTGACGGCGAGTGCGGCGCGCTACGGCTGGCAGGCGGGGCGTGTTGAAGGGTCGGGGGCAACGCACGCCGAAGACGCGAAGAGTACCGGCAGCGGCGGGCACGTGATTGTGGCGACGGGTACCGCCTCGGGCAAGACCCTGAGCTACCTGATGCCCACTCTGGACGCTATTTATCGTGCATCGTGTGGCGAGCCGGTGAGCTCCACTTCCGCGTATTCCGGCGCAGAAAACCTCAATAATAGAGCGAATGTTCTCTATATTTCACCGGCGAAGGCACTCTCCGCCGACCAGCTCACCGCCCTCACCTCCTACAACCTGCCCGGGCTCCACGCGGCAAGCTACGACGGCGACACCCCCGTCGGCGAACGCCGCTGGATCCGCGAGCACGCCAACTTCATCCTCACCACCCCGGACATGCTCAACTACTCAATCCTGAGCAACCACCGGCAGTGGGCATCCTTCCTGCGCGGGCTGCGCTACGTGGTACTCGACGAGGCGCACAGCTACCGCGGCGTTTTCGGTGCGCACATCGCCAACCTACTGCGTCGCCTGCGCCGCGTCTGCGCGCTCTACCGCACCGTGCCCGTGTTCTACGGTGCCTCCGCGACCAGCTCCAACCCGGTCGAGTCTTTCTCCAAGCTCATTGGCGTGCCGCAGCAGGCGGTCACCGCCATTACCGAGTCCACCTCCGCGCGCGGTGAAACCACCGTTGTGCTCTGGGAGCCCGAATTCATGCCGCCCAAGGCGCACGATCAGCTCGCCAAGGGTGCCCGCAGCACCCAGCAACAGGCAGTCCAGTCGAAGGCTGAGCAGGAGGCGCCGCGCCGCGTCTCCCCCGTGGAGCAGGGCGCGCAAATGCTCACCGACCTGGTGCTTTCCCGCACCCGCTCCCTGGTTTTCGCTGGTTCGCGCCGCAGCGTAGAAATCCTCTCGCAGAAGACCCAACGCTACCTCAACGAGGTGGAGGCGGGCCTCGCCCACCGCGTCGCCGCATACCGCGCCGGGTACACCCCCGAAGAGCGCCGCGAACTCGAACGCAAACTCCGCAACGGCGAACTGCTCGGCTTGGCGAGCACCTCCGCGCTGGAGCTGGGCATCGACATCTCCGGACTGGACGCCGTACTCGTGGCGGGCTGGCCGGGTACCCGCGCCTCCTTCATGCAGCGCGTGGGCCGCGCGGGTCGAAGCGGTCAGGACGCGCTCGCCGTGCTCATTGCCGACGATAACCCGCTCGACACCTACCTGGTGCACCACCCGGAGGTGATTTTCGGGCAGGAGGTTGAGGCAACCGTTTTCGACCCGACGAACCCGTATGTGCTCTCACCGCAGCTGTGTGCAGCCGCGCAGGAGGCACCCATCCGCGCCGAAGAGCTGAGTCTCTTCGGGCCGCACACCGCCGCCCTGCTGGATCGACTGGTACAGCAGGGATACCTGCGTCGCCGCCCGGACGGCTGGTACTGGACGCACGCCGAATCAGCCGCCGAGCTGGTCGATATCCGCGGCACCGGCGGCGGACCCTACCAGCTCATCGACGCCGAAGACGGCACCCTGGTTGGCACCATGGACGCCGCACACGCCATGAGCCAGGGGCACCCGGGCGCAATCTACATTCACCAGAACGCGCAGTACGTGGTCGAGTCCCTCAGCGAGGGCGAGCGCGTGATTCTGCTCAGCCGCGTCTACCCGGACTACTACACGCGCGCCGTTGAGAGCACCGAGGTGCGTATTCTGGCGGAGCGTGCGCGGGTCAGTTACGGTGTGCACAACATGGTTGGGGAGGCGGTTCCCGATGAGCATGCACCCGGTGAGTCCGCTCCTGGTGAGTCCGCTCCCGAAATCTCCATCCCCGAAACCGACGCGCAGCAGCTCGCCCCGCTCACCATGCACCGCGGGCAGGTTCAGGTCACCGACCAGGTCACCGGCTACCGGCGCTTCTCCGTCTACGGCGGCGAATATCTGGGCGAAGAGGCACAACCCATGCCGCCGGAAGTGCTCATGACCGAGGCGGTCTGGTTCACCTTCGAGCCCAGCTACCTGTTCGGCGCGGGCGTGACCGAAGAGGACGGCCCCGGCACCCTGCACGCCGCCGAGCACGCCGCCATCGGACTGCTACCGCTCATCGCCACCAGCGACCGTTGGGACTTGGGCGGACTCTCCACACTGCTTCACGTGGACACCGGCAGGCCCACCATTTTCGTCTACGACGCCGCACCCGGCGGCGCGGGCATTAGCGAACGCGGCTTCAACGCTGTTGCGCAGTGGCTGAGTGCCACCCTCGAAGCCATCGAAAGCTGCGGATGCGAAAACGGTTGCCCCTCCTGCGTGCACTCGCCCAAGTGCGGCAACCGCAACGAGCCGCTCAGCAAGCACGGCGCACGGGCGCTACTAACGGCGATGCTGAGGAGCATGGCGGAGGCGTAGGGCGAGCTGGAGGCGTGGGACGTGCTGGGATGATAACTCCCGATGAGCGTAAATAGCCTAGTCGGTCAGGTTTTCTGGCTCGGGCGGATTCTCTGATTCTGCGGGGCTTTCTGGCTCGGCTGAGTCCTCTGGCTCGGGAGGTTCCGACGCTGAGTCCCGCTCAGCTTCCAGTTCTTCCTCCAGCTCGGCAACCTCATCGGGGCTCAGCTCCTCCGCGTTCCCCGCCGCGTGTTCTTTTTCGGCGTGCTCCTCTTCGATATGCTCAGCCCCGGCGCGGGCACGCACCCTCGCCGGACCCAGCGCGCCCATGGGTCCTGCGACCGGGGCGGCGACCGTCACCTCCACCGTTTCGGGGCGATCCGGAAAAGTACATGATTCCAGGTGCGCGCCGTGACGTTCGGCAAGATCCGCCGCCACCGCACACGGGTCCCCCTCAGTGAGCCCGCGGTAGGCGTCCGCCGCCGCGAGCGCGCTCAAATCGGCGGCCGTGGAAGCCCTGCGGTTCGCGGACACTACCCCAATAAGCCCGGCAATCACCACGGTCATCACCAGCAGCGCGGCAATAATGGTGAGGGCGAGGACGGTGCCGCTACCCTCTTCGGGTTGTTCTTCCGCAGATCGGGCAAGGCCCGAGCTTTTATTCACCATCATTGCCGGGGCTTTCTTCACTGCCGGTGCCGCTTTCAACGCGGGCGTGGGCATCCGCCCGCAGCACCCAGCCAGTTGCCGAGCCGATCACGCCGGGGGCGGGGCGGCTCACCCGCACGTGCACCTGCCGGGCGCGCCCATCCCCCGCTTCTGCCGCGGCTACATCGTCAGAAGAAACGGAAATCTGCACGCTCTGCGCCGGGTCGATGCGGCTGACGGCGGAGCGAATCTGCGCTTCGGAATCTCCTCGGGCGGCGGCTCGTGCGGCCGTTCGCGCGGACTCCTCCACTTTGAGCTGCGCAACCCCCGTGGAGGCGGCACCCAGGCAGAGGGCGAGCACCACCGTCACAGCGGGTAGGGCGACCGCAAATTCGGCGGTAATCACGCCCTCTTCTGCCGGGCTCTTGTGCGGGGTCGAGAGCACCGGTTCCGCCCCGACTTTCCCTACGGAACGAGTGCACCGCAAAGCACCCAAATTCACATGAGCGTTCATTCTTTATTCCTCCTTTCTAGCCTGACTTTCCGGGGCTTCTAACACCTAGAGTCAAACCTTGTTATGGGTTTACCAAAGGTTCTAGAGCAGCCCCGTATTGCCTGCAATCGACAGGGCGTTACGCACAATATCCAGGAGCATAGAACGCACCTCATCCGACTTAAGAATCAGCACCAGCAGACCCGCGAAACCGACCGCCGCGAGCATCACAATGCCGTACTCCGCGGTGGAGGCGCCTTCCTCCGGGTCACCCGCGGGGGCGTAGTCTTCGAGCCCCTTTTCGTGCCCCTCAGCGGGTACATATTCGGTGCAGCCGGGCGCGTGCTCACCCAGGCTGCGGCAGGTAGCGCCGCATTCGTCCAGGGTGCAGCCCTCGGCGAGCGCGCGGGCAATGGTCAGCGCCTGGTCGGGGTTCAGACGGTCCGTGTTCATATCAATCTCCATTTCGTTAGGGTCAATCCTGGGGCCGGCATGCTTCTGCTCAGCGCCGGCGGAAAGTTCGGTATCAGTGAAGAGCTCAGCATCGGTAAAAAGCTCAGGGCATTCTTCACGCAGCTGCTTCATGGTGGTTGCGATGGCAACGGACAGCGGCACGGGGCCCAGAATGGTCTGCGCTTCAGTAGCGTGCGCGGCGGACTGAATTTCACGCGGAGCACCGGCCGGGGCGTTGACCGGAGTGCCGACCGGAACATCGGCAGTGTGCAGGTCGTGGCGGATTGCTTCGCAGAGGGTGTTCGTCATTGGTTTTCCTTTCCTTGTGCCCCGGTCATTCGGGGCGGGGTGGGTGCCTATCGGCGTTCACGGCAGATGGGCGGGGGTCTAAAATTTTCAGCATTTCAGCTAGTCAACAGCGCTTATGCGCACGATTCTTTAGCCGGTCAGCGTGGGCAGTAGTGAAATGAGGATGGGCACAATACCCAAACAGATAAAGGCGGGCAGCGAGCACAGTCCGAGGGGCACCACGAGCGCTACCGAGAGCTTTCCGGCGGCGCGTTCTGCCGCGCGACGTTCGCTGAGGCGGTGCGCATCGGCAAGGGAGAGCAGCAGCGCGGTACTAGGTGCGCCACCCGTGTAGGCGGGGGCGAGTGCATCCCGCAGCTCGCCGAAGGTTCCCGCCGCGGAGCCCGACCAGGCGCTCCCCCAGCCGCTGCCCATCTGTAGGCGCTGGCAGACCACGTGCAAGGGGCGACTATTGAGCGCCTCGGCGAGGGCGCCCAGGGCGGCGAGCGGTGCAAGCCCGGCTCTCAACTGTGCGGCGAGTAGTTCCAGCACGAGAGCGGTATCAACGGGCGCGGCATCAGCTGGCGAGGCAGGCTTTTCCGCCTCAGATCCAGCATTCACTGTCCGGATGCTCTCCACCTCCGCCCGATGCACAAGTGCGGCGGTCCAGCGGCGCCCGGCGAAGGCGAGACCCAGCCCAAGCATGCCGGTGAGCGCCCCGAGAATGGAGCCGGTCAGCACGCCCACGGGGTCACTGCCCATGAGCACCCCCAGCCCGAGCCCGAGCAGCGGTAGCCAGGAGAGGATTCTGCCAGTGGCGCGCGGTGCGGCGAGGGCGCTCTGCCTGCCCAGGAGCGCATCGATGCGTTCTTCGGCGTGTTCTGCGGCGCGTTCCAGGCTCGTGGCAAGCGGCGCACCCGCGCACTCACTCATGCGCAGGCTCAGCTGCAGGTCGTGCAGGCGCTCGCGGCTGTGCGGGCGCATCCGGGCGCTATTTTCGAGCAGCTGCGCGCAGGCGAGGTGCGCGGGGGCACCCCAGGAGGTAAGCGTGGCGAGCGCCTGCGTGAAGCGGCGAATATCCTCGGCGCACCGCTTTTGCCCGTAGTCTTCGGAAAAAGGCGAAATGCCTCGTGCCCGTCGGGGCTGGGCGTTTTTCTTCGCGTGCGTTTTCTCCGCATCCGGCGCCAGGTTCTGCGCGAACTGCCCGAACTGCGCAGACTGCCCGAATTGCCCGAACTGTTCGGCGCCCGGGTTGGCGTGCACCGCCTCCTGCAGGGGGATGCCGGCGCGTAGGTTCAGTGCGAGGGTGCGTAGCATGAGCGGCCACATGCGCATTTCCTCAGCGCTGGCTGCTCCGGCGATGCGTTCAACCCAGCGCTCAGCCCAGCGTTCGCGAAGGCTTCCGTTACTCTTCTCGTTCTGCTTCATTGCTTCCTCCTTTCACGTTTTCCGTTTTACAGGGGCTAGTACCCAACGTTGGAGCCCACAGAAATGCGCCTGACCTGCAGATATTCTTCGCTCCCCTCAAGTGCGGGGTGCAGGCTGTAGATGCCCTCGATGCGGCGGCGCCCGTCTCGGTGTTCCAGGTGGATAATGCGTTCAAAAGCCGTCGCCGTATGTAGAGCGACCGTTCTACTATCCAGTCCGGCGAGCGCACCCAGGGCGCACAAACGCAGGGGCACCGCCTGCGCGCTATTGGCGTGCAGGGTCGTTCCGGCACCGCGGTGACCGGTATTCATGGCGGTCAGCAGGTGCACCACCTCCGCGCCGCGACACTCGCCGACCACGAGCCGGTCCGGGCCCATGCGCAGCGCCTGCACAATCAGCTCACCCAGCCCGATTTCGCCAGCGCCTTCGGAGTTGGCGGCGCGGGTTTTGAGAGCAATAACCTGTTCATGCTGCGGCGCGAGTTCCGGAGTATCTTCGAGCAGAATGAGGCGCTCCTGCGGTGTGCACAGCCCCAGCAGGGCGTTGAGCAGGGTGGTTTTGCCAGTACCGGTGCCGCCGCTAATGAGGAACCCGCGGCGTTCGGCAATCATGCGGCGCAGGTAGGCGGCGGTCGCCTCATCACACAGCCCGGCGGCCTGTAGCTGCGCCAGGGTGGGGCGCTCGCGGGCGGGTAGGCGCACGGAGAGCCGGGTGCGTTCGCTCAGCGGCGGGATAATCGCGTGGATGCGCCTGCCGTGCTCGTCGCTAATGTCAGCCGCCGGATGCGCGGCATCCAACTGCCCGCCATGCCTGCGGATGAGCCGCTCGGCGAGGTCACGCACGCGCCGCTCGTTGCCGAGGCTCAGCGCCACGGGGCGGACGGTTCCGTCGATGCCCACCCAGATATCGCAGGGCGAGTTCACGTAGATATCGGTAATGGTTTCCGCACGTTGCTCCTCGTCAAGGAGCAGGTCGAGGGCGCCGAGGCCGTAGAGTTCCGCGGCGAGGTAACGCAGCGCGGTCTGCCGGTTGACGGGCACATATTCCACGCTGGGGTAGCTCCAGGAGGCGGGCGCGGGATGCACCGCTGTGGCGCGGAATTTTCGGGGCTTTGTCACATTAGTTCTGTCTGCGCCCGTTCCTTCTGCGCTCGCGTTCCCCAGGTGTCCGCTGTCGATGGCACAGATTGCCTCGTCCACGGCGTTTTCGAGGATCTCGCGGAGGGGCTGGGATTCTTGGAGTAACCCACCGCCCGCAGCGCTCACAGCGTTTGCACTGCCCGCGGTGGCTACAGCCTCTGCGAGCGGCCGCGCCCCTGCCTTCTCGAGCCCGACACTGAACCTGGCGCTAAAACCGCCACCGAAACCACCCAGGGCGATAGCGCTCATCCACGGCGATCGCAGGATCAGCTCGCGGGCGTGCAGGGCGACGGCGCGGGCGCGATAGTCTTCGGGAATGAGCAGGGCGGGCAGCGAGTGCGCGCGGGTGTCCGGCGCATACGTGGTTGGACTCTGCGCGGTGCGGGTCGAGTAACCGTTAGGGTTGGCAGTATTACTGGCTGTGTGCTCGGCGGGATTGCTGGTGGGGTTCATGGCTCTAGGAGAGCATTGCGCCCACCCTAAATTTTTAAGAGAATGAGCGTTCTGTGGATAACTCCTCGCACACCCCGAAATATCCACGATGCACGCACCTCAAACGAACAAAACGCACGCATCCGGCGCTTTTATGACAAACCACCCGTAAATTCTGGTGATAACCACGCACCACCCGTTCTACCGGCACATCCTCGATAATGGAAGAATGTACGTTCTGCTCAGTCCTGCCACCGGCGCGGGTATTACCGCCCAGACCGGCACCTCCGCGCACCCGGTCACCTCGGCTATTGCCGCGGGTGCGTCCCCGCGCGGTGCTCAGCCGGTGACCTCGTGGGGTGCTTTTCATTTTTCGGCGCCGACCGCTGAGCAGTTGCAGGACCCGACCTTTATTCCGCGGATTACGCGCGCGGATCGGGTGAGTGCGGCGAATCTTCCGGCGTATGTGCGAGAGGTGGAGCGGCAGGCGGCAGATTCGGCACAAGCGCGTTTCCCCCGCTGGATTTGGGCTGATACCCGCCACGTTGACCCGCTGCTTCTGCGCCGCGGGGTGCGGGTGCATCTGTGCCATGATTTGCGTCTGGTACAGCGAATTTTGGTGACTGCCGCTACGCATCCGAGCGGTTTTGTGGAGTACAGCCCGGTGCTGGATCTTTCTGATGTGCGTGAGGCGGTGGATCCTCAGGGGTATCTGCCGGTGGCGCGGCAGATTCAGGGTCAGGAGGAACTGTTCGGCGCTGATTTTTTGAGTGCGCCCGCTACCTCTTCCGCCGCACCCGCCGGTTCTCCTGCCGATTCCTCCCCGGATTTCCTTGAGGCGGCGCCTCATGAGCCTTTTGCCCCGCAGTTGGCGGCGGGCCCGGTGACTCTGCTGCCGGAGCATCCGGTGGTGCGTGTGCTGATGCGTGAGTGGCTGGCGCAGGCACGCGCTATTAGCGAGTCGAGGCACCCGGAACGGCTGCGTCTTTTGGCGGCGGCTGAGTCTGCCGGTGCGTTGGTGGCGGCTGAGATTGGTTATTACGGCATCCCGTTTAATGTGCAGGCGCATCATGAGCATCTGTGCGAGTTGTTGGGTCCGCGCCCGGTGCCCGGGGAGCGCCCGCAGAAGATGCAAGAGTTGGCGGAGCAGATTCAGCGCATGCTGTTT
>ERZ772977.112-NODE-112-length-65855-cov-8.940410_pt1 | contig 65855 bp, 54 predicted proteins | sample MGYA00511131_ERZ772977 | MGnify/ENA primary metagenome ERZ772977 (study PRJEB29015, sample SAMEA2737935) | human oral metagenome | biome: human oral; feature: human-associated habitat; material: dental | place: China | collected 2151 ...
CAGCCGCTCAGCCGCTCAGCCGCTCAGCCGCTCAGCCGCTCAGCCGCTCAGCCGCTCAGCCGCCCAACGCCGAACTGTCTCACGGAGGAATCCGGAAGCCTTGCATCCAAACCAAATCCCTAGCGCCAGCTCCCGAATCTGAGCGTCCATGAATCATGACGCCGGGATCTGCATCGCCAGACGTAATGACGGCTGGCCATACGCCCCGTTAATGCGAGCCTGGTGCACGTGAAAGGTGTTAGTGCTCAACATCCTGTGATTCTGATTCGAGCGGTGCTTGGACTGGGCAGGCGTCCAACCGATAGGGAGGACACCACATACGCGGCAACCCGCTCTGGTCTCCAAGCCCATCCAAGAAGATGACATTGATGAGGATGCCCTCATTTCATGATCGGTAGCGAGCAACCCGGGGTGAAGGAAGTGCCCGGCTACGAATCCATGATTCAGGCGGATCGATGAATCCAGGTCGTCCATGAGCCAGAACCAGGAAGCTGCCAATTCGAAGATCAATCCGCTGACATGAGACCCCTCGCATGAGCGAACATGCATCAATGGCCGCGACAGATGGAGGCAAGCTGGAGCCAGCAACAGGAAGCCGACTGCATCCTTGACGAAGAAGAGGAGCACGCATGGCGCTCCAGTACGAACGGCCGTCTTGTTCAGATAACGCGGTAATTACAAAGAAAGGCTTTCTGCAAACTGGCAAGTTTCAGAAACGGAACTCGTATACATAAGTAAGTGAACGCACACTTTATATTCTGTGGAGCCGATGGGACTATCATTGTTGCCCGTCAGATTGGGCTGATGCCGGGCAACAGGTCCGGGGCCCGTCTGGCGATAGATGCTGTCAACGCGACACGTGAGGTGCCTTGATGATGAGAACTTCTGTGGATGCCCAGGAATCGGATCGGACGCTGAGCCAGGAAGGGCCCCATGGGCAGATTCGGAAGCCGATTGCCATCACGATGGGGGATCCGGCAGGAATTGGGCCGGAGATCATTCTGCGAGCCCTTGCCAGAGCCCCGGAAACGGGCCTGGAAGGCCCTTTTGTCGTTTATGGCTGTCCTGGGTGGATGAAGGCCGTTGCGAGGCGCCTGGGGCTGAATACGGGCCTTCTGGATGTGGTCCCGTGTGCCGAGGTGCCCGAGGATCTTCAGGTGGGCCAGGTTTCGGCGGCGGGCGGTGAGGCGGCCTTCCAGTCGGTGTACCGTGCGGCGCAGGATGCGATGGCGGGCAAGGTACGGGCGGTGGTGACGGCGCCGCTCAGCAAGGCCGCGATGAATCTGGCGGGCCACGTGTATCCGGGGCATACGGAGATTCTGGCGGAGGTCGGGGGGAACGTGCCGGTGCGGATGATGCTGGCCAACGAGGAGCTGCGCACGGTGCTGGTGAGCATTCATGTGCCGCTGAGGGAGGCAGTCAGCAGTCTGTCGACTGTGGGCATCGTGGAGACGATCCGGCTGACGGATGCGTTCCTGCGCATGACGGGCATTCAGGCGCCCAGGATCGCCGTGGCGGGCATCAACCCGCATGCGGGCGAGGATGGGCTGCTGGGGGACGAGGAGATTCGCGTGATCGGTCCTGCGGTGGAGGAGGTCCGCGCGCTGGGGGTCGATGCGAGTGGTCCCTGGCCCCCGGACACGGTGTTCATGCGGGCAAGGGGCTTTGCCGAGTTCGATGTGGTGATTGCCATGTACCACGATCAGGGGCTGATCCCGGTGAAGTATCTGGGGGTGGATGAGGGGGTGAACCTGACGGTGGGGCTGCCCTTCGTGCGAACGAGTCCGGACCACGGCACGGCCTTCGACATCGCCGGCAAGGGCATTGCGCAGCCGAACAGCCTGCTGGCGGCCATGCGGATGGCCGAACGCCTGTCGGGAAAGCCCGAGGAGCGAGGCTGATCGAGGGTTGAAAAGGGGGAGGATGTGCCAATCGGATCCCCCGAAAAGAAAAACGCCCGAAGGAGTCATCGACTCGATCGGGCGTTTCTTCATCTCCCTTCAGGTTTTCAGGCCTTCAGGGAGATAGTGGTCGCTGACTTCAGGCTTTCTTGTCCAGCCGCTCTTCCAGTGCCTTGCGCGTTTCACGCAGGGTGGTGGGCAGGCGCTCGCCCAGGCGCTCGAAGAGTTCGTCGTGGTGCTTGAACTCGGCACGGACTTCGTCGGGCTTGATGGAGATGACTTTCTCGAAGTCGGCTTTGCTGAAGTCCAGGCCCTCCCAGCGCAGGTCCGTGTACTTCGGCGAGGTGCCGAGGACGTGTTGGGTGCCGTCCTGGGCCTTGCCTTCGATGCGGTCCAGCATCCACTTCAGCACGCGCATGTTGTTGCCGAAACCGGGCCAGATGAAGTGGCCCTGGTCGTCGGTGCGGAACCAGTTGACGTTGAAGATCGGTAGGACCTTGGCACCTTTTGCCTTCAGCCATTGGCCCAGATTGAGCCAGTGCTGGAAGTAGTCGCCCATGTTGTAGCCGCAGAAGGGCAGCATGGCGAACGGGTCGCGGCGCACCACGCCCTGTTTGCCGCCGGCGGCTGCGGTGGTCTGCGAGCCCATGGTGGCGGCCAGGTAGACGCCTTCGACCCAGCTGCGGGCCTCGGTGACCAGCGGAATGGTGTCGGAGCGGCGGCCGCCGAAGATGAAGGCGTCCAGCGGCACGCCGGCGGGATCATCCCAGGCCGGATCCACAGCCGGGTTGTTGGTGGCGGCGACGGTGAAGCGCGAGTTCGGGTGCGCTGCCTTGCGGCCGTTCTTGCCGTCGGCCGGGGTCCAGTCGTTGCCCTGCCAGTCGATCAGGTGTGCCGGCGGCTCGCTCAGGCCTTCCCACCACACGTCACCGTCGTCGGTCAGGGCGACGTTGGTGAACAGCACGTTCTTGTCCAGTGCTGCCATGCAGTTGGGATTGCTCTTGGAGTTGGTACCCGGGGCCACGCCGAAGTAGCCGGCTTCGGGGTTGATGGCCAGCAGACGGCCGTTGGCGTCAGGCTTGATCCAGGCGATGTCATCGCCCACCGTGGTGACTTTCCAGCCCTCGAAGCCCTTGGGCGGGATCAGCATGGCAAAGTTGGTCTTGCCGCAGGCCGACGGGAAGGCGGCTGCCACGTGGTACTTCTTGCCTTCGGGTGAAGTGACGCCCAGGATGAGCATGTGCTCGGCCAGCCAGCCCGGTTGGCCGTCGCGTGCTGCGGCGTGACCCATCGACGAGGCGATGCGCAGCGCCAGGCATTTCTTGCCCAGAAGGGCGTTGCCGCCGTAGCCGGAGCCGTAGGACCAGATCTCGCGGGTTTCCGGGAAGTGGACGATGTACTTCTCGGCGTTGCAGGGCCAGGGAACTTCCTGGACGCCTTCGAGCAGCGGCATGCCGACGCTGTGGACGGCGGGCACGAAGGCGCCGTCAGCACCCAGCACGTCCCACACGGGCTTGCCCATGCGGGTCATGATGCGCATGTTGGCCACCACGTAAGGCGAGTCGGTCAGCTCGATGCCGATCTGCGAGATCTCGCCACCCAGCGGGCCCATGGAGAAGGGCACGACGTACATGGTGCGGCCCTGCATGCAACCCTTGAAGAGCTGCTTGAGCGTGGCGCGCATCTTGGCCGGTTCAACCCAGTTGTTGGTCGGGCCGGCGTCGATTTCCTTCTCGCTGCAGATGAAGGTGCGGTCTTCGACCCGGGCCACGTCGGACGGGTCGGAGCGGGCGAGGAACGAGCCGGGGCGCTTGGCGGGGTTGAGCTTGATGAGCGTGCCGCGATCGACCATCTCGCTGCACAGCTTGTCGAACTCTTCCTGGCTGCCATCGACCCAGACCACCTGGGCGGGCTCGGTCAGCTCGACGATCTGTCGAACCCAATCGACGACGCCGGTATGCCGCGCTTCAGGCGGGACATTGCCGATATCGACTGCCGTTGATGTCTTCGTCATGGAATTTTCCTTGTTGTGAAGTTGAAAAAACACCAGAAGCGGGTTCGCGGTGAACGGCGGTCGGTCTCCTGGCAGCTGCCATCATCCGGGGCCGTGCCCCCGAAGAAGGGGACACTTGCCGGCGCCTTGGAGCACCAGGCAGGCACCGGAATCTGACTGACCGTGGACCGTTCACGGATGTCTCCAGAGCGTGCTATGAACTCGGTGGGCCAAGCTCATAGCGCGCGCAGGAAGACACGTTTTTTCTCACTTGTGATCCTATGCCTTTTGCGGCTTTTTCGCCAACGCCCCCGACGGTGGAAGCGGGTAAACGTTCCGGCCGGCGACAGGAAAAGGGGGGTAACCACTGCGCAGTGGCTGGGTTCATGGCGGGGCAGGGGAGGGGGCCTGACACGACCTGACGTTCGTGAGCGAGCGCCTACTACGGCGGTAAGGCCCGTATGCCGGGATGGGGTGGATAAGGAAGCGGGAGTTCTGGCGGGCGGCTGCACGCGATAGGAGGCGAGCCCGGGCGATGACGACCTGCCCGCCTGAACGGGTTTCGTGAGCCTGTCAGGTGCTGTCCTGAAGTCGACTATCGTGGACGGGTATGGGGGGCTGGCGGCAGGAAAACAGTGGCGTGCGAAGCACGGAATCCGGATGGCGGCACAGGACTCCATCATGTGGAATTCAGGGCATTGACGGCCCAGGGGCTGGACGGGGTGCGCGGAAACATTTCTGACAGAATGGACCCCTGCGCATCGAGGGGATCCTGACGCCCTGGCAGGCTTCACACGGCTCGACCTCCATCGACGCTTTCCGTCCCTGGAACATCGGTTTGAACGATGGCGGTCCGGGGCAGGGGAGGGCGCCCAGGTGTCTCGGATACCTCGAATACACAAAGAGTGTGCGCTTACTTTTTGATTGCCATCATGGCCCTAAAGGCGCGATGGCGCATCTGTGCATAGAGGGAGTTTCGTCGTGACGGACAAGCAATCTGCCGGGGCCGCTGGTTCCAGACAGGGTTCGGAAGAACATCAGGCATCGGCCTTGCCGGGGGGGCACCCGAGGGTGCAAGGCTGTGAGCCGATCCAGGCAGGCCGTGGCATTAGCCGCCCCATCAAGGTGGTCAATCCGCCCGTGGTCCGGGCATCCAGCGTGATCTTCGATTCGGTGCAGGCAGCCATCGAGGCCGGCCGGCGCACGGACCGGGGCGAGCTGCACCATTCCACCTACGCCACGGCCGGCACCGAGACCACCTACGCGCTGATGGATGCCGTGGCCGAGCTGGAGGGGGCGCCCCATGCCGTGCGGGCTGCCCTGATGCCTTCCGGCCTGGCTGCCATCTCTACGGTGATGTGGGCATTCACTTCGCCGTGTGACGAGATCCTGATGAGCGATTCGGTCTACGGGCCGGCTCGCACCTTTGCCGATACGCTGCTGGCCAAGTTCGGGGTGCGCACCATCTACTTCGACCCGCTGGCCACGCCGGCAGATCTGGAGAAGTTGGCAAGCGCTCACACCCGGATGATCTATCTGGAAAGCCCGGGCAGCTACACCTTCGAGATTCAGGATGTGCCGGCCATCTGCGCCTGGGCACGCCAGCGCGGCATCCTGACTGCCATCGACAACACCTATGCCTCGCCGCGGCTGGCGCGGCCATTCGACTGGGGCGTGGACATCTCCATCCCGGCGCTGACCAAGTACTGGTGTGGCCACGCCGACGTGCTGATGGGCGCCGCGGTGGTGCGCGAGCCGCTGTGGCAGCAGCTGTGGACGACGGTGCGGCAGCTGGGCATCTGCGTGGGCGGTGACGATGCCTGGCTGGTCCTGCGGGGCATCCGCACGGTCGATGCGCGACTGCGCATGCATGAGCAGACGGCACTGGCGGTGGCCCGTTGGCTGGAGACGCAGCCGGATGTGGTTCGGGTGCTGCACCCCGGGCTGGAGAGCCATCCGCAGCATGCGCTCTTCAAGCGCGACTTCCTGGGCAGCAATGGGCTCTTTGCTTTCGAGCTGAAGAAGCCCATGTCCCCGGCCGCGATCATGGCACTGTGCAATGGACGGCGCCATTTCGCGCTGGGCTTCTCGTGGGGCGGCTTCGAGAGCCTGATCATGCCCGCGCACCTGGATGGCTGCCGCAGCGTCCAGCCCTGGAAGGGGGGGCAGCTGATCCGTATCCACTGTGGACTGGAGCCGGCCGAGGCGCTGATCGCTGACCTGGAAGAGGGCCTGAAGGCCATGCGGGCGGCCAACGCGTCCTGAGACGGTGGCGGCGTCCTGTGACGCCCCATGCGCCGCAGGGAAGGCCGGGGATGAAGGCAGGTGTTTGCCGCTCATCCCCGGCCTGTTGTTTTTTCGTCGGGACGCACCTGCCCGCATGCCAACTATTTACACGCGACCGCCGAATAAATTGACGATAATCGTTGGAACGATCCCGGTGCGTCCGGCTGGCCTGCGGGCCGTCGACGGCGACAGCGGCGGGACCGGTTCAGGAACTGGGCTGGTCAGCGCTTCTCCCGCAGGGGCGCCCGGATCGGCCAATCACGAAACGAGTCAGTGCTTACTTACGGGGTAAACTCGATGACAACGCCTTCTGGTCTGCTTCCCATTGACCAATTGATCAACCAGGATCTGGACGACCTGATCCGCAAGGCCCGTCCGCAGTTCGAGGCGCTGGCTGGCAACCATGTGTGGCTGACGGGGGGCGCAGGCTTCCTGGGCTACTACCTGGTGCTGTCGATGGGCCACTGGAACAAGACGGCGGCGCCCGGCAAGAAGATCCGCCTGACGGTGCTGGACAACTATGTGCGTGGCGTGCCGGCCTGGCTGGAAGGCGCGAAGTCGGAAGAGATCAAGCTGCGCAAGCATGACGTGACGCACCCGATCCCGACCGATCTGGAGCCGGCCAACTTCATCATCCACGCGGCCTCCATCGCCTCGCCGATGTACTACCGCAAGTATCCGCTGGAGACCATCGACGCCAACGTCAATGGTCTGCGCCTGATGCTGGACTACGCCGCCGAGCGCAACCAGAAGGAACCGGGCTCGATGAAGGGCTTCCTGTTCTTCTCCACCAGCGAGATCTACGGCGACCCGACGCCCGACGCCATTCCCACGCCCGAGACCTATCGCGGCCTGGTGTCGTGCACCGGCCCGCGTGCCTGCTATGACGAGTCCAAGCGAGTGGGCGAGACGCTGTGCGTGCTGTATGCCCAGAACAAGGGTGTGCCCGTTTCGCAGGCACGTCCGTTCAACAACTATGGCCCGGGCCTGAAGATCACCGACGGCCGTGTGCTGCCCGACTTCGCCCGCGACGTGCTGGCCGGCCGCGATATCGTGATGCTGTCCGACGGTTCGCCGACCCGCACCTTCTGCTACATCACCGACGCCCTGTCGGGCTACCTGCGCGTGCTGGTCAACGGCCGCCGGGGCGAGCCCTACAACATCGGCATCGAGACGCCCGAGATCACCATGCGCGAGCTGGCCGAGCGGGTGCAGAAGCTGGCGAAGGAACTGTGGGGCTATGAAGGCAAGGTCATTCACAAGCTGTCCAGCGAGGGTGAGGTCTATCTGAAGGACAACCCCAACCGGCGCTGCCCGATCATCACCAAGGCACGCACCGAGCTGGGCTATGCGCCGGAGGTGGATGTGGACACGGGTCTGCGCCGCATCCTCAACTGGTATTACTTCAATCGTGATGCAGAGGCTGCATGATGAAACTGTGTGTGGTGGGAACCGGCTACGTCGGTCTGGTGTCGGGAACGTGCCTGGCTTCGGTCGGGCACGAAGTGGCCTGCGTCGACGTGGATGCAGCCAAGGTCGAGCGCATCAATCGGGGTGAGCCGCCGATCCATGAGGACGGCCTGGAGGCCTTGCTGAAGGCCAACGTCGGCACACGTTTGCGAGCGACCACTTCGCTGGCTGACGCGATGGATGGCGCCGATGTCGCGCTGATCTGCGTGGGTACGCCCTTCGATGGCAAGACCATCGACCTGAGCTACGTGCTGCAGGTCTCGCGCGAGATCGGCAAGGTGCTGAAGGATCAGGCCGCGGCCGCAAAAGCCGCCGGCAAGCAGCCGCATTACTGCGTGGTGACGGTCAAGAGCACGGTGGTCCCGGGCACGACCGACACGGTGGTGCGCAAGGCCATCGAGGAAGCCTCGGGTCTGGTGGCCGGCAAGGACTTCGGCCTGGGCATGAACCCCGAGTTCCTGGCCGAAGGCGTGGCCGTGAAGGACTTCCAGGAACCGGACCGGATCGTGGTGGGCGGCATCGATGCCCGCAGCACGGCGCAGCTGGCCGAGATGTACGCGATGTTCCGGAACACGCCGATCATCCAGACCACGCCGCGCACGGCCGAGATGATCAAGTACACATCCAATGCCTTCATGGCCACGATGATCTCGTTCTCGAACGAGATCGCACGGATCTGCGACGGCATCGGTGAACTGGATGCGGCCGAGGTGTTCAAGGGCCTGCACCTGATGAAGCACCTGATCTACCGCGACGGCGAGGGCAAGCTGAAGACGGCGGGTGCCACCTCCTTCCTGTGGGCGGGCTGCGGCTTTGGCGGCAGCTGCTTCCCGAAGGATGTGAAGGCCATCACGGCGCATGCCCAGCACCGTGGCGTGGACACGCCGATGCTGGACGCGGTGCTCTCGACCAACAAGACGCAGCCCGAGCAGATGCTGCGCCTGTTGAAGGAGCAGGTGGGCAACGACCTGAAGGGCAAGCGCGTGACCGTGCTGGGCGTGGCCTTCAAGCCGGGTACCGACGACGTGCGCGAATCGCCGGCGCTGCCGATCATCGCTGCGCTGGTGAAGGAAGGCGCGAAAGTGACCGCTCACGATCCGATTGCGGTTCAGACCGGCAAGAAGGCCTTGGCCGATTTCGGCGTCCCGGAAAGCGCCTATCAGTTCCAGCCCAAGCTGGATGATGCCTTGGCGCAGGCCGAGGCCGTGCTGCTGGTGACGAGCTGGCCCGACTACAAGGCCGTGCCGGAGCTGCAGCAGAAAGCGGGTCGCACTGCGGTTCCGCTGATCGATGGCCGTCGCTACATCGCGCGCGACGCGCTGCCGGCGTACAGCGGCATCGGTCTGTCGGTGAGCGCTCACTGACGGGAATATTCCGAAGCGGCGGGAGTGCTGCTTCGGAATGCCTTGAGGGCCGGGTGGTCAGTCTGACTTTTTAACCATGGCACTTCGTCTGCGGATGAAGTGCTGACCGGGCCTTCGATCGGGCGGCAGGTGTCTGTGGATACCTGCCGCTTTTTTATTTCACGATGACTCCAGCCTGGCACTTCGCTGGACTGCGCTGAAGCTGGATACAGCAGGTTTATCAATAACTTACGCGCGTCCATCATATGTCGGTGCTTTCTGAAACCTGACCCGGCTTCCACTCTCATGGCTCCCATGTGGCTCTTGGAAACGGGTCTTTCCGAGGAGTCATCATGGCCAAGATCAAACTCACCAAGACCGCTGTGGAGTCGGCGCAGCCCCAGGCGCAGGCGGTCGAACTGCGGGATACCGTGGTGCCTGGCTTCCTGTGCAAGATCACCCCGGCGGGTCGCCGGGTGTTCATGCTCCAGTACCGCACGAATGCCGGGGAGCGCCGCAAACCCGCCTTGGGCCTGTTTGGGGAGCTGACCGTCGAGCAAGCCCGCGTTATGGCCCAGGACTGGCTGGCCGAGGTTCGCCGGGGTGGCGATCCCGGCGGTGCCAAGACCGAGGCGCGCAAGGCCCCCACCATCGCGGAGTTGTGCAAGAAGTTCATGGAGGACTACTCCAAGAAGCGCAACAAGCCCAGCACGCAGGAAGGCTATCAGGGCGTCATCAACCGCTGCATCATCCCATTGCTGGGCCGCAAGAAGGTGCTTGATGTGAAGCGCCCCGACATTGCCGGGCTGATGGAAAAGCTCTCGTACAAGCCGACCGAGGCAAATAAGGCATTCGGCGTACTGCGCAAGATGTTCAATCTGGCCGAGGTGTGGGGCTACCGCCCGGACGGCACCAACCCGTGCCGCCATGTCCCGATGTTTCCGCCGGGCAAGGAAACCCGGCTCATCGTGGACGGCGAACTGGCGCTGATCTACCGCCACCTGGACAAGCTGGAGGCCGAAGGATTGGAGAACTACGTCATCCCGCTGGCGATCCGGCTGCAATTTGAGTTTGCCGCGCGTCGCTCCGAAGTCTGCCCGCTCGAATGGACTTGGCTGGACTTCGAGAACCGCCGCGTGGTTTGGCCCGACAGCAAGACTGGCGGCATATCCAAGCCCATGAGTGCGGAAGCCTATCGGCTGCTTTCGACAGCTCCGCGTCGGGAAGGCTGCCCCTATGTCCTGCCTTCGCCCCACAACCCCGACAAGCACCTGACTTTTGGCGAGCACTATGGCGGCTGGTGCCGGGTGCTCAAGGCAGCCGGCGTGCCACACGTCGGCACGCACGGCATCCGCCACCGCTCGACGACCGACATTGCCAATTCGGGCGTACCCACCAAAGTAGGCATGAAGCTAACGGGCCACAAGACCGTGGCTATGTTCATGCACTACGTCCACACCGAGGGCAAGCCGGTGCGCGATGCGGCCGAACTGGAGGCCAGCCGACGCCAAGCCATCACTGGCGCGAGGCGAACTGATCCGGTGGAAACAGCAGCTACTTAAGCCAACTTCTTGCGATTCATACCCGAACGGATATAATCATGGTTCAGAAACGCAAGCTGCTGTACTGGGAAGGCTCCTCGAAGAAGGACTTCAAGGAGTTTCCCGTCGATGTACAGAAGGACATGGGTGTGGCGTTGTTCATCGTTCAGTTGGGCAGCACACCACATTCGGCCAAGCCCTGGAGGGGGTTGGGCTCCGGTGTGTACGAATTGGTGGAAGACCATCGGAGCGATACTTTCCGGGCGGTCTATACAGTGAAGATGGGCGATGCGGTACATGTACTACATGCGTTCCAGAAGAAGTCCAAGTCCGGCATCGCCACGCCGCAGCCGGACGTGGAACTGATCGAGAAGCGGTTGAAGGCCGTGCTGGCCCGTCACAAGACGAGCGGGAGATAAACGATGAAGCGTAGTGACCATTCGCAAGGCACTGACAACGTGCTGCGAGATTTGGGCTTTGACGATGCTGAAGAGCTTTCGGCAAAGGCAGCGCTCGCGCTCAAGCTCAATGAATTGATTGACCATCGCGGCCTGAGCCAGACGGAGGCTGCGGCGATCACGGGCATGACTCAACCGAAAGTGTCCCAAGTCCGCCGCTACAAGCTCCAGAACATTTCACTGGAACGGCTGATGCAGGCACTGGTGTCACTGGACCAGCGTGTGGAGATTGTGGTGCAGCCTGCGCGGCGTACTCATTCGGCGTGCATTACGGTTGCTGCATGAGTCGATGGGGCCTGCATAGAGGGGGATGGGGAGAATGAAGTTTGCTTATGAAGATTTGAGCGACGATCAGTTCGAGGTGCTGATCGTGCTCTTGTGCCAACGCTTGCTCGGTATCGCCGTTCAGGGATTCGCAAAAGGGCCGGATGGCGGGCGTGACGCAAAATTCGTCGGCACGGCCGAGCTGCATCCTAGCAAGACAGCCCCGTGGGTAGGCACAGTCATCGTTCAGGCCAAGCATACCAACGGGTACAACCGCAGTTTTTCGGAACTGGACTTCTACAGCACGTCTAGCAGCAATACGGTGGTCGGCAAAGAAGTACCACGCATCAAGAAGCTGCGCGAGGCCAAGCAACTCGACCACTACATGCTGTTTGCGAATCGCCGCCTGACCGGCAATTCCGAGACGGAAATCCGTGACCACATCGCCGCCGAATGCGGCGTCCCTGCTTCGTCTATCTATCTTTGCGGCCTGGAACAACTGGAACTTTGGCTGAAACGCTTTCCAGAGGTGGCCCAGGAGGCGAATTTGGATGCGGTGGACTCGCCGTTGATTGTTAGTCCAGATGATCTTGCAGAGGTTGTCCAGGCGCTAGCACGGCAGAAGGATGGTTTGACGGCGTTACTCGACGACCCACCCACCGTACGTGTGACGTATGAGGAAAAGAACACGCTGAACAATATGACGGCAGCGTACGCAAAGGAGCAGAGGCGAAAATACCTGAAGGAAACGGCGCAAATTCGCACGTTTCTTGCTGCGCCAGAGAATATCGAATTGCTGCGCATGTACGAATCTGTGGTCGATGAGTTTCAGCTCAAGATTCTTGCGAAGCGCAAGGACTACCAGACCTTCGACGAGGTCATGGAGTATCTGGTAGATCTGCTGTTCAATCGTGACCCGGTTCTTCGGCAGCAAGCGCACAAGCGACTGACGCGAGCCATTCTTTTCTACATGTATTGGAATTGTGACATTGGGGAGGTGGATGATGCTGCGGCCAACCAAACACTCACATCCTGATCGCACAGTTATTAATGTTTCTCTGCTGCTCCTGTCACGACTGAAAGATCGTCGTGTCGATGAATACGATGTGCTGCGCAAATTTGCGAAGAAGCACGTCGTGGGTGGCGATGTACTTTTCCTGCCCGCGCTCAACTTTCTCTATTTGATGGGCTTAGTTGAATATCGCCCCAAGACTGACGCAGTGGAATATGTGGGGCCAAATGAAGCTATCTAAACTCTATTCAAACAAGCCGGATGTGTTCGAGCCCGTGGACTTTGCTCCTGGGCTGAACGTCGTCATGGCTGAAATTCGTCTGCCGGAGAATCGAAACAAGGACACCCATAATCTTGGGAAGACCACGCTGGGGCGTCTTTTGGATTTTTGCTTCCTGGCAGGCAAAGACCCTAAGTTCTTCCTCTTCAAGCATTTTGACTTGTTCAAGGATTTCGTTTTTTTCCTTGAAATTGAACTGGAAGACGGCTCTTTCATCACGATCCGACGCAGCGTAGAAGACGCAACCAAGATTGCCTTCAAGCAGCATGAAGCAGGCCACCAGGACTTGTCGGCTTTGGCGCTCGCGGAATGGGGACATCGGGACGTTCCTTTTGAACGCGCACGCGAACTGCTTGACGGCCTGCTCGACTGGCGTGCTCTCAAGCCGTGGTCGTACCGGAAAGCGCTTGGTTACCTGCTGCGTTCGCAAGAGGATTTTCGTGAAGTTTTCCAACTTCGCAAGTTCGCCTCTAAACACGCCGACTGGAAGCCATTCCTTGCACATCTTCTGGGCTTCGATGCCAAGCTGATCGCTGACCACTATGCGAAAGAGCACGAACTCGCCAAAAAGCAGGAGACAGCGCAAACCATCAAAAATGAACTAGGAGGCTCGGTCGAGGACATCAGCAAAATTGAAGGCATTCTTCTGCTCAAGCAAAAAGACGCAGAGAAGAAGCAAGTGCTGTTGGATGCTTTCGATTTTCGCGCCCAAGACAAAGATCGCACCAAAAAGGTGGTTGATGAAGTCGATGAACGAATTGCCGCGCTGAATTCGGAACGTTATTCCTTGAGTCAAAACAGGAAGAAGGTGCAAGCATCGTTGCAGGAAGATCAAATCCTTTTCAGTCCCGATGAGGCGCAGAGGTTGTTTGGCGAAGCCGGCGTGTTGTTCCAGGGGCAGATCAAGAAAGATTTCCAGCAGTTGATTGCTTTCAATCGGGCCATCACGGATGAGCGCCGTGGCTATCTCCAAGAGGAGTTCGCGGAAATCGAAGGTGAGCTGAAGCGGGTGAATGCAGAATTGAATGCGCTAGGAAAAAAGCGCTCGGAAATGCTCTCCTTCCTGAGCGGAACGGATGTTTTCACCAAGTACAAACAGCTCTCGGATGAGATGGTGACGTTGCGCGCGGACATCGCATCGTTGGAGCACCAGAAAGGCCACTTGCATCGCCTCCAGGAGTTGCGCGCTGAGATTCGATCCTTGACGGAAGAGCGCGACCATTTGCAAGCGCGGATCGAAGCCGACGTGGATAAGCAGAACTCGGATCAGGCAAGCCCGTTCTCCACGATCCGCGTTTTCTTCAGCGAAATTGTTGAGGAAGTCATTGATCGCAAGGCACTGTTGAGCGTGGCGATCAACCAGGTAGGTCACCTGGACTTCAAAGCGGAAATTCTTGATGGATCGGGCAACGCCACCAGTGCTGACCTGGGGCACACATACCGCAAGCTGCTGTGTTTCGCTTTCGATATGGCCGTGCTGCGAGCACACCTGAGCGAGAAGTTCCCACGCTTTGTTTATCACGACGGAGTGTTGGAGTCGCTGGATGACCGCAAGAAAGAGAATTTGCTGACGGTTGTACGTCGCTATGCAGATTTGGGATTGCAGCCGGTCATCACGCTGATCGACTCAGATTTGCCTGTACGTGCAGAAGATGATGCCCCTGTTTTTACTGCAGGCGAAATCGTCGTCACGCTGCACGATGAGGGCGATCGCGGCCGAATTTTCAAGATGAGAGGGTGGTAATTCAATCATCCATGCGTCCCGGCGTGCTGCCGTCGGGCTCGCGGGCTGCGCCCCGCGCTTCGTGCCGAATCGCGGCCATCCGGCTTTGATCCCTGACGCCTCCGGCCCTCTCGGGCCTGCGCGCTGCGCTTGCCCAAAGCCGAGTGTGTGCAGTGGGCGGGATGTGGGCGGTCTTGCTGTTCCCTTCACCGTATCACGGCGTTCTCGCCGTCAAGGGCGGCGCGCGCTGGTGCGCGCTTGCGTCCTGGCGGCCGTCTGCGACCCCTGACTGCTTGCGCTGCGCCGTGTTTCCCACGGTTCCGGGCAATTCCGCCGAGTAACCTGAGCACGATCATGTCGCAACTTTCCCTCTCTCTCGATACTCCGCTGACGGTGCGCGATGGCCGTGGCCGCTATGGAAAGTCTGAACAAGCCTCCGATCTGAGAAAATCAGGGTCAGCAACCAGACACAGAGGAACGAGACGGGATGAAGCAGTGGAGCTTTGCTGATGCGGAGTATGCGGTCAAGCGCAAGCAGACGCGGCGGGAGAAGTTCCTGCAAGACATGGACCGGGCAGTACCGTGGAAGGTGCTGGCCGATCTGATCGAGCCACACTACCCGAAGGCAGGCAAGGGCCGGCATCCGTATCCACTGGAAATGATGCTGCGGATTCACTTCATGCAGCAGTGGTTTTCGCTGAGCGATCCGGCCATGGAAGAGGCGCTGTACGACATGGCCTCAATGCGTGGGTTCGCGGGTTTGTCGCTGTCCTCGACAAGTGTTCCGGACGAGACGACGATCCTGAACTTTCGGCACCTGCTGGAGAGAAACGGGCTGGCTGCAGAGATCCTGCAGGCCGTGAACCAATGGCTTTCGGAGCAGAATCTGCTGGTGCGCCAGGGCACGATCGTGGATGCGACGCTGATCGATGCACCCTCGTCGACGAAGAACAAGGCAGGCGCAAGGGATCCGGAGATGCATCAGACGAAGAAGGGCAACCAGTGGTTCTTCGGCATGAAAGCGCACATTGGCGTAGATGTGCACAGCGGTCTGGTGCATACGGTGGCGGGCACGGCAGCCATGTCAGTGACGTGAGCCAGGCGCTTGCGCTGCTGCATGGACAGGAAGAGATGGTTCTGTGTGATGCGGGCTACCGGGGCGTGCAAAAGCGGCCGGAGAACGTGGACAGGCAAGTGAGTTGGCACGTGGCGATGAGGCGTGGTGAGCGCCGGGCCCTCAAGGGACGGCTGGGCCGGATGAAGGAACGGATGGAAAAGACCAAGGCGAGCTTGCGTGCTCGAGTGGAGCACCCGTTTAGGGTGATCAAGCGTCAGTTCGGCTATGTGAAGGTCCGCTACCGAGGGCTGGCCAAGAACACAGCCCAGCTGATGACGCTGTTTGCACTGGGCAACCTGTGGATGGTACGAAAGGAACTGATGAAAATGACACCCGAGGTGCGCCCATGAAGGGCGCTGTGACCGCCAAGGCAGCCTGATCATAAGCGGTCATGGCCTTGTTTGAGGCCAGGTTTTCGTCAGGCGAAAGCGGTAGGCCTCGTTTTATGCCCTGAGAGGGGCTTGTTCAGACTTTCCCTAGTCTTCAAAGTGCGCTCACCGACGAGCGACCTGAATTGAGCCTAACCGATTGTGGCGTATAGGGATTGGCTTCCTACCGAGCTGGCCACAAGAACTTGACAACGGACATTTTTTATTTCTGGATGGGCAGATCAGCCTGTCAGTCCCAGCACGCTCTCAAAGATCTGCGCACAGATGAGGTCTTCCTGAGCGCCCCATTGGGCGATGAGGTTGCGTCGGGGAACGGCTGAAAGGTTGTTGCCGGCACCATGGACAATACGGGATCCCAGCACGACGACGCTGCCGGGTGAACAGGTGACGGCATGGCCCGTTTCATCCCATGGATGCCCCGCCTGCTTCCAGGTGTTGAACTGCTGATCGTTCCAATGCTGGCTGCCACGGATGATGCGGGTGGCACCTTGTTCTGCCTGCATGCCGTCCAGGCAGATGAGAATGCGAAGCTGGCGACCGGTGTGTGTGGTGCAGTAGCTGTTGGGCCAGTCCCGATGCCAATTGCACGCGCAGCCACCGTTGGCAGCACGGATGGTGGCATTGCTGAAGTGGCAGACGCTTTCGGTTTGCAGGAGCGCTTCGGCGATGCGACGGCAACGCGTATCCAGGATCATCCGACGCAAGACGGCGCTGTGAGAGGCCAGGTCGCCGATGATGTAGGGTTGCGTCGCTGCAGCGGTTCGGAGCGCCTGTGGAATCCCCGTCAGCTGTCTTTCCGGCACATCCGATTGCCATACGACGTGTTCCTGCCATCGCAGGGGATGGCTCCGGATGTCATCGACGAGTGCATCCAGAGCATCGATCGCCTGCTGAACTTCGTCCTTTGTCCAGATATCGGGAATGACCGCGTAGCCATCACCCTGGAACTGACGCCTGGCAGCGTCCAATGTGTCGGGAGCTTCCATGAAATGCGAGATATCCGGAATTCAACAGGGCGGCCGCGATGGGTGAGCCCTTCCCTGAAGAGGCGCCTTGAGCGGCCAAAGGTAAAACAGCCCACTGGCAGGCCAGTGGGCTGTCGGAAGTGATCGGTCCATGGCCCTGAACGGGCGACGGCCGGGAGCGCGGGATCAGGCCGCGTCTTCTTCCGGATTGCGCACGACCAGCAGGTCGATCTTGGCGTTGCTGATGAGGCGGCGGGTGGCGCTGCCCAGCAGCAGGGCGCTGAGGCCGCCGCGACCGTGGGAGGCAACGACGATCACGTCGGCCTTCTTGTCGTGGGCGATCTTGATGATGCCGTCGGCGGGTTCATCGGCGATCTCGAAGCCGGTCTCATACTGCAGCCCGGCCGCCTTGGCCTTGGCGCATGCCTGGTCGAGGATCTCCTGGCCGCTGGCGCGCACTTTCTCGTCGTGCTCGTTGGCGGTGAGGTAGTTGTTGGGCACCAGGTCGCCGGCGTAGAGGGGCGGTGCATACGGCGCACCGACGGTGGCGATGATCACGGAGGCTTTCAGGGAAGTGGCCAGGTTGATGCCAGTATCGACGGCCCGTTCGGACAGCGGTGAACCATCCGTGGCGATGAGAACGCGGTTGTACATGAGACAGGTCTCCTTTCGAGAGGCAGGCCAAGGCACGGGCTGCCCGGCCCAGTGGGATCCTGTTTCAAGGATAGACCAGAACGCGACAGAGGGGGGCGCTTGACCCCGCAAGAAGTGCAACCTGTTGCGTCAGGTTAAATCGGAGCGATATAAATCCGGGCGCCTGGGGAGGTGTCGTGGGCGCTCAGAGTCGTGTCCGGCCAAGGCCAAGAGAGTGCGTCAGCGTTCAGGCGGCGAGATTTCAGGCCGGAATGTTCAGGCCGGCAGGGCAGGCTGGAACTGGGTGTCGGTGTGCAGGCGGGCGCGCAGGTCGGCGGCGCTGAGCGGGGGGCAGAAAAGGTTGCCCTGCAGGGTGCAGTCGGGCAGGTTCTGCTGGATGCACGCGAACTCGTCGGGACGTTCGATGCCCTCGGCCACGGCTTCCAGCCTGAGTCCCTTGGCCAGCGCCAGGATGGCGTTCACGATGGCGCGGGAGACGGCCTGCTGGGGCAGCCCCTGAATGAAGCTGCGGTCGATCTTGATCTCGTCGAACGGCAGGGTGTGCAGATAGGTGAGGGACGAGTAGCCGGTGCCGAAGTCGTCCAGTGACAGTTTCAGGCCCAGCTGCTTGAGCTGGGTGATGAGGCAGCGGGCCTGGTCGCCGCTTTCGATCAGCAGGGTCTCGGTCAGTTCCAGGATGAGCTGCTCGGGGGGCAGGCCGCTGTCGTGCAGGGCCTGGCGCACCGTGTCGACCAGGTTGCCGCGCTGGGTCTGGGCGGCCGAGACGTTGACGGCCATCTTGAGGGGCGGCAGGCCTTCGTCCAGCCAGGCGCGGGCCTGTCGGCAGGCTTCGTTCAGGGCCCAGGCGCCAATCTCGGCAATGAGCCCGCTGCGCTCGGCAATGGGTACGAAGTGTTCGGGCAGGATGAGGCCAAGTTCGCGGTGATGCCAGCGGATGAGGGCCTCGACACCGGTGATCTGCAGGGTGCGACTGCAGATCTTGGGCTGATAGAAAAGGCGCAGCTCCTGGTGACGGATGGCGTGGCGCAGGTGGTTCTCCAGCGTCAGTGCATCCAGGCGCGCCTGCTTCTGGGTGGGATCGAAATACTCGATGCGATGGCCGCCGCGCCGCTTGGCCAGGGCCATGGCCTGTTCGGCATGGCGGGTGAGCTGGGTGTGGTCGGTGGCGTGGTCCGGGAAGACGGCCATGCCCACGCTGGCCGAGATGAAGAGTTCCTTGCCCTCGATGTGCAGCGGCAGGCCCAGGATCCGTTGCAGCTCGTCCATGCAGGCCGTGTGTTCGGGGTCGCCGGGGCGGCCGGGCAGCAGGGCCATGAAGCGGTCGGCGCCAGTACGCGCCAGCCAGGGGCTGGTGGTTCGGAGGCGGCGGCGCCGTTCGGGGCCGGTGTGGCGGCTGACCAGATCGTCCAGCCGCTGGCTGACGGCTTTCAGGAAGGCATCGCCAATGGCGTGCCCCAGGCCGTCATTGAGTTGCCGGAAGCGGTCCAGATCCAGCAGCATGAGCGTGCAGGCACGGGGCGTGGAACGCAGCACGGATTCCAGCCGGCGCATGAAGCCCGAGTGGTTGGTCAGCCCGGTCAACAGATCCTGACGCAGCAGACGGTCCCGATAGATCCTCAATCCCAGGCACTGGCGCAGCTTCAGCAGCAGGGCGGATTCATCCAGGGGCTTGGCCAGCACGTCGGTCAGGTTCAGGGCCAGGGCCTCGCGCCACAGCGGGCGAGGGTCTCCGGCCGTGAGCAGGATGACGGACAGGCGCTGCCAGGCGGCGTTCTTGAGCTGCTCGCGCAGCCAGTTCAGGCGGGGATCTTCGGGCCCGTCCAGATGCACGAGCAGCAAGGAAGGTGTGCGCTCACTCTCGATGATCTCCTCGGCTTCACGCGGATGCTGAATGACGCAGAGCGTGCCCAGTCGATGGGCTTCCAGCAACCCGGATACAAGCTGGCCAACGGCCGGATCCGCATCGAACAGCAGGACGGTGTTCTGCTTCTGGATCAGCGCGTCTTCGCTGCGGTTGGCTGCGTTGCCGCCAATGCTGAGGGGAACCTCGAAATTCACCGGGAAAAGGGCCGAAGATGTATGAAAGTGTCAGTGTGACAGGCAGAGATTACTGCATTTGTGAACATAAGTTTCAGAGTGCGCCCCTTGATGTGAGGGGTGAGGCATGTCGGGCATGCTCCACCCGGCCCAGGCAGCGGTGGCTCGGAAGAGGAGGGGCACAGCGCCTGCCTGTCGTGCGCCGCTGCGCCATGTGCCACCGGAGGCCGTCCCTTCTTCAGCCCAGCACTTTCAGCGCCCTGTCAGGCGTCCAGCGAGGCCACCTCGTTGCGGGTCTGCTGCACGGCGGGCTGGGCCGGGCGTGCCCCGGTTGCATATATACCGGAGTGGGTGCTTGCTTCCTGGTAGACCGGCGTCGATGCGTTGCCTTGTGGGTTCGCGTGTGCAGTGCCCGCGGGCTGGGAGGGGCTGGGCGCTTCCGCCGCGATGGTAGTGCTGGAAGTCGTGCCGGCTGACGAGGCCGGCATCGAGGCTGCCGCGTCCGCGCTCTGAGCAGCGGCTTCCTGCGCGGCGGCGGTTTCCTGCGCCTGCTGCTGCAGCATGCGCCAGGCACGCTGCTGGGCCATGGCCTGCAGGTAGACGATCTGCTCGGCGGCGTCGGCGTCTCCCCGGTGGATGGCCTTCATCAGCGTGCGGTATTCGGCCATGGACTGGCGCAGTCGGTTTTCGGGCAGCGGCATCAGGGTGCGCACCATCTGCAGGAAACGGCCCAGGTCGGTGATGGAGCGAGTGAGCCAGGGGTTGGCCGCCATGGCCTGCAGGCGCTCGTGGAAACCGTCCACAGCACGGTAGTAGTCGGCCAAGCGATTGCCGGTGACGGCGTTCTCCAGGCTGGCCAGCAGGGTGTCCAGCGCTGCGATGTCCTCGGGGGTCTGGCGGCGCACGGCCTCGGCCGCACAGCGGCTCTGCAGCAGGCCCAGCACGGGGAAGAGGCTTTCAGCCTCGCTGGCACTCAGTTCGATGACGAAGGCGCCCCGCCCCGGCACCAGGCGGACCAGTCCTTCATGAGCCAGCACCTTCAGGGCCTCGCGCAGCGGGGTGCGGGAGGTGCCCAGGCGGGCGGACAGCCCCAGTTCGTCGATGCGCTCACCGGGCGGCAGGCTGCGTTCGTAGATCATCTCGCGCAGTCGATCGGTGACTTCAACGTGCAGGGACGAGCGGGAGATCTTGTAGTTGGCGTCCATGGATAGGGGAGGCGGGCTGTCGAGGAAAAATGTAACGGCGGTATTGTAACGATCCGCGCATGCTGAATGCAGAACGCAGTGTCTGTCTTTGTATGCACCGGCAAATCCGTCAAGGATCCGAGACAGGGTGAGTGCTGCGCAGAGGCAGGCGCTGCCTGAGCGGCACGCCGGAACATGAGCCCGGCCCTCGCATCGACGCCGACGGAGCGCGACGCGAGTGGGCGTGGCCAGGCGCCGGCTGTCGGCCCGCCGCGTCAGGGGCAGCCCACAGCGGCCGCCCAAAATGGCGTGCAGGCTCTAGAATCCGGGGATGCTTCCAACACAATTGAATGAATTGCGCCAGCTTCTGGCGCACACGATGCAGGCCATTGGGGTCGAGGCTGAGCTGGCGGCGTCGGTGACGCCTTCGCTTGAGCGCCCCCGGCAGGCCGACCATGGGGATCTGGCCACCAACCTGGCCATGCAGCTGGCCCGTCCGCTGAAGAAGTCGCCGCGCGCGGTGGCCGAGCAGCTGGTGGCCGCGCTGATGGAACAGCCCGGTGCGACCGATCTCATCGCCCAGGCCGAGATTGCCGGCCCGGGCTTCATCAACTTCCGGCTCACGCCTGCGGCCCACCAGCGCGTGGTGCACGAGGTGCTGGCCCAGGGCGAACAGTTCGGGCAACAGCCGTCCAACGGCCAGCAGGTGATGCTGGAGTTCGTCTCGGCCAACCCCACCGGCCCGCTGCACGTGGGCCATGGCCGCCAGGCGGCGCTGGGCGACGTGCTGGGCAGTCTTCTGGCCTCGCAAGGCTGGAAGGTTCACCGCGAGTTCTATTACAACGACGCCGGCGCGCAGATCCACAACCTGGCGCTGTCGGTGCAGGCGCGTGGGCGCGGCATCGCGCCGGATGATCCGTCCTTCCCGGCCGATGGCTACCGCGGCGACTACATCGCCGAGATCGCCCGGGCCTTCGTGGCCCGCGAGACGGTGCAGGTGGCTGGCCAACCGCCCGAGACGGCCACGGGGGACCTGGACGATCTGGATGCAGTGCGCCGCTTTGCGGTGGCCTGCCTGCGTCGTGAGCAGGATCTGGACCTGGCGGCCTTCGGCGTGTCGTTCGACCGTTACTACCTGGAGTCGTCGCTCTACACCGACGGCAAGGTGGAAGAGGCCGTGGCGCGACTGGTGGCCGGCGGCCATACCTTCGAGCAGGACGGCGCGCTGTGGCTGCGCACCACTGACTTCGGTGACGACAAGGACCGCGTGATGCGCAAGTCCGAAGGCGGCTACACCTACTTCGTGCCGGACGTGGCCTATCACCTGGGCAAGTGGCAGCGGGGCTTCACCCAGGCCATCAACATCCAGGGTTCGGATCACCACGGCACGGTGGCGCGGGTTCGCGCCGGGCTGCAGGCGCTGGACATGGGTATCCCCAAGGGCTACCCGGACTACGTGCTGCACAAGATGGTGCGCGTCATGCGCAACGGCGAGGAGGTGAAGATCTCCAAGCGCGCGGGCAGCTACGTCACGCTGCGTGACCTGATCGAGTGGTCGGGCGGCGGGGACGAGACCCGGGGCCGTGACGCCGTGCGCTTCTTCCTGATTTCCCGCAAGGGCGACACCGAATTCACCTTCGACGTGGACCTGGCGCTGTCGCGCTCGGACGAGAACCCCGTCTATTACGTCCAGTATGCCCATGCCCGGATCTGCTCGATCCTGGCGCAGGCGGCGGAGCGCGGTGGCCAATCGGCTGGCGCGGATGGTCGCGGAGCACACATCGACCGGCTGACGGCACCCACCGAATACGCGCTGATGGCACGCATGGCTGCTTTCCCGGCCATGCTGACCGAGGCTGCGCGTGAACTGGCGCCGCATCAGCTGGCCTATTATCTGAAGGATCTGGCTGCCGACTTCCATGCGTTCTACAACGCCGAACGCGTGCTGGTGGACGATGCCGAACTGCAGTCGGCGCGGATGGCGCTGCTGGAGGCCGTGCGGACGGTCCTGCGGCGCGGCATGGCGCTGATCGGCGTGTCGGCGCCGGAACGGCTGTGAACGGCCGCGGCCGGGAGGTTTGATGCAGATCGACAATCCAATGATGCCGATGAACCGGGGTGATGCCCCGATGGCGCAGGCGACTGCCCGGCTGGCAGCCGCCCGGGTGAACACGGCATGGCCCGCAGACCTGGAGGATGCTCGCCGTGCAGGCGAGTCCCGGCCCGGTTTCGTGGCACGCACGCCGCTGGCACGCCAGCGGGGCGGCACGATGCTGGGCCTGCTGCTGGGTCTGCTGATCGGCACCGGTGCAGCCGCGGGCGTGGCCTGGTACATCTACCGTTCGCCGCTACCCTTCATCACGCCGGTCGTGCAGGAGGGCAACCCGTCGGGGCTGAAGCCGGCGCCCGAGGTGCCCAACCCGGTGCCCAGCGTCCAGCCCCAGGCCGGTCAGCTGCCTGACCCCAACCAGGGCGCTTCCCGCCAACAGGTGATGCCGCAGCCGGATCCGCGCACCAACCTGCAGTCGCAGGGGGTCTCCACAGTGGACGTGACCGGTGATGCAAGCGGACAGCCGACCGATGATCTGCCCACCATGCCGCCGCAACAGCCTGCCATGGTGGGGGGCGGCTACATGCTGCAGGCCGGTTCCTTCCGGCGCGTGGCCGATGCCGAGCGCCTGAAGGGCAACCTTGCGCTGCGCGGTCTGGAAGCGCGGGTGGAGCAGGGCAACGTGAATGGCCAGACGGTGTATCGGGTCCGGATCGGGCCGTATCCGTCGCTGCAGGACACCAACCAGGTGCGCGCCGATCTGGCCGACGAGGGTATCGAAGCGGCCGTGGTGCGCGGGCGCTGATCCCTGCGGGCTTCGTCCGGGAGGGGAGCCAACCCTGCCGTTGGTCGGTTGCGAACTGCCACTGATGGTTGGCGAGGTGTAACGGTCTGATGCAGGGTAAACCGGCTCGACGCCTCCTTCGTTGCTGCGGATGACCTTCGGCCCCCAGGCCGGACGCTCCTTCGCCGGGAACCTTTACGGTTCCCCCAGTTTTTCACGATGCCTGGAAAGGCTTTCCGGGTGTCGCCTCTTTCAGGATGGGTCTCATGAATCGCAAACAGTTCCTCTTGACGCTTTCCGCAGCTGGCCTGGCCCTGGCGCTGATGCCCGCTGGCGCCGCTCTGGCGCAGCAGTCGATCAGCAGCAAGGATTTCCAGGCGCTGTCGGGGCATGTGCCCACCGAGGCCGCGCCGGGCAAGATCGAGGTGGTGGAGTTCTTCTGGTATGGCTGCCCCCACTGCTATGCCTTCGATCCGACCATCTCGGCCTGGAGCAAGCGCAAGCCCGAGGACGTGGTCTTCCGCCGTGTGCACGTGCCCTTCTTCAGCCGTCCGCACCAGCAGATGTTCTATGCACTGCAGGCCATCGGCCGCGAGGACGATGACACCCGCAATGTGATCTTCGAGGCCATCCAGAAGCAGCGCAAGCCCATGCAGCAGCTGGACGAGATGAAGGAAGTGCTGGCCGCCGCCAAGGTGGATCCGAAGGCCTTCGAGAATGCCTACAACTCGTTCGGCGTGAGGACGCAGATCCAGCGCGCCAACAAGCTGGCCACCGCCTATGGCATCGACGGCGTGCCGACGCTGGGCATCAATGGCCGCTATACCACCAGCCCGTCGGTGGCGGGCAGCAACGAACGGGCCATCGTGGTGCTGGATGAGCTGATCCAGCGCGAGCGTGCCAAGCTGGGCGCCGACGGCGCCGGCAAGTGAGCCGGATGGCGGCCGACCGCGACAGCGCCGCATCGTCCCCGGTGCGACGCATCGTCATCACCGGCGCATCCAGCGGCCTGGGGCGGGCGCTGGCCACCGAGCTGGCCCTACGTTTTCCGGGCAGCACGATGCTGCTGCTGGCCCGTCGTGCCGACCGGCTGGCCGAGCTGGCCGCTGACCTGCCGCAGGTGCAATGCGTCTGCGAAACGGTGGACATCACCGATCACGAACGGCTCTCCACCCTCTGCCGGCGCTTCGTGGCCGAGCATGGTGCGCCCGACATCGTGATTGCCAACGCCGGCATCAGTGTGGGCACACTTACCGACGAACCCGAGGATAGGGCCGTCTTTGCCCGCATCCTGGCCGTGAACGTGCAGGGCGTCTTCGACAGCTTTGCCCCCTTCCTGGACGCCATGAAGGCGGCCCGCCGAGGCACGCTGGTGGGCATTGCCAGCGTGGCCGGCGTGCGGGGCCTGCCCGGATCGGGCGCCTACAGCGCCAGCAAGGCGGCCGTGGCCGCCTACCTGGAAAGCCTGCGGCTGGAAATGCGGCCGTTTGGCGTCTCGGTCGTCACCATCTCACCGGGGTTCATCGATACCGACATGACCCGGATCAACCCCTATCACATGCCCTTCCTGATGCCAGCCCCGCGCTTTGCGCAGGTGGCGGTGGATGCCATTCTGGCGCGCCGGCGCCGGATCGTGATTCCCTGGCAGATGGGATGGGTGGCCAGGCTGTTGCGCATCCTGCCGGCCTGGCTCTATGACCGCCTGTTTGCCAACAGTCTGCGCAAGCCGCGTCAGGGAGAGATTCCGCCGTCCGGTACGGGCGGAGCGGACAGCCCGCGCCATTGACGGACCGGAAGGTTCCGGGGAGTATCGAACGAGTGTCTACAGTGAAGAACCGGCCGGGCTGGTGGGTGTCCATGAGTGTAGCGGCCCTGCTGGGCTGCCTGTCCGCAGGCTGCGCCAGCGGCAACCCGTCGCGCGGGGGCGGCTACTACCTGGATGACGGCCCCGGCAAGCCGGACCCCGGGCGGGTGGCCCGCCTGATGCGCGAGCCCGACCCCGTGCCGAAACACGAACCGCTGCTGGCCCGGGCCAATCGCCCCTATCGGGTGATGGGGCAGGACTTTGCACCCATGACCGAACGCAAGCCCTACAAGAAACAGGGTGTGGCGTCCTGGTATGGGCAGCGCTTTCACGGCAAGCCCACGTCCACGGGCGAAACCTACGACATGTACCAGATGACGGCCGCTCACCCGACGCTGCCGCTGCCCAGCTACGCGCGCGTCACGCGGCTGGACAACGGCCGTTCGGTGGTCGTGCGCGTCAACGATCGGGGGCCGTTCCTGCGTGGGCGGCTGATTGACCTGTCCTACCTGGCGGCCAGCAAGCTGGGCTATGTGGGCAAGGGGCACGCCGAGGTCGAGGTGGAATTGCTCAATCCCGCCGATGCCGGCAAGGGCCGCACGCTGACAGCCCAGCCAGCCGTCAAGGCCGTTCCTGGTCAGGCCCGCACGCTGCCGGCGATCTCGCTCGCCAGCGCCGAACTGGACCTGCCGGGGGACGAAGGCGCCCCTGCGGACAAGGAGCTTGCGTCGGCGGAAGCTCCCCGGGCGGATGAACGCGCCGGCGTGGCGGGCAGCAACGGTGTGGACGCTGGGCCGTCTGCGCCGATGCCAGCCCCAGCCCGCCGTGCCGCCGAAGGTGACAGCGGCTGGTTCCTGCAGCTGGGCGTGTTCCGCCAGCTGGACAATGCCCTGCGGGTGCAGCGTGAGCAGATGGCGCGCTCCACCCCGTCCGATCCGCCGGTGGAGCTGGTGCAGCGTGGCGACCAGTATCGCGTGCTGCTGGGGCCCTATGCCGACGAGGCTGATGCGCGCGCCGTGGCCGCCGACATCGGCCAGCGCACCGGACACAAACCCGGGGTCTCGCGCCAATAGTGAGGCACTTGTTGTAAGCGCTTACTTGTCCTTGAGCGCGCTCTGATACAGCCTGTCTGCCTTGTCGCCACTGATTCGGGCCGCCAGCTTGGCCGCCTGACGCGGCGGCATCGTCTCGCTCAGCACCTGCATGGCCTTCAGCCCCAGCGCGCTGGGCAGTGAATCGGCAGCCTCGTCGCTTTCCGGTCGGGCCGGAGGGCCAAAGGCCAGCAGCGCGAACTCGCCCCGGCAATGGTTGGCATCCGCTTGCAGCCAGTCGGGCAGCGCGGCCAGCGGCATGCGCACGATCTGCTCGAAGCGCTTGGTGAGTTCCCGTCCAACCACCACCTCGCGTTCGGGCTCCAGCGCTTGAAGCAGTTCCGCCGCCAGCGCCTCGATGCGATGCGGTGCCTCGAAGAGCATGAAGGCCTGCCCGCTGGCCGCCAGCGCCTGCAGCCGTTCCTGACGCAGGCGGGTACGGGTGGGCAGGAATCCCTCGAAGAAGTAGCGCCCACCGGGCAGGCCCGCGGCGCTGAGCAGCGTGGTGGAGGCGCTGGCCCCGGGGACCGGCACGACGGTGATGCCGGCAGCATGGGCTGCGGCCACCAGCAGGGCGCCGGGATCGCTGATGCCGGGGGTGCCGGCATCGGTGATCAGTGCCACCGATTCGCCGCCCCGGATGCGATCCAGCACGCGCTCGGCCTGGCTTTCCTCGTTGTGGGCGTGCAGCGCCAGGCAGCGCGCGTGGCCGACGCCCAGCGACTGCAGCAGCGGTCGGCTGCTGCGAGTGTCCTCGGCGGCAATCCATGCAGCAGCCCGCAGCGTCCGTGCGGCGCGCGAGCTGATATCTTCGAGGTTTCCGATGGGCGTGGCCACTACATATAATGCAGCGGCAAGCGCCGGAGAGGTTTCTGCTGGCGCAGGGACGGTCCCTTCGGGATCGGGCCCGCCGGCAAACTGGCATGAGGGCATGATGCAGCGTCGAGATTGGATGAAAGGAACCCTGCTGACCGCAGGGGCGACCATGGGAGCAGTCGCCGGCTGGCCGGGGCTGGCCCGCGCCGCGTCGGTGGAGCGGATCGGTCTATTGTTACCCAAGTCCGGGCAGATCTATGGTCGCGCCGCGGCCGCGCTGAAAGCCGGCATCGAGACCGCCTTCCGCCGGCTGCCCAAGGGCTTTGCCATCGACATCTACGAGACCGACGAATCGGCCAAGCAGCTGACTGCCGCCTATCAGGGCATGCTGCGCCGGGGCACGTCGCTCGTCATCGGCCCGCTCACGCGCAACGGCACGGCCGCGCTCGCCAGTTTCGGTGAAGTGCCCATCACCACGCTGGCCCTGAACCAGTTCGAGGGTGACGGCAGCGTGCCCTGGAACGTGCTGGTCTTCTCCATCGGCGTCGAACAGGAGGCCGTGCAGGTGGCCGACATGGCCTTCCAGGCCATGCGTCGCAAGGCCAGCAACCCGAAGGCGCCGCGCGCCATCATCATCACCGCCGCCAATCAGGTGGGACGTCGCGCCGCCTCGGTCTTCCATGGCCAGTGGCAAGCCCTGGGGGGCGAAGCCGACCTGCCCATCGAGCTGGAGGAAAGCGCACTCTACAAATTCCGCGAAGTCGCCAAGAAGGAACAGGGCGATCTCTACTTCCTTTCCATGGCATCGCACCTGGCACGGCCGGTCCGGATGATCACGGGCCGGAACCAACCGGCCTTCGGAACCTCGCAGATCTCCATCGGCGGGCCGGATGCCAAGACGCCCATTGCCGAGCTGGACGGCATCCGGCTGGTGGAGATGCCGGCCATCATCCAGCCGCAGAGCTATGGGGCCCAGGGCTTCGATGCACCGCCCGAAGACTTCAGCCTGGAGATGCAGCGTCTCTACGCGCTGGGCATCGATGCGCTGCGCATCGGGCGCGAGATGTTCTCCGGCGCCACCACGCTGGACCTGAACGGTCTGACGGGCAAGCTGCGCTATGACGGCAGCTACCCGGTCATCGAGCGCACGCTGCTGCCGGCCGAGTATCGCAACGGGGTGCCCGTCGCTGTCTGAACCCCGGTTTTCAGGTGCTTCCGGCGAAGCAGGTGCTCACAAACCAAATGATGGGCTGCGATGGATGACGCACCGCACCTGACCCCGCGCCAGCGGATCGGCCTTGAGGCCGAGCAGCAGGCCCGCGTGCACCTGCAGCAGGCCGGGCTGCGCCTTGTTGCAGCCAACGTCCGCTACAAGGTGGGCGAGATCGACCTGATCATGCGGGACGGCCAGACCGTGGTCTTCGTCGAGGTGCGCAGTCGCCGCTCCATGGCCTGGGGCGGGGCAGCCGCCAGCGTGGACTTTCGCAAGCAGCAGCGCATCCAGCGCGCCGCCCAGTGCTGGCTGCAATCACGCTTTGCCGGCCGGGGCTGGCCCGAGTGCCGCTTTGACGTGGTGGCCATCGAGGGCGGGCGGCTGACGTGGATCCGACAGGCGTTCTGAGCGTCTGAAGACGCCAAAGTGCCGGGGTGCTGAGGTCCTGAGGTCCTGAGGTCCTGAGGTGCCGGCACGGGCGGCATTCCGGGACCAGCCTTGCCCGGAGCCGGAGCCCGGGGGCACGGCTCTGGCATGTTGCGGCCTGGGGGCCCATCAGTGATTTCCGGAACGTGTGTTTTCAGACCACAGTGCGCATCACAGGCCCCCTGAAAAGTCCACGGACTGGCCGTTGCCGTCAGCAGTTTGTAACGTTTCGATGCGTGGGCCACAACAGCAGCCGACGAACGGGCGAAATCCGGCTGGCCTTTCTATAATCGGGCCAACGCTATCAGGAGAGTTCGGATGAGCCAGCCCAGCGCTTTCGCGCGTCGTATCGTATCGTCTGCCGTGCTTGCAGCCACCCTGGGGCTGAGCGGCTGCTTTGGACTGGCCGTCACCGGCGCCGCCATCGGTACGGTGGCCGTGCTGGATCGTCGTTCCATCGGCGCCCAGACCGAGGACGAGACCATAGAGCTGCGCGGTGCCCGCGTGCTCAACGAGAGCGTCAACAAGGACCCGATGGCGTCGGTGGCCATCACCAGCTTCAACCGGCGCGCGCTGCTGACCGGTCAGGTGCCCACCGAAGAGATGCGTGCCCAGGCCGAAGAGATCGTGCGTACCCGGGTGCCCAACATCAAGGACATCTACAACGAGGTCGAGATCAAGCCGGTGGAAGACTTCGCCGCCAGTGCCCGGGATTCTTCCCTGACGGCGCGGGTGAAGGCCGGTCTGGTGCGTGAGCGCAACGTCACCGCCAGCGCCATCAAGGTGGTGACCGAGCGCAACGTCGTCTACCTGATGGGCGTGGTCACGCACGAGGAAGGCCAGCGTGCCGCCATCGTCGCCTCGCAGGTCTCGGGCGTCAGCAAGGTCGTCACCCTGTTCGAATACGTCACCGATGCCGAGCTGTCGCGCATCCTGGGGACCGACCGGCCCGAGAATCAGAAAGGCCAGGGCAAGTAAGCAGGCAATCCCCGAAATGAGCGGCCGGGCGTGACGTGGAGCGGCTGACGCCCACGTCCGGGATGTACCGGTGCCGCTCGAACCATCACGCTGCCGGTACGATCCGTCCGTTCGAGCGATCATTCGCCGGGAGCATGCGCCAAGCCATATTCCCATCCGGACCGTTCCGCCTTCACGCCGCCGGCAGCGTCACCTCCGCCCGCAGACCGTGGGCGTGGCCCACGGCATCATCCAGCCGCAACCGGCCCTTCAGGTTGCCCACCAGCGTGTCCACGATGGAAAGCCCCAGCCCCGAACCGCTTTCGCCCGTGCCCAGCACCCGGTAGAACGGATCGACGACCCGCGCCCGCTCCTCGGCCGGAATGCCGGGGCCATCGTCCTGCACGGCCATCACCACCTCGGTACCGTGCCGATCCACCCACAGATCGATCTGGCCACCGGCTGGCGTGTAGCGGATGGCGTTGTCCACCAGGTTTCGCAGCAGCGTGTACAGCGCCATCTCGTCAGCGGCGACACGAATCCGCTCGTCCACCTCGGCATCGTGGGTGACGCCGGGGGCTGCGCTGATGCCTAGATTGAGCCCCTTCTGATCTGCCAGTGGCAGCAGGTCCTCCAGCACGCGACGCATGACCGGCAGGACGGCCACGACGGCAGGGGCGGAAGCTGCCGTGGCCGCGGCCTGCCCCTGAACCCAGCGCGCGTTCTGTGCCCGCGCCAGCAGCAGAAGCTGCTCCAGCAGATGCCGACTGCGCCGGATGCCCGCCTGCAGCGTTTCCAGGCGCTCGGTGGCCTCCGAAGACATCGGGGCCGCATGCAGCCGTTCGGCCTGCAACGACAGGGCGGCCAGCGGAGAGCGCAGCTCGTGCGCCGCGTCAGCAACGAAGCGGCGCTGGCTTTCCATGGCCGCACCGGTACGGCCCAGCAGTCCGTTGATGGCGTTCACGAAGGGCTGAAGCTCGGTGGGCAGATCAGTTTTCGGCAGTGGCTTCAGGTCATGCTCCTGACGGGCATCGACGGTGCGGGACAGCTCCGCCAGCGGTCGCAGCATCAGTCGGATCAGCATCAGCATCACCGCCAGCAGCACGGGCACCAGCAGCAGCAGGGGCAGCGTGGCGTAGAGGGCGCTCTGGCGGGCAATCTGATCACGGATGCGGGTTTCCTGCGAGACGGCAATGCGGCTGCCATCGCGCAGGCGATGCACGTAGACGCGGTAGTCCAGGTTCTGATGCCGGAAGGCATGAAAGCCGTTCTTCAGCGTGGCCGGCAGCGGCAGGCAGCGGGCCTCGTCGTCATCGTCATCCTTGTCACGCGAAGCGGAAGAACGTTTCGCGGCTGATGTACGTGTCGCATCCGATAGTCTGGCAGATTTTGCTGCTTCATCGTTCGCTAGCAAATCTTTCGTGACGGTATCAGTGGCGGAAGGTTGTTTCCTGTCTTTCCCGTCCTGGCTGCCCTTGGGCAGGGCCGGCAGGCGCTGGATGATCAGTCCTTCCTCGTCGTCATCGGTCTGCAGGCAGCCCTGCACCGGCAGCGATGCGGTAGCCTGTCCGGATTCCGGTCCCAGCAGTTCGGCTGCCTGCTCCAGAATCTCGTCCTGAAACTCATGCACCTCGTGCAGCGTGGCCCGAAACGACAGGATGCCTGCCACGGTGGCCATGGCGGCCACGGCCAGCGATATGGCGCGTGCCAGCCGGAACTGCAGCGACTGGCTCAGGCCTGCTTGCTCACCATCCATCCGGCGCCCCGTATGTTCCTGATGGCTTCGCTGCCCAGCTTCTTGCGCAGGCTGTGAATGAGGTATTCGATGGCGTTGCTTTCCACTTCCTCGCCCCAGCCGTACACGCGGTCTTCCAGGTCGGCGCGGGAAAGGATCGCACCCGGGCGCTGCATCAGCGCATGCAGCAGCGCAAACTCGCGGTTGGAAAGCTGAACCGGCGGCTGGCCGTGGGCGCTGGCCTCGCGCGTAGCCGGGTCCAGCGTCAGCAGGGCGCTGGTGAGCACCGGGGTGGCCACGCCGCCATGGCGTCGCAGCACTGCCCGCATGCGGGCCAGCAGCTCACTGATCTCGAAGGGCTTGAGGATGTAGTCGTCGGCACCGGCATCCAGCCCGGCCACGCGGTCATCCACCGCATCGCGGGCCGTCACCACCAGCACCGGTAGGGCGCTTTCGCGGCTGCGCAGCGTGCGCAGCACATCCAGGCCATCGCGGCCCGGCAGCCCCAGATCCAGCAGCACCAGATCATAGTGCTGGGCGGCCAGCGCGGTGAGGGCCGCGCTGCCGTCCTTGACCCAGTCTGCTGCGTAAGACGCGTCCTTCAGCGCGGCCTGGACCGCGCTGCCGATCATCGGGTCGTCTTCGACGAGCAGGACGCGCATGGGAGGTGGGATCAGTCGTCGTGATCTTCGCGGTTTTCCAGCACGTTGCCGTTCACGGCATCGATGCGGATGTCGTAGATGCGCTTGTCAGTGGTCATCACTTCCACCTCATACTCGGCACGGTCACGACGCATGTCGATCTCGGCGCTCAGCGCACGGCTGCCGGAATGCTGCTGCTGGGCGCGCTCGATGGCCTGCTCCAGCGTGATCTTGGCCTGTTCCATCGCACGGATGTCCGACTTGTCATAGGCGAGGGCCGAGCCGGCTGCCGTTCCCAGGCCCAGGGCAGCGATGATGGCGAGCAACGGTTTGCGGTTCATGGTGTTTCTCCTGTTCGGAAGGTGGGAGACAAAGGCCATGGATCGGAGGGATGTGCGCCGTACAGGAGCATGGCACCGTGTGTTCCATGCGGCCTGTTCAGGTGGCCCGAAGGCCTGGCCCTCCAACCCGGCATCACCCTTCATCGGGCGATGGAAGTGATGATCCTCTCGCAAACTTAGGACAGCATTAGGAGGCTGCCATTTGATGTCCAGTTCGGCGAGGTGTGTTCCGGACAGGGGCGGCCCTCACGTTGCCTTGGGCCACCCCATTCAGCATTCGGGTCAGCCAGGTACCGCTTCAGTTCGCCTTGGCGCTGGCGTGCCGCGATGCCTCTTCTGCCTGCATGTCCGCGTGGTACGACGAGCGCACCATGGCGCCCACGGCGGCGTGCTGGAAGCCCATCTCGTAGGCCTTTTCCTCGAACATCTTGAAGGTCTCGGGCGTGACGTAGCGCTCCACCGGCAGGTGATGCCGGGTGGGAGCCAGGTACTGGCCGATGGTGAGGCGGTCGATGTCATGCGCGCGCATGTCACGCATCACCTGCAGGATTTCCTCATCGGTCTCGCCCAGGCCCACCATCAGGCCGGACTTGCTGGGCACATCGGGCTTGCGGGCCTTGAAGTCCTTCAGCAGCTTCAGCGAGTGCTCGTAGTTGGCGCCCGGCCGTGCCTGCTTGTACAGGCGCGGCACCGTCTCCAGGTTGTGGTTCATCACGTCGGGCGGCGTGGCTTCCAGGATGTCCAGTGCCTTGTCCAGGCGGCCGCGGAAGTCGGGCACCAGTACCTCGATCTGGGTGCTGGGCGAGTGCTCGCGGATCATCCGGATGCAGTCGGCGTAGTGGCCGGCCCCGCCGTCGCGCAGGTCGTCGCGGTCAACGGAGGTGATGACCACGTACTTGAGACGCAGCGCCTTCACGCTCATGGCCAGGTTGTAGGGCTCCTCGGTGTCCAGCGGGTCGGGGCGGCCATGGCCCACGTCACAGAACGGACAGCGACGGGTGCACTTGTCGCCCATGATCATGAACGATGCGGTGCCCTTGCCGAAGCATTCGCCGATGTTCGGGCAGGAGGCCTCCTCGCAGACCGTGTGCAGCTTGTGGTCGCGCAGGATCTCCTTCATCTCGTAGAAGCGGCTGCCCAGCTTGGGCGCCGGTTTGCGGATCCAGTCCGGCTTTCGCAGCATGTCCTTGATCGGAATGATCTTGATGGGAATGCGCGAGGTCTTGGCTTCGCCCTTCTGCTTCTGGCGCGGGTCGATGGCCGGGGCGGCTGCGCCCTGGTTGGCGGCGGCGCGGGCGGTGATGCCGGAGGCCGAGGCCGTCGTGCCCTGGGGGGCGGCATCCCGGGTCGTGATGGGAGGCTGCGACGCGGTGTCGGTCTGCGAGGGCGCGGCAGGGGCCGGGGCGGAACGGGCGGTCAGTGAGCTGTCGACGAGATCCATGGGCGAATTATCCTTCAATGGCGGCGGCCAGTGCCTTGCCCAGGGCAAGCGCCAGCGCATCGAGATCGAGGTCCTGGGAAAGGGCTGCCTGCCGATGGATATCGGTCATCTGCAGGTTGCGGAATCCGCAGGGGTTGATTCTATGGAAAGGTGAAAGGTCCATCTGCCCGTTCAGCGCCAGTCCGTGATAGGAAAAGCCGTGGCTGGTCTTCAGGCCGATGGAGGCGATCTTGGCCACGTCTGCGGCCGGCCGGGCATGGCGCGCGTGGACGTGGTGCTGTCCGGACACGGGGGGCGTGATGGTGCCGGCGGGCCATTGTGCCGCGCCATCGGCTGGCTGTACAGGGCCGTTCTGTCCGGGCAGGACGTAGATGCCGGGTGCCCCTTCCTGCCGGAAGGCGGTGATGCCGTACTGGCCCAGGCAATCGATCAGCGCATCCTCGATGCGTTCGACCAGGGTGCGGATGCCCAGTCGGCGGGCGCGCAGGTCCAGCATCAGGTAGGCCATGATCTGGCCGGGGCCGTGATAGGTGATCTGACCGCCGCGCTCGGTGGGCACCACCGGGATGTCGCCGGCATTGAGCAGGTGCTCGGGCTGGCTGTTCATGCCCAGCGTGAACACGGGCGGATGCTGCATCAGCCAGATCTCGTCGCCGGCCGTGGCGGCCTCGGCCAGGTCCGGCCAGTCGCGCCGCAGGGATGCTTCTCCGGTACTGGGCACGATGGCGGGTGCAGCAGCAGGTGGGGCCTCGCCCGCCAGGGCCGCCTTGCGCGCTGCCTGCCGTGCCGCCGTCCACTCCCGCATGCGCGTCAGGGCGTCCGTGTAGGGCACGGTGCCCAGCAGGCGCAGGCGGATGGGAGGGAGGGCATGGGAGCGGGCGTCCGTCATCGGGGCGGTGGCAATGGGAAGGTCAGGCGGGGGAATGTCGGGCGACGGCATCGCCCAGGCGTAGGGGTCAGATCAGGTATGAGACCTGGGGCAGGGCCGACAGTTCGCGGTACAGGTCGTCCAGCTGCTTGCGCGAATGGGCGGTGAAGGTGGCCGTGAGCGACAGATAGTTGCCGCCCTTGGAATGGCGCACGTCCATGGTCTTGGGGTCGAAGTCGGCAATGTGCCGGCCCAGGACGTCGGCGATGGTCTCCGTGAAGCCGGGCTCGTTCTTGCCCATGACCTTCAGCGGAAACTCCATGGGGAACTGCAGCGGGTCGACGGCAGACGGCTCGGCCGGGACGGCTTCGTTGGTCAGGTGCTCGGGGTGCTTGGGAGCGGTCATCTCGGGGTCGCAATGAATGGGGAAAGGGAGAGTTTGCCACCTTCCGCGTGCGCCCGGGCGGGTGAGAGGGGATGCTCGGGGGTTCGGCAGGTCAACCCGATCCGTGGGCCCGGTCAGACACACGGCCGAATGCATGGCCAGATGTACGGCTAGACGCAGAGTCAGGCGGCCCGCTCAGGTGCAGGATCGGACAGGCCGGTCAAATGCACGACTCGGGCTGCCGGCCCATGCACGATTCGACAGATGGGTCAGTCAGCCCGGTGCGGGACGCCTCGGGGCGATGGGCGCAGGAACGTCCCGCGTGCACCGGTCTCAGCGCTGTGCCTTGGCTTCCTGGTAAGCGGCAAACAGCTTGTGGAAGATGGGGCCGGGAACCCCTTTTCCAACCGGCTGGCCGTCCAGACGGGTGATGGGCTTCACTTCCTTGGTGGCGGCCGTCAGCAGCAGCTCGTCGGCGTTGCGCACCTCGTCCTGACTGATGCGGCGGGCCTCGAAGGGGATGCCGCCGCGCTTGGCCAGTTCTTCCATCAGCTCGTAGCGGATGCCTTCCAGAATGAGATTGTCGTGCGGCGGGGCCAGTAACTTGCCGTCCTTCACCACCCAGATGTTGGAGGACGCCCCTTCGGTGAGGTAGCCGTCACGGAACAGCACGGCCTCGATGGCTCCAGCTTCCACGGCCGTCTGGCGCGCCAGGATGTTGCCCAACAGCGAGATGGACTTGATGTCGCAGTGCAGCCAGCGCTCGTCAGGCACGCTGATGACCGACAGGCCCTGGCCGATGGATTCGAGCGTGGGCGGCGTGAAAGGGTTCGTCATGGCGAACACCGTGGGAGTGGCGTTTGCCGGGAAGGCATGGTCACGCTTGGCCACGCCCCGGGTGATGTGCATGTAGACAACCTGGTTGGGCCACTGCGGGTGGCGGCGCACCAGTTCGTCGATCAGCTGCGTCCAGCCGGCATCGTCCAGGGGGTTGGTGATGCGGATCTTGGCCAGACTGCGCTTGAGGCGCTTGAGGTGGTGGGCCAGCCGGAAGGGGCGGCCCTCGTAGACCGGCACCACTTCGTAGATGCCGTCCCCGAAGATGAACCCGCGGTCCAGGACCGGGATGCGAGCTTCGGAAAGCGGCATGTAGCTACCGTTCAGGTAGACGATCTGAGTCGAGAAATCGGATGCTTCAGCCAAGGTGGGCTCCTGTCGTCGGGCGCGCGTCATGAACGGTCTGGCTCGCCCGAAGGGCATCCCGGGCGTCGGGGGTGTCTCATGGTCCGGAAAGCAGGGGGCGGTGCGGACACGGAGATCCGTCACCGGCGGCTCATGCCATGGCCCGGTCTTCCAGACCTTCGGGCTGGTCGGCAGCAGGGCGGGCGCGCGTCGTCGTCCCGGCCTGCGTCGTCATCATTTGATCCAGAGACGGATGGTATCCCACGTGCTCTTGAACCACCCCGCGCTCTCCACGGTTTCCAGAGCCACCAGCGGGCGCTCGGCAATCACCGTGTCACCCAGCCGGATGCGCAGGGTGCCGATGCGCTGACCAGCGTGGATGGGGGCCACCAGGGGCTCGGTGCGCTCGATCTCGCCCTTGATGTTGGCAATCTGCGCGCGGGGGGCGGTGATCAGCACGTCGTCGGCGAAGCCGGCCGCCACGGTGGCCTGCTGGCCCTTCCAGACGGGTGGGTGCTGGCCCACGGGCTGGTTCTTCCGGTAGAGCTGCAGGGCTTCGAAGTTCTGGAAGCCGTAGTTGAGCAGCTTCTGGGATTCGGTGGCACGGGTGGCGTCGGTCGTGGCGCCCATCAGCACCGACAGGATGCGGCGCGAGAAGGGGCTGCCATTCGGATCGGCGGCGTTGCGCTGCTCGCGATGGGCCGAGGCCACCAGGCAGTAGCCGGCGGCATCGGTGTGGCCGGTCTTCATGCCGTCCACGGAGGGGTCGATGTACAGCAGCCGGTTGCGGTTGGGCTGGCGCACGCCGTTGAAGGTGTATTCCTTTTCGGAGTACATCCGGTAGTAGTCCGGAAACTCCTTGATGATGCGCGTGGCCAGCAGCGCCATGTCGCGCGCGGTGGAATAGTGCTCGGGTGCGGGCAGGCCGGAGGCGTTCACGAAGTGCGAGTTCTTCATGCCGATGCGGCGTGCCTCGGCGTTCATCTGCTGGGCAAAGGCCTCCTCGCTGCCCGAGACGGCCTCGGCCAGGATGATGGCCGCGTCATTGCCGGACTGGATGATCAGCCCGTGCAGCAGCTCTTCCACCGTGGCGGGCTTGCGCGGGTCCACGAACATGCGCGAGCCGATGGCCTTGTAGGCCGCCTGCGAGACGGGCGGGCGGGTGTCCATGTTCAGGGTGCCGTCGCGCAGCGCCTCGAACACCACATACGCCGTCATCAGCTTCGTGAGCGAGGCCGGCTCCACCCGCTCGTCCGGTGCCTGGCTGTAGAGCACCGTGTTGGTGCTCACATCGAAGAGGAACCACGAGCGGCCGCCGATGTCGGGCGGCGGCAGCGACTGGGCCATGGCCACCGGGGCTGCCAGACCCAGCGAGGTGGCCAGCATCAGCGCAGACAGGCGCTGGCGCAGCAGTCGGGGCAGGGAAGCGGACACGGAATGAGACGCGGACATGTCGACGGAAACCCCCATGAATCAGGGCATTTTTTGCAAGGAACCGCGCGGATTATGCCACCCGACCGGGTGGCTTCTCCCGATGCAGGACAGCCCAGGAACAAAAGCGCCCCGGATCGGCCCGCAAGTGTGGCCAGAACGGTACTGCGGGACACATGTTCACAGTTGGACGGTGCGGTGAACGGGGGAAGGGGCGTCGTCCGACCACGCCCGACAGGGGCCGCCGGTGCAGGGCAGAACGTGGTTGTGGCAGCATCTTCCTGTTGCCTGTTGCCTGTTGCCTGTTGCCTGTTGCCGTTTGCTGCCGGCAACGGTGATGCCTCAGAGCGGCCCGTGACGGCGCACCCGGGTGGCGATGCGATGGGCGGCGGCCGGGTTCTTGCGCTGGCCTACCAGGTTGATGAGTTCACGCAGCACATGACGCAGCACATGCAGGTTCACGCAGTCCTGCACGCGGGCTTCCAGCACCGAGGCATCGGGGCCCAGTTCGGCCTCGAAGGCGCCGGAGAGGGCGCGCTTGATGGCCTGCAGCTTCAGTTCGGATTGCGGGTCGGTGGGAGCGGCATCGTGACGGGCAATGCCGGTCAGCGCGATCATGTCGCGCGAGATGAGTTCCTTCAGCGCCTCGGGCAGGTCGGCGGGGCGAACGATGGCGGGCATCTCGCCCAGTGAGCGCCGGCCGTCCAGGAGCCCCAGCAGGCGGCGCGCCGGCGTGGACATGATGCGGCGCGGATTGTTCACCGTCTGCATGCCGGTCTCGGTCAGCGAGAACACCATGCGCGGATTGGGCTGGTCGCGCCCGTCACCCAGCGCCAGATGGATGGCCCGCAGTCGCGCCGAAGGGATGCGCGAAGCCGTCCAGGAGCGGGGAGGCTCCCAGCTGTCGGGGTCTGTATGGCGGACCGGGTCGAGTCTGGCGATCTTGGGCGCGGGCATCGTCACCTTTCGGGCCGGGCGGATGGAACCCCAATGATAACGTGCCCGCCCCGGCGAAGGTTCGCCGGGTGTGCTTGCCAGGCCGCAGATTTCAGGCCGCGTGGGCGACCTGATCGACCGGGGTCGAGGTGGCCAGCAGGTCGGCGAAGGCGGGCGTCAGGCGCTGTAGCTCGGCTTCGGACTGGCAGGACTCGATGCGGTCGATCATCAGCGTGCTGAGACGGCCGATCTGTTGCAGGAACAGGATGCGGGCCTGGGCGCGCTGGCGGGCCAGGCGCACGGCGGCTTCCCGGGCCGGGTCAGGCTGCCTGGCCAGGGTCAGCGTGGGCTCGTTGGCAGCTGCGGACGTGGCCGGCTGGGCCGGTGCCGGACGCACCAGGTTCTCGCGGCGCACCAGCTTGCGGCGCTCCAGCTCGATCAGGGCCTCGGGCAGCCACGGCTCGTCGATGATGCGGCGCAGCTCGTCGATAGTCTGCGGCTCCTCGAAGAGCATCAGCAGTCGCGTGGCCTGCGGCGACAGGATGACCGACGGGTGCTTGAGCTGGGCGTTGCCCGTGGCCGTGCGTGCAAAGCACAGGACAGGGCGGCTGGCCCCGGCGGATGCGGTGCTCGAGGCCGGTGCAGGAGCTCCGGCAACCTTGGCGGTGGTGGAGGAGGGGGCTGCGCCGGCGGTGGCCGGACGCTCGATCAGCGTGGTGTCAGACATGTGTTCCTGCCATGTGTCGCAGAATCAGCGTTTTCAGTTGGGGCAGGCGACCATGGAAGAAGTGGCCCACCCCGGGAACGACGACCACGGGAAGCTGCTGCGGGCGCGCCCAGTCGAGCACGCTCGCCAGCGGCACCACGTCGTCCTCCTCGCCGTGCACGACCAGCGTGTCGGCGGGCACCTCGGCCACGTCGAAGCGCGAGACGGCAGGCCCGACAAACACCATCGGCCGGAGCTCGACCGGGTATCCGTCCAGCCGCTGCATCAGCCGGGACTGCACGAAGGTGCCGAACGAGAAGCCGCCCAGCACCAGCGGCACCGGACGCGGCAGGCTGGCCGCGCTCTCGTGCGCCAGTGCAAACTTCAGCACGGCTTCCAGGTCGTCGGTTTCTCCCTGACCGGCATCGAATTCCCCCGCACTGCCGCCCACGCCCCGGAAGTTCGGCCGCCAGCAGATGGCACCTTGCTGCAGCAGCGCCCGTGCAATCGTCTGGGCCACCTTGTTGTTCATGGTGCCCCCCTGCAGCGGGTGCGGGTGCGCGATCAGTGCCAGCATGCGCGGCTCGGCCGGGCAATCGAGCGAGCACTCGATGGCACCGACGGGACCGGGAATGGACAGGATGCGAGTGGATGGATTCATGGCAAGTCAGGGTCGGAAAGCAGTCGGTTCAGGACCGCCCCCGTGAAGACCATTGTCGGGTTCAGTGTCCGGCACGGTCCTCATCGACCGCTGACCGGAGCCGTCCGGCCGATGAGTTGGGGGCTTCTATGGCAAAAAAATACAGGGCGGCCAGTGGCCACCAGCAGGCGATGGTACGCAGCAGGCCCCGGAAGCCCGGAGTGGCCAGCCGCATGTAGGTGGTCATCGTTTTCTTCAGCAGTGGCTGAAGCGCCGGCTCGGGCGGAATCAGCCAGGCCAGCGCCACGGTCAGCGGGATGAGGCCCAACGCCAGCCGGCGCTGGGCGCTCTCGCTCCACCGGGCCACCGGGTGACATAGCACCAGCGCCAGTGCCAGCCCGGCGGCCAGGATCGGCAGGTCGGTCTGCAGCCGGTCGGTGCGCACATAGATGTGCAGGGCGCCTCCCAGCCGAAGGCCCACGGCCGTTGCCAGCAACAGCAGCCATAGGGCCAGCTGGTTCCTGGGGGTCTCCACGCAGCGCATCACCAGCAGGGCGGGCAGCAGGGCGGTACCTGCCGTCAGCAGCACGCTGGCCGGGGGCACGGCCCAGGCGGGGAGGGCGCCCACCAGCGGCAGGGGCGGCAGCAGAACCTGGCCCGGCCACGGAGAGAGGGGGCCCACCGACATCAGCAACTGCTGGGGAACGATCTGGCCGGCGACCCACAGGATGAGCAGTACCGCGGCAAAGCGGCGGTGTCGGTGCTCACTTTCATGTCCCAGAACCAGGCGACTGATCCTGGTGCGCATGCGCTGCAGGCGGGGGGAATACGTCAGCGCCACCACCAAGGCAGCCCCCAGCAAGGCGCCCAGACCGTTCGTGATCAGGTCCAGCAGCGAGGGGACGCGGCGCGGCAGGTAGGACTGGATGGACTCCATGCTGAACGACAGCAGGCAGCCGCCCACCGACGCCACGACCACCGCGTTCCACAGACCCAGTCGCTGCTGGAACTGGCGTACCGTCAGATAGCCGAAGCCGGCATAGGCCCCCACGTTGACGATCATGTCACCCCAGGAATAGAAGCGGGGCAACCCCATGGAGAGCCATGCCCAGGGGCTGGGTCGGCGCAGCGCCCAGTCGGCAAACGGATACAGCGACAGGTACAGAATGGCGGCAAAGGCCATCAGCCACAGGACCGGATGGGCCGAAGTGCGCGGGGCAGAGGAGGGGTCGGAGGCCATGGTTGGCGTTATAACATGGATGCTGCGCTGCGACGGCGGATGCGCCCGCCAAAGGGGCTGCCCATTCGACCCGCTGCAACATCGATTTCCGGCCCTTCACCATGAACCCCGTTCCGCTTCCCGAGCATTCCCTGCGTCCTGAAGATTACGTGCCCGGCCGCTTCGAGGGCCGTCTGTGGGTGGAGTGGCACGACTGCCTGGATTCCACCAATCTGGAGCTGATGCGTCGCCCATCACTGCCTGAAAGTGAGCACCCGCTGTCGCCGGTGTGGCTGATGGCTGCTGAACAGACAGCCGGCCGGGGGCGGCGTGGCAAGGCCTGGAAGGCGCAGCCCGGTCATGCACTGACCGCCTCGCTGGGCTGCGAGCTGTCCCCCGATCGCCTGGCCGACGTGGGTGCTGTGCCGCTGGTGGCAGGTATCGTCATTGCGGAATACCTGGCGACGCTGGGCGTGGATGTAATGGTGAAATGGCCCAACGACCTGTGCCGGGTGCTGCCGGGGCCGCGTCGCACGCTGGCCAAGGTGGGTGGCATCCTGTGCGAGATGCGCACGCGCAGTCAGGGCAGCCGGCTTGTCATCGGCTGTGGCCTCAACCTGCAGGCCCTGCCGGAGGGGCTGGTGACGGACCAGCCGGCAGCAGCGTTGTTCGACACGCTGTCCGGGCCGCAGTCGCTGGCACTGGCGCTGGGGGTGGGACAAGTGTTGCTGGCCGGCGTCGAACAGCTGCTGGCCGAGGGCTTCGGTGTATTCTCTGCCCGCTGGCAGCATGTCGATGTATTGGCGGGGCGGCCGGTGCGCGTGCATCACACCCAAGGGCCACGTGACGCCACCGCCCTGGGTATCGATGCCCAGGGGGCTCTGCAGGTCAGCTATGACGATGCCCCCGGGCATCTGGCGGTGGTGACGGCCGAGCAGGTCAGCATCCGGCCACGGGCTGACTGAGACGCAGACGCTGGTTCGTGGCCGCCCGAATCGCCACCGTGGCCCGTGCCCTTCGGCGAAGAAGACGACAGATACCTCCCTTCTCATGCACCACGAATCCTACGCATCCAGCAAGAAAGGCAAGACCGGCATCAGGCGCATCATCAACGCCTGTGGCTATTCCATGGACGGCCTTGCCGCTGCCTACCGCCATGAAAGCGCGTTCCGTCAGCTGTGCTGGCTCAACCTGGGACTGATCATCCTGGCGTTCAGCCTCAACTTCGAACTGTCCGTCCGGGTGCTGCTGATCATCGCATCCTTCGTCTCGCTGATCGTCGAGCTGTTCAACACCTCCATCGAGGCCGCCGTCGATCACACCTCCACCGCAGAACACGAGCTGGCCAAGCGCGCCAAGGATGCCGGTTCTGCCGCCCAGCTTGCCGCACTGGTCATGCTCACGGCTGTATGGGTGTCGGCGCTGTGGCATGTCTACCTCTAACGGTCCAGGTACGCGACAGTCCGGAACCGAGGGGGGAGCACGCCCTGTCATGCAGCCCACCGTGATCTTCCCGAATCTTCCCGAAGTCTGACGGGCCTCCCCGTCGGATCGTCCGGCAGGAGGTCGGGGCGCCTGCGTGCATTCCTGCGGGCGCGGTTGGTTGCAGCAGAAACCCGCCGTGACGCGGGCAGTGTCCTCTGGCCGCATCAACGGCATGGGGGGATGCTAAGGGTTCCCTAAGTGTTTCGTTATACTGTCGCGCCTTTCAGAATGCAAAATAATAAAGTTATGCGACTCAATCGCCTTCATGCTTCTTCCGCGACGCTGATCGCGGTGGTGTCCCTCTACTTCACCGTCGCATTCAACATTGCCTTCTACAAGAAGGTCGTCGAGCTCAATGGGGGGCAGACTGGTTCGTGTACTCGCTGCCGGTGCTGCTCTTCTTCCTGCTCAATGGCGTCTTCCAGCTGCTGGCGGCCCCCCTGCTGCACAAGGTGATCATCCCGTTGCTGCTGGTGATCGGGGCCGCGATTTCCTACCAGTCGCTGTTCTTCAACATCTACTTCGACAAGCACATGCTCACCAATGTGCTGATCACCGGCTGGGCGGAAAGCAGTCGCCTGATGACGCCGGCGTACCTGGGGTGGATCGCGGTTCTGGGTGTCGTGCCGGCGCTGTTGTACCTCATGGTGAAGGTGGACTACCGTCGCTGGTACAAGGAGATTGCGCAGCGTGCTGTTCTGATTGTCCTTTCGGTACTGGTGATCGGCGGAGTGGCTCGGTACTTCTACCAGGATTACGCCTCGTTCTTCCGCAACAACCGGGACGTGACGCACCTGATCGTGCCGACCAACCTCATCGTGGCTGGCGGATCCAAACTGAAAACCTGGCACCGGGCGCGCATGCCGTACATGCAGCTGGATCTGGCCGTGACGCAGGCCAAGCCCGACAATCACCGCCATTTCGTCGTGCTGATCGTGGGTGAGACCACCCGTGCCCAGAACTGGGGGCTGAACGGCTATGCGCGGCAGACCACGCCGCTGCTGGCCGGGCGGGGCGACGAGGTCATCAACTTCCACGACGTGAGCAGCTGCGGCACGTCGACGGCGCATTCCGTGCCCTGCATGTTCTCCAACATGAACCGCACGAACTACAACGACGCCCGGGCCGCACGCCAGGACGACCTGCTGGACATCCTGCAGCGTGCGGGCGTGGATATCACCTGGCTGGACAACGACACGGGCTGCAAGGGGGTGTGCAAGAACGTGGCGACCGTGGACCTGACCGCGCTGAACCTGCCGGAATTCTGCCGTGATGGCGAGTGTCTGGATGACATCCTGCTGCCGGCTTTCGATGAGATCCTGAACAAGGAAAGCGGCAAGGACACGCTGGTGGTGCTGCACACCATGGGCAGCCACGGGCCCACCTATTACGAGCGTTACACGGCCGAGGACCGCACGTTCACGCCCACCTGCGACACCAACGAGATCAACAAGTGCAGCAAGGAACAGCTGGTGAACACCTACGACAACACCATCGTCTACGTGGATCGCTTCATTGATCGGGTCATCGGGCGGCTGGAGAAGCGGGACGATCTGGAAAGCGCCGTGCTGTACGTGTCCGACCACGGCGAAAGTCTGGGTGAGAACGGCGTGTATCTGCACGGCACGCCCTATGGCATCGCCACCAAGGAACAGACCCAGGTGCCGATGATCATGTGGTTCTCGAAGGCCTTCCGCCAGAACGAGGGCGTGGACTTCCAGTGCCTGGCCGATAACGCCCGGAAGAACACCTATTCCCATGACAATTACTTCAGCACCGTCTTCGGGATGATGGACATGGCATTGGCGCTGAGCGAGACGTATCGGCAGGACATGGACATCCTGGCGCCCTGCCGGACCCCAAGGCCGCAGGCGACGGGCAAGGATGCCCGGGCAGATCGGCATCCGGCTGCGCAAAGGTGAATCCTGCCCCGCCGCCCCGTTTCATGGGATGATCCGGGGCACGGGGCCATTTCCCCTGAATCAGACCTCTTGCCGTCAACAGGACAAAGATCCGCGGGCCCGAAAGCGTTCGGCCACGGCATTCATTCCAGAAGAAAGGAGACAGGACACATGACGATCAGGACACTGGGCGTGATTGGCGCCGGCACGATGGGCAACGGCATTGCGCAGGCCGCGGCTCAGGCCGGTCTGGACGTGGTGATGCAGGACATCATGCCCGAGGCCGTCGAACGCGGACTGGCGGCCATCGGCACGTCGCTGGACCGGCTCATCAGGAAGGAGAAGCTGGACGAGGCGGGCAAGGCGGCCGCGCTGGCGCGCATCCACGGCACCACCGACGCGGCAGCGCTCAAGGGGGCCGACCTGGTGATCGAGGCCGCCACCGAGCGCGAGAGCGTCAAGGCGCAGGTGCTGCGCAACGTGGAGGCTGTGGTGCGTCCCGACGCCATCCTGGCCACCAACACCTCTTCCATCTCCATCACCCGGCTGGCCGCATCGCTGAAGGATCCGTCCCGTTTTGTGGGCATGCACTTCTTCAACCCCGTGCCGATGATGGCGCTGGTGGAGATCATCAGTGGCCTGCAGACCTCGCAGGCCACCTTCGACGCCGTGACGGGGCTGGCAAAAACGCTGGGCAAGACGCCCATCAGCGTGCGCAATGCCCCCGGCTTCGTCGTCAACCGCCTGCTGTGCCCGATGATCAACGAGGCCGTCTTCACGCTGCAGGACGGCGTGGCCAGTGCCGTCGAGATCGACGAGGGCATGAAGCTGGGCTGCAACCATCCCATCGGACCGCTGGCGTTGGCTGACCTCATCGGCCTGGACGTGGTGCTGGCCATCATGGAAGTGCTGCACGAGAGCTTCAGCGATCCCAAGTACCGGCCCGCACCGCTGCTGCGCGAGATGGTCGACGCCGGCCGCCTGGGGCGCAAGACGGGCCGGGGCTTCTTCGAGTATTCGTGATCCCGGGGCTGCGCTGTCGTCGTGGCTGCCACGACGGCGGCCGGCCGGGCGGGCGGCCTTGAAGGGCATGGGCCGATCCGCTATTCTCGGGCGATTCTGCCGCCCGTCGGCGCGGGGGCCGCACCTTCTGGCCGCCACGGCCGGGTCGGCTGCATCGGTCCTTTCGGCCGTCCTGCCCCGCGCCCCGCACGTATCCGTTTCCCATCATGTCCTCCCTGCTCGAAGACCCTCCCATGCCCACCCGCTCGCGGGGTTGGGGCCATTACCTGCTGCCGGCGCTGGTGCTGCTCAACGTGCTGCTCATGCTGTCGCTGCTGGGGGTGCTGCCGCCGGTCTTCGGGGATCAGCCTGATCCCGGGCGCCTGAGCCGGCAGATCGACGCCGACCGCGTGCGCGTGGTGCCGGGCGGAGCAGCGGCGGCCGAAGCCGCTTCGTCGGCAGACCGTGCTGCGGCCGATCAGGACGGTGACAGACAGGCGGACGCCGCACCGCAGGGCGCGGCTTCCGGGAAGGTTCAGAATGCTTCGGCCCGGTCGGCGGCGCAGGACGAGCGCCAGGCCGCGTCGCCCAGCGCTTCGGACAGGACGGCATCGGACAAGCCGGGCACTTCCACCCGGGCGGCGGATCGTCAGAATGCCACTCCGGCAAGCGCCTCCCGCAACAGCACATCGGGCACCGCCTCGGCCCGTCAACGGCAGGACGGCAACCGTCGTCAGGAACCGCAGGCCGGCAACCGCAGCAGCAACTGAACGCGGGGCCTGCCCTCTGACGGTTCAGCCCACGAACAGCGTCAGCAGCCCGGCATGGGTGTGGCGCACGTTGCGGTGCACCTCGGCCTCGCTGCAGTAGCCCACCAGCGGAAAATCGCCCAGCGCCTCGCGGATCATCCGCAGTTCGCTGCCCGGCTCCTGGAACATCGCGTGGGGACGGGTCATGTCCGTGACATAGATGCCGCCACGGATCGTCAGCTGCTGGGTCGTGATCTCGTCGCGCAGCTCGGTCAGCATCCGCGCCATGTCGGCGCGGGCCGCCTTGGCATCCGGCACGCAGAAGCGCAGCCGCGTATCCGTCTGCATCTCCTGGGTCATGCACAGGTTGCCGCCACTCGGGTCGATGTCTTCCAGCGCCACCAGGTCCAGGTCGGCCAGGTGGTCCATGTTCTGCCGGTTGTTCCGGCTGATGGCCGCGTGCGCCGTGCGATACACCCCCATGTCCACCAGCACCGCCGGCAGATCCAGCAGGCTCACGTGGGGCGGCATCGGAATGGGGTGGTGGTCGAAGAACTCGTCGTCCAGCACGTCCAGCGCGCGCTTGCCGTCCAGTTCCACGATCACGTTGTCTTGTGCGAGCGTGATCTGATGCAGGCCGCCCAGGGGCTTCAGCGCCTGCGTCATGCGCACCTGCAGCAGCACGTGGTCACGGAAGGCCACCCCAGCCAGGGTGCCATCCTGAAGTACTCGGTCACCCACGAAGGTGGGCAGGGCATGCTGCTTGGCACCCTGGGTCAGGCCGCCAAAGACGAAGCCGCTGCGCACCAGACCGGCCACCTCGTCCAGCTGTGAGGGCAGGTCACCGCGCCGCGAATCGCCGTACACCAGCGCCGTCCACCAGGGCGTGGGCATGTCGGACAGCGCCTGCGGCAGCGGATCCTCCGCAGAAAAGAAGCGAGCACTTCCTTTCGGGAAGATTCCCACCATCGCGCAGATGCCAGGTTCCAGACGATAGTCGGCCTCCAGACTCATCACGCCGTTGGCCACCACACCCGCCCAGCGTTGAACCCCGGTACGCTGCTGAAGCGTCTCCAGGATGCGGTCTGCCACGTGGTAGAGCGCATTGCCCAGAAACAGGAAACCCAGCTCCTCGGCATCCGGCGCCAGGGGCGCCACGGGTGCTGCTTTCAGGCCGGCAATCACCTTTTCCAGACTGTCCTGCCAGGACAGGTCGGCGGCGTGGGCATGGCGGAAGGGATGCGCATGGGCGGACATGGGGGTCATGGCTCCTGGGACTTGGGCCCGGAAGAACGTCGGGGGGAACGGGAACGTGAGCGGGCAGGGGCCTTGGCAGAACGGGCCACCCGTGCCTTCTGTTCGGAAGGGGCGGACCCGCCATCGGGGGGATTGCCCGCGGTGGGTGTGGCAGTGCCGGGCTGCAGCCCGGCCATCCCGGTCAACTGCCCCAGCTGGGCCTGAAGCACGTCCCACCACTGTTTCGACAGCTGCTGGGCCGTGTCCATGGCCGTGCTTGCGGAATCCGGACCCGTGGCGGCATGGCCCGGGCTGGATCCCATGGCGGCTTGTGCGGCATCGGGGGACATCATGGCCGACAGATTGCTCAGTGCCTGCAGCGTGCCCTTCTGCACTTCCAGCGTCTGTATGGAGGTGCGCAGCATGCCCAGGTTCAGGTTCAGCCACTGTTCCACGGTCCGCAGCTCGGCAATGCGCTTCTCCAGCTCCGCCACGCTCATCGTGGGCGGCAGGGGCGATGCGCCCTGCATCGTGCGCCACGCCTGGTTGAAGCTTTCCAGAGGATTGAACATGTTGCCGGGAACGTTGAAGGCAGACAGCGGGTCCGAGGGCTGTGCGGCACTGCACGGAATGTCCTTCATTCTGGTCATGGGGTCTCCTCCTGCAAAGAGCCCGGCCAGGTGGACCGGGCAAATGGATGATGCCGACGGACAGGCGGATGAGCCCGCCGTATTCCTAGGCAACCACCTGCTGCTCGATGGCGCCGAACAGCGAATGGCCCCGTGCATCCGCCATGTCGATCCGGATGCGGTCACCCGGCTGCATGAAGGCCGGGCCGGGCTGCGACGATTCCTCGATGATCCGCCGCGCGCGAGCCTCCAGTAGCGAGGTCCAGCCACTGTCCGGATCGGCGTTGGCCACCGGACCCGTGCAGAGGAGGGCGCCCGCATTCACGGGGGCCTGTCGTGACAGGACCTGCAGCAGCTGCCGGAAGTCGAAGCGCATGTCGGCGGCCGCGTCGATCTTGCCGGTGGAGCGGCCATTGAAGCGGCAGTGCAGCGGTCGGTGGATGCGCCCCGCCCGCCAGTCCTCGCCCAGCTCGTCGGGCGTCACCAGCACGGGCGCCAGGGCCAGCCCCCGGTCACGACCCCGACCGGCCGGGTCTCCCGTCACATGCAGGCGCCAGGCATTGGCCAGGCCCAGCAACAGCAGGTGGCGCTCGGCCTCGTCTTCTGTCAGGTTCAGCGGCAGATCGTTGCAGATGGCCACCAGCTGCGCACTGAAATCCAGCCCGCCCCGAGCTGCCGCCTTGCGGGCCGCGGCCTCGCGTGCGGCTGCATCCTGAACGGGCACCGTGCGGTGTGTGCCCGGCGCCGCGGCCTTGGCGTGTTCGTCGGCCTCCTCCGCCTCCATCTCGTCCGCGAAATCGTCCGGATCGGTCTCCTGGGTGCTGACCGGGCGGCCACCACTGTCCGTGCGCAGGTCCGGGTAGCTCATCGAGACCGGCCCCCGGGGCGACAGCAGCGCATGCGAAGGCGCAATCTTCAGCGGCACCATGTCCTCGGGCAGCGGGGCGTCGGCCACCAGCCGGGCCTTCTGCAGGCGCTTCTCGTAGGCGGGGTAGGCCCCGGCCTCGATGCGCTGGAAGGCGCGCGGCAGCGGTGACAGATACTCGTCCGGGTCGAAGGGGAAGCTGTTGGGCGCGCGCCCGTGGTTCAGCTCGTCGTACAGATCCTGCAGCTGTGGCGCCATGAACGCCCAGTCGTCCAGAGCACGCTGCAAGGTGCCGGTGATCCGCGAGGCCATCACGGCATGTTTCAGGTCACGCGAGACGACGACCAGCTGGCCGTCGCGGGAATCGTCCTTGCGGGTGGCGAGTTTCATGACGTTACATCTTTCCGTTCTGAAAGGTGTATTTTGTCGCAGACGCTCCCGGCATGGCGATGTCGCATCGTCGTCGCATGGGGCAAACCCCGGGGATCCCCGCAGATCCCCCGACAGGACCCGCCGCCCGCCCGGGTCGCCCGGCATGCGCAGGCCTGACCGGCGCAAGGCCCCGCCCAGACCCTCCGCGCTGCAGCGGGTACCATTGGACCACTCCGCAACAACCCCCGGCGTCCGCGCCGTTCGAGTGCCATGGCATTTCCCAAAGGACCTCCCAAGCCCTCCTCCGGCCTTTTCTTCTGGCTGGTCATCGCTGTCGTGTCGTCATTGCTGCTGCTCCTGTGGGGCTGGCAGGCCGGCATGCTGGGCAAGGCCGGCAGCTTCCTGTCCGGTCTGATCTCGCCCGCACAGTACGCCGGTTACGGCAAGCAGACCGCCGACAATGACGGCACTGGCCGGCCAGCCCTGCGGGCCGAGGAAGAAGCGGCTCGCCACCGCGCTGACGCTGAACGCAAGGCGCGTGAAGAAGCGGCCGACACCGACGCCCAGACGGCGGACAAGGAAGCCGCCGACAAGGCGGCCGCCGAGAAAGCCGCTGCCGACAAGGCCGAGGCCGAGCGCCTGGCCGCCGAGAAGGCACAGGCCGAAAAAGAGGAAGCCGAACGTCTGGCTGCTGCCGAGGCCGAGAAGAAGGCGGCCGAAGAGGAAGCTGCCCGCAAGGCCGAAGTCGAGGCCCAGAAGAAGGCCGCTGCCGAGCAGCTGGCTGCTGCCGAGCAGGCGGGCGCCCAGGCCGGCAAGCGCCGCGTCCAGGTGGCCCCGGCCGATGTCGGCGAGGCGGCCGTCAACAAGGAGCTGGCCAGGAACTGGCCGCTGGCCCAGCTGCGCAAGTACTTCAACCTGCAGGAACAGGCACGCCGCCTGGTCATCACCGTCGACAACCTGCCGCGCGAGCACGTGCCGTCGCAGCTGCGCATCACCCGGGGCGTGCCCGAGCTGCTGCGCGTGCAGAAGGACGGCGAGACCATCACGCTGGATCCGTCCAACTACGAGCGCTATGACCGCATCATCAGCTACGTCGAGAAGATGGATGCGCGCAAGATCGGCCGGCTGTACGCCAAGTTCTACCCGCTTCTGCAGCGCACCTACGAGGAAACCGGCTTCCCCGAAGAGCGCTTCCATGACCGCGTGCTGGCCGCGCTGGACGACATGATGGATGCGCCACGCCCCACCGGCCCCATCCGGCTGGTGCAGCCCAAGGTGCTCTACCGCTTCGAGGATGATCACCTGGAGAGCCTGTCGGCAGGCCAGAAGATCATGATCCGGGTCGGTCCCGAGAACGCGGCCCGCCTGCGCAAGGTGCTGGCCCGCGTGCGGGCTGCCATTGCGGCACGGGACCCCGACGAGCAGGAATGATGCGTGGCGGGCCTGAGCCCGCTTCCTGACGTTCCCACGGCGCCCTTCACGGGCGCCGTTTCGTTTCTGGCTCAGGAAGGCGTCGCCAGATAGCATCGAAGCGGCCAGCGTTGATATTGTGCGGCGCAGCAAAGCATGGGAGAATGGAGTTTGTGCGATGCAGCAAAAGCCGGGGGCCTTCTGGCACCCTGATGCCCAAGTGGCTGCATCTTGTCCGGGCTGGCGTTGCTGCCTGCCTCACCCGATACCGGAGGTCCCCATGTTTCCTTCCATCGATGAGCTGATGAAGGCCCAGGCCGAAGCCTTCAAGACCACCAACTCCGTGGCCACCACGGCTTTTGACGGCGCCCGCAAGCTGCTGGAGCTGAACGTGCAGGCGGCCCGTGCCGGCATGGAAGAGTCCTCGGCGCAGCTCAAGGCCCTTCTGGCCGCCAGGGATGTCAGCGCCCTCAACACCCTGCTGGCCGACCTGTTCTCGCAGTTTTCCAAACCTGAAGGCAACAAGGCCGCCGCCTACGTGAAGGATGTCTACGACATCGCTCAGCAGACCCACAGCCAGGTGGCCGAACTCATCGAGAAGCAGGTTGCCAGCAGCCAGCAGCAGTTGCTGGCCGCCGTGGACGCCCTGGCGAAGAATGCCCCGGCCGGTTCCGAGGGAGCTGTCAAGTTGCTGCGCCAGAGCGTGGTCGAGGCCAACACCGCCTTCGAGAAAGTCCAGGCGGCCTCGCGTCAGGTGCTGGACCTGATCGACGCCAACGTCAACAACCTGGCCAAGAAGGGCGAAGCGGCTGCGAAGAAGAAGTAATTTTGACCTCAGCCGCACCCGGAAGGCCGCAGCGCGCGATGCGCCTGCGGCCTTTTTGCGTCATGTCCTCAAGGGGATGACCTACCGGTTGCATGGCCATCATGTATGGTTGCTGGCGCGTCTTGCCTCACCTGCCACGTCCGTTCAGGTAGGGCTTCTGCAGCCCGCCCAGGCCTGATCGTGTAGTGTGGGGACAGCTTGCCCGGTCAATCCGTCGGGTTCTTCCTCAGATTCAGGAGACAGCCATGCCATCAAAGCCATCCTGCTCTCATACCGCATCGGCTCTGGCGCTGGCCGCTTCCCTGCAGATGACGGCGCCCGCCGTTGCGGATGACGCGACGCCCCGGCTGGGCGTCTCGCCTGTTCGCGACGTGATCCAGGCCATGACCCTCGAAGAGAAAGTGGCGCTGGTGCTGGGTCAGGGCATGGCCGGCATGTCGGGGGGCATGCAGGGGCCGGTTGTTGGCATTGATATGAACAGCCGGGTTCCCGGTGCAGCCGGCACGACCTTTCCCATTGCACGACTGGGCATTCCCTCGATCGTTCTGGCCGATGGGCCTGCCGGTCTGCGCATCAAGCCGACGCGGGACGACGCGCCGAATCAGACCTTCCACGCCACCGCCTTTCCGATTGCCTCGCTGCTGGCCAGCGCATGGGACGATGCACTGGTCGAACGTGTGGGCGAGGCCATGGGAGCGGAAGCGGCGGCCTATGGGGTCGATGTCTTTCTGACGCCGGCCCTGAACCTGCATCGCTATCCGCTGGGAGGCCGAAACTTCGAGTACTACTCGGAGGATCCGCTGGTTTCCGGCAAGATGGCCGCCGCCATGATTCGCGGAATCCAGTCGCAGGATGTGGGCACGTCGGCCAAGCATTACGCGGCCAACAACCATGAATGGAACCGCAACACCCTCAACGTGAAGGTCAGCGAGCGTACGCTGCGCGAGCTGTACCTGAAGGGCTTCGAGATCGCCGTCAAGGAAAGCAGTCCATGGACGATCATGAGTTCCTACAACCGGATCAACGGAACCTGGACCTCGGAAAGCCCCTGGCTGCTGCAGGACGTGCTGCGTGATCAATGGGGCTTCGAGGGCATCGTGATGACGGACTGGTTTGCGGGGGCGGATGCCGTGAAGCAGATGCAGGCAGGAAACGACCTGCTGATGCCCGGCACCCAGTCGCAGCAGCAGGCGCTGCTGAACGCGGCCAGAAATGGCCAGCTTGATGTGCAGGTGCTGGATCGAAACGTCGAACGCATCCTCGACCTGATCATGAGGACCCGAATCTTCCGTCATGAGTCTGTCAGCAACAGGCCCGATCTGGATGCCCATGCACGGATCTCGCGCAAGGCTGCCACGGAAGGCATGGTGCTGTTGAAGAACGAGCATGATGCCCTGCCGCAGGCAGCAGGAAAGAAGCTGGCACTCTTTGGCAACAGCGCCCATGACATCATCATCGGCGGTACCGGCAGTGGTGATGTTCATGAAGCCTATTCGGTGACATTGCCCCAGGGACTGGAGCATGCCGGCTACGCCACCGACAAGGCGCTTTCACAGGCCTACGCCGAGCACATCAAGGCCGCAAAGGCACGTCGCCCGGAAACCAATCCCTTCCTGGCGCCGCCCCCGCTGCCCGAGCTGCTGCCGACGGTCGAGCAGATCGACGCTGCCGCTACGGCCAATGATGTCGGCCTCATCACGATCGGCCGGAATTCCGGTGAGTTCATCGACCGCAAGGCCAAGGATGACTTCTATCTGACGGAGGCCGAACAGACGCTCATCAGGAATGTCTCGACGGCCTTCCACAAGGCCGGCAAGCCGGTTGTGGTGGTGCTGAACATCGGCGGTGTCATCGAGGTAGCCAGCTGGCGCGATCAGGTCGACGCCATTCTGCTGGCGTGGCAGCCGGGGCAGGAAGCCGGCCATGCCATGGCGGACGTCCTGTCCGGCAAGGTGAATCCGTCCGGCAAGCTGACCGATACCTTTGCACTTGATCTGAAGGACTATCCCGCCGCCGAGAACTTCCCCGGCGTGACGCTGCTGGGTCCTGATCCTACGGCCAGCGGTGGCATTGTCATCAACGACCGGGCTGCAGAGGTGGAGTACCGCGATGACATCCGGGTTGGCTATCGCCACTTCAATACCCGGGGTATCGAAGTGGCCTATCCCTTCGGGTACGGCCTTTCCTACACTCGCTTCGAGTACCGGGGTCTGAAACTGACACGTGAGGATGCGTGCTTCACTGCCTCGGTCATTGTCACCAACACCGGCCGTCGCGCTGGCAAGGAAGTGGTGCAGCTTTATGTTTCGGCGCCGAACAATGTTCTGGAAAAACCTGCTGCCGAGCTGCGTGCCTATGCCAGGACACGACTGCTGCAGCCGGGTCAGTCGCAGAGGCTTGTCATGCGGATAGAGCCCCGGGGCCTGACTTCCTTCGATCCTGAGACTCACCGGTGGGTGGCCAACCCGGGGCGCTACACCGTCAGTATCGGTGCGTCATCGCGTGACATCCGTCAGCAGGTCCAGTTCGACATCAAGGATGAGCTGAGCTTCATGCCCTGATCTTCTGGCGCGTGATGCGTGGAGAAGATTCTTTCGGCCGTTGTATCTCGTTCCGTGGTGCAACGGTTCGTGAGGCTTGTTCAGCGAAACCTGGAGACCATCGCAGGGAGAATCGCTGAAGTACGAAAGATCGAAGAAAAAAGGCCGCAGAGCGATGTGCCCTGCGGCCTTTCCTGTCATAACGCCATCATTCGGTGGCGTATCACCTCGGTGTGTTTATCCGGCGCATCAGCGCACGGCATCAGTCCTGCGAAGGCGTCGTGCCCACGCCGCTGCCAGGACGACCGCCACGTCCACCACGGCTGCGGCGGCGATCGTTGCCGGCGCGTCCGGGCTCACCGGCACGCGTCGTGGTGCGCTGGCTGGGCGAGCCGTTCAGATCGCCATGGCTGCGACCATCGCGTCCTTCGCGCGGATTGCCTGCCGCGCCACGGCCGGCCGCGGGCGCGCCCCGCCGTCCGTTGCCGCCACGACGCTGGCCCGGGGGCAGCGGCGGACGGTCGTTGATGTCGTCGGTGGAATCACCCGGCTGGGCCTGCCAGCCCGTGAAGCCTTCCACTTCCACACGCGGAATCTGACGCTTGATCAGGCGCTCGATGCCGGTGAGCAGCTTCATTTCCTCGCGGTCCACCAGCGACACGGCCGTGCCCTCGTGGCCAGCGCGGCCCGTGCGGCCGATGCGGTGCACGTAGTCTTCCGGCACGTTGGGCAGCTCGTAGTTCACCACGTGCGGCAGCTCGTCGATGTCCAGACCGCGCGCCGCGATGTCGGTGGCCACCAGAACGGGCAGGCTGCCGTCCTTGAAGCGCGACAGTGCCCGGGTGCGGGCACCCTGGCTCTTGTTGCCGTGGATGGCCATGGCTTCGATGCCGTCCTTGCCCAGCTGCTCGGCCAGGCGGTTGGCGCCGTGCTTGGTCTTGGTGAAGACCAGCACCTGCGTCCAGCGGCGCGAGCCGATCAGGTACGACAGCAGCGCCCGCTTGCGGGTCTTGGGCACCAGGTGGGCACTCTGCGCCACCAGCTCGGAGGCCGTGTTGCGCGGGGCCACGTCCACCTCGGCCGGGTTGTCCAGCAGGCCGTGTGCCAGCGAGCGGATCTCGGGCGAGAAGGTGGCCGAGAACAGCAGGTTCTGGCGCTTGGCCGGCAGCTTGGCGATGACGCGGCGGATGTCGTGGATGAAGCCCATGTCCAGCATGCGGTCGGCTTCGTCCAGCACGAAGATCTCCACGCCGGAGAGGTCGACGGTGCCCTGCTGCACGTGGTCCAGCAGCCGGCCCGGCGTGGCCACCAGGATGTCCACGGGCTGGCGCAGCGCCTGGATCTGCGGATTGATGCTCACGCCCCCGAAGATCAGCACCGAGCGGATGCGCGTGTACTTGGCATAGGCCTTGACCGACTCTTCCACCTGCGCGGTGAGTTCACGCGTGGGGGTGAGGATCAGGCAGCGGGGGCGGCCCGGCTTGCGGGTCTGCATGGGGTTGTCCAGCAGCCGCTGCAGGATGGGCAGCGTGAAGCCGGCGGTCTTGCCCGTGCCGGTCTGCGCGGCGGCCAGCAGGTCGCGGCCGGTCAGCACCACGGGAATGGCCTTGGCCTGGATGGGGGTGGGGCTGGTGTAGCCCACGTCGGCCAGCGCCCGCAGCAGCGGGTCGGCCAGGCCAAGGCCGGAAAAGGATGTGTCAGTGTTCAATGTCAGGCTCCAGCCCGGCAACAAGCCATCCCGGCGCCCGGAACGGGAGCGGGAACGGTCGGCGGGGCCGTGTTGAGATGAGGGAAGGAGGACAATAGGTCTGTTTGGGTTGTCCGGGCTGATACGCCGACAGGCAGGGTGCCCTGGAGCAGTGCCTGAACGCTGTCGTGACGGTGCAGGGGCATGCCCTGTCGAGAGAGGCCCGGTACGGCACCACCCGGGCCGACCTGTGCACGGCGGCCTGGTCCCCGAATGGGTCCGACAGGTCGCATTATACGAGGCGGCAGTACGAAACACCGTGTTTCATGACGGATCGTTGCGCGCATCCCTGCCAAAAAAGGTCAAATGGTCGCCACGGTTGCCCAATGGCGGCCGGTTTGGCCCCTCAGAACAGATAGCGGCCGTAGCTCAGCAGCAAGAAGCCCAGGCCCAGCATCACCAGGATGCCCAGCACGGCCGCAAACCAGAAGAACACCTTGGCCAGCTTGCGCAGAGCGCCGGGTGGCTGGGACGGTCGGGCCCCAAGGACAATTCCCCGGGCGGCGGGGTGTCGGACAGCCGGAACCGTGGACGTGGCAGCCTGAGGCGCGCTGCCGGCATGGACTTTGCGGGCGGGGGCCGGCACGGCCGTGGCGTCTGCTGCCTTCCGTTCTGCTGCCGTACCGTCCGCTGCCGAGCCCGCCACGGCCACAGGGTCCGCTGCCACATCGTCCGGGGTAGCCATCGTTTCTGCCCGGGGGGATCCGGCCACGTTGACGGATCCGGTAGGGGCCACCGAATCCTGTCGCGTGGAGCGATCCGGGCCGGCGACCTTTTCTGGCGCGGCATCGCGTCTGGCAACGGCGTGGCCGGCAGCGGCTGAGTCGGTAGCTGCGGTTTGGCTGCGGCTCATGGTGCCGGACGCTCCATCCGTTGCCTTGGTGTCACCCGGAACGTCAGCCACCCTGGATCCATCGGGGTCATGAGGTCCTTTCGCGCCTCCCGTACCGCCCGGCGTGCCATCCGGGTGTTGGCCCATGTAGCCAGCCTCCACCAGCCGCCGCCATCCCCAGCGGATCCAGCCCAACAGCGAGAATGCCAGCCACAGTGACCACGCCAGCATCATCGTCCGGTAGGCGGTCAGCGACATGGAGATGGCCCAGTCGGCGTCAGGCTGGTTCTGGAAGCGGTCCTGGTACCAGTTCAGCTCGAAGGGCGTGGAGCCGTTGCCGCCCACCAGCAGGTCGGGATAGCCCAGCAGTGAACGCTGGATCGTCAGGTACAGTGCGATGGCGGCGAACAGTGTCCACAGCCCCAGCGCAAACGGCATGGTGCTGCGCGCGGCCTGCTCGTCACAGCCCAGGCGTCGCAGCTGCTGCGGCGAGGGCAGCCAGGCCAGCGCAAAGAACCAGCCGACCACGGCCAGTGCGCCCCACAGCGAGATGGGGGCCACGCCCAGCAGCAGCAACAGCCAGCCCAGCATGCCCAGCGGCGTCGTGCGATGGCGACCCAGCACCATCGACACCGCCACCAGCAGCACGAAGAAGCCCCAGAAGCGCACGGCCGGTCCGATGCCGGTGCCGCCCACCAGCAGCACGACCCGGCTTTCAGGCAGGTTCAGCTGCGTGGTGGCGTTCACGCCCGGCAGGTTCAGGGCCAGCGGTTGCGTCTCGTAGCGGTTGAAGGCGCCATCGGTGCCCTGCGGCACGCGCCAGCGCAGCGTCACGGTGTGCTCACCCGGAATCACCGGCAGCTCCAGCTGGCCGTCGCGCGCCTGCAGCGGTACCTCGTCGTCATCCAGCCGCATGCCCAGGAGTTCCGCACCGGACGGCAGCGTGGCGCGCTGGGTGCCGGCCAGGCTGGCGCGGAAGCGCAGCGTGGTCTCGGCCAGCGTGCTGTGCGCACCCGGGGTCAGCGTCGTGGCATGGCCTTGCAGCGTCAGCGTGGGGCCACTGATTGTCGTGGGCTGCAGTGCCTGCCCCTGGAGGCGCTCGCCCGGCCATGGCTGCCACCAGGGTGCCAGCTGGCCGTCCTGCACGTAGTTCGTGGGCGCCATGCCCTCCCAGCGCAGGTGCCAGGTGGTGCCGTAGCGCATGGTCCAGATCTCGATCTGGTTCATGGTCGGCAAGGCCTGCCAGACAAAGTCCGTGCTGATGGGCAGCGTGCTGGCCAGCGTGATGCGCCGGGTGCTGCCCAGCTCGATCTCGGCCACACCATCGCGCACCAATACCCGATCGTCATTGACCGATTCGCCGGGCAGCAGCGCAAAGCGTACCTTCACCGGCGCCTGGCTCACCGACAGCCGGGAGATGCGCGTTTCCATCCGCCAGCGCTCGTCCATCACCAGCGTGCGCTCCACCAGTGCAAAGCCGGGCAGGGCGTCGGGCACATGGGCCAGCTGCTTCGTGGCCGGCTCGTCCGCCTTGTCCAGCTTGCGGGTCAGCGTCAGCACGCCGTCATTGGGCAGCCCCTGGGCGTTCAGCGCGCCCGCTGACCACACCGTGCTGTCCACCTGCAGCATGCGTGGCGCCATGGGTAGCGGCAGGCGTACATGCGCCCCCTGGCCCAGGGAGCCTTGCAGCTCCACCACATGGATGCCGGCAGGCATCAGTACCCACAGGTCCTGCCCGTCGCCCTGGCGGCTGGCCTCGCGTCGTGTCGTGGCGGGCTGGCCGTTCAGCAGCACGCGCTCCAGCCGCCAGTTGTCCGCGCCGTCATGACCGGGCAGCGGAACCTGCACCGTGGCCTGAGCATGCACCAGCAGCTGCAGCGTCAATCGTTGGGCATCGGCCTTCACCCGTGTCTGCGCTACCGCTGCGCAGTGAGGCAGGCAGCTCGGGGCCGGGTACAGATGCTCGCGGATCGCTTCCAGCTGCTCGGCCTTGTAGCCCGAGGCCGCCTGTACCGGCTGAGCCGGCCAGGCCAGGGTAAGGACCGTCAGCGCCGCCAGCATCGCGGTCGTGGCGGTTGTGGCGGTGCTGGCAGTCCCCATTCCGTGCCCCGGTTCCGGATTCTGGGGCCGCCGGGGCAGGAAGCCGCCAGGCAGCACCCGGTACAGCGCCCACAGGCTGCCGAACAGCACCAGCAGCCGCACGATCTTCAGGATGCGCGTGCCCCAGGGCGGCAGCAGGTGAACCGTCACCGTCTGGTCGGGCTGCACGTCGCCATGCAGCTCCAGCGTGTAGGCATTCCACGACCAGCCCGGTTCGCCAGGACCGGTCTGCACCGGCATGATGCGGCCCTGGTGGCGAACCGGTTCTGCGGCCTTGCCACGCTTCACGTCGGCGTCGATCGAGTCGATCGACGACAGATCGGCCATGGCACGGCTGCGCGCCCGTTTCTGCAGGGTGGCCACTTCGCTGTCAGCGTCGGGGCGGTGAGCCTGCACGTAGTAGTAGCCGGATGTGTCACGCACCCGGGCATGTTCCAGTGACGGATAGATCAGCAGCCGCACCTCGTTTACGGCAAAGGGCGCCAGCACCAGCAGCAGGACGAGGCACAGGATGCGGTTGCCGGCCTGCAGCCACTTCTCGGGGGCATAGCCCTTGGGGGCCACCCGCTGGCAGGCCAGCAGCACCAGCAGCAGGATGATCAGCACCCCGGCGCCCTCCAGGTCATACCAGCTCAGCAAGGCCGCCAGCATCACCGTGGTGGCCGGCAGTGGCCGCAGCAGCCGGTACGCCGCCATGCCGATCAGCAGCATGAAGAAGAAATCGTACAGACGCCAGCGTGAGGTCCATGTTGCCGGCGTCACGTCGTCCACACCGCTCGCGGCCAGCAGCGTCCAGCCTGGGGGCAGTTGCAGCTTGGCCTCCACGCCATCCAGCACCGTGTTCCAGCCATTGGCCGGCAGCGTGTCACTGCGGGGCTCCAGCCGCGCCAGTGTGGTCAGCGTCAGGTTCTGGTTGCGCAGTTCCACGCCGGGCGCCGTATCGGTCGCATCATGCGGTTGTTCGGAGGAGGAAGACGGTTGCAGCAGACCGATGGGCAGTGCCGTCTCGCCCTGGCGTGCATGGCCCAGCTGCGCCGGTCCCTGCAGCTGCAGGCGCCACGGGGCCGACAGCGTGCCGGTCAGCATGTCCTTCTGCGTGATGCCCTGGCCGTCGAAATCCAGCCACCACTGCCGTTCCAGCTTCAGCGAACTGGCTTCCGGATGCTCGTTGCCGCGCGTCCGGTACACCAGTTGCAGCTTGTCCTTGGCACCCACCCGGTAGGCAGGCAGCTGACGCCAGTCCTCGGGCACACGCGCCTGCTGCGCGTCCACGGCTTCCACGCCTTCCACCTGCGCCACATGCAGATCGTTGTGCCCCTCGTAGGACCAGATCTCTTCATCGGGCGCACCGGCCGGCAGCGCCAGCTCGGTCGTGGGCTGCATCTGGCGGGCATCCACTTCCAGGTGCCAGTTGCCGGGCTTCAGTTGTACCTGCAGCCGGCCGTTCGGGTAGAGGCGCGCCGGCAGGTCGCTGCGCAGCGCCTGGGGCATGCTGTTGGCCAGCAGTGCAGCCGGCAGCTCCACCTCGCGTGGCTGGCCAGCCACGTTCAGTTCATAGTGGGTCGTCACCTGACGAGGCACCCCGTCGTCGATCCGGCGACGGACGAGCATCGTCATCGTGTTGCCGATCACATCCGCTTCTGCGGCCGGGCGCGATGCCTTCAGCCACACATGTCGGTTGCGGTCCATCAGCGCTGCCACCGGCTTGCCGTTGGCCTCTACCGACAGCGTGCCCACCTGGGCCGGTACCCGCACCAGTTGCGGATCGGTCTGCCATTGCAGCGTGCCCGTCAGCACATGCTGCCCGGCCGGCAGCAGCACCTGCGGCTGATCGCTGCCGCCCGTCACCACCAGCGTCTGCCCCTGACGGGTGCGCACCTCGGTCGGCCAGCTGCCCGCCTCGCCCGGCAGCATCACCGCCGCCGGTGCACCGTACACCGTCACGGCCAGCGTGAAGCGCGCCTGCCGGCCGTCGATGACCACGGCCAGATGCTCGGGCCAGACGCAGGCACGGCTGCCTGCCTGATCATGCCGGCTGGGGCAGGCCAGCATCTCGTGCCCCTGCATCGCCCAGGGCACCCATTCCTGCAGCTCGCGCGGCAGGCCGTCGGTGCGGGGGGTGATGGGGGCCGGGGAGGCGGGTAGCGAACTGGGGGCGGTAGATGGAGGGGCGGCCTGGACGGTTGCTGTGGCCAGCAGGCAGCCCAGCAGCATTGGCCAGACTCGCAAGATCCCTTTGCCATGAACGGCAGGCAGGCGTCTTGATAGGGCAAATAGCGCGAATGGCATCGGGGTCCCCAGTCAGGAGCGGATGATGTACGTTCATCTTGCCCGGTTCGGCTTCCGTGTGGCGGTATGTGGATGATGGATGGTTACTGAGCGTTGCCCGGTGGCAACGGGAAAGCGCCGGTCTCCATGTGCTTCGGCCACAACAACGTCAGGGGGTATTCAGGGAGATCTGTACAAGACAAGAACGCCTCTTCTGCGGCGAGCATCAGGTTCGACTATGGGGCTTGCCGTGAGGGGTTCAACAAGGCGGCTGAGCTTGCCTGGATTGCAGGGAAGTCGTCTGAAGTAGGTTCAAGAAGTCAGGGTCTTCGCGGATCAGTGTGGGTGCAATCGGGCGTTTTCGGGTAGTGGAGGCAGGAAACTGGCAATGACCTTGAGCCTCAGATACTCCTCATCCCGGTATCCGTAAGCACTGCGCTGAATGACCCGAATCTTGTTGTTCAGCCCCTCCATCATCCCCAGACTGACCTTGTTCTCGGGGCGGCAGTAGGCGGCAATGCCATCCCAGTGCCGCTCGATCATGTCGGCAAACTTCCTGTACGGCCCAAGACGCTGCCAGCGCAGGCTCTGTTTCCAGCGCTCGAACTCCAGGTACACCACCCAGCCTGCCACCCGAAGATCCCGCACACGGCACGTCCGCTGGTCGTAACGTCCCTGGCAGCGCTACCCACAATTTGAGCAAATGGCTGTTTTTTTCGGCGTCTCAGCTGTACGACCCTCGCCTTGGGGTCTCCGAAGATTCCCGTTAGCTTCGCCGATGCCGCGAAGCCGGGAACGGACAAAAGCTCCCTCAGACTGCGACCTGTTTTCATGCACAGCACCCCGATCCAGTGTCGATACACGATACGACATCATCATCTGCGCTGTAAAGCCCTTGATTTCAGGCATCAAACGCCGATTTCGGCCTCCATCTCACCCACACTGATCCGCGAAGACCCAGAAAGAAAAAACCGAAGCCTTGGCCCAGGCCTCCGAGCGCGCGCTGATGGAAGGCAGCAGCCTGTGGCAGGACGCATGGCGGCGTTTCCGCAAGAACCGGGCCGCGCTCTACAGTGTGACGATCCTCGCGCTGATCACGCTGTTCGTGATCTTCGCACCGCTGGTCGTACCCTTTGCCTATGACTTCACCGACTGGGATTCCATGTCGGCCGCGCCGTCGATGCTGAACCGTCACTATCTCGGCACGGACTCGCTGGGCCGTGACCTGCTCTCGCGCGCTGCGGTGGGCGGGCAGATCTCGCTGCTGGTGGGCCTCTCGGGCGCGCTGGTGGCGGTGAGCATCGGCACCATCTACGGTGCGCTGGCAGGGTTCTTCGGCGGCAAGATCGATTCGCTGATGATGCGCTTTCTGGAAATCCTCAACGCATTTCCGTTCATGTTTTTCGTCATCCTGCTGACCACGTTCTTTGGCCGCAACCTCGTGCTGATTTTTGCGGCGGTGGGGCTGGTCTCGTGGCTGGACGTGGCCCGCATCGTGCGGGGCCAGACGCTGAGCCTGAAGCACAAGGAGTTCGTCGAAGCAGCGCGCGTGAGCGGTATGTCCCGTCGCCGCATCGTGGTGCGCCACATCATTCCGAACGTGCTGGGCGTGGTGATGGTATATGCCTCGCTGCTGGTGCCCGGCATGATCATGTACGAATCCTTCCTCAGCTTCCTGGGTCTGGGTGTGCAGGAGCCGATGACCAGCTGGGGGTCGATGCTGCAGGAGGGCGCGCTGACCATCGAGACTGCACCGTGGCAGCTGCTGGTGCCCAGCTTCTTCCTGGTGGCAACCCTCTTTTGCTTCGACTTCCTCGGTGACGGCCTGCGCGATGCGCTGGATCCGAAAGACCGCTGATCTTCGGGTACAGGGACACGACCATGAAAGACAACATGACAGGCACGGCCGGCATGGGTACGGTGGATGCTGCGGGCGATGTAACGCGTGTGGCTGGCATGCCAGCAGCCGTGAGGGGCGCCGACGCAGCGCCGGGCAGTGTGAGCGCCATGGACGGCGCCGCAGCGCAGCAGCAGGTTCCTGCCGCGCCGACCGGCGCGGACCGGGAGACCAACTCCGACGGCCAGAAGATCATCCTGCGGGTGAACAACCTGAACGTCTATTTCGACCTCGATGGCCATACGGTGCACGCCGTGCGCGGTGTGAGCTTCTGGGTGGCGCGCGGCGAGACACTGGCCCTGGTGGGCGAGTCTGGCTCGGGCAAGTCCGTGACGGCCATGTCCATCATGCGCCTGCTGGACAGGCGGATCGCCCGCTACGGCAAGGATTCGAGCATCGATTTCGAAGGCACCTCGGTGCTGGATGCAGACGACAGAACCCTGCGCAACCTGCGCGGGGGGCGCATCAGCTTCATCTTCCAGGAGCCGATGACCTCGCTCAATCCGTTCATGCGCATCGGCGCGCAGCTGATGGAGAGCGCGCGGCTGCACAACCCGGACTGGAGCCGTGCCGAGGCACACCGCCGCATTCTGGAGCTGCTGGAACGCGTGGGCATCGCCGAGGCGCCGCGGCGCATGAAGCAGTACCCGCACGAGTTCTCGGGCGGGCAGCTGCAGCGCATCATGATCGCGATGGAGCTGATCAACAATCCGGACCTGCTGATCGCCGACGAGCCCACCACGGCGCTGGATGTGACGATTCAGGCCGAGATTCTCGACCTGCTGCACGACCTGCAGAAGCAGATGGGCATGGCCATCATCTTCATCACGCACGATCTGGGGCTGGCCGAGCACTACTCCCGCACGGTCTGCGTGATGAAGTCGGGCGAGATCGTCGAGCGCGGCAAGATCGAGAAGGTGTTCTCCGAGCCGAAGCACGAGTACACGGTCGAGCTGATCAACTCCATCCCCACCGGTACGCGTGGTCCCGTGCAGGGCAACCCCGAGGTGCTGGTCGATGCGAAGGATGTGAAGGTGGAGTTCGTGCTGGAGAAGAGTTTCTTCGGCAAGCCCACCAAGGTGTTCAAGGCCGTCAAGGGCATCGATGTGAAGGTGCGCCGGGGCGAGACCCTGGGTATCGTGGGCGAGTCCGGTTCGGGCAAATCCACCTTCGGCAAGGCCGTGATGCAGATGCTGCCCTATGAGGGGGGCATCACCTTCGAGGGGCGTGACCTGAAGGGGCTGTCCAAGGAGGAGACACGCCGCCTGCAGGCCGAGCGGCAGATCGTGTTCCAGGATTCGTACGGGTCACTCTCGCCGCGTCTGACCATTGGTGAGATCGTGGGTGAGGGCCTGAGCATCCACCAGCCGCAGATGTCCGGCAGGGAGCGCATCGAGCGCGTGCTGGATGTGCTGGAGGAGGTGTCGCTGCCGCACACGGCGCTCAACCGCTATCCGCACGAGTTCTCGGGCGGGCAGCGCCAGCGCATTGCCATTGCGCGCGCGGTGATTCTGCGGCCGAAGTTCATCCTGCTGGATGAGCCCACTTCGGCACTGGACCGCTCGGTGCAGGTGAAGGTGGTGGAGCTGCTGTGCAACCTGCAGGACAAGTATGGCCTGACCTACATGTTCATCAGCCACGACCATGTCGTAGCAGGCGCGCTCGGCGCATTGACCGGCACGCCTGAAAAACTCCTCTTCCGCTTCCTCGAATACCTCCCCCTGCCGACCCTCACAGGGCTTGTCAGCCTCATGGTTATCGCCCTCTTCTTCATCACCTCCGCCGACTCAGGCATTTACGTCCTCAACAACATCGCCTCCCGCGACAAAAGCCTGATCGCTCCACGTTGGCAGGCAGTGATGTGGGGGCTGTTGATGTCTGCCGCCGCCATCGTCCTCTTGCGCTTCGGCGGACTGCCCACCCTGCAAACCATGACCCTCATCGTCGCCCTGCCTTTCGCCCTGCTCATGCTGATCATGTGTTTCAGCCTATGGCGCGGATTAAACGCCGACCACAAATACTTCACGACCGCCGTCACCCCCTCCAGCGTCTATTGGAGCGGCGACAACTGGCAGGACAGGCTCGAGCGTATGCTGAACCAAACGCAGGAACAAGACATCCTCAAATTCCTCAAAACTACCGCCCTGCCCGCCATGCGCGAACTGGGCGAGGAGCTGTCCGACAAATACGGCCTGAGCGTCAACATCCAAACCCACTTCGACCGCGAAGAGCCTGCCGTCGAATTTACCATCCACAAAGAGTCCCTGCGCGACTTCATGTACGGCATTAAAACCATCAAGCGCGAAGTGTCCGAACAGCTTATCAAAGACGGCCACCTCCCGCATATCCGCCACAACACGACCTACGAACCCTACACTTACTTCTTCGACGGCCGCAGCGGCTACGACGTGCAATACATGAACCGCCGCGAACTCATCGCCGACATCCTCAAGCAGTACGAGCGTTACCTCAACCTCCTGACCAATGTCGGACAAGAACTCATGTCGCACCAGCAAACCGAATTGGCGGAATAAGTTTTGTTTGAATAAGTTGCAATAAAGGTCGTCTGAAAACTGAACTGCACCCCAAAAGTTGGACACATCTCCTCCAACTCACAAGGTGCAGTTTTTTTATGACCAAATATACATTACACTTCAAATACCAAGCCGTACTCCACTACCTGCACATACGCAGCCAACAGCGTACCGCAGAC
>ERZ772977.113-NODE-113-length-65689-cov-4.810357_pt1 | contig 65689 bp, 38 predicted proteins | sample MGYA00511131_ERZ772977 | MGnify/ENA primary metagenome ERZ772977 (study PRJEB29015, sample SAMEA2737935) | human oral metagenome | biome: human oral; feature: human-associated habitat; material: dental | place: China | collected 2151 ...
CCGCTGCTGTGGTTCACCGATCTCCTGTGCCGGGACGATCAGGACTGCACCATGTGGTCGTTCATCGCCACACTCGTGCTGCCACCGTGGTGGCCCTTCCTCCTGGCCGGTGTGCTCCACGCCGCCGCTGCGGGCATCATCGGACTGGCGGTCATCAGCCGGCGCGATGACCTGACCCCGTTCCAGGACGTCCCCGGTTGAGGAACCACCCGCGCCCCGCCCCGGTCGGGTACGGGTCGTGCCACCCGGAGGTCAGGAACGCACGCAGGTCTGCACCGGCTCCGAAACCTGCCCCTTGGCGCGCCGCAGCAGGATCTTCACGCAGGTCTGCTCCCCCTTCAAGGGAAGAATGATGCTGGGTTCGTCAACGCTGTGGCGGGCCTCGGACTCGGGCGCGCCGACCACCTCCACCAGGTAGGAGTCGGCGGGCTGCGGATCCGGATTGGTCCAGGTGAACTTGATCTCCTGACCGGTCACCCTGCCGGACGCGTCAACCACTGCCGGGACCGTCCTGGTGCCCCGGTCGTTGCCCCCTTGGGAATCCTGGGCGCCGGGGCCGATCACACCGTTGAACCACAACACCCCGAAGGTCACCGCGGTGGCGATCACCGTGATCCCCGTCACCAGCAGGGCGAGCTGCCTGCGCTTCCTCTTCTTCTTCCTGCGCACCTTCTCGGCCTCATCGGTTTTGTTCACCTCCAGGCTCTTCGGCTCGGGCACGGGAAGCCCCTCGACGTGCCGGAGCCCCGCCTGGGCGAAACCATGCCCACGCAGCAGCACACCTGGCCCCGGGGCCCCCGTCGACATCCCCGGAGGGGTCGGATCGAATGCGGGGCTCATCGTGTCGTGGAAGGTGTAGCCGCCCGTCAATGACGACATGCCCATCGTGTAGCCGGCGGTCAGCATCGATCCGGAGTCCCCCAGCAGCCAGCCGGAATCGATACTCCCCGGCTCCCGGTGCTCGGTGCCGTAGGCGGTGTGGTCCTCAGATTCGGTCAGGACGTCCACCGGCGTCACAGGCACTCCCATGGAGGCCTGGACGGCCTGGATCGCGCGCGCGAACTCCAGAGCCGAGCTGTAGCGCCGGGCCGGGTGTGCGGCCATCGCGGTCCCCAGCACCTGTTCCAGCATCTCGGGCACGTCGGGTCGACCCGTCCGGGGGGCCACGAAGGAGCGTGCCCGTTCACGCAGGGCGTGCCGCTCGTTGTCACCACCCGGCACCGCGAGTGGGCTGCGCCCCACCAGCATCGCCCACGTGGTGGCGGCCAAGGAGAACACATCGCTCCATGGTCCCGCCTCCAGTGGCGAGTCCGGGTGCATCTCGGAGGGGGCCCACAGCGGACTCAGCGCGTTCGCCGCCGCGGAGAAGTCGTGGGAGGCGGAGATTCCGAAATCGGTCAGGGCCGGGCGCTGAAAACCGGTGAAGAGAATGTTGGCGGGTTTGATGTCGCGATGGAGGATGTCCTGCCGGTGCACGGTTTCCACGGCGCCCGCCAGCTGTACCGTGTACTCCATTGCCAAGGTGGTTGCCAGGACCCGGTTCGCCACCCGGATTCCCAGATGGGCCGTGGAGCACTCCTCCATCACCAGGAAGGGCCGGCCGTCGGCGGACAGGCCCGAGCTGTGAATGGTGACGATGTTCGGGTGACCCGACAAGCGGGCCATCAGCACCGCCTCCGCGGCGAACGCGTTGAAGGTGGCCTCGTTGACGGTCTGGTGCAGGACCTTCACGGCCACCCCACGCCCGAGCGAATCACGGTAACGGAAGACATCAGCGAAGCCACCGCCACCAAGCCACTCGATGAAGGTGAATCCCGGTATTTCGGGAGGAGTTGTTCGCTGTGCCATCAAGGAATCCGATCAAGATGTAGAAGCAGGTCGTGACCCAGGTCGATCACGTCTCCAGGCAGCAGGGTAATGGGCCTTTGGGGCAAGCGCACGGGCGGTTTGGCTCTGCGCCGCACACAGGTGCCGTTCCTGCTGGCCAGGTCCAGGGCCAGAACACGCCACCCGTCCAGCAGAATCGCCAAGTGGTTACCGGAAACGTGCCGGTACTGCAGCGCCAACAGCTTCGGAGGTTCCGGCAATGAGAGCGCATCCACGCTGGGATGCCGGCCGATGATCATGGATTCGAGCAATGGGATGGGTTCGATGTGCGGCACCTTGAGCCAACCGAGCTGGGGGCGCTCGGTACCGCGCGGCTCTCCCTCCACCGGCTCGCCGCACACGAAACAACGGGACCTTTCCTTCGGATTCGGGTGGCCCGCCTCGCAGAACCGGGCAACCACCTCGGTGGTCTCGGGACGGCGGGGCCTGTTGTCCTCCGAAGCATCGGAGAGGGTGTCGCCCATCAGCAACTCCTCGTCGCTGGGGGGCACCGGGCCGTGTTTGGGCGCGGGCGCGTTCTCCTCGAGCGCTGGGCCTTCCTCCGGGATGGCCGGTTCCTCCGATTCACCGACGGCCCGGGATTCCTGTGGCAATTCCCCGAATCCCACGCCATCGGCCAGGACGACACCCTCCACCAAAGGGCTCGACGGCTCCGTGACCCGCCCCATGTGAAGTGCCGTCACCCTGGAGACCACACGCTCGGCCCAGGTTGCGACCCCCTCGCCACGGAGCGGTTCGTTTCCGGCTGAACTCATCACCGTCGCGGTCAGGGCGCCACGCACCGCCAGATGCCATCGACCTTCGTCCGCGATGGCGGCGGCGAACGGCGGCAGCTTCAGAAGTCCCGCTCCGGTGCTCTCCGAAAGGGTCCTGACGAATACCCCGAGTTCTGATTTTTCCCGCAATCTGGAGAACAACAGCTCCGCGACGGGCAACCCAACGCTGGGAGAGAGCAACGCGAACCCACCCTGCCAGGCGACAGCGATCCACCGTCCCTCACTCCATCGCAGCACGCCATCGAACGCCATCAATTGCCCTCCGGATCAGGAATGGTGTCCTCGTGAATCCATGAGACTGTTTCCCCTGCCCCCTCGTCAAGCGACACGACGTCATCCACTTCGCCAATCTCGCGAGCCACAGTCCCGGCGAGATCAGCCACTAGCACCGGAATACCACCTCGTGAGTGCTCGGGATACCGACATCACTCCTTGGATGCGGCCCCGCCCACCAACCGCTCAAGAAGCCGAAGGTACCGCTGGGCAGATGTCCTCGTTTCCGGGACGTATCGAACCCGGATGAGTCGCGGCGGCGAACCGCATCGTCATCCGGGATCTCCTCACGACACCAGCCTCAGCGTGCGCCCCCCGAAATGCACCAGGTCACCCGCCGAGAGTCGCCAGGGTTCATGGATCGGGATCCGGGTGCGCTCCCGGCCGACCTCTATGTAGACGCCGTTGGTCGCCCCGACGTCGATCACCTGAACGCGACCGCCGACAGGTCGCAACACCATGTGGGTCTTGGACAGTCTCATGGTTTCGTCAGTGACCTGTACCGAACGCGCGTCAGGATAGGTGTCGGGGGCGAGCGGGTTGCGCCCCAGCACCAGCGGGCCGTCGACCTTGATCCGCAGGCCGTCGTCCAGGACCACCTCGGGGTTCACCGGCTCCTCGTCTGCAACCGTCTTGTCCTGCACCAGGGACGGGGTCCGTGCGGCGCGGGCCGCCGAAACCGGTTTGGCCGTTGGAGGTTCCACCGGGCTGGACATCGTGGCGCGGGCGGGCGAAACGGGAGGAAACACCGGGGAGGCCGAGGTTGCCGCCCAGGAACCAACCGGAGGTTGGAACACGGACGCCTGCGACGGGCTCGCCGGCGAGGGCGGCGGGAACGGGGATGGCGACGGGAAGGGTTGCGGGATGAAAGGGATCGGGGGATGCACCGGTTCCGCGGCGCGCGTCGGGACGACCTCGGCTCCAGGATCCGGTCCGGTCGGAGGCACCCCGTCCGACATGCCGCGTGCCGGGGCGGGTATTGACCAGCCAGCATCAGCCTCGGGGACCGGGGATGGCACGGACGCAGGGGAAACCTGATCCAGCACGGACGTCACAGGTTCGGGAGGAACCGGATCCGCGGTGGGTGGGTAGACGGGAGCCCCGATGGGACGGATCCCGGGATCTGGAGTCTCAGAGGTGGAGAACTCCGAGGGCCGTTGCATCTCGGACACCGCCGGTTCCCCTCCGCCGCTACCTGCGCCAACCGCAACGGGTTGCGGCATCCTCACCTGCTGCCCGGGGGGCGTCAACCGGGTCGCGGGACCACCGTAAGCGGGGGGCGCGAACGCCGACTCGGGGGGCATTCGTTGGGCCGGGGCACTGAATGGGGATGCCGCGCACGTCCCCACGGGCTGTGGCATCGCGGCCCTGCCCACCGCAACCTCCTCAACGACGGGCTCCTGGGGAACCGGGATGGGCTGCGAAGCCTTCCTCGCATCGACGGCCACCAGGTTGAAGGCCCTGTCCAACCAGTGCTGGCCATCCCTGTAGGTGAAGTAGTAGGAGATGGCCCCCAGCAACAGGGTGACGCACTCGAAGATCACCTGAACCAAGAACTTGGCCAGCATCATCGAGCCCTTCGGCTGGTCGGTGTTGCTGTCAACGAAACGGTAACCGAGGAGTTTGCCTCCAAAGGAAGTGGACCACAGGAGCGCCGCGGCAACACTGAAGACGAGGACCACGCCCCCCAGGATCATCCCTCCCAGCCTCAGTGGCCCGGCGATCTCCTCGGAGTTGAGGAAGATCCCGCCGACCGCGAGCAGGGAAGGAATCAGCAGTCCTGCCACCCAGAGCAGGTGTCCGACCACCCTGCGGCCGACGCCGACAGGCGTGGCCTTGTTGCCGCCGAACTGTCCAGGCATCATTCTCTCCTCATTTCTTCAGTCCCCCGGTGGAATCCTCGTTCCTCCCAGCACGGCCACTCGTCTGCGATTTCCGGGAAAGCCATTCCGTTTCCACCCCCACCCGTCGAAGCGACTTGAGGGAGAAGAAGACGGCGGGCCGAGCGTACCAAGGCTTCGTGGCTATAAGTGAACTCCTGAGCTTCCCCCCCTGTTTCCAGACCGAGTCCCGAACCTCAGTTTCGGGTTCCCCCGGCCCGAAAACGGATGCGTCCACCCGATCCGCCATGGACCTGATGGGCAGATCCGGGTAGCCCTCCTGGAGATCGTCGGCGGATTCCCTGCGCGTGTGGTTCCTGACGGCGACGAACCCCAGGTCCCTGGCGCGGTCCACCACCTCGTCCCATGCCCCGGCCACCTGGTCCGCGATCTCCCCCTTCTTCCGACGTCTGGCTGCTCGCCTCCCTTTGAGGATGGCGATCACGATCAGCGGGGACAGCAGGAGCAGGATCCCACCGACGCTGACGGCGACCACGACGGCGACCTGCACCCAGTCCGAGGGCTGATCCTTCGGATCGTCGAACTCCACCTCCTGCTGATCGGCGACAACTGTCTCGTCCTCGACCTGATCCCGGGGGGGCGGAGGTGGATCGACGCGGGGTTTCGGCTTCGGTTTGGGCTGGGGATTCTCGGAATTCGGCACCCGGTTGCGCTCCGGGGTGGGATCGAAATTGACCCAGCCGACGCCCTCCAGGAAGGCCTCGACCCACACGTGGGCCTCGGTTCCGCGCACCTGCCAGCCGTTGCCGACATCAGCATCGGCAGCGGGATAGAAACCCATGACGACCCGGGTCGGGATGCCCAGCTGCGTGGCCATCAGAGCCATGGAAGCAGCATACTGTTCGTCGTCGCCAACCCATTGTTCCTGGTTGAACATGTAGGCCAACCGCTCAGCGGTGTGCCCCGCCCTGGAGCGGTTGTCGGATCCGTCCGAGTAGAAACCCTCCGTCCGAAGTTTCTGCTCGATCATAGACAGCTGGTCGTAAGCGCTGGCCGCCCCCCGGGTCCAATCCGTGGCGTTCTTGACCAGCACCTCCGGCACCCGGTCCACCCGCGCCAGGGGGGCCACCCCGCCACGGACACCTTTGAGACCCTCCCGCTGAGATTCCCCGAATGGGAGGATCACCACACCGGTCACTCGCAGCATGCTGCCGTCGCCGATCCGGGCCGTGGTGAGCAACTGCCTGGTGTTGCGGTTGAAGTACAGTCCGCGCGCCTGCCTGGTGGCCTGTTCCCCCGCAAAATCGAGCCGGGACGGTTCCCCGAAACTCGGAACCCAGACGTCATCGTAGGCCTGCGCCGTGATCTCCGAGACCTGGGTGGCCACCTCCGGCTGCCATGGCAGTTCCCGCCCCACCCGCAGGTACTCCCCGGTGTTCTGGGAGACGTTGAACACCACACCGTTCCACTCGTCCATCACGGCCAGCCGGAGCCTCCCGCCGGCAGGCATCCCGGAAACCTGGAAAAGTACGTCGTTCTTCTGGTTGAGCTCGTACAACCGGTACCTGGTCAACGGGCTCGGATATTCCTGGAGATTCAGGGGAGGAGCCACGTAATCGCGCAGCACCTGCCGGTGGACGTCATTGCCGGTTACCACGTTCACCCCGAGCGCGGTCCCGGACGCGAGAGCGATCACCAGCATCGCCGAGAGCCCCTGCCAGGTGCGACGGGACAGGCCCCGGGGCTGGCGCACAAGAAACTCCGCGTTCGCCGCCCCCAAGCGGCTGATCCTGTGGGCCGTGGTCCACAGGAGTAGACCGGCCCCGAGTGCCGCCCCCAGCCACAGGGATGTCGGTGCCTGCCGGACACCGAAGGCGATCCCCAGGGCCAACCAGGCCGTCGGCAACAGCATCGGCCACACCACGGCCCGCGTGAACCTGATCACCCCGACCAGCGCGGCGGCGAACAGGAGCCCGCCGAGCAAGGGCGCCGCCTGGGGACCGGAGAGGTCTCCCGCGGGAATGGCAACCGTCAGGATGTCGTACCAGCCCTGATAGGTGAGCTGCATCAGCCGGGCGAGGGTGGTGAGGCTGGGAACGAAACCGTTGATCGTGGTTTCCGGAAGCGCCAGCGGTCCCCCCAGGAGCAGGTAGAACCCGAGGATCGCGGCGAACCACATTGCCGCACTCCACCGGAAGCGAGCGGCCAGCAGGGGAACGACGGCACCCGCCGTGATCCCGACCAGCGCCGGCAGATATCCGGGGGTCCCGCCGAAGACCGGCTGGAAGGCCACCACCCCGGGCAGCAGCAGCAACCACGCCCCTGCGATCCGGGGCAGGGAGAAGACGCCTTCGCCTCTCATGCCAGGCTCCCCGTCGCGGGGCGCAGATCGTCCAGTTGCGGAATGTCCAGGACCACCAGATCCCCCACCCTGCGTCTGGCCAGTTCCTCACCGCCCAGACACCTGACCGCGAAGGGGAACACCCCCGGAGGCAGGGCGAGCTGAGCTGATCGCAGCACCGCCGCGCTGGGGTTCCCCGTGACGAAGGCCGCCACGGAGATTCCCGGCATGGAACCGTGCTTGACCGCCAGCCCACGCAGGTCGTGTCCCTTCTCCCCCAGCTCCACCCCGGAAAGCCGATCCAGCAGCCCCATCGCGTTCGGGAAGGGAACCTCGCCCTTCGACGTGCAGAGGGTGACCTGTTTCTCCTCCCGCAGCGCGGAAACCCCCAGGGAACCCGCCACGGAAACGGCTAGCTCGAAATCGTCCGGGGAGGCGTAGTCATCAGGGACGGTGGACAGCATGATCAGCAGATGGGCCCGCATGGTCTCCTCGAACTGCCTAACCATCAGCTTTCCCGTCCGGGCAGTCGTGCGCCAGTGCACGGAACGGCGGTCATCACCCGGGACGTATTCCCGAAGCGTGTGGAAGGAAACGTCCGAGGAGGAAAGGTTCTGCGTCGCTATTCCCTCGATATCCCTGAGGAAACCGATTGCGCCGGCCTCCAGCAGCACCACGCGCGGATGGACGAACAAGTCGCTCACGTCTGAGAGCAACTTCTTGCGGCTCACGGCGGCGAGCGGATCCGTCATGGCGGATCGCACCGGCCCCAACGAGATCACTCCGCGACGCCGAGCGGGAATCGCGAAGGGTTCCTCGTGGACCTGGCCGGGGCCCAGGGCCGGCACCCGAAAAGAGGCGACCTCCCCGTTCACGGGAAACTCGAGAGTGGCCGAACCGGAAGATCTACCCGGCGCCGAACGAACCTGCACGTTGCCCCTGGCCTCGTCACCCACCTGAACCCTGGGACGTTGCAGTTCGAACACCACCTCGTGTTCCCGCTTCCCCAGCACTGATAGGACCGCTACGACCATCACCACCACGCACATGACGGAGAGGGCCCGGAACTCCAACCAACCGAACCACCAACCCGGGATCCCGGTCACCACGATCCCAAGTATCAGGGCCCATCCCAGTGTGGTGACGGATGCCACGAGGCGGAGCTTCGGGACGCGCCGCAGGGCCCGGAACAAACCGGGCCTTTGGGGAACAGCTGCGGGGGAAACGGGTTCTGGCACAGGTCTCAGGCGTTCATCCGATTCGTGGGGGCCTCCACGGAGGCGAGCACCCGGGCGATAACGTCAGTCGGTCTAACACCAGCGAACTCTGCCTCGGGCGACATGATCAGCCGGTGCGTCCACACCGGGGCCGCCAGCTCCTTCACGTCGTCGGGCAGGACATAGTTGCGGCCGTGGGCGGCCGCCCACACCCGCGCCGCCCGAATCATGGCGATCGCGCCGCGGGTGGAAACCCCCATCGAGGTGTCCTCATCCTCCCGGGTGGCCTCCACCAGCCACTGCGCGTAGTGCAGCACCGAGCTGTCGACATAGTTGTCCTTGACGGACTCGATCATCTCTGCCACTGCCTGCTGGGCGAGCACGGGGTTGAGCCGTTTCGAGCGGTCGGGTTGGGAGGATCCGGCGAGCACATGGATGGCTGCCTCCGTGTCGGGATAGCCGACGGACGTCTTCATGAGGAAGCGGTCGAGCTGCGCCTCAGGCAGCCGGTAGGTGCCTGCCTGTTCCACGGGGTTCTGCGTTGCGATGACCATGAACGGGCGCTCCGTCGGGTAACGCTGGCCGTCCACCGTGACCTGCGACTCCTCCATCACCTCCAGCAACGCCGACTGGGTTTTCGGCGATGCGCGGTTGATCTCATCGGCCAGCACGATTGAACTGAAGATGGGTCCGTGGTGGAAGGTCCAGCGCGAGGTGGCCTGGTCGTACATGGTGATACCGGTGATGTCGGAGGGAAGCAGATCCGGAGTGAACTGGATCCGGTTGTGACTGCCGTGAACCGAAGCGGCGATAGCCCTTGCCAGAGCGGTTTTTCCGGTACCTGGCGCATCTTCGAGAAGCAGATGACCCTCGGCCAGCATGCAGGTCAGCGCAAGGCGGATCACCGGGGCCTTGCCGAGCAGCGCCTGCCCGACGTTGTCGGTCAGCCGCGCGAAGGTGTCCGCGAAAAATGCGGCCTGTTCCGGGTTCATGGTCATCTTGGGTCAATCACCTTCGTTTCCGGTCGGGACATTCACCTGCACCGGGCAGTGATGTCGAATCCCTCTGAGGGGACGTTGTAGTTCTCCGGGAACACCCAGTCCGAGAACTGCCTACTCGCGTTTCCGCTGGCGTCAACCGGCCCCACCTTAACCTTGGCCACGTCTTCCTCATCGGCAGGGTTGGGCAGCTCACACTTGACGCGTTCCCCGGGCTTCCAGTTCTGCAACGTCACCTTGAAGGCATTGCATCCCCGTCCCCCTCCGTCCGGGCACTCGACCGAATCGCCCTTGGACAGGGTCGCCTTGGTGTCCCCCCAGGTCGAGGCGCAGGACTCGGCGGAGTAATCGCTCCAGTCGCCGTGCTCGTTCTGTGTTCTCGCCTTCACGCAGACATTCTGCTTGCGGTCGTTCCCCTTGTCCACGGACCCGGAGAGATCGGTGGTCGTCCACGTCTCGGTGCTGGGGTTCCTACCTTCGGCATTCACCGTGCTGGCGATCTCGACCTGCTTGACCCGGGCGCCGTTGCTGGAGCCGGGCACCTGCCAGCGCAGAGTCACGTGATCCACCCCGGCCTCGCTGTTCACCACGGGCGCCTGAGGCGGCCCGTAGGCCGTCACGGTGGCGGTCACCGTGTCCCCCTCCGATGTCTGGCCCAGCACGTTCGCCACGGCCACCAACCGCACCGTCACCGCCTGCCCCACCTGGAAGGCGGGGCTGCTGACCACCGTACTGCCGGGTTTCACCGTGCCGGAATAGCCGCCAGCACTCCACCGGTAGGTGATCTCATCCGCCCTGACCCCGTTCCCGGAGGCCGCGCCGAAGCTGAACTCCACCTCCGACCCCTTGCCGGTCGGCCTCAAGGAGAACCCGCTCGGCGCACCCGGCGGTTGGAAGGCGCGCACGGCGTTGGAAGCCGGCGAGGTCGCGGACCACTTGCCCGATTTGTTTGTGGAGCGCACCGAGAAAGTGATGGTCTCGGTGGAGGGATCCATCGGGGTGGTGCAGCTGGTGTCCTGCTGTTCCGGGCACACTTCCTTCCCGTTCGCATCGGTCACCACGTAACGGAAGTTCGAGTCCCCGTTCGGGTTGCCGGGCGGGGACCACTTGATGTTTGCCCTGGGCTTCACCGAACTCGAACTGCTGTCCATGGTCACGGTGGGAGCACCTTGGTTCGACGGCGCACCGGCCGGTGTCTCGGGCCGCGACTCATCGCTGGTCGGCGGGGCGAGTTGGCTGTTCTCATCGGTGAGCCGATTGTGGGCAGTGACCGTGAAGGTGTAGGCCTGCCCGTTCGTCAGGCCCGTCCATGTGAGGCTGGTGGCGGTGGTCTCCTGTTTCTGACCGCCCGGGTACATCGTGACGGTGTACCGCGTGACGGGCGACCCGCCCCCCGGGACCGTGGCGGGATCCCAAGTCAGGGCGATCTGCTGGTCCCCGAAGGCAGCGGTGGGGGCGGAGGGTTTCGACGGCAATGCGTCCACCAGGATTTCGTTACTCGGCTCGGAAAGGGCACTACGGGAGTTCAGGTCGCCCTCCGTCACATCCGCCTTGACGGTGAAGGTGTAACGGCCATTGTTCGCCAGGCCCGAGATGTCACAGGTGGTCTGGAGACCGCAGTTCTTGCTGCCCCCCTGCCAGAAGACGGTGAACCCCTTCGGAGTGGCGCCACGCCACCCGCTGTGGGTCCACGAAACACGGGCGGTCTGGGAACCTGCGTACTGCGCAGTCACGGCCGTGGGTGCCCTGGGAACGTCCTTCACGACGACGCGGATCACTCCCGTGCGTTCCCTGGAGGGATCCTTGGTGGCGTCGGCGACCCTGAAGGTGACCAGGACATCATCGACGTTGTCGGCGCCGGTCCCGGAGTCCGTGGGGGTGACCTTTATGACGTTGCCCTCGTTGGTGACCGTGGCCGATCCGCGGACCTGCGGGCTGCCGACCAAGGTGATCTCCCCTCCCGTGTCCGCGAACGGGTTGGTGACCCACCTGGTCAGGTCGAAGGAGGTGGTGTTGCCGACCCGCCCGTCACGTTCAACGATTTCAGAGACCGACATGGGAGGCCGGGTGGAGGCGATCACGGTGACCGGAATGGTCATGTTGACCGGTTCGGTGGAGCCGTCGTGGACCTTGACGATCACGGAGCCCGTGGAGCCCACCGGGGTGCCCTTGGGCACAGACACGCTGAGTTCCTGCCCGGAAACGCTGGCCTGCACTGGTCCGTCGGTGCTCACCAAGGAGTAGGCCATGGTGTCGTTGTCGCCCGGGTTCGGATCCGAGACCATGCTGCTCAGCGAGATCTGCTGGGGCGCCTCGTCGGGGGCCACATCGAGCTGGGTTGGTCTCAGCTCCGGTGGTTGCTGGCCGTCGCCCTCGACGATGATGCTAAGGCTGAGTTTGCTCTTGAGCGCTGCCGGGTCGTTCATGGATTCGCCGTCGGTGACCTCGAAGGCCACCGTGGTCTGTCCCGAGAAGTTGCCGGCGGGGGTGAACTCGATGGTCTGGTCATCAATCACCCGAACGCCGTTGTTGCCCACCTCAGGGTTGCCCCCGGGTCCTGCCACCACCGAGTCGACGCTGGTCAGGCGCGCCTCACGCCCGGGCCTTGTCACCACCCAGTCGGTGAACCGGATCGTCAACGGCTCCCCTGCCTTGACGCGCGCCTGCCCCCTACCCGTGTTGATCGCGGGGGGAATGGCCTCGCGCCCGGGCACTACGATGGCAGCGCGCGACGACAATCCGTCGGAGTCGGTGATGGTGTAGAGCACGATCTGCCGGTCGTCGGCGAGGGGTACCGTGACCGTACCACCCTTGACCGTGGCCGAGGACTCGGCGGTGACCTTCAGATCGGAGACCACACCATCAGGGTCGGAGTCGTTCTCCAGCACTGGCACCTCGACCTGGTCCACTCCCACGATCGCGGATGTGGGAACCACGTCGTCATTGGCGACGGGAGCCTTCGGAGGCACGTCCGAGGCGACCCGGACCGTGACGACCCCCCGGTCCGAGACACCACCACCATCGGTGATCGTGTAATACAGGTTATAGGTGCCCTCCTGGGCAGGGGTGACCACGACGATCCGCTGTCCTCTGGTCTGCGCCTTCGGATCCCAGCTGCCATCGGTGGCGGTCGCGGAACCCTTCACGAGCTGCAACTGGTCCCCGTCGGGGTCGATGTCGTTGGTCAGGGCGGGGATCTCCAACCTGGTGGACGGTCTCGCCGCGACCTCGTCGGCCACCGCCACGGGGGCCTGATTGGCAGCCGGGGGCGGTACGACGCCGACACGGATCACGCCCTCCCCCTCGGCGCCGAACCGGTCGAGCACCCGGTAGGTGAAGGTGTCGGTACCGGATGCTCCTTTCGATGCGTCGTAGACGAGGTAATTCCCCTCGACCTTCACGGCCCCGAGTTTCGGCACCTGGCTCCCGAGCCCGCCCAGGGTGACCGAGTCACCGTCGGGGTCTATGCCGTCCAGGGAAACCGGTATCCGCACGGAGGAGCCGGCGAATGTCCTGGAGTCGATCTGTTTGGGCGCAGGTTGTTCGTTGTGTTCGTCCTTGGCCCGGATGTTGACGGTCACCGTCGTCGATGCCGGGTTGCCCTGCGAGTCGTGGACGGTGTAGATGGCCTCCGCCGTACCGGCCTCGTCGCCTGCGCGGAACCGGATCGCGCCGTCTGAGACGAAGAATTCGCCCAATGCCGGATCGGAACGCACGTCGAGTTCCGATGATAGCGAGACGTCCAGATCCGCCGGAGAGTAGTCGTTGCTGAGCACCGGCACCGTGACCAGGTCGCCGACCCGCACCACCGAGGTGTCGGGAACCGCGACGGGAGACTGCACCGTGGCTGGAGGTTCTTTCGGGATCACCAGCACCTTTGCCGTCGCTGAGGCGTGCCCGTTGCTGACGGTGTAGGTGAAGCTCTGCGGCGAATCGATCCCCGCCGGGGCTGTGATCCGGAGCTGTGAGTGCTTGATCACCTCGATGCTCAGTCCGGGCGCCCCGGTCTGCGACACCCCTTGGACCGCCAACACCCCGCCCGCCGGATCGAAGTCGTTGTCAAGTGCATCGATCGTCAGGGAACCGTTCGCGGGCAGCAGTCCGAGATCATTCTCGGGCACCGGTTGGAGTCCCGAAGAGTTCGGATCGATCACGTCGACCCGGATGCGCCCTTTCGCGTTGTTGGGACCGTCCGTGATTCCGTAGAACAATGTGTAGTTGCCAGCCTTCGAAGCTGTGAACCGGATCGTCCCCGTCTGATAGTCGGGTTTGAGTTCCACCCCATCGGGAGCTGCGGACACCTCCACGAGTTTCAGGGCATCGGAATCGGGATCCGTGTCATTGCTGCGTGGATCGAGGGTGATGGCGTGCCCGACGGTTGCCACGTAGTGGTCGTTGTTAGCCACGGGTGGGGAATTCGTGGAACCCGGCGACACCTGGGCCGTCAGCTCCCCGGAGGTCGCGTCCCTGCCGTCGGAGACGGTCAGGTTCACCGAACGCCGTCCCGGGCCTCCCCGGCCCAGGTCCTTCACGGAGACATACCCGTCGGGACGCCATGTCATCTCCAGGCTGTCGTCCTCGACGGCGGCCTGTTGAAGATAGATGGGATCGCCATCAGGATCCACCCAGTCCGCGAGCACCGAGTATCCCGAGGAGGCCCGTTCGCTGAGGTCGACCTGGCTGTCACGAATCTTGTGGGGGGCGGAGTTCTCGTTCTCGGCGCGGATGGTGACCGTGACGGTGGCGACGTTCGAGACGTCCACACCGTCGAAGGCCTGATAGGTGAAGGTGATCGGTCCCTTGGCATCCGCGGCCACCTCGATGCGGAGCGCACGACCTTCCTTGGCCGGGGAGATCCTCACCCCGGCGGGGACGTCACGGATTATCGCGGTCAACACGTCACCGTCGAGGTCGATGTCGTTGCTCAGGACGGGAAGTACCGTGGCGGTCCCTGGTCGCGCCCCCAGTTCGTCGTCAACGGCCTGCGGCGGGTGCTGTTCCTCGGAGAACTCCTGGGTCTGGGACTTGTCGGTCTCCTCGGATTTCTTGTCCTGCTTGTCATCCACCAGCTGGGACTCGACCTGCTCCCAGTTGTTCACCTTGGCCATCTGTTTCAAGGGCAGGAAAACGTCACCCGTGACCTCGTCGTTTATGACGATCACCTTCCGGTTGGTACGGAAGACCGGCTGTTTGGCGGCGGCGAGCGCGGGATACTGAGCCCGTTCGTAATCCTCTCCCCCACAGTCGCGGACGTAGTAGCCAGATTCCACCCACAATGCATAGGTGCATCCCTCCAGCTGTACGGGCGCAGTTGGCTTGCCGTTCGGGATGCTCTCCCGGGCCACCTTCCCCGAGGAGATGTCCACCTTGAGCAGCTCTGACGAGGTGGCGACAACGACGGTCCCGGAAGGTCCCGACGGTTGCTGCAGAATCCCGCCCGCGAAGCCATCATCCGTCACAGGGTGTCCGTCGACGGTCAAGGTGGTGCCGTCCAACACCACCATCCTGCCGCCCACCACCGTCAACTGGGCGGAGTCCGAGAGCCTTCCCTCCAGTTTTCTCCCCTGGTCCCGGGTCACCGCCTCGGATCCTGCTCCGGTGACGGTGTAGAGCTGTCCGTCAGCAGTCAACACATACCCGGTGCCGTCGGTGCCGACGGTGATCCTGGGCGTGTCCAAATCTTTCAAGAGCGGATCCGCGGTGAGACTGAAGCTGGCCGCCCCCCGGCTGTCGGTGGCCCAGACCCGTCCCTCGCCCTGATCCGCGAAGAGAACCTCGTTGCCGCCGTGCGCCGTCAATACACCTGACACCCCGGCCTCGCCCAGGAAGGTGAGGGAGGCCACGTCCACGGGCTGGACGGTGTCCGAACTGCGCACCAGCACGTTGCCTGCCGACTGGGTGACGTCGAAGGAACTACTGGGAGGACGGAGTGCACCGTCTATGGTCTGGGATTCATGATTGAGGTGCCCCATCAGCCGTTTGGCCTGATTGGTCACCCAGACGCCTCCGTCGTTCAGTTCGACGTCGGCGGCCGGAACCCCCCGGTGAATCAGCGCGAGGATTCCGAGTGAGAGCGCAACAAGACCAACCAGAGCGGTCTCGACGCGTCTGCGCGTGACCAAGGCCATGCATCCCTCTTCCTACGTTCTCCCCGTCAAGTCGTCAGCCCAGGCACCCCCCACCCATTAACCTTCCGGTACGTGCCCGGACTGACTGGAACATTAGGGGGTCACCCGGGCCTGTCTCCAAACCACAGGGTGTACGGACCTGTACGAGAGTACCTCACCCAAGCATATCCCGTAGTCAGACCCATTTGCTTTTTATTCTCACGCCCACGTCAGTTCATCTGAAGAGCATGATCCGTGCACATGGTCCTCCTTTTAGATGACACCCTTTAGGGTAGTCCATATGCTCCCTCCACTCAGCCGCGATGCCCTGACCCAGCAGATGGCGGCCGCCCGAAGCAGGATCGGGCTGTCCATCAGGCGCGCCGCAGCGATAGCCGAGGTACCCGCCTCGACCGCTCAGGGATGGCTCGAGGGTAGACATCTGCCGACTCCTTCGCTGATGCCACAGTTCATGACCCTGTTGCGTGCCCTGCAGCTCGTCACGGTGCAGAATGAAACGGCCTGGGCGGAGGCCCTGGGCCGGATGCGCCGCTCCAGCATCGTCGCGGAGTCCCCCTATGTCGGCCTGCGCCCCTACACGACCGCGGAGTCCGGTCTTTTCTTCGGCCGAGAACGCTCCTTGGAGGAACTCCTGGAGGCCTGCTCCCGGACCCGGCCTCCCCGGATCGTGATGGTCGTCGGGGCATCAGGGACAGGCAAATCCTCCCTCCTGGCCGCCGGGCTGATCGGTCGCGGCACGGCAGCCGACGGCCCACTGTCCCACCTGGTCCCCGTCCAGTCGACGGTGCGTGACCTGCTGAGCTGGAAAACACCCTCGGACGCGACCCTGCTGGTCGTCGACCAGTTCGAGGAAATCCAGCAGCTCAACACCGCCGAGACCGGTAGGCTCGTGGACATCCTGTGTCGGCTGCCCGAGCACGTGACCTGCGTGATCGGGCTGAATGCGAACGCGGTGGGGAGTGTGCTCCGCCAGGAACGCCTCGCCCCGTTCCTGGCCTCCCCAGTCCTCGTGGGCCCTCTCACCACCGCTGAGTACCGGCAGATCATCGAGGTTCCGGCCCGTCACCACGGCCGTGCGGTCTCCACCGAGCTGACCCATGTGCTGATCCGCGACCTGCACCAGTACGGTTATCCCGACCCCGGTATCGTGCTGCCGTTGCTGTCAAACACCTTGAAACGTTGTTGGAACGCCGCTTCGGGGGAGACCCTCACCACCTCCGACTACCTGGCCTCGGGTGGCCTGTGGACCTCGCTCAACGACGAGGCCGAGACCGTCTGGCAGGATCTACCGGCGCAGGATCGCCCAATGGTCAGACGCCTGATGTTGTCGCTGGTGGTCGTGGACGCGAACCGGTTACTCCGGCGCTCGATTCCCTTCAGCTCGTTGTCGCCGCAGATGGTCCCGGTGGCGGAAGCCTTCATCGCGTCCCGTCTCCTGACCCGTAGCGAGGACCACCTGACCATCACCCACGAGGCCCTCCTGACCCGCTGGCACCGACTGCGCGGTTGGGTGGAGCAGGAGGAGGCGACGCTGCTGGTGGGTCGGCGCATCCACATGGCGACGAAACTCTGGGACGAGGGCGGTCGGGCACCGGAGGGGTTGATGCCCGTGGAGGCGGAGATGTGGCAGTCCTGGGTGAAGGCCGAGGACGCCTTGGTGCTCTCAAGGAGCGAGCACGAGTTCATCAACGCTTCACTGGCCTTGGGTCGCTCCCGTGAGGAGGAACAGGAAACCCGCCTGAAACACACACGCAGGCAACGGCGTACGGCGCTGGGGGTCGCGACGATCGCCGTCGTGCTGGCGGTCGTGGCGGCCTTCCTGGGCATACACTCTGCGGGCCTGGCCCAGCAGGCCCACACCGCAACCCGCGCCGCCCGGGCCCAGCAGCTGGCCCTGGTCTCGGACCAGATCCGCAACACCGATCCGAACGAGGCCGCGCAGCTCGCCGTCGCCGCCCACCGGTTGGAGGAGAATCCCCGTACCCGTTCCTCCGTCATCGAATCCGCCGGGGGAACGGCATCGCTGCGGATCAACGGCATTGCGGGAAACACCGCGGTGGCCGTCGCGCCGGGAAGCGACATGATTCTGCGGGGCGACAGCCAGGGCAACCTCGCCGTCTGGCGCGACGGGAACCTGAAATCGGAACCCGATCTCGTCGAGACCGACGGCGGGCAGCTGTTCGCGATGCGACCGGTCCTGCGCGATGGGCGGTACCTCGTGATAGTCGCAGGGCAGAGGACGGCATCGGTCTGGGACCTGACGACCTCCGCCCGCAAATTGGGTGAGTGGGCGTCCGCGGGGGTCACCTCCTACAGTGCCGCCTGGCAAGGAACGGTGGCCCTGATCGGGAATCTCCACGGTGAGGTGCAGCGCATCGACCTCGCGAACCCGGAGCGCCCCGAGGTGCGTGCCCCTCTGCCGACTGGCGAGGGTGTCGCGGTGACGGCGCTCGCCGCGACACCCGATCTCGTCGTGGCGAGCGCCTCCCGCGACCGGCTCGCCCTGTTCGACTCGACGGGAACCGCCCTGCCGGATTTCCAGGTGCCCGGGCAGGTGATGTCCTTGGACGTCTCGGAGGACGGCAAGGAGATCCTGGCGGGCAGCAGCGCTTCGAAGGCCCTGCTGCTCGAGGTCTCCGGCACCGCGCTGCGCACCAGCCAGGAGTTCCTCATGAAATCGGGAGTGCACGCAGTCAGGCATCTGGGCGACCAGGTGGCACTGGGCGGTTCCCAGGGTGAGGTCGTGATCGCTGACAGAACGGGCGAGGTCACCGAGCGACTTCCCCTACGCAGCGTCGTGACGAGCATCTCCCGGGGTTCCGCCGGACTCCTGACCGGAACCGCGGAGGGGACCCTCTCCCTGTGGCCGCCGCTGCCCACCCTGCTGCGCACGAACGGCGTCAAGATCCACGACATCAGGCGGATGGGCGGAAAAACCATCATCACGACCGCGGATGGGCCGCGTGTCCTGAACTCCACCGTCCCTGGTTCCCCGGAACTGACGGTGCCCACCAGCCCCGGCGGGGATGGATACCTGCCCCACGTGACCTCCGATGTCACCGGCAGCACCCTGGCGACGCAGTCGCGCGATGGCAAGGTGGTGCTGCTCCGGTTGGCCGGCAGCGGATACGAGACAGAACAGGTCATCGACGAAACCACCACGGTAGTGGACCTGGTGCTCTCCCCCGACGGCAGGCGACTGGCCATTGGGCACAGGAGTCAGGTCGGCTACGACATCTACCAGCGAAGAGAAGCGGGGTGGGAACCCACCGGAACCCTCCACGCCTGGCCGGGTGGACTGGCCTTCAATTCCGATGGCACACTCGTGGCCGCGATGAGCGCCGACGGCACAGGCTACTTGGTGGCGGCCGTCACCGATTCCGGCCCGGAACCCCTGGCGGAGGCGGGGCTGCCCGACCAGGTGGTTCCCAGCGCCTTCGACTTTTCCCCCTCGGGTCTTCTGGCAGTAGGCGCTTTGAACGGCGGGGTGTCGATCATTGATCTGAACGATCCGACCAAACCGCATGCCACGGCCCAGGTCTTCGACGCCCACGCCTCCTTGGAGCGGCTGAGATTCAGCCTGGACGGAAACCACCTGTTGGCCACCAGCGTCGAGGGGGACCTGTGGGTCTGGGAACGGGCGGAAGAAACCCCTGCGCTGAGTCTGCGCATCAAACACCCCACAGCCTCGATCGTGGGAGCCGACCTGGTCGATGACCAACTCCTGCTGGCCCTCTCCGACAACACGGCCGCGGCCTGGCCGGGCAATGCCACGGCGGCTGCCGCCGACCTGTGTTCCCGCCTGGGGGATCCCCTGACCAGCCAGGAATGGACCCAGCTGGCATCCGGTGTTCCCTTCATGGACGGCTGTTCCTGACGGCGGTGTCATGAAGTCCTAGCAACAGTTTCAGCCTATCGCTGGGCCGGCCAACGACAAAGAACGGCGTGACCAGAACCACCATGATGGCTGACCTGCCGGGTGGCACAACAGGGCCTAGGATCACTGGGTGTCGCATTCCCTGAATCGCCGGATCCTGGAGCTGGCCCTGCCCGCCTTCGCGGCGCTGGTCGCCCAGCCCCTGTTCGTCATGGCCGACACCGCGATCGTCGGACAGCTGGGCACGGATCCCCTGGCCGGGTTGGGGGTGGGTTCGACGCTGACCCTGGCGCTGGTCGGGGTGTTCGTATTCCTCGCCTACGGTTCCACCGCTACCGTGGCGCGCCTGGTGGGAGCGAATCGGGAGAAGGACGCGGCGGAATCCGGTGTTCAGGCCATGTGGCTGGCCCTGGTCCTCGGCGCGGTGATCGGTGTGGTTTCCTGGGGATTCGCACCGCAGCTGGCCGCTTGGCTCGGCGCCGGCGGAGCGGTCCACGAACAGGCCGTGGCCTACCTCCGCTGGTCGCTTCCGGGACTGCCCGGAATGTTCCTGGTGCTGGCGGCGACGGGGACGCTGCGTGGAATGGCGGACGGCCGCACCCCCATGGTCCTGGCGATCGGCGCCGCGGTCCTGAACCTGGTCGGGGACGTCGTCCTGGTCTTCGGCCTCGGCATGGGGATCGCGGGTTCGGGGGCCGCCACCGCGTTCGCCGAAACGCTCATGGGGTTGACGGCGGCCGGGATCGTGGCCCGCGGCGCGGCCAAGATGGGGGCGGAGCAACGTCCCCGGCTGGCGGGGATGCGGACCAGCCTGTTGGTCGGTGTTCCGTTGCTGATCCGCACCCTGGCGCTGCGCGCCGCCCTGCTGCTGACCACCTGGACGGCGGCCCGTTCGGGTGCCGTGGCCCTGGCGGCGCATCAGGTCGGGTTCACGATCTGGAGTTTCCTGCAGTACGTGTTGGACGCCCTGGCGATCGCCGGGCAGACCCTCATCGGGCAGGCCCTCGGGGCCTCCAGGCCCGATGAGGCCCGGGCGCTGTCACGCCGCATGACCGGGTGGTCGCTCTGCGCCGGCCTTCTGCTCGGGATCGTGACCTTGCTCGTCAGAAACCCCCTGGCCGCGCTGTTCACCCCGGATCCGGGGGTGCGTGACGCGGTGGCGGCGGTGCTGGTGGTGATCGGTTGCACGCTGGTGATCGCGTCCTGGGTGACCCTGTTCGACGGGGTCCTGATCGGCGCCGGGGACGGCCCCTACCTGGCCCGCGCCAGCCTGATCACCCTGGCCGTGTACGCGCCGCTGGCACTGGCCGTGGCCCGGTTCGCCCCCGGGGGTGTGCCGGGCCTGGTCTGGCTGTGGCTGGCGTTCGCCGTCGGTTTCATGGGGGCCCGGGCCGCGACCCTGTGGTGGCGGGAACGCTCGGATGCCTGGCTCGTCACCGGCTGAGATCCGGGAAAATCTCATACAGTGATTACATGGAAGATTCAACCAAGCCCCTGATTCTGGAGGCCGACCTCCTGGTGATCGGCTGGGGAAAGGCCGGCAAGACACTGGCCCGGGACCTCGCATCCTCTGGCAGGCGCGTGGTGCTGGTGGAACGCGACGACACCATGATCGGTGGCACCTGCATCAACGTGGCATGTGTCCCGACCAAGACCTTGGTCAATCTCGCGGAGCGACGCGGCGACCGGGAACCGGACGAGTATCTGAAGCAGGCCATCGCATCCCGGGACGCCCTCATCGACAGGCTCCGGGCCGCCAACAAGGCGATGCTCTCCAGCTTGGAGACCGTCACCCTCGTGCACGGCGAGGCCCGGTTCACCGGCCCCCGCAGAGTGCGGGTCCAGGCCGGGGAGGAGACCCTCGACATCACCGCCGGGGCTGTGGTCATCAACACCGGTACCTCCCCGCTGATGCCCGGGATCCCGGGCATCGACGGGAAATTCGTTTACGACTCCACCACCATCCAGCACATCGCCGATGGCAAGGTTCCGCAGACCCTGACGATCGTCGGGGGCGGGTTCATCGGCCTGGAGTTCGCCAGCATGTTCGCCGCCTTCGGCTCGGCGGTACGGATCCTGGAACGCGGCCCCGTTTTCCTGCCCCGCCTCGACGACGACGTGCGCGAGGCGGTGGTGACCACCCTCACCGACCGCGGCATCGAGATCGTCACAAACGCCCCCGTCTCGGCGATCGAGGACGACGGCAGGCGGGTGATCTCCGGGGCCGGTTCCTTCGACACGGATGCTGTGCTGGTTGCGGTCGGGCGCACACCCGAGACCGCGGCCCTGGACCTGCCCGCCGCCGGGATCGCCACCGACGACCGCGGCTTCATCGTCGTCGACGACCACCTGCGTACCAGCGCCGAGGGCGTGTGGGCGGTGGGTGACGTCAACGGGGGTCCGCAGTTCACCTACGTCTCCCTCGACGACTACCGGATCGTCAAGGATCAGCTCGCCGGAAACTCGAGGCGTTCCCGGGCGGACAGGAAAGCGATCCCGACGACCACCTTCATCACTCCCCCGCTGGCGCAGGTCGGGCTCAGCGAACGCGAGGCCACCGAGCAGGGGGTGTCCTACCTGGTGGCCTCCAAACCGGTCGCGAACATCGCGGCGATGCCGCGCCCGAAAACACTGGGTGAGACCCACGGCCTGATCAAGGTGCTGGCCGACCCGGAAACCGACGAAGTGCTCGGGGCCACGATCTTCAGCGTCGACGCGCAGGAGGTGATCAACCTGGTCGCCCTGGCCATGCGCAACAAAATCACCGCGACCGCACTGCGCAACGGCATCTGGACCCATCCCTCCACCACGGAGGCCCTCAACGAGGTCCTGGGCGAGTTGCACGCACCCTGACCGGGACACGATGAGGGGGGGCGGGTCCTGACCGGGACCCGCCCCCCTCACGCGTGATTCAGGGAATCACCGCCTTCCTAGCGGAGCCGTCCTCCGGCGACGGGCCCTGTGGAAGAAGTAGCAGAAGATGATGATGACGAACCAGATCGGGGTGATGATCACGGCCGTCCTCTGCTCGCCTTCCTCCAAGCAGAGAATGTACACACTGACCGCGAAGAAGATGAGCACCATCCAGGCCGTGAAGACACCGCCGGGCATCTTGTAGGTGGACCTGGCATGCAATTCGGGATGCTTCTTCCGGTAGACGAGGTAGCACACGACGATCAGCGCCCAGATGAACAGGAACAAAACAGATGCGGCCGTGGTCACCAGATCGAATGCCGCGCCGACGCTGTCCTGTCCATCCTCCCCCTTCGGCATGTACTGGAATATCACGCCGCTCAGCAGCAACAGGCAGGAGCAAATGAGGGCATTCTGGGGAACCTTGCGCTTGGACAGCCTTCCGAGGACTTCCGGTGCCTGCCCGTCCTCCGCCAGCCCGTACATCATGCGGGAGGTGGAGAAGAGACCCGAGTTGTCGGAGGAGGCCGCGGCTGTCAGCAGAACGAAGTTCATCACCGACGCGGCTGCCCCGAAACCGGCCAGATCGAACAGCGCGGTGAAGGGACTGTTGCCCGGATCAACGGCTTCCCAGGGAATGACCACACAGATGGCGGCCAGGGCCAGCACGTAGAACAGGGCGAGCCGCACGGGGATGGCGTTGATGGCCTTGGGCAGGTTGCGCTCAGGGTTGTGGGTCTCGGCCGCTGCGGTGCCGACCACCTCGAGGCCTACGAAAGCGAAGAAGGCGATCTGGAAACCGGCGAGGAAACCCTCAAAACCGTTCGGGAAGAAGCCTCCGTTGTTCCACAGGTTCTCGACGGCCACAGGCCCGTGTTGCGTGACGAAACCGGAGAAGAGCAGGCTGGCGGCGACGAGGAGGAGCGCACCGACCGCGACCAGTTTGATCAGGGCGAACCAGAACTCCGCCTCACCGAAGTACTTGACCGCCACCACGTTCAGGACGAACAGCACCACCACCAGCACGGTGGCCGGGATGATGGGTGGAAAATCATCTCCCCACCAGTACCGGGCATACTTGGTGATCGCCGACAGGTCCCCCATGGCTGCCACGATCCACCCGAACCAGTAGGTCCATCCGGCAATGAATCCGCCCGCCGGCCCGAGAATGTCCTCGGCTATGTCACGGAAAGATTTGTACTTCAGGTTCGACAGGAGCATCTCGCCCATGGCCCGCATCATGAAGTACAGGAAGAAACCGACCACGGCGTAGACCAGCATGCTGGAGGGGCCCGCTGCATGAATGGTCTTGCTGGACCCCATGAACATACCGGTGCCGATGGCGCCGCCCAGAGCCATCAGCTGCAGGTGACGGTTGCTCAGGCCGCGCTGCAGCCCCTGCCCGTCCTCGTTGACATCGCCCTCGACCACTACGTCGTTGGGCGCATCATTCGGGGGGTTACTCATCTGGGAACTCCTTCGTTCTGTGTTGAGGTCTCGTCAACCGCCCGGGCAGAACCGGTCCCGGGCGGCGATTCTGTTCACGGTCTTCCGGTGGCCATTTTCCGGACGTGGGGGGAGGTGCTGGCGGACAGCAGGCCCCCGTAGCTGGGCAGGAACCTGACCTCGGAACCCACCCTCACCGGGGTTTCGGCGTCGGTGACGTCGATGATCAGGTGATCACTGCTGGCACCCAGCACCTCGATGCCCGGATCCACCGGCTCGATGGCCTCCGGGGCGGCGTCCTGGCGGCCGAGGTCGCAGATGGCGCGCAACCTCAGCCCCCGGTCGGTGAAGTGCGTGGTGTTGCCGAAGGCATCCTGCCCGGTCCGGCCGATCGGAACCGACGGTTTGCGTTGCAGCTCAATGATCCCACCGACCAGCTCCACAGTGTCCTGCCGGGTCCCGGGCCAGGGCGAACGGTCCAGGACGTTGCGACCCAGGATGATCGCCTCGCCGATGCGCAGGTTGTTGATGCCTGCGGGCATTTCCCCGCTGGCCAGCAGCGGAAGGTTCGCACTGTTCCCTCCGGAGACCAGATCCAGCGGATGCCCGGTGGCGGTGCGGCACTCGTCCCTGATAGTGACGAGCATCTCCATCTTCTCGCGGGTGGGAATCACCCCTCCGAAGCAGGCGAGGTTGGTTCCCAGACCCACCACCTCGAGGTGGGGCAGCCGGGCGATCCGGCTCACCTCCTCGACAGCCCGGTCCGGCCACACGCCCTCCCGCAGGTCACCGACATCAACCATCATCACGACCTTGTGGCGCACCCCGGCCATTCCTGCGGCGTTCGAGAGCGCCTCCGCGGTCTCGTGCGAGGAGATGAGGGTGTGATCGGCCCAGCGCACGGCCTCCGCTGCGTTGCCGGGGGTCGGGGCCCGCAGCAGCATGGTCGGCAGGTCCAGACCCGCCTCCGCTATCCGTTTCAGGTTGTCGATCCGCGAATCGGCCAGCATCACACAACCCGACCCCTCCAGCGCCCGCAGCAGCGCGGGATGGGCCTGCATGACCTTGGTGACCGCCGCCACCCGGATTCCCTGCGCACCGCACTGGAAGATCACGGCGGAGGCGTTGTGGGCGATCCGGTCGATGTGGATCTCCAGTCTCGGGGTTTCCACGTTCATCCTTCCGGGGTTTCGTCTTCGATTGGTTCGGGCAGTTCCCCCACCTCGCCGGCCACCCAGTCCCGGAAGGTCGCGGCGACCTCGTCGCGGTAGACCTGCGCCAGGGTTCCCAACGCGGAGAACCGGTAGTCGCGGTCGATCAGGATGCGCGCCTCGGGTGGTGGCAGCAGCCGGGCGCCCGCGCCGAGGCGGATCCGCCCGAGGATCTCGTCCCCGCCGGGAATCCTGGTCAACGCGCCCCCGGTGCCGATGATCCAGCGGATCGCGGTCAGGTCCTTGCCGCGGACGATCTGTTTCTTGCCCGTTGGGGTGAACAGATCGCTGACGGATCCGACGTGCCTGCGGATCCCGACCTCGACGGCGCGGGCGGCCAGCCAGCGGGTGACGTCCTCCTCCTTCTCGTCGGAGGGAATGGCCCGCAGGTACTCGAGCCGCTCCTCGTCGCCGGTCTCGCCCGACATCGCCGCCACCTGGCGGGCGTTGACGAAGACGCCGAGGTCACCCTCGACGGTGCGCTTGGCCCGGGGTTCGGGGTCGATGCTGTGGCTGGTCCACTCGGCCGAGCCGTCGGTGACGCTGTGGATATCGGTGGTCGCGCCGCCGACGTCGATCACCAAGGCGTCGCCGAGGGTGTCCGCGAAGATCTCGGCGGCCAACAGCACCGCACCGGGGGTGGGCAGGATCTCGAATCCGGAGAGCTCCGTCAGCTTGGCCATCCCCGGGGCCTTGACGATGTGCTGGTTGAAGACCTCGTGGATCAGTTTGCGCACCGGCTCGATCTGGAGCACGTCCACGTCGGGAAAGACGTTGTCGGCGCACATCAACTCCACGTCGTTGCGGGCGAAGACGTCCTGCACCCGGCGCCGCACGGCAATGTTCCCGGCGTAGATCACCGGAGCTTTCAGCCCGGATTCCGCGATCATCCGAGCATTGTCCACCACGATTCGTTTCTCGCCGTAGTCCACTCCCCCGGCGAGCAGGACGATGTTGGGGTTCGCCTCGACGAGATCCTCCACGTCCCAGGAATCGATCGCCCCGACCGTGGTCAGTCCGACGATCGCCCCCGCACCGAGGGCCGCTTCCCGGGCGGCGCGGGCCGTCATCCCCTGGGTGAGTCCGTGGACGCTCATCTTCAGCCCGCCCGCGGCGGAGCTGTTGACGAAGACCTGCGTCGTGTCGATCTCGATGCCGGAGGTCTTCCGCATCTCGTCGATCGCCGCGTCGACGCCGATCTTCACGTCCCCCTGGGCGACGGAGGTCGGGGCGAACCCCTGGCCGATGTGCCGGAACCTTCCGTCCTCCAGCGAGAAGGCGTTCGCCTTCGTGATGGTGGACCCGATCTCAAGGGTGGTGACGACCCGCATCGCTCACCTCACCCGACCTTTTCCTGTTCGCGGCCACGCATGGTGCGCACGATCGCATCGAGCACGTCGATGCCCTTGGTGCCGCGGCCGAAGGTGGCATCCAGGCCGGTCTCGGCGGCCATGTCGCGGCTTACCTGCGTGCCGCCGGCGATCAGCACCTTCTCGTCGCGGATGCCGCGTTCCTTGGTCAGCTCGGCAAGTTTCTTCATCATCGTGCGGTGAACCTCGTTGTGGCTGATGACCGTGGAGATCAGGATCGCGTCCGAGCCCGACTCGATGGCCGCATCCACCATCTTCTCGACGGGAACCGAGGTCCCGAGGTAGTGGTACTTCACACCATACTTCTCGAGGCCACCGTGCTTGATGTCGAGGATCTCGCGCATGCCGACGCTGTGCTCGTCCTCACCGACGGTGCCGGCCACGACGGTGATCTCGTGGTCGCTGACGAACTGGCGCAACTCCTCCTCGGGAAGCAGCTCGATCTTCTCCGGGATGGTCAGCTCGGTCTTGTCGACATCGAAACCGACATGCCCCTTCACCTCGACGAAGCATCCCTCGGCGGGCTGCAGCACCTGGAGGTTGACGACCTCGGGGTCGCTCAGCCCCATGCGCTTGGCCATCTCGAGGGCCGCCTCGACGGCGATCTCGGCCCGTTCGGGGATCATCAGCTCCACCAGGGCCACACCGTCACCGGCCCATTCGGCCTCGGGCCGCAGCAGGTTCCCGGAGCGGTACTCGCGGGTCCGTTCGAGCCGTTTGTGGGCACTGTCCTCCGGGTCGAGTTCGTCGATGTAGACGATCTTCTCCGGATCGCAGAGGGTGCAACCGTCGATCAGGTCACAGGCCTTGCCCACCCCGTCGGGCAGGTTGTTGTTGCCGAAGTGGTCGCACACCGGCGCCAGGTAGTCGGGGTCGCGTTCGATCACGGTGCCCACCGAGATACCACCGTCCCCGTCGCGGGCGATGCCATCATGGTTGCGTTCCGGGAATTCGGCGGAGTCGACGAAGAAGCCCTGCTCCACGGCCGCGAAGTAGCCGCCCGCGTGCAGCATCTCGGCGAGGAAGCCGATCGCGCGTTCCTTGAGGTCGCGCACCATCCCGCCCAGCGGGCCCTCCCGGTTGAGGGTAAGCAGTTCCTTGATGCCGTCCAGGGCCGCCCAGGTCTGCTTGACGGTTTGCACGCCACGCACCGAGTTGTAGTGCCAGGGCAGGTTGCGTCCCTCGTCGGGGGTGATGGTGCTCTGGATGTCTGCGCTGGTGAGCATGGAGATCATCGTGTCGATCACGTGCAGGCGGATCGCCTCGTTGATGTCGGACTCGATGTAGCGGGTGTTCTGCTGGGCGCGCATCTTGTACTCGGAGAAGAAGTCGCGCAGCGCGACCGCGTAGGGCAGGTCGAACCACAGCTTCGGGGTCGGCGGGGCGCTCGGCGGCACCGTCGAGAGCCCGATGAGGTCCTTGGGCATCCCGACCATGACGGAGAAGGCGGAGTTCAGGCCGTGCTGGACCATGAGCTCGGGCATCACCTTCCAGCCCTGGCGGGCGGTGGCGTTGGCGTTGTGGGCGCCGTCGATCTGGAAGATCCGGGCCCCGGTCATGACCTTCTTGGCCTCACCCGCGTCGACGTAGCTGCGGTAGGCGTTGATGTTGCGGTAGAGCACGTTGTACTGCGGGTCCTGGTGGGCACCGTTGACACCCTCCTCCGCGAACAGCACCGCGACCTCGGGGCCCGCCACGCCGGAGACGTAGCTGTGGAAGTTGATCGGGCGGCCCACCTCGTCTTCGATCAGGTCGCAGGCCTTGCGGCTGGCGCGCAGCTGCTTGCGGGTGATCGGCACACCACCGATGCCCTCGGGGGTTCCCTCCATCAGGCCGTCGATGTGGCTCTGCCCGGTGGTGCGGATCACCATGATGTGGTCGGCGCCGTTCCAGGCCGCCATCCGCATGCGGCGGATGTCGTCCTCGAAATGCCCGGAGGCGATCTCGGAGGTCACCACCGGGGCCGGCTGCGGGTCGATGCCCTCGAAGTACTTCGCGGTGGGCATCGGGACGCTGTTCTTCAGCGGCTCCGACATGTCCCTGAAGTGGAATCCCGCCATGTCGACACCGCCCTCGGGCACGGTGCGCCAGGTCCAGCCCTTGCGCGGCGGATGGTAGTTCTCCAGACCCTCGAGGATCTCCTCCACGTTGATCTTGGTGTTCGGATCCAGCTTGTCGGTCACGCTCACTTCTCCTCGAAGAGCCCGGCCATCACGGCCGGATCGTCGGCGATGGCGGCGGCGGCCGCCCGGATGTCAATTCCGTCGCGCCTGGACAGGCGCAGCACCACGTGCCCCGCTCCCTTGCCCAGCAGCCCGGCGTTCAGCACGTTCTCGACCACGGCGTGCGTGGTGACCGAGTCGATGCCCATGCGCAGCAGCACCGACCGTTCGATCGACGGCGTGGTGTGGGTGCGCGCCAGCTCCACCACCGGCTCCATCACCTGGTGGCACAGCTCCCAGAACCTGGCCTTGAGAGTCTCGTCGTCCATGCCCGCCAGTTCGGAACGCAATTTCTCGAAGCGGTCGATCCGCTCCTGTTCCTCGGTGTTCATCATCGTCCTTCCTGTTCACTCGCCGCCCGCGGCCCCGGGGACGAGTGATCGCACGTGTTCTTCGGTGGTGTTGGCGTCGGCGGCCAGGAATTCGACGTCCTCGCTGCTCCACCGCTCGGGGGGCAGCACCTTGGCGGCGTGCCTGATGTAGCTGCCGCGCAGCCTTGCGAGATCCAAGGGTTTGCCCGCGACCTGGTCGAGCCGCTCCGGGATGACGATCGCCTTGCCGGGGACGTTGTCCGCCGGGTCGCCCCTGCGCACCTCGATGCCCCGGCTCTTCGCGAACGACAGCTGGCTGTTGTGGTGCTTGCCCGCTCCGGTGTACTCGGTTTCCTGGACGACGATGATCTGGTCGCGGTCCATCTGCATGGCAAGAGCGACGGCCGCCGTCAGGCTGGTGTTGCCGGCCGGGCCGCGTTCCAAGCCCTCCAGTTTCGTCAGCAGCTCGGTCATGTAGAAGACCTCGCCCTGGGTGACCAGGTGGTAGCCGTCCATGTACCGCAGGGCGCGGGCCGCGTTGCGCGGCACATCCACCCGGTCGGGCCAGGTGGCGAACGGCACCCCGAAACCGGTGTGGCCCGTGGTGAAGGACTTGTTGTTGAAGTCCTTGTCGGATGCCATGTGCAAGCCGGTGAGGTCAACGGAAACCGCCACCACCTGGGTCTGGTCGCAGCCCACCTTGCGCAGGCCACGGGCCGTGCCCGTCAGGTTGCCGCCGCCGGCGTGCGTGACCGCGACCACGTCGGGCTGGCGTCCGTAGCGTTCCTGCACCTCGCGGCCGATCTCGGCGCCGAGCGTCTCCACCCCCGCGATTCCGTAGGGGGTGTAGAGGCTGGCGTTGAAGTAGCCGGTCTCCTCCAGGGTGCGCAGCAGCACGTAGAACAGCTCCGGGCCGACCGTCAGTTTGACCACCTCGGCCCCGTAGGCCTCGCAGGCCCGAGACTTCTCGACGATCTCGGGTTGCCCGACGTGCTCGGAGTCGTAGACCTCCTGGATCACGATGCACTTGAGTCCCTGCTGGGCGGCCTGCGAGGCGACGGCCGCCCCGTAGTTCCCGCTCGTCGCGGTGACCATGCCCTTGAAACCCTTCTTGCGGGCCTCGTGGGCGCTGAGGGAGGCGCGGCGCGCCTTGAAGCTTCCGGATGCGTTCGCGGCCTCGTCCTTGACGAGGATCCTGGCCCCCTTGCCGGGGCCGGCGATGGCCCGCACCGCCTCGGTGAGGCGATGCAGTTCGTGCAGCGGGGTCCTGCCGACCTTGGTGGCCCGCTGGATTTCAGCCACATCGTCGAGGGAGTAGCCGGTGGCCGCCATCATCGCCTCGTAGTCGAAGGCGATGGGGCTGATGTTGAACTCGTCGTAGTCCAACCCCAGGGCGGAACGCATGATCTCGTTCCTGCGGGCCATCACGTCCTTGTATGAGTTGCTCATGACTCGTACTCCGTCCCGATCGTGAGGATCTCGTCCACGGTCTCACCGAAGCTGTGGGAGTATCCGGGATTGATCCGGCTCAGCACCCCGGTGTGGGTCCGCCCGATGATGGTGCGGATGGTCACCTCCTCGCCGAGCGCCGCGGGCGCGGTGAGGAAGCCGTCGACCCATTGCAGCAGCGGGGTGGCGGCCGTGTCCGCCGGCACTCCCTCCGCGCGTTCCCCGGGGGTCAGCACGACCTGCTGGATCTCCACCCATGCCCCCTCGGGGGCCACCTTCGTTGCACTCACTGCATCGCTCCAATCTCGGGTCAGGTCACCGGCGCTCGTAGGCCTCGGGACCCATCAGCGCCGTCGGCGACGGCAGGTCGATGATCCGCTTGAGACCCGGGGTGGCGGCGAAGATGCGGGGAATGGTGTTCACCGCGATGCCCGCGGTGGCCTTGCCGCCCGCGATCTCGGGGCCGGTGGACATGCTGATCTCGGGCACGCCGTGGATGGTGATGTAGTCGCCGGTGTCGACTCCCTCGGCGCCGGGATCCACCTGCTGCGGGTGGATGAGCTTGATGATCTCCTCGTCACCGCGATACCCGACGGCGATGTGGTTGCAGCCCGCGACCTTCCCGGGCTCGATGACCCGGTCCCTGGCCTGGCGCGGCACCTTCGCGATGATCGGTTCGAGTGTCTGTTCCACCCGGTCGACGCCGAGCCCGAGGGCGTCGCTGATCAGGCGGACGGACTCGGGGAAACCGACGTGCCCGACGATGGAACCGTCGGCGACCCCGGCCTTGAACTCCTCAGGGGTGGTTCCCACGCCCTGGGTGGACAACACGGTCTGCCCGTAGGGGCTCAGGTCGTTGACGCGGCTGGCCTCGATGCTGGTGACCTCCTGGCTGCCGGCGGTCAGCACCACGACGAGATGGTCGAGCACAAAACCCGGGTTGACGCCCACGCCTATGGCGGAGACGCCGTGTTCCTTGGCCAGCGCATCCAGTTCGGCCGCCTCCTCGGGGTTCTGCGCCTCGGGAGCGGCCATCTCCTCGGCGATGCTGACCACGTTGATACCCGCGGAGATGATGGCCTTCAGATCGGGAAGCTGTTTCTTGACCCAGGACGTGGTGGCGATGGTGACGACGTCCACCTTCTCCGGGTCGAGGATGCTGGCCGGGTCGTTGCTGACCTTCACGCCAGCCGGGCCCACGCCGAGCACCTCGCCGACGTCCTTGCCCACGAGTTCAGGACTGATGTCGAATGCGCCGATCAGTTCCAGGCCATCCTTGGCCAGGATCACCTTGGCAACGCCCTGGCCCATCGCCCCAAGACCCCACTGGGCCACTCGGATTCGCTGATTCTTGCTCACTTCTCTCCCTCGAGTTGTTGTTCCGCCTCAGCTGGGACGCGGCGTACCGGTGTTCCGGGGCCCCGGAACGAGCACACCCCTTCTCCGGAGAACCAAGGACTGGCCCCGCCACCGCCGCATTCTCCTTTCGACCCGGTGGTTACTATGTTCGCCATGTCCTGGGCCCCTTGCCCGACCGGCATCCACGTAGATGCCCGTCGGTTCACCATCGTGAAGGTGTCGCCGCTGACCATTGCTCCTTCACGGTATCCGCGGCGACAGGAGATCAACCCGAGAACACCGGATTCGATTGCAACAAAGGCGGACAATTTGAGATCTTCCCATCGTCAACATCCCGAAACACAGAACTTCCCATACGGGAGAGGCCTGTGAAGGACGAGACGGATCTCCAGTTGGTCAATCTGCTGCAGATTGATCCCCGCATCTCCTGGTCGAAGGCGGGTGAGATCCTCCAGCTGTCACCGACGACGGTGGCGAATCGCTGGAATCATCTGGTGGAGAAGGGACTGGCCTGGATCTGTACCCACCCGAACCTGGAACAGCGGTTCACCGCGGTGGTCGAGGTCGACTGTCGAACCGAGTCCCTGGCCTCCGCCACCAAGCAGATGTGCGCACATCCGCTGATCACGAGCGTCGACGAGGCCACGGGACGGCGCGACATCCTGTTGACCATCATGGCCCCCGACATGGTGACGCTGACCACCTTGATCATCGACTGGATCGGGGGAATCGAGGGGGTGTACGGGACCCGCAGCTCGCTGGTGACCAACGTCATCGTCGGGGCGGAATCCTGGCGGGCGAACATCCTCACCCAGCGCCAGATCAACCAGGCTCTCCCTCAGCGCACACCCGACAGGTCGCAGGCAGGATTCGATGCCGCCGACCTGGCTCTGGCCCAGGCCCTGGCCCGCGACGGCAGGGCCAGCGTCGCGTCGCTGTCCCAGGAACTCGACATGCCGACCAGCACGGTGCACCGCCGGATGCGACGGCTTCTGGCGAACCAGCACATCATCATGCGGTGCGACGCGGCCCCCGAGCTGGCGGGCTGGCTGCTGGAGTGCACCTGGTTGACGACGGTCGCCTTCAACTACAAGAACCGGGTCATCGAGCTGCTGAAGGAACAGCCTTCGTTGCGATCCTGCTTCTGGATCACGGGGAGCAACAACCTGCGCGTCAACTTCCGCGTCAACCACATCGGTTCCATGGCCGCCCTCGAATCCTCTATAGCCTCCGCCATCCCCGGCCTGGCCCCTGACGAAACCGTCGTGCACATGCGCAGCCACAAGTCGATGGGATGGCTGTTGAGACCGGATGGCAGCTGCACGGGGCAGCTCGTGCCCCCGGTCTTCGACCCCTGAGAGGGTGAAACGCCCGGGGAGCTCTTCAGCTCCCCGGGCACCGGTGTCCTCAAACCAGGGCGATGCCGTCGTCGATCCGGTCGAAGCGGACCGCATCGCCGTCGTGGATCTGCCCGGACAGCAGCCCGCGGGCGAGCTGGTCCTCGACGGTGGTCTGCACCAGGCGGCGCAGCGGCCGGGCACCGTAGACCGGGTCGAAACCGGCCTCACCCAGCCAGTCGGCCGCGGCGTCGGTGACCTCGACGGTGATCCTGCGAGAGGCCAGGCGCCGACCCAGCCGTTCGAGCTGGATCGCGACGATCCTGCGCAGGTCCTCTCGGGTGAGCGGCTCGAACATGACGATGTCGTCCAGCCGGTTCAGGAACTCGGGACGGAACGCGGAACGCACCACCCCCATCACCTGTTCCTTCTTCTCCCCGTCGCTCAGCAGCGGATCGGCCAAGTACTGCGACCCGAGATTGCTGGTAAGGATGAGGATGGTGTTGCGGAAGTCGACCGTGCGGCCCTGGCCGTCGGTGAGGCGGCCGTCGTCGAGGACCTGCAACAGGATGTTGAACAGATCCGGGTGGGCCTTCTCCACCTCGTCGAGCAGGATCACGGAGTAGGGACGCCTGCGCACGGCCTCGGTGAGCTGGCCGCCCTCCTCGTAGCCGACGTACCCGGGAGGGGCGCCGACCAGACGGGCAACCGAGTGCTTCTCGGAGTACTCGCTCATGTCGATGCGCACCATGGCGGTCTCGTCGTCGAACAGGAAGTCGGCCAGCGACTTGGCCAGTTCGGTCTTTCCGACACCGGTGGGGCCGAGGAACAGGAACGATCCGGTGGGCCGGTTCGGGTCGGAGATCCCGGCGCGGGAACGCCGCACCGCGTCAGAGACGGCCTTGACGGCCTCGCGCTGGCCTATGAGCCGCTCGCCGAGCCGTTCCTCCATGTGCAGCAGCTTCTCGGACTCACCCTGCAGCATCCGTCCGACAGGGATCCCCGTCCAGGCCGCGACGACCTCGGCGATGTCGGTCTCGGAAACCTCGTCGGAGACCATGCGGGAGGCGTCCGCGTCGGTTTTCTCCGCATCGATGAGTTGCTGCTCGATGACGGGGATCTCCCCGTACAGCAACTGCGAGGCACGCCCAAGGTCGCCGGCGCGCTGAGCCTTGTCGGCTTCCACGCGCAGAGCATCGATCTTTTCCTTGAGGTCGCCGACGCGGTTCAGTCCGGACTTCTCCTGTTCCCACCGGGCCTCGAGACCGCGCAGCTTCTCCTGGGCGTCGGCGAGTTCGGACCGCAGCGCGGCGAGACGCTCGCGGGATGCTGCGTCCTCCTCGTTCTTCAGGTGCAGCTCCTGCATCAGCATGCGGTCCACGTCGCGGCGCAGCATGTCGATCTCCTCCGGGCTGGAGTCGATCTCCATCCGCAGCCGCGAGGCGGCCTCGTCCACCAGGTCAATGGCCTTGTCAGGCAGCTTCCGGCTGGTGATGTAGCGATCCGACAGGGCGGCGGCAGCCACCAGCGCGGAGTCGGTGATGCGCACCTTGTGGTGTGCCTCATAGCGCTCCCGCAGCCCGCGCAGGATGGCGATTGCGTCCTCCACGGAGGGTTCGCCGACGTAGACCTGCTGGAAACGGCGTTCCAGGGCGGGATCCTTCTCGATCCGTTCCCGGTACTCGTCGAGCGTGGTGGCGCCGATCATCCGCAGCTCACCGCGGGCGAGCATGGGTTTGAGCATGTTGCCCGCGTCCATCCCGCCGTCCCCGGTGGAGCCGGCCCCGACGACGGTGTGCAGCTCGTCGATGAAGGTGATGATCTGCCCCTCGGATTCCTTGATCTCGCCCAGGACCGCCTTCAGGCGCTCCTCGAAGTCGCCGCGGTACTTGGCCCCGGCCACCATCGAGGTGAGGTCGAGGGAGACCAGGCGGCGCCCCTTCAGGGAGTCGGGGACGTCGCCCTCCACCAGGCGCATGGCGAGGCCCTCGACGACGGCGGTCTTGCCGACCCCGGGTTCGCCGATCAGGACCGGGTTGTTCTTGGTGCGGCGCGCCAGCACCTGGACGACGCGGCGGATCTCCTGGTCACGCCCGATCACGGGGTCGAGCTTGCCGGAGCGGGCGCGCTCGGTCAGGTCTATGGAGTACTTGTCAAGGGCCGACTCGCCGCCCTCGGATTCCGCGGAGGTGACGCGCTTGCCGCCGCGGGCCTCCTCGAACGCCTTGGTCAATTTCTCGGCGGTCGCCCCGGCGCGGGTCAGGATGGTTCGCGCCTGGGATTCGACGGAGGCGAGGCCTATCAACAGGTGTTCGGTGGCGACGAACTGATCCCCGAGCTGCTCGGCCAGGGTCTCGGCCGTGGCCAGGACGCGCGCCAGGGCGCCCGAGATCGTCGGCTGGGTCACGGAACTGCCGGTGCTGGACGGCTGCTTTGCGATGTCCTCGGTGGCCCGGGCGTCGATGGCGGCCGGATCTGCGCCGACGGCGGCCAGAAGATGCCCGACGGTGTTGTCGGGGGTGAGCAGGAGACCGTGCAGCAGGTGCACGGGCTCTGCGGACGGGTTGCCCGCGGTAAGAGCCTGCCGCACCGCCGCGGTCACGGCGTCGCGACTCTTGGTGGTCAGTTTCTCAGTGTTCACCAGTCCTCCATAGCGTCAATTACAAAGTTGAGTCTACCACGCTCAACTTACCTGTGCACAACTTGAGAGGCTTCTCGACACGGTCCGAATCGCAGGCGTTTCCCCCCAACGATCACTTTTGAGGTTTCGGGCACTAGGCTCGGAGATGGACGGAGCGGGATCGTCACCCGAAGACTTCTCGCCACCGTCCGGTCGCCCGCTGAAGTGCTGACTGGAAGGAGCCACATGTCCCACCTCACCGAGAACGGTTTGACCACCACCATCCCCGTCACGGGGCGCGTTCCGAAACTCTCCCGTGTCATCGATTGGGTGGAGGAGGTCGCGGCCCTGACCAATCCAAGCGCGATCCATTTCCTCGACGGCTCCGACGAGGAGTACGAGCGTCTCGTGGAAAAACTCGTGGACGCAGGCACCCTCGTGCGGCTGAACCCTGACAAACAGCCGGGATCCGTCTACGCCCGCACCGATCCCGACGACGTGGCCCGCGTCGAGGACTCCACCTTCATCTGCTCCGTCGACGAGAACGACGCCGGGCCCACCAACAACTGGATGGACCCCAGGCAGATGAAGACCATCCTGACCAAGCTGTACAACGGCTGCATGGTGGGGCGCACCATGTACGTCATTCCCTTCTGCATGGGACACGTCGACTCCCCATCCCCGAAGTTCGGCATCGAGATCACCGACTCCGCCTACGTGGCGATCTCCATGAAGATCATGACCCGGATGGGCACCGACGTGATGGAGGCCATGGAGCGCATGGACGCGGACTTCGTGCCCGCGTTGCACTCCGTCGGAATGCCCCTTCCCCCCGGGGTCAAGGATGTCCCGTGGCCCTGCAACGACATCAAGTACATCGTCCACTTCCCCGAGGAGCGGACCATCTGGAGCTACGGTTCCGGCTACGGCGGCAACTCCCTGCTGGGCAAGAAGTGCTACGCGCTTCGGATCGCCTCCGTGATGGGGCGCGACGAGGGCTGGCTGGCCGAGCACATGTTGATCCTCAAGATCACCTCGCCGGAGGGGAAGTCCTACCACCTGTGCGCGGCCTTCCCGTCGGCCTGCGGCAAGACGAACCTGGCGATGCTGGAGCCCACCCTGCCGGGCTGGAAGGTGGAGACCCTCGGCGACGACATCGCGTGGATGCGGTTCGGCGAGGACGGCAGGCTCTACGCCGTCAACCCGGAGACCGGGCTGTTCGGCGTGGCCCCCGGCACGAGCACCGACACCAACCCCAACGCCATGGCAGCCATCGAGGGCGGGCACTCGATCTTCACCAACGTCGCGCTGACCGACGACGGTGACGTGTGGTGGGAGGGGAAGACCAAGCAGCCCCCGGAGCACCTCACGGACTGGAAGGGACGTTCCTGGAGCCCCGAGAACGGCCCGGAGGGCGGCCGCCCCGGCGAGAAGGCGGCGCACCCGAACTCCCGTTTCTGCACTCCGATCTCGCAGTGCCCGATTCTGTCGGACGAGTTCTACGACCCGAAGGGTGTGCCCGTGGACGCCATCATCTTCGGCGGCCGCCGCGAGAACACCATCCCGTTGGTTGCCCAGTCGCGGAACTGGCAGCACGGCGTGTTCATGGGTGCCACCTGTTCCTCCGAGACCACTGCGGCGGCGAAGGGCGCCGTCGGCGTGCTGCGTCGCGACCCGATGGCGATGCTGCCGTTCATCGGCTATCACGTCGGCGACTACTTCAAGCACTGGATCGGCCTCTCGGAGCGCACCACCCCCGACAAACTCCCGAAGGTCTTCTACGTCAACTGGTTCCGGCGCGACTCCGAGGGCAAGTTCCTGTGGCCCGGTTTCGGCGAGAACTCCCGGGTCCTGAAATGGATCGTGGAACGTCTCGAGGGCAGGGTCGAGGCGGTTGAGACCCCGGCGGGCCTGCTGCCGGAGAAGAAGGACATCGACGTCGAGGGTCTGGACATCAGCGACGAGCACCTGGACCAGGTGCTGCGCTACGTTCCCAACGAATGGGCCGACGAGCTGCCACGCGTGCGTCGCTGGCTGAGGTCGCTGGGCCTGAAGGTCCCCCAGGAGATCCACGACGAGCTGTGGCACATCGCCATGAACATCATCGGCGAACGCTGACGGTTCCCACCGGTGTGGGTGGGGTGGATGCCACCCCACCCACACCGTGTCCGCCCAGCACCACCCCAAACGCCAGCCCTCCCGCCGAACGCTTGCCCTACCGCCGAACGCCAGCGCTACAGCGCAAGCACACGACCGGAAAGCAAGCGAACCACCCCAGCACCCACCTCACACCAGCCCTACCGCCGAACGCCAGCCCACCCGCCGTCCGCTTGCCCTCCCGCCGAACGCCAGCGCTACAGCGCAAGCACACGACCGGAAGGCAAGCGAACCAAGTGGGTGCTGGGGAGTGGGCTCATTCCCTTCCTGCGCGGTTTTCCACAGCTATGCGATCAAGTGTTTTTCCGGGTACTGCGCCACCAATAGTGGGGGTATGGAAAAGATTGCTTGGAGCACTCAGGAGCTCCTCACCCTTGGCCTCACAGATCGCGAGATCCGCAACCGCGTCGTTCGGGGCAGCTTGATCCGTGTCCGTCGCGGGCACTACATCATTTCCGGAGAAACTGTCCCGGAGGCCGCGCACCTGCGGCTACTGGCCGCCACCCTCCCCAATCTGGCTCCCGAGAGCGTCATAAGCCACACCAGCGCTGCCCTTCTTCACGGGTTTCCCGTCAGACGTCCCGATCTGGAACAGGTGACGACGATCCGGCGTACCCCGGGTCATGGTTGCCAGTCGAGAAAACTCCGAGCTCGGCACACCGCCATCACGGATTCCGAGATCACGCTTGCCGGACACATCCCGGTGACTACGCAGGCCCGGACGGTATGTGACCTGGCCCGGACGGCCCCTTTCGAGTGGGCGGTGGCGGCTGCTGACGCGGCCCTGCACCAAGGACTTGACCCTGCGGACCTGGAAATCCCACTCGACCTACATCCCGCGCTGCGCGGCACCACCCGAGCTCGCGGGGTCCTGGCCTTTGCCGATGGCAGGAGCGAGTCACCCGCCGAGTCAATCAGTCGCGCCCACATGGCCCGTGCGGGGATACCGAGCCCGGTCCTCCAACACGAGGTGTTCGATCGCAATGGGGAGTTCGTTGCCCGTCTCGACTTCGCATGGCCCGATCTCGGACTGGCAGGCGAGGTGGATGGTCGTATCAAGTACGACGATCTCCTGCCCGCGGGACACGACCCAATCGAGGTCATCCTGGCCGAGAAACAGCGGGAGGAACGGATCCGGCAGGCGACCGGCTGGTGGCTGGTGCGCTGGGACTGGAACACGGCCTGTGCCCCGGCAAGACTGGGGACTCTACTCCGCGAGGCGATCCACAACGCCAACGCCATCGCTGTCTGATCAAAGGATGATCCGGACTCCAGGCATGCACGGTCTGTTCACTTGCCTTCCCGACGGACGCCAGCCCTACCGCCAAACGCCTGCCCTCCCACCGAACGCCAGCGCTACAGCGCAAGCACACGACCGAAAAGCAAGCGAACCACCACCCCCAGCCTCCGCAGGATCTCCCGACGGACGCCAGTCTTCCCGTCGAACGCCAGCCCTACCGCCATCCGCTCGCCTTCCCGTCGGACGCCAGCGCTACAGCGCAAGCACACGTCCGGAAGGCAAGCGAACCGGTCCGGGAAGGTCCCAGGGCGGGAGCCCTCGCAGGAGTTCATCCGCGCGACCTCCGGATCACCCCGTGGCGGCGAGGGCAAAGGGCAGGACGGCCCTCGCACCGGCCCGTTTCAGGAGGCGCCCCGCGACCGTCATGGTCCAGCGTGAATCGACCAGATCGTCAACGAGCAGTACCGGTCCGGGCAGGCCGGGCAGCACCGCTTCCTGGTGCGGGGTGAGGTGGAACCGGGTCCACAGATCCCGCACCCGGAACGTGCTGTTCGCCCTGGGAAGCGGGGCGGCGCCGGGCGCCAGCCCGAGGGGTCCAAGCACCCGGAGCCGACCCGCCCTGGCCAGTCCTTCCCCCAGGGCGGCGACCAGCCGGGGACGCGACAGACCGGGAACCCAGGCGACGGCGGCTGGACGCTCGTCCCAGTCCCATTCGCGGAGCACCTGGAGGCACGCCCCTGCCAGCTGCGGTGGCACCTCGGCGTCGACCGGGTTGCCTTCGGCGTCCGAGGCGAACAGCTCGCGCAGCGCGTTGCCGTGGCCGAGGTCGGTCAGGCGGGCCACGACGCGGCCGGGTTCGACGCGTTCCGCCAGCGGGATCCGGCCCTTGACGAGCTCACCGCCCATGACGCCGGTGAAACGATCCAGCCCGGGCGGCCACAGGGTGCGCGGTTCGAGGACCACCCCCACCCGTTCCAGCGCCGACTGCGCCGCGACCTGCGCCTCGGCCGTCACCCCGGTGGGATACCACGGCCGGGTGCAGGTGTCGCAGCGCCCGCAGGGCCTCGAGTGCGGATCGTCCAGCGCCGCCGTCAGGAACTCCATCCGGCACCGGGCGTGACCGAGGGTCTCGTATTCGAGCATGGCCTGCTGCTCCGCGACCCGCGCGGCGGCGATGCGCGAGTAGCGTTCCTCGTCGTAGATCCAGTCCGCGCCGGTCGCCACCCATCCCCCGGCACGATTCTCCACGGCACCGTCGACCGCCAGCACCTTCAGCAGCAGCTCCAGGGCACCGCGACGCAGCTCCACCCGCGACTCCAGGGCCGGCACGGTCAGCGGCACGTCCGAGGCCGCCAGGACCTCCAGCACCGATGCGGCTCGCTGCCGGGTGGGCATGGCGTTGGTGGCGAAGTACCGCCAGATCTCCTGGTCCTCGCTCCCCGGGAGCAGCAGCACGTCGGCGGAATCGGTGGCGCGGCCCGCGCGTCCCACCTGCTGGTAGTAGGTCACCGGGGAACTCGGGGCGCCGAGGTGGACCACGAACCCGAGATCGGGCTTGTCGAATCCCATCCCCAGCGCCGAGGTGGCCACCAGGGCCTTCACCTCGTTGGCGAGCAGGGCCTGCTCGGCCGCGACCCGCTCGGGCAGGTCCGTGCGACCCGTGTACGGCAGGACCCGGTGCCCGGCGGCCACCAGAGCCGCCGCGGTGTCCTCGGCGTTCGCGACGGTCAGGCAGTAGACGATGCCGCTGCCGGGCAGCGAACCGAGATGCTCGACCAGCCACGCCAGCCGCCGCGCCGACGAACCCAGCTCCAGCACCCCGAGCCGCAGGGAGTCGCGCGCCAGGGCCCCGCGCAGCGTGAACACCTCGCGCCCGCCGACGGCCAGCTGCTCGGCGACGTCGGTGACCACCCGCTGGTTGGCCGTCGCGGTGGTGGCCAGCACCGGGACCCGGTCCGGCAGCTCCCGGATCAGGGAACGGATCCGCCGGTAGTCGGGACGGAAGTCGTGGCCCCAGTCACTGATGCAGTGGGCCTCGTCGATCACCACGAGGCCCGCCCGCGCGAGCAGATGGGGCAGCTGGGTGTCCCGGAATCGGGGGTTGACCAGGCGTTCCGGGGAGACCAGGAGGACATCGAGGAGGTCCTGTTCGATGGCCTCGGCGATCTCCTCCCAGTCGGTGACGTTCGACGAGTTGATGGTGGCGGCCCGTACCCCGGCGCGCCCGGCGGCCTCCACCTGGTTGCGCATCAACGCCAGCAGCGGGGAGACGATCAGCGCAGGACCGGCGCCCGCGCGACGTTGCAGCAGCGCGGCTATGAAGTAGACCGCCGATTTTCCCCAGCCGGTGCGCTGCACCACCAGGGCCCGCCGGTGATGGACGACGAGGGCCTCGATGGCCTCGTACTGCCCGTCGTGGAAGACCGCGTCCTCACGTCCCGTGAGTTTCCGCAGCAATTCGCACGCCAAGGTGCGTGTTCCGTCCTGCTCGGCGACCCGGTTCTGCTCCATGCACGAAGCCTGCCACGGACCACCGACATTTCCGCGGGGACGTTCAGGCCCGGAGTTTCTCGTGGATGGCGGCGACGAAACGGTCGAGGGCCCCATCGGCGAGATCGACGAACGTGGCCGGTTCGAAAAGCTCCGCCTCCAGGAGCAGCGGATGGCTTCCCGGCGGGGTCACCACGTCGATGCGCGCGTACAGCGGGGTGCTGGCGTCCTCACCCCAGCCCCTGGCCTCCGCGATCGCGGCGATCGCCTTCAAGGCCCTGTTCCCGAGCTCCACCTCGTCGCCGGTCGGGGCGACCGGCCGGATGTCCTCGGTGTACCTGCCGCCGAGGTAACCACCCCCGTGTTTGAGGATCGCGCACTTCTGGATGGTGTGGGAGTGGTGCGCATTGAAGAACAACAGGCCGTGTTCGGCATTGTCCTGGATGGCATCGATCGCAGGCTGCACGAGCACCACCTTGCCCACCCCCAGGATGTGCCCGCACAGTTCCAGGGCCTCGGGGTCGGTGGCGGCGAACAGCCCGGTGCTCTGTGATCCGAGGGAGATGTTCGGTTTGACCACGACGTTCCCGCCGCCGTGTCTCGCCAGCGCCTCACGGCACTGTTCGAGGTTCTCGCAGAAGGTGGTGGGGACGACCTCGACCCCGTGTTCGGCGAGTTCCCGCAGGTAGCGTTTGTCCAGGTTCCACCGGATCAGGTCGGGGCTGTTGATCAGGCGCACCCGGGCCTCGGCGCGCCCCAGCCAGTCCATGAACTCCTCCGTGCGTTCCGCGTAGTCCCAGGGGGAACGGAAGATGGCTGCGTCGTAGACCGACCAGTCCCTGGGCTCGTGCCAGACGGCGATCTCGGAGTCCACCCCACTGGCGTTCAGGGCGTCATTGAGGGGCCCGGTGTCGAGATGTTCCTCGTCCTTCAGGGCCTGCTGGTCGGTGCTTATCAGCGCAACTCGTTTCATGAATCTCCTTCTTCCGGGGCAGCACGCCCACCGCCAGATGCTATCCGGCGGGCACCCCACACGGCCGGGCCGACCTGATTCCTCGAGATCGATGAATCTTGAACCAAATCTTGTACACCCGGTGTCACATTTTTTGTACATCGAATGTACAATTCCTGACATGAGTCGTTACCGGTCCCGGGGGCTCGAAGCCGTCTGGCGCCAGGGAAGTCCTCATCAGATCATCGTTCTGGAAGGAAGACGAGCCATCGGGAAGACCCGCCTCGTACGCCATCTCCAGGCCGAGAAACGCTATTCCTCGTACCAGACTCTCCTGGATCCCCTCACCCGGGAACTCGCCCTCACCGACACCAATGGTTGGCTGAGATCGCTCCCTAGGCCCGCGATCATCGACGAAGCACAGCTGGCCCCCGAGCTCCCGCTCGCCCTGAAACGCTTCGTCGATGGCCTCGGTCCGGATCATCACTTCCTCCTGACGGGTTCCGCAGCGCTCGGCCGGGGTTCCTTCGGAGGCTCGGATCCGCTGGCCGGTCGTATCGCCCGCCAGCGGCTGCATCCCTTCACGGGATTCGAGCTGGCGAGTCCCGAAAATCCCGCTCCTTCGCTGGTGGACCGGCTCTTCGACGCTCCCCTCGACCCTCACGAAACCCAACCCTGCGATCGGAAAGAAGTCGCATCCGTTCTTGCCACGGGCGGGACACCGACGCTGGTCCTGAACACCCCGCCCTGTCCCGCGGATGAACTGGCCTCCCTCGTCCATGCCGACGTGTTGGCTTTGCTCGGGGATCGGCTCCTACCCGATGAGAACTTCGATGTTCTGCGCGCGGGAAGAGTTCTCGACGCCTTCCTGCGGCTGCCCGGAGGGCTGCTGAAGGTCAACCGGCTGGGTGAGGAACTGGCGCTCGACCGTCGAACCGTCGAACGCTACCTGAACATTCTGGAACGCCGTTTCCTGATCGCACAACTGCCCAATTTTCGCGCCGGGGCCTCATCGGCAACGCGATCCCACCCGAAGATTCACGCCACTGACACTGCACTGGCGGTCGAATCCCTGACCCGGTGCGGGAGGAATCCCGCACTTCATCCGGAGCTGTTCGGGCAGGTCCTGGAATCCTGGGTGTGGCAACAGGTGGCGGCTGACAGCACATGGAGCAGGACACGGCCCAGCATCGGTTTCTGGCGCGACGCGTCCACGCAGGCCGAGGCGGACGTCGTACTCACGGACTCGCAAGGCCGAAACGTCGGTCTCGAGGTGAAGGCCAGTAGCTCCTTGGGGCTGCGGGACATCAAGGGGTTGGCCGCGTTCGCGGCGCGCAACGGACTGCATCGCGGGTTCGTGATCCATCTCGGTTCCGAACTCCACCAGATCAAGGAGAACATCTGGGCGCTACCCCTGGCCCTGCTGCGCTCCCCCGATGCGTGGCCCGGAACCTCCCAGCCCCATGCCTTGGTTCCCAAGAAGGCGCACGAAGCGATCCTGAGCACGGAGGATGATGCCTATCTGGCTGGACTACCGAACCGGTTCATCGCGGAGGTGGAAGAGGCATACCGGTTCCTCACCGGGGAGGACATGCCTGGCTCTCCCCGGTTGCTCTTCGCATCCGCACGCACCGCCCGCGCCCCCGAAACCGACGTCATCGCGATACCCCTTGTCCCACCCGATCTTCTTCCCGGGTTTCCTCCCCACTGGGAGGACTCGATGTCCACGTACCTCGAACGGGGCGGGGTGCCGTTGGCCGACCTGAGAATTGACGACAGGGACTTCACGCTATCGGCGCGAATCGCCGCGATGCTGCTCCGGGAAGCGGCCCGGTGATCACGAACCCAGGTCGGAGAGCAGATCCTCGAGGAGTTCTTCCTCGTAGGCGGTGTAGCCCTCCGGCATCCGCCAGGTGAACGCTCCGGGCAGCCGGTCCCGGAGCTGATTCACGATCCGCCAGCCAACGACGTCCCCATCGGCCCGCACGTGACAGCGGACGTCGCCGAGGCCCATCAGCAGCTCCCAGGCGGCCTGACTGGGAAGCCCGAAGGTACAGACCAGCGGCCGGGACGCCGCGCCGTGGCGGTCCGCGGCGGCCTCCAGGACGGTCGGGTTCTCGCAGACGAAAACCTCCGCGCCCCCGGCCAGCCCCCAGGCGCCCCGGAACGACCGCAGGGTCAACCACACCGGTTCCCCCGGGGCCGCGTGGCAAAGCCGCACCGCCGGGGCGTTCCCGGTCAGGGGCAGGTTCAGCACCAGCACCTGCGCCGAGACCGCGTCGCAGATCACCCCCGCACCCGCCCAGGCCGCCGACCACAACTGCGCATCCTCCAGCGGATCGCGGTAGCTCCCGCCCTCGGTGACGGCCCGACGCAACTCAAGCGACCTGACGCAGGCCCGTCCCAACGGCGTCGAACGGTCCAGGGCGTGCGGGTCCCGGAACAGGGCGGCGGCCAGTTCAGCCAGCCGGCGCGGCTCCTCCCCGGTGGCCGCGAGCACATTCGCGACTTCACCAGCCAGCAGCGCCCACGACGAGGCCGGTTGCAGAATGCCCCGGAGCACCGCCGTCAGGTCGTCCCCCCAGTGGCCGACCGCACTTCGCAGGATCGCCAGACCGGCCGCGCGGTCGGATTCCCGCGCCTGCTCCGCTTCGGCCTTCTCCTCCCGGAGATCCCGCAGGGGTCCTCCGAGCGCGACGAGCAGCTCGTCCAGTCCGGCACCGTGGGCCTTCAGCCCCTGCCTGAGTTCCGACGCCCTCACCCCCCTGCCGGATTCCCTCCAATCCGCCTTCAGGAACCGCCCGATGTCCCGGCGCTCCGATGGCGACCAGTCCAGGGACACCTCACCCCTGTCCCCGCGCCAGCCTCGTTCCCGGCGTCTCCTGACCTCCGCCAGCAGGCGGGCCGGTCCTGGCAGCCGTGCCCAGGCCAGCAGATAGCCGGGCACGCTCACAGCAGCTGGTCCTGCCTTTCGGGCGTCCCGAGCGCCGGGGTTTCAATGGTCTCCAACTGGCCGCCCGCCCACAGTTCCAGCACCAGATCGGCCCCGGGCATGGGGGCCGGCGCCCTGACCACCTGGTAGATGGCCGCGACGGGCACGGCGGCGACGTTGACGATCCTTCCCGGCCCGACCAGCAGCACGTCGAGATCGAACTCCCTGAACAGCTTCATCACGGTGGCGCGGTTGGCGGCGTCAAGTCCGTCGAAGGCCTCGTCCAGCCACAGAGGCCGGGGCCCGGTCGGCATCTCCTCGTACATCGCGGCGAGGGTGGCCACGAGCGGCATCATCAGCATCACAACCCGCGCCCCGCCGGAGAGTTCCGCGTAGCCCCTGCCGGTCAGCGGTCCCCACCGCCCGGAGCCGCGGCGATGTTCCAGGTGGATGTCGTACCAGCTCCGGTAATCCAGCCTCTCCGCCAAACCGTTTCGCCAGTCGGCCAGCCCCGCTCCCTGGGCCTCCCGTTTCACCTCGTCGACCCGGACCCTGAGGAACTCCCTGACACGCTCGTCCACCTCGGGATTGCCCCAGGCGGGTCCGCCGACAGCCTCCAACACCTGCCGGGTGGCGGCGTCCTTCGGTTCGAGGACGATCCTGAGGGCGGTGCGGTCGGTGCGGGTGGCGTGGGCCTCCAACACCTTGTTGATGCGCCCGACGAGCGCCTGGGTGGCGCCTATCCGGTCCCGCAGGTGATCCATGAAGGTGGAGCCGAGCAGCTGCCCGAGCGTGTCCTGCACCCGCTGGTCGTAGTTCAGGGCCAGTTCCTCCTGGATGGCCCGAAGCCTCGCGAGGGCCTCCGTGAGGGGGTGGCCGGCGCCGTGCGCATCGACCACCACGGTGACCCTCGGCAGGTCATCCACCTCGTCGATGCGAAGGCTGCGGCCACCCGCCTCCAGCGCCCCGCGGGCCTCGCTGGCACCGGTGTGCAGCCTTCGCCAGGCGTTCTGGACCGCCTGGTCGGCCTGGTCGGGGTCTTCGCTCCAGTTGCGGATGGTGACCTGCTGGCTGACGAACCGCACCTGCGCCCGCACCTGCATGATCGCTGTCGAGTCCGGTTCCGGCAGCTCCAGGCCCAGTTCCTCCGCCAGGCCCGCGTCGACGAGCCGCCGGAACCATGCGAAGGCCCGGTCGCGTTCAGCGGTGACCATCGCCCGTTCCCGTTCGGCCGCGGCCAGGGCCTCTTCGGCCTTGCCCGCCCGACCGGCCAGCCGGAGCAGTTCCTGCCCCAGCCCCGTGGCCTGCGAGGCCACCTCGGCGGACCGCGCCTGCAGCTCCTCCAATTCCCGGACTATCTCCTGGTCATCCGATCCGATGGCCTTCTCGAGGGCATGCACCCGGGATGTTGCCGATCCCAGTCGTTCCTCGGCGGCGCGCGCCTCGGTGATTGCCTCGTCCCGCTGTTTGTCCCCCTCCGTCGCCGCGGTGGCCGCCGCCTCCCAAGCGCTGAGAGCCAGTTCCTCACGTTCCCGGGCGTGACGCAGGACCCCCAGGGCGTTCTCGGTGCGGCGCAGGGCGTCCTGCACCTCCACCAGTTCGGCTTCCCGGGCCGGCAGATGATGCTGCGTGGCGAAGGTCAGCAGGGTCGCCCGCCTGGCGTCGGCCTCCGCCCGCAATCCCCGGGCCCGGGCCTCGTGCTGCGCCGCCGTCTCCTCCGCAGCAGCCGCCAGGGTCTCCGCGGTCGCGGCGTCCCGCAGCAGCCCGAAGAGTTCCCGGTCGTCGGGGGCCGAGGCCATCGACCTCCGCAGGGCGGCCAGTTCAGCGGAAGCCCAGCTGGCCTCGGCCTCGTGCCCCGTCGCCTCGGTGAGGGCCTCCTCCCGGGCGCGGTTCAGTTCGGCCCTGCGCCGGGCCCGGCCGGCCTTCCGGGCCCCCTCCCCCAGGTGCTCGGCATTGCCGTTGGGGCAGCTGGCCCGCCCCACCATGGAGCCGTTGCGCCAGCGCCCGTCGAGAGCGATCGCGAGCCCGGTCCCCGGCAGTTTCTCCCCCTCGTGGACCAGATGGACGCCCGCCAGCAGCGCTTCGACCCACTCGCTCCACGGGCCGGGAGCGGCCTCCAGCACCTCCCCGAGGCCTCTTTCGACGGGTTCCTCGGCGACGGCCAGGACATCGTCGGCGACAACACCCTCGTCGCTCACCCAAGCGTCCAGCAACCCCGACGCGGCGAGCGCGGCCTCGATGGCGGCCAGTTCGTGCTCCGGCAGGCCCTCGCGCGGGTTCACGAGCCGCCAGACGGGGGCTCCCGTGTCGGGGCGAGAACGCCGCGTCCACAGCGCGGGCGGCTGCGGGTCCGCGACCCCGGCCCGGTCCAGTTCCTCGATGTGCCCGTCCAGTTCTCCGACGCGTTCCCTGGCGAGCCGGCCCTGCAACTCGGCTTCCCCCAGCCTCACCTGGACTGGGGCGCGCGTGGGTTCGAACCATTCCTCCCGGATGCGTTCCCTGAGCGGGCGTTGCGGGGTCCTGCCGTCGGGTAGGGCGGCCTGCCAGGCCTCGACGTCCACGCCACCTCCGGCCTCCTCCGCCCAGACATCGAGCCCGGCCGCCAGCGAGTCGCGTTCCTGCTCGGCCGCATCCCAGGCGGCGTTGTGTCGTTCCCCGGCCTCGGTGGCTCGCTGCCGGGACTCCGCCGCGACGTCCTCCGCGCGGCTGGCTTCCTGATCGGCCAGAACCACCTCGCCCAGGAACTGCTGGGCGCGTTTCACGTCGCGTTGCCTGTCGCCCACCCGCTGTTCCGTGAGCACCGGGTCGAAGTCGGCGACGTCCACCCCGGCTTCCCGGGCAGCGTATCGGGCATCGGCGAGGCGCTCGGAGGTTTCCCGGCGCCGGGTCTCGAGTGCGGCCTCAGCGGTTTCCCGGGTCTCCTCCGCCCTGCGCGCCGCCGCATCGGCAGCCTCGGCGCGCCGGTTGGCCTCCGCGGATTCCCTCCCCGCCATCTCCGCAACGGTGCGGGCGTGGGTCAGGCGGGTCAACCTTCCCTGCGCGTCCTGGTAGCGGCTGGAGGCACGCAGCTCCTCGGCCGCCACCCGGGCGCCCTCACCCGCGAGCTCCAGGGAGCGGCGTTCCTCCTCCACGACGGCCCGTCGCGCGTCCGCCTCCCCGAGTTCCCGTCGCGCCTCCCGTTCCCTGCGGGTGACGTTGTCGAACGCGGTGATCGCGGACCTGCCCCTGTCCGCGGCCCTCCGCAGCACCGCCCGCACCCAAGGCCGCCAGGAACGCACGGTGAACCCCTCCACCACCTCGACGGCCTCCGCGGCGCGATCCAGGTCTGCGCGGATCTCGTCCAGCTGATCCCAGCCGTCGGCGAGCTGGTTGATCTCGGAGCGGTCGAGCTCCGGCAGGGCGTCGTGCAGACGATCGCTGATGAAGCGCACCTGGAGCTGCTCACCCAGTTTCGGGGTGCGGGTGACCCGCAGCAGCTTCCCCACCGCCTCCAGTTTCTCGGCGGTGCTGCCCAGCAGCCGGGAGGCCACCTCGCGGCGGTAGGCCGCCGCGCTCGGATGCCTGGTGAATCCCTCGGCCGTCACGTCCTTGGGCGGCACCACGCGGCGGGCGGCCAGCAGGTCGCAGCCGCCACGCACCCGTTCCCCGCCGGAGAGAGTGCACCAGTGGAGGCGCATGTCAGCGGCTGCGCCGCGGGCCTCCGCGAACAGCAGCGTGGTGAAGAATTCCTCGCCCTCCTCGGTACGGCGCCCGTACTCCACCCACAACCAGCCGTGGTGCGTGGAGGCGGTGGCCTCGCGGCGATCGGCGTCGCGGCCGGTGGGTTCGACGTAGTAGCGGAACGTCTTCCCGGAACGGCCCAGTGTGTCGATGTTGCTGGATGCGACATCCGCGAGCCAAGGGATGAGGGTGGTCAGCGCCATCAGCGATGACTTGCCGGTCTCGTTGCTGCCCATGAGCTGCACCCAGCCGTCCGCATACCAGTACTCGGTGGTCTCGAACTCCCACAGATTCACCACCCCCGCGCGCAGCGCCTGCCAGCGATCGGCCCTGACAGGGCTGGGCAGGTTGCCCGCGACCATGGCGTCGCGCCACGACTTCAGGTGCTCGTCATCAAGCATCACTCCTCCTCGCCCGAGGTCAGTTCGGCATCGCGGTAGCGTCCCACGGCCGGGGTGAGAATCCAGTCCCCGTCCTCCACCCTCAGCAGGCCGAGTTCCGCCAACCGCCCCGCCACGGCATCGCGTATCGCACTCGGAGATTCCCGCAGGGCCGCCGTGAGCTGTTTCCCCCTGTCGCGGTGGATGTCCTCTGCTGCGGTCAGCACCCGGGCTCCGGGAACCCGGTAGAATCCCTGCGCTCCCGGACACAGCGCGTCGATCATGGCCAGCGTCACCCAGTCCAGGGTGGTGGCGTCGGGGAAACCACAGACCAACCCCTCGGGCAGCTGATGGGATGCGGGCATCACCAGCACGAGGGCGTCGCTTCGCACCTCCACCCGGCCGCCCGTCAACTCCTCGGCCCGCTCCACCAGGCGGCTGCGCTGCCGGGTCAGGTAGTCGCGATGGGATTCGGGAAGCTCCTGGGGATACAGGGCCTGGCATTCCACCAGGATCCGCAGCAGCTCCTGTCCCCGGGCGTCCTGGCCGCCGTCAACCCTGCGGGCCAGGGCCAGGTCGACGTCATTGGTGTCCACCAGCAGCATCAGGGCGTCCCGGTGCAGCAGGTAGCCGGCACCGATCCCGGATCCGGTGCGTTCCCAGTCGTTCTGCAGGGTGCTGGATGTGCGTTCCTCCAGCACCCCGTGGGTGGTGAGCATGTGAACGGCGGCGAGTAGCCGCTGCCGTTCCGGGCGGCGGTTCGGGTCGTAGGGCCAGCCGCCGTTGATCTGCGCCAACCGCGCCACGTCGTCGGAGAGTTCCTGGAGGGTCAGTGACTCCCCGGAGCTGGCCTCCAGGCAACTGGCGGCGTACAGGGCCAGGACCAGCTGGCCGCGGGGCGGTGGCGTGGTCGCGGGAAGGGCCACTCCTCCTCCGATGGGTGGCCTGCGCAGCCGGTAGCAGCGGTTGATGCCCACCAGGAGATATCCCACCCGCTTCGCCCAGACGTTCAGGACTGCGGCGTGACGGTGCACCAGCACGTGCAGTTCGGGATGCTTCCAGGGCGTGACGATGGGGTTCGCCAGCAGGCCGGTAAAGGCGGCCTGGACCTCGGCGTGGTCGTTGCCCAGCATCACGAGGTGAACTCCACCAGGGCGTCGGCCAGCACCACTCGTCCTTCCTCGGTCCGGCAGACGGCGGACCGGGGAGGGTGGACGGGGATCAGTTTCATGGTGCACCTGCCGTCGGCGGTGGTGCCCGTCCCGTCCGACTCCCGGGCCGAGGTGAGCAGGTCCAGGAAGAGCCGGGTCTCCTCCGCGGTCAGGGCGGCCCAGTCACTGAGGTACGTACCGGAGCGGGAGACCAGGCGGTGTTCGGCCTCTCGCAGCGCGGCCTGGTCGTGGGCGGCGGCCGCGCGGGCCAGTTCCCTGGCCCTCGACCGGTCCGCCACGCGGGGGGCCCGGCCGGACAGGGAACGCCGGCCCTGGGAGCGCAGCCGCTTCGACACCGGGGCGGGGGGCGCCTCCCACACGCTCGGGGTACCGGGCACCTCCGGGGTCTCCATGGCCAGGTGCCTGGCGGAGTAGAGCCCCGTACCGGATGCGAACACCCGCCAGGCCTCCGCGTCGTCCTCGGCCCCGGCGACCGCATCGGCCAGGCGGGACAGCTCCGCGGCCCGGGAGACGGTGCCCCCGACCGCCAGCAGCGCCCGGTTTCCCCGGAGCACCGGGGTGACGGCGTCACGCATCTGGCGGCGAAGCCGGGTGGCCTGCGGAAGTTCGCCACTGAACCAGCGTTCCAGAACCGCGACGATGCCCGCCAGGTGGGTGGTCGCGCGGGCCACCGTCTCCGGGTTGATCTCGGCACCGAGGCGTTGCAGGGTCAGGGCCCGCCAGGTGTCTGGGCCAATGTCCTTCAGATCCGGCAGGCAGTCCGTGATGCGCCCGGACCAGGCATCGACCCCGGCGCCCCAGGCGTCGACGTAGGCGAGGATGGTCTCCAACAGACGTGTGATGCGGGCCTGGTCGGGAACTCCGCCGAGCGCCGCGGCCATCCGGGACTGCCACTGGTTGGCCTCCCGCGCCATGGCGTCCAGGGTGGTCTCGACCACGGAGAACTCCCGGGAGGCGTCGTCGAGACGTTCCCCCGCCAAGGCATCCAGGGCGGCCCGGAGCCGGTCGGCCAACACCGCCGGGGCCAGCAGCACCGCCGTGGAACCCGCACCGAGCTCCTCCTCGATGGCGTTGACGGCCTGGTTGAGGGCCGCCCCTGCCTCAGTGAGCTGGTAACGGTAGCGGTTCCGGAGGAACTCCTCCTCCGTGGTGGCCCGGTCCTGCCAGGCCTCGCAGGTGCCCCAGGAGACCAGCGACGCCAAGCGGTCGGAGAGGTTGAGGTCCTTGACCAGCTCGGCCGCTGTCTCCTGCGGCAGCCGCGCTCGGATCAGTTCGGCCAGTTCGTCGTGCCCCACCCCGGTCAGCGACACCTCCTGCCGGGCTGCCAACACGTCCACGATGAGCCGGTACTGGCGGGCGTGGGAACCGACGAGGTAACTGGCGGCGCGGATCTCTCCGGGGGTTGCGAGCAGGGCCCAAGGCGACATTTCCCCTTCTCGCGCTTCGGTCACGAATCCACCCTACCCAGCCAACCGGTCGGGGAAAGGCCGTGGCCCCCGGGATCTCCAGGGGCCACGGCGTGCTGGGGCGGGATCGGTCAGAGACCCTCACCCGTTCTGGGAAGACCGGGCCTGACCGGCGCCTTGCTGGTGGGCTGGCCCGGCGTACCCGGATCCGTGCTCGTCGGCGTCACGGTGCCGGTGGGCGTCGCAGTTCCAGTCGGTGCCACGGTGTTGGTCGGATCAGCGGACGGGGAGGCCGTGGGTTCGGCACCCTTGTTCAGCTCCCCCGTGATGGCCTCCGTGACACCCTGGGCATTGTCGAAGGCCACTGCCATGTATCCCAACGACTTCTGGTCGGTATAGGCAGCCTCGTTGCGTTCGAGGTTGAAGGTCTTCGACTCGCCCTGGTTGACCTTGAAGAACTGGCCGTCGTTGAAGGGCTTGTTCGTCGGGTCATACTGCGCCCACTGCCCGATGGTGTCGACGGCCGCCTCGTTCTTGATGTCTGTGGCGTAGGCTGTGTAACTGAACCTGCCCTTGATGCCGACCTGGCTGGCGACCACCTGCAGCACCACGGTGCTGGAATCCGTCGGGGCGAGGGTCATCGAACCGGATGCGTAGACCTTCCCGTCGGAGAGATCCGCCACGAACACCTCGGCGACACCGTTGATCATCTTGGCGCGCACCGACCCGGAGTCCATGCTGATGATCCGGTAGTCGGCCTTGCCGTCAAGGTCATTGTCGATGTCGACGTTGTACACGAGCTGGGCCGGGTTGGAGAACCGGGAACTGGAGTTCAACGCGAAGTTCACGGTCCTGAGCGTCTCGTCGCCGTAGCTCGCCACCCCGACGTTCGCCAGGTCCTGGCCGCTGTCGATCCCGTCCGGGACGTCGGCCGGATCACTGAGCCCCCACGTGTAAAGAGCAGTGTAGGCACCGACCGAGCCGCCCTCGTTGGTGAAGGTGACGTCGGTTCCCTTCGCCGTGGGCGTGTTGCTCGCCTTCACGTTGGACAGGGAACGCGGCACCAGCAGGTAGGGCATGGTCAGGACCTTGCCGTCAGAACCGGTGAACCTCAGGTTGCCGGAGGCCTCGTAGAACCAGGGCGAGTTCGGGCTGTTGACTCCGCTGGGCACGTCGGAGGCCGACACCGTGATCGTGACGTCGACGTCCACGCTGCCGCCCGCCGGTACCGTGATCTCCTCCTGGCCGAAGGAGATGGTGGCATTCCTCGACTTCTCGGCCGGCTGCGAGCCGGCGGTGAACTGCGCCGCCCCGGTTCCCTTGTTGACGAGGGTGACCTTGCGGGTGGCCTCGAAGGTGGTGGACGACTCCGCATACCCGAAACTGAGCCCCGCGTCACGCACCGCGGCACCGTTCACGTCCGTGGAGTCACCGTAGGCGACGACGGATGCGCCGACCGCGTCGACGGGATCAACCAGACCGCCCGCGAGGGTGGGATCGTATCCTCCGACCTTCTCGGGATCTGCGGTGTTGACCAGCGAGGCCGCGATCTCCTGGGCGTTCCAGTCCGGGTGGGCCTGGACAGCGAGAGCGGCAACGCCGGTGACGTGCGGGGTGGCCATGGAGGTTCCCGAGTCGACGCGACCGAGGTTTCCGGAACCAACGGCCGCCGACAGGATCAAGATGCCGGGGGCGGTCACGTTCGGGCGCACGGCCGAGTCACCGGTACGCGGACCCGCGGAACTGAAGTCCGCGAGGTTGCCATAGTTCCCGTTGGGGATGTCGTTGGCGGTCAGAGTGACCTCCTTGTCGTGGGCGGCGACGACGGCCTCGGCATCGGAGGACTTCACCCCGAACAGCGGAACATCGACCCGCCACTGCTCACCGGTTTCGGGATTGCCGGTGATCAGGCCCTCGTAGGGTGGCAGTTCGTCGCTGTCGTTGATCATGATGGCTCCCGCCAGACCCCAGCGCTGGGCGTTCATGGCGCGCAGCACACGGGCGCAGTCGCCACGCCTGGTGACCACGATGGCCCCGCGCGGAACGCTGGCGTACTCCTCGCGATCACAGCCGGTCGAGATCTGGTTGTCCTCAGTTCTGAGGACGTGGAGCTTCGCGCTCTGGGGGAGTTTGGCGCCGTTGACGTTGATGGTCTGGATTGCCTTGCCGTCGACGGTGAGCTGCGCCCCCGGATAGTTCTCGAGGGGATCGTTGGCGGCGACGGAGACCACCCCGGCGCCGGTTCCCGGCGAGGACGTCAGGTAGGGCTGTGAACCGGCGTTGCCCGCGGCGGAAACCACCACGATGCCGGCGGCCACCGCGTTGGAGACGGCGACGGCATCGGGATCGGTGGCCTTCCCGAACGGCGAACCGAGCGACAGGTTGATCACATCCATGTGGTTCTTGACGGCCCAGTCGACGGCATCGGCGGTGAGGTTGCTCTGCCCCTCGCACCCGAAGACCTTCAGCGCGTACAGATCGGCCTCAGGAGCCACGCCGGGACCGACCCGGAACTCATTGTTGTGGGTGGTGGAGTCATAGGGGCCCTTGTAGGTGTCACCGTCGGCGGTCACGCCTGATCCGGCGGCGGTGGCCGCCACGTGGGTTCCGTGCCCGAACTTCTCGCAGTCAATGGGGTTCTCATCCGGCTGCGGAGTGTTCTGGCCGGTGTAGGAGTCACCCGCGAAGTCGTGTCCCCCCTTGACGCGGGAGCCGTAGTAGGGGGTCGGATCCGCTGCCGCGGTGGCCTCGGCGAACGCGTCCGGGGTGCCTTCCCCGCCGAAGGTGGCGTGGGTGTAGTCGACTCCACTGTCGATGATGGCGATCTTGACGCCTTTGCCGGTGTAACCGGTACCTCCCGCACCCTGCCATGCGTTCGGGGCGCCGATGTAGGGCACGCTCGTGGTATTGCTCCGCTCGTGCTCGGGAATGGCCTGCACGCTCTTGACCCCGTCGATTGCCTCGACGTTGGCCAACTGGCCGCTGTTGATCGTCACCCGCAGGCCGTTGTAGGCGGATTGCAGGCGGTTCTCGACGGTGCCTCCCAGGACGGCCACCTGCGCGGCCACCTTGTCCTGTGCCTTGGCGAGGTTGTCCTGTATCTGTTTTTCCTCGTTCTCGTTCAGGGAACCCCCGTTGCGCGCCTTGACGACCGCGACGGGGTCCTCCTTGAGTTCCACCATAACCGTGACCGGGCCTTGGTCCTTGAGGATCTCCTTGGCTGTTTCGGCGGGGATCTCGGCCTGAGGGGCCGGTTTGATCAGATCGGACATGTTCTGCGGATCCGTCGTCTCATCGGCGGACGCCGTTGCCACCGGGGTGATGAGAGCCACAACCCCGATCATGGCCACTAGTCTGCTACGTCGCACAGCTCTGCCTTTCATAATTGATAGTGCGACCTCGGACGGCACCCCAAAGGTAGCGACATACCGTCCAAGTATTTAAGGTAAAACTTAGTTACGCTACGGCTTTTTGTGAACCCCTGTACTGGTAATGGTCACACGCCACTGCCTTCCCCCGCAACTCCTGCTAACCTTCCCAAACGCCGGGGTGCCCCACCGCAAGGGGCTGAGATCAAACTCGTCGAACCTGATGCAGTTCGCACTGACGAAGGGAGCGCAATGAACATCGCGTCCGTCCTTGCCCAACTCCGTGCCACGAACCCGCTGGTCCACTGCCTGACCAACACCGTGGTGCCGCAGATCACCGCCAACGTCCTGCTGGCCGCCGGCGCCGCGCCCGCGATGATCGACCTCCCGGAGGAGGCGGGGATCTTCGCCGGGATCGCATCGGCGGTGCTGATCAACGTCGGAAACGGTTCCTCGGAGCAGCACGCGGCACAGCGAGTGTCCGCGAGCACCGCCCACGAAGCCGGCACTCCCTGGGTGCTCGACCCGGTCGCGGTCGGTGCGCTGCCGGTACGGACCGCCCTGGCCCGGGACCTGCTGGCGCTGTCGCCCACCGCGATCCGGGGCAACGCATCCGAGATCCTGGGTCTGACGGGTGCCAGCACCGGGGGCCGGGGCGTGGACTCCACCGACCCCGTCGAGACCGCGGTGGAGGCGGCACAGGGCCTGGCCGACGAGCACGGGACCGTCGTCGCGATCTCCGGGGAGGTCGACGTGGTGGTCAGCACGTCGCGGACCACGCGCGTTCACGGAGGCGACCCATTGATGCCCCTGGTGATCGGGACGGGGTGTTCGCTCGGCGCGCTGGTCGCGGCGACACTCGGCGCCACCCGGGAACATCCCTGCCCGCACGACGCGGTCGTCGCAGCCCACGCCCTGTTCGCGGCGGCGGGCATCGTCGCGGGCCGCAACGCGAAGGGGCCTGCCAGTTTCGAGGTCGCCTGGCGCGACGCCCTGTACGCGCTGACCCCCGACGAGGTCGCTTCCCTGGTCACCGTCGAGGAGGCCTGATGCGGGTCGACTGGCGGCTCTACTACGTCACCGACCCCGGCCTGTCCGGTGGTCGCAGCCGCGTGGCCCACACCGTGGAGCAGGCCGTGCTGGGCGGGGCCACGGTGGTCCAGTTCCGCGACAAGGACGCCGACGACGACACCTTCCGGAAAGGCGTGCTCGCCTGCCGGGATGCCATTGAATCCGCCGTGGCCAAGGGCGCGGCCGGGGCGGAGTTGTTCGTCAACGACCGTCTGGGGATCGCGGTGGAGTTGGGAACCCACTTGCACATCGGGCAGTCCGACGGCGACCCCGAAGTGGCCCGCGAGGCTCTCGGTCCGGATCGGTTGCTGGGGATCTCCGTCAGCTCCCGGTCCGAGCTGGACGCCATCGCTGCGATCGGGTGTGCCGATGTTGTCGGGCTGTCCCCGGTGTGGAGCACCAGCACCAAGACCGACACCGCCCCGGCGCTGGGCCTCGACGGGGTCCGGGAACTGCTGGCCGCCCGGCCCGCGGGCCTGCCCGCGGTGGCCATCGGGGGGATCAACGCCACCAACGCTGCCGAGGTCATCGCGACCGGGGTGGACGGCATCTGCGTGGTGTCCGCGATCGCGGCGTCCGCCCGTCCCCGCGAGGCCGCGGCACAACTGAGAGAACTCTGGGAGAAACCATGACACCGAGAACTGCCCTTTCCATAGCGGGCTCCGACCCGAGCGGCGGCGCCGGGATCCAGGCCGACCTGAAGACCTTCGCCGCCCTCGGGGTGCACGGCATGGCTGCGCTGGCGGGCCTGACGGTTCAAAACACCCAGGGGGTGAGGGCCGCGTCCCCCATCGACCCGGGATTCGTCGTCGCGCAGGTGGAGGCGGTCCTCGACGACATCGAGGTGCACGCCACCAAGCTCGGGATGCTCACGAACGCGGGGATCGCGGGGGCGGTGGCGGACCTGATCGCCGCACGCCGGGCGGACTTCGGTTTCCTGGTCCTCGATCCCGTGATGGTGGCGACCTCGGGAGACAGGCTCCTGGCGGACGAAGCGGTCGAGGTGGTTCGCACCCGGCTGCTGCCGCTGGCCGACCTGATCACCCCGAACGTCCCGGAGACCGCGGTGCTGGCCGGTTCCTCACCCGCGGACGACATCTCCGGGCTCCAGGCACAGGCGGAGGGTCTCGTCGCGGCGGGCGCCCACGCGGTCCTGGCGAAGGGCGGTCACCTGGCCGGCGAGGAGCTGACCGATCTCCTGGTCACACCGAGCGGAACCGCACGGTTCACCGGTGCCCGCGTGAACACCCGCAACACCCACGGCACCGGATGCACTCTCAGTTCCGCCATCGCCGCCACCGCGGCGCGCGCCGGAATTGCGCCAGGCGGCACCGTCCCGGAACACGTGGTGGCGGAGGCCCGCGATTTCCTGCACCGCGCCATCCTCGCGGGGGCCGATTGGCGGCTCAGTCGCTCCCCCGGGACCGGGCACGGCCCGGTGAACCACCTGATCAACCTGGAAGGAGCGCAGGCATGACCTGGCGCACACGGGAGTTCAGCGCCCTGGCCTGGGAACACATCGCCGGGATCCGCGGACGCATCGACCGGCTGCCGCTGCTGACCCAGCTGGCTGACGGCACCCTGGAGCCGCGCCGCTTCGTCGAGTACATCATCCAGGACGACTTCTACCTGCGCGGCTACTCCCGGGCCCTGGCGCTGCTGGCTGCCCGGGCCCCGCACGCGAGGGCACGTTCCTTCTGGGCGCGGAGCGCCGGGGAAGCCGTCGCGGCCGAGACGCTGATGCACGACGCCCTCCTGAACGACCCGCTGCTGCGTTCCGCCCCGCACGCGGCAGCCCCCTCCCCCACCACCCGCGGCTATGTGAACTTCATCCAGACCACGGTCGCCTACGAGCCGTACCCGGTGGGGGTGGCGGCGGTGCTGCCCTGCTACTGGGTCTACGCGCAGGTGGGCCTGGACCTGGCCGAACGGGCCGGGGCGGTGGAGAACCATCCCTACGGGACCTGGGTGGCGGCCTACGCCGACCCGGCCTTCCAGGAAACCACGGCCACCGCCATCGAGCTGCTCGACGAAGCGGCCGAGGCCGCCGACGATGCGACGAGAACGGTCATGCTCGACACCTTCGCCGATGCCACCCGCTACGAGGAACTGTTCTGGGAACGCAGCCACTCCCTGGAGGCCTGGACCCTGTAGCCGCTCCGGGGTCGGCGGCAGGCAAACAACGTGGATGCCGACCTTCAGTCACGTTCACCGTCTGCGTTGCGCATGAGGAGGAACGAGAGCATTCAAGCGGCGCGACCGCCGAATATAATAGAAATGCGGATCGAAAGAAGGCATGCCTGAACCCTCCGTACGCATCACCCTCTTCCAAAATTCAAGAGTCTGGAATCGACACCAGTCGCCCTCAGCATTCAGCTGTTTGATCGGCGACGCCCAGCAGGTCACGTCATTGCGGCTTTGGAAGACAGCTCCCTGCCTGGCCTCCGGGAACCGTTCAGTCACCTCCTCGATGTTCCGGGAAACATCACCCACCACGTAGGGAAACCCCGCATTCACGTCGCAATTTACTTGAGCCATACTCTCAACAAACGGCGTGAACGACACTCGACCGATGAATGTGAGTCCACGCAGGTACTTTGACCCTTCCGAGGCGAGTTGACAGCACACCACCCGGGCATCTCCGTTCGGTATGCGGCCATTGAGCCAATGCCAAGCAGCTTCCACTTCCATCGGTTCTTCCGGATGCAACCGAACCGCCATAGCGGGCTGATTCATCAACGGGAACCCTGCCCATTCTCCCCGAGGGTCTCTGTGTACGAGATTCGGCGAGACCCCAGCATAGAATTGAAGAACGGAGAGCATGGTCTCGGTTACTTCACGCCCCTGAAAGGCAGTGCCATATGCAGGCCTGAGTTCCTGTGTCCCCTTGCGGAGATTCTTGTGGACCTCCAACGGAATCTCATCCCAAACCGGGTATACACGAAATCCTTGGACGCCACCAACAAGAGCATCATCCTTGGGTCTCACGATGTGAAGCGTGTGCTCGACAACGTTCCGCGCGTATTTGACGCCACCAATCAGTTCCCCGCCTCGACAGGAGGATAATTCGAGTAGTTGTTGTAGGTTGAACTGTCACCAATCTGTTTCGCAAGGAGCTCATTGAGTCGTTGAGCACTCGTCAGAAAATTCCGGACCTCTCCTCCCAGCTCCCTTGGTTCGGCCGTCGCCGGATAGTAAGCCGCCACGGAATCTTGGATATCGCGCATTGTTGCGCGCAAGGAATCCGCTTCCTCATCGGTCAGCCGCACCTGCGCGATCTATTACTCATGTCGCGTCCCCCTGTAACACCATCGTCGCGTTCCAATTCGCCTTTGTTCCATTTCGGCTGCCCAACGAATCGACCTGCTGCCGACAGACCGGAACCTGCCACAAAATTCAAGGGCCAAGCTGCGCGGTGGGTCCAGACAAACCCACACGACGGTTCCCGATCTCCCGCTATATCTGACTTTGGAACCGACGGAAAGGCCGGGCCCGGTGCGGGCCCGGCCCTCCTGTGGTCCGGTTCAGTCCTCGCGCTGTTTCAGCACCGCCTTGGCGGCCGCGAAACGGGCGATCGGCACCCGGTACGGGGAGCAGGAGACGTAGTCCAGGCCGACGGACTGGAAGAACTCCACCGAGTCCGGGTCGCCGCCGTGTTCTCCGCAGACGCCGGTCTTCAGGTTCGGTTTGATGGAGCGTCCCTTCGCGACCCCGATCTCAACCAGCTGACCCACGCCAGCCACGTCGATGGATTCGAACGGGTTGCGTTCCAGCACCTTGCTCGTGACGTACTGGGTGAGGAAGCCGTTCTCGGCATCGTCGCGGCTGATGCCGATGCCGGTCTGGGTGAGGTCGTTGGTTCCGAAGCTGAAGAAGTCGGCGTACTCAGCGATCTGGTCCGCCACCAGGGCGGCGCGCGGCAACTCGATCATGGTGCCGACCGTCACCTCCAGCTCCTTGCCTGCGGCCTTCAGCTCCTCGGCGACCGTCCTCTCCACGATCTCGCGCTGAACCTCCAGTTCCTTCGACAGGGCGACCAGGGGGATCATGATCTCCACGCCGACCGTCTCTCCCTCGCGTTCCAGCACCGCCAGGGCGGCCCGGATGATGGCGCGGGTCTGCATGGCCGGGATCTCCGGGTAGAGCATCGCCAGACGGCAGCCGCGGGTGCCGAGCATCGGGTTGAGTTCGTGGAGGCGCTTGACCTGGGCGAGGGTGGCGCGTGCGGCCTCCAGCTCGGATGCGTCGCCGCCCGTCAGTTCGAGGCGCTGCACCAGCAGCGACTGCTCCACCAGGTTCGGCAGGAACTCGTGCAGCGGCGGGTCGAGGAGCCGGACGGTGACGGGAAGCCCCTTCATCGCGGTGAAGATGCCCTCGAAGTCGGCCTGCTGCATCGGCAGGATCTCGTCGAGCGCATCCGCACGGGCCTCGTGGGTCTCCGCCAGAATCATTCGACGCACCGCGGGCAGCCGGTCGGCAGCCATGAACATGTGCTCGGTGCGGCACAGCCCGATGCCCTCGGCGCCCAGTTCGCGGGCCTTGGATGCGTCCTCGAAGTTGTCGGCGTTCGCGCGCACCCCGAGTTCGCGGACCTCGTCGGCCCACGTGACCACGCGCTGGAAGTCCTCGTTGATGCGCGGCGGGATCAGTGTGATCTCCTGCCCGAACACGTCGCCCGTGGAACCGTCGAGGGTGATGACCTCACCCTCCTTGATCACCCGGTCGCCGACGGTGAGGGTGCGGCCCTTGGCATCGATGTGGATGCCGGAGGCGCCCGCGACGCAGGGCTTGCCCATGCCGCGCGCCACCACTGCCGCGTGGGAGGTCATGCCACCGTGGGCGGTGAGCACACCCTGGGCGACGATCACGCCGTGAATGTCGTCGGGGGTGGTTTCGTAGCGCACCAGCACCACCGCTTCGCCACGTCCGCCGCGCTCGGCGGCGGTGTCGGCGTCGAAGACCACCTCGCCGACCGCGGCCCCCGGGGAGGCGGGGAGGCCCTTGGCGATGGGTTTCTCGGTGTGTGACGGATCGATGGCTGGGTGCAGCAGCTGGTCCAGCTGGTCCGGTTCGATACGCAGCAGCGCCTCCTCCTTGGTGATGACTCCCTCGTCCACCAGGTCGGAGGCCACCTTCAACGCGGCGGCCGCGGTGCGTTTGCCGTTGCGGGTCTGCAGCAGGAACAGCTTGCCGTTCTCGACGGTGAACTCCATGTCCTGCATGTCGCGGTAGTGGGCCTCCATGCGGTGCATCGTGTCGATGAGCTCGTCGTAGGCCTCTGGCAGCACCTCGCGCATCTCCGCGAGCGGCCGCGGGGTGCGGATGCCAGCCACCACGTCCTCGCCCTGTGCATTGACCAGGAACTCGCCGTAGAGTTCCTTGGCACCCGTCGAGGGATTGCGGGTGAAGCACACGCCGGTGGCGGAGTCGTCACCGCGGTTGCCGAAGACCATCTGCATGACGTTGACGGCGGTGCCGAGGTCGGAGGGAATGTTGTTGGCGCGGCGGTACACCTCGGCGCGGGGGTTCTGCCAGGAACGGAACACGGCGTTCACAGCCCGGTGCAGCTGCTCGACGGGGTCGGAGGTCCACTCACCGCCCAGGTGTTCGTTGCTGATCTCCTTGAAGGTGGCGACCAGTTCCTTCAGGTCCGCAGGCCCCAGATCGGTGTCCAGTTCGACGCCGCGCTTGCGCTTCAGCTCGGCCAAAGCATCCTCGTAGGTGTAGGCCGGGACACCCTCGACAACCTCGCCGTACATCTGGATGAAACGACGGTAGCAGTCCCACGCGAAACGCTCGTTGCCGGATTCCTCGGCGATGGCCGCCACGGACTCGTCGGAGACACCCAGGTTGAGGATGGTGTCCATCATGCCGGGCATGGAGAACACGGCGCCGGAACGCACCGAGACCAGCAAGGGATTCTCGGAGCCGCCCAGTTTGCGTCCCGTGCGTTCCTCCAACCGGGCGAGACCCGCGTTGATCTCCTCGGCCAGGCCATCGGGCCATTCGCCGCCCCTGTTCATGGTTTCCACACAGGCCGTCGTGATGACGGTGAAGGCGTCGGGGACAGGGACCCCGACCCGGGCCATCTCAGCGACGCCCGCCCCCTTTCCCCCGAGCAGGTTACGCATGGTCGCGTCACCTTCCGAGAGGTCGTAGATGTAGCGTTTCTCGCTCATTCGCGTTTGTCTCCCTTGATCGTTGCGACGGGTCTACCTCGTCCGGTCCCAACCTTAGCGGCTTCCCAGAAGGACCCACCAAAGTGCACAGATTCGAAGGTTCTGTGGAACCCCTCGCAGCAGCCCCCTGAGACCTTTGACGCCGTCATACCGCCGGGTAAACTCGCTACATGTTGAAACCACTGGTCGGAATTGCAGGCATACTGCTCACCGTGTCTCTGGCCGCATGCACCGCGGATACCCCTGCCGAGCCCGGGGATCCGGGAACCGAGGAGTCCCCCACTGGGCTCCCCATCGCCACCGCCCCCACTGAGGTGCCCAGCACCACGGACACGGTGGATCCGCCCAAAACCCACATGGAGGCCATCCGGGCCGACCTGGACGGACGTGGCGTGAGCGGTTCCGATGCGACGCTGGTGGAGGCCCACAGGAAGACGTGGGACACCGGTGCGCTGGGCTGCCCGGCCCCCGGAGTCAACTACACCGAGGCCTTGGTTGACGGCTGGCAGGTGGTGGTCAAGGTCGGGGACAAAACTTACGATTACCGCTTCGGGTCGAGCTCCTCCCCGACGCTGTGCGAGAACAGCATGAACTTCATTGGTGCCCCCACAGAGGCTCCCACGGACATCTGAGCCGGTGATCGGTGCTCCCGCCGATCAGTTTTGTTTGGAAAACCAAAAAGGATGGCCCCCGCCGATTGCGGGGGCCATCCCTGTGTTTCAGGCCCGGTTCAGACCGTCACACCGGGTCGCCCGTCTTGGGCAGACCCGGCTTGAGCGGAGCACGGGTCGGGATGGGCGAAACCGGAGCACTCGGGTCACCCGGGGAGGCCGAGCCCGTGGGTGCCGGGTCCGTGGGGGCCGGGCCCGTGGGCGTCACCGTCGGGTTCGGATCCGTGGGTGTCACCGTCGGGTTCGGGTCCGTGGGTGTCGCCGTCGGGGTGGTTCCACCGCCGGTCAATGCACCCGTGACCGCCTCGGGGGTTCCCTGATCGTTGTCGAGGACCACTGCCATCCAGCCCAGCGACTTCTGGTCATCAGCCGCAGCCTTGTTGTACGAGACGGACACGTCCTTCGATCCTCCGGCAGGAACCTGGAAGACCTGGCCGTCGTTGAAGGGACGGTTGTCCGGATCGTAGGTGACCATACCTTCGATGTTGTCCTGCAGATTTCCGTACCTGATACTGCTGGTTTTGGCCCCGTACTGGAACTTGCCGGTCACGCCGACGTCGGATGCCTTGACCGTGAGGAGAACGGTACTGGAATCGCTGGGCGCCACGGCATAGGTCCCCGCCGCAACAGCGGGCGTCTTCTTGGCCGTGTCATAGATGAACACCTCGGAAACGCCGTTGTAGTTTTTCGAACGTTCCTTCCCGGAGTCAGTGCTGAACAGGATGTACTCCGGGTTGCCGTCGTTGTTGTTGTCAATCGGAATCTCGTAGCGATTGCCGGCCGCGTTCGAGTGGCGTGTGTGGCTGTTGATCGCGAAGACCAAGGCCTTCTCGCCGCCGAGCGTGGTGGTCAGGGCACCGACATTGGCGATGTCAACGCCGTCGCTCGATTCGGGGTCGGCACCAGCCGGGAGATCACCCTTCGGGTCGGTGGCACCCCAGTCGAACAGGAATCCGCTGGCCTCGTAAGCACCACCCTGGTTCTGGAAGCTGATCTTGGAGGAATCAGAGCTGATCTCGCCGGTCACCTTGGTGGTGGAACGGGGAACCATCAGGTAGGGGACGCTCAGCGTCCTGTCACCTGAGGTGAACTGCACATTGCCCGAGGCCTCGTAGAAGTTCTGGGACTTCTGGGTCTTGATGCTGCTCGGGACATCCGAGGCCTTCAGGCTCATGGTAACCGTGACCTCGGCGGTGCCGCCCGCGGGGACAGTGACCTTGGTGTTGTTGAGTTTCACCTGGGCGGGCAGGCTCTGGTTCGAAGCCTTGACCTCCCCATTGAAGGTGACCTCCGAGTTCCCCTTGTTGACGAGGGTGATCGTCTTGGTTCCCTCGAAGGAACCGTTGGATTCCTGGTAGCCAAAGCTGAGCATGGCGTCACGGACGGTCTTGTCCTTCACATCAGTGGAGTCACCGTACGCGAAGACCTGGGTGGCGGTGGAGTCCACCGGATCCACAAGGCCACCGCCGCGGGTGGGCCCGTAGTCGCTCACCTTGGAGGCATCGGCCGTCGAGACGATCGCCGCCGAGATCTCCTGGGAGTCCCAGGAAGGATGAGCCTGCTTGGTGAGGGCCGCGACACCCGTCGCGTGCGGAGCGGCCATGGAGGTGCCGGACATGACACTGGCTTCAGTCCCAGAACCCACCCGGGCCGAGGCGATGGACACGCCGGGGGCCACCACGCTGGGGCGCAAGCCGGAATCGCCGCTGCGCGGACCGGCGGAGCTGAAGTCGCCATAGCTGGTGAATTTCGTATTGGAGATCGTGCTCTCGGCGAAGGTCATCTGCTTGCCGTCGGAGGCCGTCAGGGCTGCGCCATCCGAGGACTTGACGCTGAAGAAGGGAATCGTCACGTCCAGCTGCTCCCCAGTGGTCGGGTCGCCAGTGATCGTTCCTTCGAAATCGGCATAGTCTTCGGCGGAGTTGATCATGACCACGGCCGCAGCCTTGTGCTTTTGCCCAAGAATGGCACGGGTCACGCGGGCGCAGTCACCCCGCGCAGTGATCACGATGGACCCCTCCGGCACATTGGCGTAGTCGGAGTCGGCGCAGCCGAGGGAAGCATTACCCGCAGCGTCCTTCAACACGTGCACGGGGGCGTTGGTGGGGAGCTTCGCACCGTTGGTGTTCATGGCCTGAACGGTCTTGCCGTCAACGGTGAGTTGAGCACCCGGGCGGTTCTCCGTGGGGTCGTTGGCGGCGACGGAGATGACCCCGGCACCGACCGCGGGCGAACCCGTCAGGTACGGCTGCGAACCATAGTTACCGGCCGAGGACAGAACAACGACCCCCGCGGCGACGGCGTTGGAGGAGGCGATCGAATCGGCATCGCTGCGCTTGCCGTAAGGCGAACCGAGCGACATGTTGATCACGTCC
>ERZ772977.115-NODE-115-length-65109-cov-7.340901_pt1 | contig 65109 bp, 59 predicted proteins | sample MGYA00511131_ERZ772977 | MGnify/ENA primary metagenome ERZ772977 (study PRJEB29015, sample SAMEA2737935) | human oral metagenome | biome: human oral; feature: human-associated habitat; material: dental | place: China | collected 2151 ...
ATGCCCACGATCGAGGCGGAAATGCCCGTGGTGTCCGAGATCGGCGACATCTTGTCACCGAAGAAGGCCCCCGAGACGATGGCCCCCGCCGTCATGGCCAGATCGGCATGAAAGGCGTGTGCCATGCCCATGAAGGCCATGCCGACCGTGGCACAGGTGGTCAGGCTGCTGCCCAGCGAGATGCCGATCACCGAGCTGAGCGCAAAGGCCGAAAAATAGAAATAGCCCGGCGAGATCAGCCCGAAGCCGTAATACATCAGCGTGGGGATGGCACCGCTGATCATCAGCGCCGTGACCAGCAGCCCGATGAAGAAGAAGAGGTACAGCGCCCCCATGCCCTGCCCGACCGCACCGATCATCCAGTCCTGCATGGCCCGGTAGCGCACGCCCCGGCAGAGCCCGTACACGAGCAGGCTGACCATGGCTGTCAGGATGGCCATGTGCGGCACCCATTCCAGCCAGATGATCGCGTAGCCCATCAGTGCCACGATGATGGCGGCCACCGCTGCGGCCTCCCAGCGCGGCATCTCCAGCAATGGTTTGGCACTGAACATGATGTCTTCCCTTGTCTTCCGTGATGTTTGAATGGGAGGGCTGAAGCCACGCCCCGCCCTTTCGGGCCGGCGCGGCAAGACGCCTCTGCCAGGGCGCCGGGCAGGCGGCAGCATATGCCGTGCATCAATACGAGACATACAATGTCACAATATCGGATGCACCATCCTGGTGCACGCTGTCCGGCCCCCTGGTGCTTCCCGACAGGCACTCCCCGGCGCGAAGCCGCGCCAGAACCGGAAAATGCGTCGGGCGGCGCCTGATTATCTCATGCCCCATCCCCCTTTCCCGAGCCACGGCAGCCGTTGAACCATTCTGGTGCAGCCCCCCAGCACGGTCCGGACACATTTCGATTTGTATTAATATGGGCCGCTGGACAATCGTGTACCCCCGCGGAGTGCCACGATCCGCCCTTCATCCGGCTGGGTGCCGGCCCGCCCCGGATCCCCCTCATCGCCCGGCCCGTCCACTCACGGAGGCTTTCCGTAGCCATGAAATACAAATCTCTCGATGACTTCATGAACATGGTCAAGCGGCGCGATCCGCAGCAGACCGAATTCCTGCAGGCCGTCCAGGAAGTCATGAACAGCCTCTGGCCCTTCCTTCAGAAAAACCCCCACTACGCAGGCTACGGCCTTCTGGAGCGTCTCGTCGAGGCCGACCGCATCATCCAGTTCCGCGTCAGCTGGGTCGACGACAAGGGTGAAGTCCAGGTCAACCGCGCATGGCGGGTCCAGCACAACGCCGCCATCGGTCCCTACAAGGGCGGCCTGCGCTTTCACCCCTCGGTCAACCTGGGCATCCTGAAGTTCCTGGCCTTCGAGCAGACCTTCAAGAACGCACTGACCACCCTGCCCATGGGCGGCGGCAAGGGCGGCTCCGATTTCGACCCCAAGGGCAAGAGCGACGGTGAGGTGATGCGCTTCTGCCAGGCGCTCGTCCTGGAGCTCTTCCGCCACATCGGCCCCGACACCGACGTGCCGGCCGGCGACATCGGCGTGGGCGGCCGCGAGGTGGGCTTCCTCAACGGCATGTACAAGAAGCTGGCCAACCAGACCGGCAGCGTCTTCACCGGCAAGGGCATGTCCTTCGGCGGCAGCCTCATCCGCCCCGAAGCCACCGGCTACGGCGTGGTGTACTTCGCGCTGGAAATGCTCAAGCGTGTCAACCAGGACTTCCGCAACCAGCGGGTGGCCATCTCGGGCTCGGGCAACGTGGCCCAGTACGCCGCGCTCAAGTCGCTCGAACTGGGAGCCCGCGTGCTCACCATGTCCGACTCCGAAGGCACCCTCATCCATGAAGCCGGCATCAACCACGAGATGCTGGAAGCCATCTTCGAACTGAAGAACGTCAAGCGCGGACGCCTCTCGGCCTTTGCTGCCGAGCGTGGCCTGAAGTTCGAGAAGGGCCGTACTCCGTGGCATGTGCCGGTGGACATCGCCCTGCCCTGCGCCACCCAGAACGAGCTCAACGCCGAGGACGCCCGGACGCTGGTGGCCAATGGCGTGCAGGCCGTGGCCGAAGGTGCCAACATGCCCACCACGCTGGATGCCGTGGACGTGTTCCTGGGCGCCCAGACGCTGTATGCACCGGGCAAGGCCAGCAACGCGGGCGGCGTGGCCGTCTCGGGTCTGGAAATGAGTCAGAATGCCATGCGTCTGTCGTGGAGCGCCGAAGAGGTCGACAAGCGCCTGCACGACATCATGACCAACATCCACGAGAACTGCGTCCGCTATGGCGAACGCGACAACGGCAGCATCAACTACGTGGATGGTGCCAACATCGCCGGCTTCGTGAAGGTGGCCGACGCCATGCTGCAGCAAGGGGTCTACTGATCCCTCCTCATCGGGCGGGCAGCATCCCGCCCCCGGCCGACCGGAGGCGCCTCAAGGGGCACCCGGTCGGCATGACTGGCCTGGCGGCAATGCCGACCTGCGCCTCATCCATGGGTCCAATCCCTGCAGCAAGCCCCCTTTATCCCGTACCCCTATCCTGCCCCCGTATCCTTTCCTGACAACGCCTCCATCATTCCGCCTCCGACCCGGCTCCGTATCCTCCACCTGCCTGGGCACCATCGCGCCTCCACGGCGTTCCGCCCTGCGGCCACTCCTGGCGCACCTTCCGGGGCGATGCATTCAAGCCACGCATGCCCCATATTTCATGGGCACATGACCAACACCCCGTCGCCACACCCTCACAATAAGGACAGGGAATAAGGACACTTGTGAATGAACGTTAAGGTTTATACATGAATCATTAATGCCATCCGTCTCCCTGCCTCGAGATCCTGCTGTCCGGGTGTATATATGAAGGCACCTAACAACTCAACGGCAGACAAGAGGAGGACACATGTCATGATGGGATTCATGAAGCCGGCACCACACGTCGCGCGCCTGCCGGCCGACCGCATCGATGCGGAATACAAGCGACTGCGAATGCAGGTCTTCTGGGGCACCTTCCTGGGGTATGCCACCTACTATCTGCTTCGCAAGAACTTCTCGCTGGCCATGCCCTACATCGTCGAGGAAAGTGGCTACACCAAGGCGCAATTGGGCATCGTGCTCACCATGCTATCCATCGCCTACGGCTTCAGCAAGTTCGTGATGGGCAACGTCTCGGACCGCAGCAACCCCAAGTACTTTGCCACCATCGGTCTGCTGCTCAGCGCCATGATCTGCCTGGCGTTCGGCCTGGTACCCGGCGTGCTCAGCAGCATTCCCATCATGTGCACGCTCAGCTTCCTCAACGGCTGGTTCCAGGGCATGGGTTACCCCCCGTATGCACGAACCATGGTGCACTGGTTCTCCACCAATGAGCGCGGCCAGAAGTGGTCCTGGTGGAACGTCTCGCACAACCTGGGCGGTGGCCTGATCGCCCCGCTGGCCGGTCTGGGCATCTACCTGTTCGGCACGTGGCACAGCATCTTCTTCTTCCCGGCCATCATCGCCATCATCCTGGCCATCTTCACGTTCTTCCTGATGCAGGACACGCCGCAATCCTGTGGCCTGCCCCCCATCGAGGAATACCGGAACGACTATCCGAAGGAGGCCACGTCGGAAACCATCGAGGAAGAGCTCTCGGCACGCGACATCCTGTTCAAGTACGTGCTGAACAACCGCATCCTCTGGCTGATCGCGGTCGCCAACATCTTCGTCTACTTCATCCGCTACGGTGTTGTGGACTGGGCGCCCACCTATCTGGCCGAGGTCAAGGGCTATTCGCACAAGGGCTCGCGTCTGGCCTATTTCCTGTACGAATGGGCAGGCATCCCCGGCATGCTGGTCAGCGGCTACCTCAGCGACAAGGTGTTCAAGGGCCGGCGTGCGCCTGCCACCATCCTGTTCATGTTCGGCGTGCTGATTGCCGTGTTCGTGTACTGGAAGAACCCGGCCGGCAACCCGCTCATCGACAACATCGCCCTGGTCTCGATCGGCTTCCTGATCTATGGCCCGGTGATGATGATCGGCCTGCATGCTGCCGACCTGGTGCCCAAGAAGGCCACCGGCAGTGCCACGGGTCTCACCGGCCTGCTTGGCTACCTCATCGGCTCGTCCTTCGCCGGTGTCGTGATGGGTGCCGTGGTGGACCACCTGGGATGGGATGGCGGCTTCTATACGCTGATCATCGCCTGCATCCTGGCCATCGTGCTGCTCTTCATGAGCATGATGGGTGGCAAGCCCAGCCATCAGGCCCACGGATGACACACTGATCGCCAGGCCATACCGAAAGGGCCCCGGTCGGCAACGGATGCCGGCCGGGGCCCTTTCATGTCCGACCACTGCATCACCTCATTGGCCCGCCACGCCGGTATCACGAAAGCGAACTCAGGAAAGCGGCATTCGACCAGCCGGACATGCGTTCAAACGATCATGCGAACGCGGCCCAAGTGGCCACACGATCACACCGCCCCCTTCTCCACCCATCATCACACACCCCGTCCTTCACGAGGCGATCGACGGCCACAGCGTTGAAGGGCGTTCAGCCCTCCACCCGATCGAAGCAGAACCCGCTGTAGTGCTCGACGCTGTATTCCGGCTGCCCGATGACGGGCATGCGCTTGCCCAGGTTGCGCCACTGGTCACGAAGGCGGTAGCCCTGTGCCTCGATGCCGCGGACGAACGGCTCGCGCGCCTGCACCCGGTAGCCGCAGTAGGCTGTGCCGATGTTGTTGAGCGTGAAGAAGTCGTGCTGCTCGTGAATGGGCGTCGTGTTGATGACGATGCGCTTTGGCTTTTCCTTCATGCCAGCCAGGATCTCGGGCAATGACTGCTCCAGATACTGCAGCGCTCCCGACGCATAGAACACGTCCATTCCATCGGCGTCAGCCAGCCTGTCCGAGAACTTCAGCGATGCACTCTCACCTCGTTCTTCGGCAAACCGTCTTCCCTCCTCAGCCACGGCCGGCATGTCGATGACGAGCCACTTCAGGTCGGCCGGGTACTCGATGAATGGTTTGAAGGCAAAGTACTTGATGCCCACCGAACCGCCGACATCGACGATCTTCGTCATGCCATGATGAATGGCATCAGCCAGCCAGAAGAGCGCCGGATGATCGTAATCATCCATCTGAAGGCGATTCAGATACAGCTTGGCCGATGCGGTGTTGTCGTAACTGGTGGGTGCTGTGTCCGGTGCATGCGCCACCGCATCGGCAAAACTCTTGTACACCCCCTGGAACAGGTGGGCCTGCCGGGCATGAATGAACTGATGACGCTTCCAGGCGGTGTCAGCCCATTGCATCGGCCCGTTTTCCCGGGTCCAGCGCCGGGCCTTGCCCAGCTGCTTCATGACACTGCTCATGTTCGTGCTCTCGCATGGGGCCCCAAGGGCCCGCAGAGAATGGTGAGAAAAACAACAGGATGGGCGCCAGCACACTTGCGCACCGACGCCGGTCGGCAAGGATCGACCATTCGTGCGCACCTGACGAGGACATCGTTCACACACGGGTGAGACGGCGGCCGAACGGATGCTGTCAGCCGGCTCGGCGGCAGGCTTCAACAGGCATACAACGGGAACGATTGATAGTCTGCGGGCTTCGAACAACCGGGAACGAAGCAGGCCACGACACGGCAGCTTCGTTCCGAACACCTGATGAATGAGGTCCCGTGCCGGGGCCAATGAAGCGACCGATTCCTGGAGTGAAGAACATCATGCGCCGCGACGACAATGCCACCGACATGCACTGGAACCGCCATGTGGGGCTGACCTATACCGAACCCGAAACGGGCGAAGACGGCATCGATTTCGGTGCCGTGGCCAGCGATGGTCGTGAGTACCGTTTCCACCTGGAAACGAATGCCCTGAAGGCGCTGAATGCCGAGGCATTCTATGACGACGACCTGATCGAGAGATTTCACGCCCATCAAAAAGATATCGAACGTGTTGCAGGCCGTATGGTGATGTTGAACGTTCGTGCCAACCCGATCGTGCTGAAGGCGTCGTACTTTGCAGAATCGCCGTGGCGTCGACTGGGCGGGCGGATCTGAGGCTGGGCGGACGGATCTGATTCAGAGCTGATAGGCCACCGCCCGCACCATGCCCTCCAGGATGTCCTTCCACCAGCTGGCCGGACGCCCCCGGTAGGGTCTGGCCTCAGCGATGTGCCCTTCCAGCCAGTCGGACAGCCAGCGGACCTCGGTCTTGCGGTAGAAGGCCACCATCATCTCGTAGTTCAGGAAGAAGCTGCGGCTGTCCAGGTTCAATGACCCGGCCAGGGCCATGGCCTCGTCGATGACCACCACCTTCGCGTGCAACATCCGCGGGTAGAGATGGATGTGTGCCCCCACCTGAGCCAGCTGCCGCAGGGCCCGCATCCGGGCCACATCAGCCAGACGATGGTTGGAATGCGCCGGAATCAGCAGGCTGATCTGCACGCCACGGCGTGCCGCCATCATCAATGCCGTCATCAGTGCCTCGTCGGGCACGAAGTACGGCGTCACGGCCAGCAGCCGCCGCTCGGCATGGAAGGCAGCCGTCAGCAGCAGCGAATAGAGCGTATCGTCAAACAGATCCGGGCCACTGGGCAGCAGCTGCGTCACCAGCGGCCGGGCATCCAGCAGAGTCCCGTCCACCGGCACTCCGTCGGCAGGCGTCACGGAGGCCGACATGTCGCCAGCGGGTCTCGCATCGGCAAGCTCCCCTTCTGACCGCAGGACACCAGCCTCTTCGCCATCCAGGGCAGCCTGATCCGGGGACATCGCCCCCCTTGCGGACTCGGCTCCCTGCATGCCTTCCGAGTGGTCTGATGCCTTCGACGGTTCCGACAAGGCAGACGGCGATGCATTGGACGAGGTCCGGGCCAGCACCTGTGCGATCAGCTGCTCGGGCATGTCGGCCACCTGGGCCATCGGCTCCACGACGCGCGCCAGCGCCGTGCCCCGATACCGGACAGCCCGTCGCCGATAGCGGGCCGGCAGACGCTTGCCCACCCGCCAGTCCCGCTCGAACATCTCGATGGCCTGTGCCACCAGCGGCCCCTCGATGGAAAAGCTCAGGTCCAGCCAGGCGGGCTCATCCCCCACCCCCATGAAGTACTCGCCCGCCAGGTTCCGGCCTCCGGCCCAGACGGTCTGCTCATCCGCCACCAGCAGCTTTCGATGGTTGCGCAGGTTGGCCCGGCCGTGCACGGGGTTGTGCAGCAGCGGCATGTAGCGCCGCACCCAGACCCCGGCTGCCAGCAGTTGCTCGTACTGATGAGCAGTGACACGCAGGCAGCCCATGGCATCCAGCAACAGCCGCACTTCCACCCCGCGCGCCGACGCCCGGCACAGGGCCTCGACGATGCGCTCGGCCTGATCATCCTGCCCCAGCAGGAAGGTTGCCACGCGCAGCTGTTGCCGTGTCTGGTCGATCAGGTCGATGACGGCCTGCAACGCCTCTTCACCCTGGGCCTGAAAGCTCACCTTGCCGCCCACGGCGGGCGGCGGCATACCCATCGAGGCCAGCAGTTCGCCGGCCCAGATGTCGATGGGTGCCCGTTCGGTCTGCGGGATGCCGCACAGCGGGTTGCGGGCAGGATCAAAGCGGCGCGGTGCGCGCTGCCCCGGTCGCAGCAGTTTGCGGGTACCGAACATCAGAAAGACCGGCAGGCCCACGTAGGGGAAGGCCACCAGCAACAGCACCCAGGCCAGGGCTGCCGACGGCGCACGACGCTGGTGGCCGATGCGCGTGACACTGACATAGACCAGCAGGCTGAGCAGAACGACGATGGCGTGGGTGCTGAACAGCAAGGAAGGCTCCTGGAGGACGATAGTCCTTCGACATTATCAGAGCCTTGGCCAGGGCGCGCTCAAAGCCCCCGGCGTGCCGGATTTGCCCGTCAGTGGAAATGCGGGCTGGTCGTCTCGGCCCCTTCGGGCATCTGCACGTGCACCAGTTCGCCGCTGCGATCGGGATAGAACGGCGAGCCGCAGTCCTCGCAGAACTCGGGCTCCATCAGCGCATTCCAGACCCGCAGGTCGTTGACACCCACTTCCTGCAGCGTGCTGCGGATCTGCTCCAGCGGCGTAGGCTCGTCATTCTCGGATTCAGGGCCCAGCAGCGGCCAGACGATGCCCTGCACGACATCGCCAGTCTCGCCCAGCGACAGGCCGATCCGGTATTCATCCACGCGGGTGTAGCCGAAACCGGCCACGGAGGCCTTGATGGAAGCGGCCTCCACGCCCAGGCTGTGAACCAGATAATGGACAGCTGCCTTGATGCCCCAGATGCGCACCAGCCGGTCGGACTCGCGCAGGTTGGCATGGTAGGCGTCGGGCAGCAGGGACTCGAAGCCGCAGCCAGGCAGCATGGGCTCGAACAACGGCCGGGTAGCTTCCACCCAGGCCTTCATGCAGTCCTCGCGCGAGCGATGGGCTGCACCGGAAAGCTGCCAGCGAAACACCGGGTGGTTCACGTCAGGCACCACCACGCAGCCCAGCAGGAAGCGTGTGTCGGCCAGCATTTCGGCCGTCTCGGGCATGGACTTCAGGTCGACGCGTCCCTGGCTGCCGTTGGCGGTGGAAACAGCCATGCGGCGGGTGAGCTTGCGCAGCTCGGCAAAGTCATGCGGCAGCTGATCCAGGCTGTAGAGCCAGGGCATCAGCTGAAAACGTACATCAGGGGCCAGCACCAGCTCGTGCCACAGCCGCAGCAGCTCGGCCATCACCGGGGCAGCAATGGCCCGGGTGGGAATGCTGAAGCGCGTCCAGGCCACGATGGGCGCCGTGACCAGCAAGGCATGCAGCGGGGCGGCGGGTCGCTCGTCCGCGGTCTGCCCACGCAGCGCCGAAGGCTGTACGGGCACGGTCTCGGCTGCGTGCTCGATGGCCTCGACCAGCGCACCGTAGGCCGTGCCGTCCTGCTGGCTGAGCTGGTCGAGCGCCGTGCCGACGGCCGACGGATGTGCGCCATCCAGCAGACGATCAAGCACCTGGGCCAGCCTGCCCTCCCAGAACATGCCTTCGGTACGGCTGCCCGCCCTGGCCAGCCCGAGCGAAGCCGACACGAGGGCCTCGACATCCGGAGAGGCCTGGGAGACCCGTTGCCGGGCACGATGCGAGACGCGGAGTTCTTTGCTGGACATGCCGGCAGTGTAACGGAAAGTGGAGAAAGGGTGGCGGTGCTTCAGTGATGCCAGCGCATCGACGATTTGAACTGTTTTTCCAGGGCGACGAGCCCCTGTTCATGCAGCTGTCGCTCGGCATCGGTGGCCAGGCGCACCCGCAGGCCAGTAGGCGGCCAGCGACCGCCGCCGGCATCGGCCACCGCGCCGCCTTCATCATCTTCGGCGGACGATCCAATGTCGAAACTGCCCTGGCCACGCGTCATGCCCAGGTACACCTCGGCCAGCAGTTCCGAGTCCAGCAACGCGCCGTGCAGCGTGCGGTGCTTGTTGGGCACCATCAGGCGCTCGCACAGTGCATCCAGGTTGTTGCGCTTGCCGGGGTAACGTTCGCGCGCCATGGCCAGCGAATCGGTCACGCACGCCACATGCGAGGCGAAGGTGCCCCGCCCCAGCCGCGCCAGCTCGGCATCCAGAAAGCCCGTATCGAAGCTGGCGTTGTGGATGATGATCTCGGCGCCCCGGCAGAAATCCAGAAACTGGTCGACGATCTGGGCGAAGGTGGGCTTGTCGCGCAGGTCGTCCCAGGTCATGCCGTGAACGGCCGCGGCCCCCTCATCCACCTCGCGCTCGGGGTTGATGTACAGGTGCAGGTTGTTGCGGGTGATGCGCCGGTTGACCATCTCCACGCAACCGATCTCGATGATGCGATGCCCCTTGGAGGCTTCCAGACCGGTGGTCTCGGTATCCAGCACCACCTGGCGGGTGACTTCTCCCATCAGGCACCTCCGCGCGCTTTCTGCAGCGCCGCCACGGCCAGCCGGTCGGCACGCTCGTTGTTCACGTTGCCCTGGTGGCCGCGCACCCAGCGTACCGACACCTTGCGGGCGTCGGCCACGGCAAACAGCCGCTTCCAAAGCTCCAGGTTGGCCACGGGATCACCCTTGGCATTGCGAAAGCCCCGACGCTCCCAGCCGGCCCGCCATTCGCTCAGCCCCTTCAGCACGTACTGGCTGTCGGAGACCAGCTCCACCGCGGCGCCTTCGGGCGTGCGCGACAGGCCCTCGATGGCCGCCGTGATCTCGGCGATCTGGTTGGTACCCGGCCCGATGAAGCCGTTGTCGGCGGCTGTCTCGGCGCCATCGGGCGCAAAGACCACCACGCCCCAGGCCGCAGGCCCGGGATTGGTCGGCGCGCACGCCCCATCGGTATAGGCAACCCATCTGTTCGTCATGGAATCCGTCATCGGCAGCTGTCAAAAAGGGGCAGCCATTCTAGAGCGGATTCCCATCTCGTGGGCCGGCACCTTGCGTCCTTGCCGAATGGCCAGCCCGGCGCAGGCGAGACCCCTTGTCCTCGGCGGACATCGACGCAGGCTCACGGCAGGACGAGCCCCGTCCCCCCATGGCCACCGCGGCGCCGTGACGGGCCGGCACGCCCCGCCAGGCCGGCCCCACCAGCCGCATGCCCCGCACCCGCTTCACGGCGCTGACCAGATAGACCGCCCCGCAGACCGGCCACCAGCGGTCACCAGCCCGCTCCAGAAAACGCTGGCTGCGAGCCAGCCATTCCTGACGCAGGAAGGGCCAGGCATAGCCGCCGTACACGGTGTCATCCGGCTCGAAGCTCAGCAGGCGAATCCAGTCACGGACATGGGGCGCGCCGATGAGCGCACCGGCGTGGGGCAGAAAGCCGCCGCCCAGCCAGCCCGGCAGCGCCTGACGCAGCCCCCACAGCGACCACGGATTGATGCCCAGCACCACCAGACGCCCTTCGGGACGCAGCACCCGGTCCACCTCGCGCAGCAGCTGATGGGGATCGGTGCAATCCTCCAGCCGATGCGGCATCACCACCAGATCCACCGACTGGCTGGCAAAGGGCAGCTCGCCATAGTCCGCCACCCGCAGGTCGGGCTGCCATTCACCCTCGGCCACCGGCCGGGTGCCCTGCAGCACCCGGATGCGGTGCGGCATGCGGTTGTCGGCCAGCGCATCCAGCGCCGGCATGCCCAGCTGCACCGCGTAATAGCCAAAGACATTGCCCACGGCGCAGGCCAGCTGCCGCCCTTCCCACTGCAGCAGGTAGCGGCCGGGCGGCGTGGCCAGCCACTCCGTCCAGGCATCCGGATTGCCTTTATGATCGGGAGTGTTCGGGGTTGGGGACGTCGCCCCGGCACGATTGTCCATGCGTTTCCATTCACCAGACGCCAGAGGGAAGACCAGATCCTGCGGCACGCGCATTCTACGGATGAATGCGTTGCACGTCGGGCAGGCTCGGGGAATCCCTGTGGAGCACCCATGATCACCAATACTGCCCAGCCCCTCCATTCACCGTACCGAAGCCGCACCGTGGTTCCGATTCCGGCGCTGCAGGACAACTACATCTGGCGCATCGGCGCCGGCCCCGCCTTCGTGGTGGTCGACCCTGGCCAGGCGCAGCCGGTGCTGGACAGCCTGCAGGCCAGCGGCGGGTCGCTGGCTGCCATCCTTGTCACCCACCATCATCACGACCACGTCGACGGCATCCCCGAACTGGTGGCGCACTGGCCGTCGGCGCGTGTCATCGGGCCGGCCGACTGTGCGGCCAAGGGCGTGCGCGAGGCCGTGGGTCATGGCGATGTCGTCGAGATCCCCGAGGCGGGCCTGAGCCTTCAGGTCGTGGCCACCCCGGGCCACACCCAGGACCATCTCTCCTATTTCTGCCCGCAATTGCCCGAGCATCCGCACCCGGCGTTGTTTTGTGGCGACACATTGTTTCTGGCAGGTTGTGGCCGCGTCTTCGACGGCACGCTGGAGCAGCATTTCGATTCGCTGGGCCGGCTGAGCACCCTGCCCCATGACACCCAGGTCTACGCCGCCCACGAATACACCGTCACCAACCTGCACTTTGCCCGGCAGGCCGAACCCGACAATGAACGGATAGCCCAGCGCCTGCAAGACGCGCTGCTGCTGCGCGCCCAGGGGCAATCCACCCTGCCGGGACGGCTGAGCGAAGAGCTGGCCACCAACCCCTTCCTGCACAGCCACCTGCCGGCGCTGGCCCGCCACCTGCCCGGCGTCCCCTTGCCCGAAGGCGCCAGTGCCTTCGAGGTGTTCGTGGCGCTGCGCCAGTGGCGTAATGGCTTCCGCCCCCCTGCCATCAACTGACAGACGGACAGCCACCCCTGAAGAAAGCCGAAGTCGGTTACTTTGGCCGACGGGTTACTGTGCTATCGTCAGAGCGCTCCCAATTCCAGTCTGCCTGCCGGTCTTCCGGCTCGGCCGCCTGGGTTGCACGCCCCGTCGGACGGCAACCCGTGTTGGCCGCCCCGACCCTTCCGGCGCAGCATCACAGGTACTGCCCGTGCGCGCTCATCGCTCCTCCCGTCAGCCCGGCTTTCCTTCCCCGCTTTCCCAGACGCCCGTGCGCCAGCCCCTGCGGCGCAGCCGGCTGGCACGGCTGCTGGCCCATGCCGGCGTGGTGCTGGGAGCCGGCTGGCTGGCCGCCTGCTCCAGCGTCTCGCCCGGCACCACGGCCCAGAACACCCACGGCGCACAACTGCGGCATGGCGAGCCCGTCCTCGTGACCGAAAGCGATGCCGTGCGCCAGCTCAATGCCGCCAGCCAGGCTCAGGGCGACGACGGCGAGGTCATCGTCAGCAACGACCTCTGGGACCGCATCCGCGCCGGCTTCGCCATGCCGGAGCTGGATTCGCCCCTGGTGGCCCGCCACGAACAGTACTACCTGTCCCGCCCCGACTACCTGCAACGCATGTTCGGGCGCGGCTCGTTCTACCTGCACCACATCGTCGAGGAAGTCGAGCGCCGGGGCATGCCCACCGAACTGGCACTGCTGCCCTTCGTGGAAAGCGCCATGAACCCCTCGGCGCTGTCCTCAGCCAAGGCAGCCGGCCTGTGGCAGTTCATTCCAGCCACCGGCAAACGCTACGACCTGAATCAGAACTGGTGGGTGGACAACCGTCGTGACGTGGTGCAGTCCACGCGGGCGGCGCTGGACTACCTCCAGAGCATCTACCAGATGAACGGGGACGACTGGTTCCTGGCACTGGCCTCGTACAACTGGGGTGAAGGCGCCGTGCGCAGGGCCGTGCGTGCCAACCAGGCCGCCGGCAGGCCCGCCGACTATGCGAACCTGCGCATGCCCAACGAGACCCGCAACTACGTGCCCAAGCTGCTGGCACTCAAGCACATCGTGCTCAATGCCCGCCAGCTGGGCCTGCAGCTCCCCGACCTGCCCGACCAGCCCTACTTCGTCACCGTCGAGAAGACCCGGCCCATCGACCTCAAGCTGGCAGCCCAATTCGCCGGCATGACCGAGGCCGAGTTCCTGGCACTGAACCCGGCCCACAACCGGCCCGTCATCTCCGCCAGCCGCAACAACACCCTCAAGATCCCGGTTGATCGCATCGACCGCTTCAAGGCGGCCATGGCCGAGCACGCTGCCCAGAAGCGGCCCTTCGTCTCGTGGCAGCCGCACACGCTGCAGCCTGGTGAGAGCCTGGCCGAGATCGCCGGTCGCGGCGGCCTCACCGTGCCCGCCCTGCTGCGCGCCAACGGCATTTCCGCCGGCACGCACCTGCTGGCCGGCACGCGACTGCTGGTGCCCACACACCGTGTCAGCGACGAGAACCTCGTCGAGCAGTTCGACGGCCCGCGCCTGTACCAGCAGGTGGACGCCGGTCCGCTGGTTCACCGCGTGCGTCGTGGCGAGACCGGCGCCTCCATCGCCCGCCGTTATGGCCTCACGCTGGCCGAACTGCGCGCCATGAACCGGCGTGTCTCCCCCCTCAAGCCGGGCATGACGCTGACGGTGCGCCGCAGCCAGAAACAGACCGTGCTGGTGGCCGAAGACGGTTCCCGCAAGGTGATCAGCCGCCAGGCTGCCGTGCCAGCCACAGCCACCGCCAAGGCAGCCACGGCCTCGTCGGGCAGCCATACCGCCATCCGGCTGGTGCATTACAGCCCGGCCCGTACCCAGACAGGCAGCAGCAACACGGCCGCCAGCCGCAGCACGGCCTCGCGCCTGGACAGCCGCGTCACCCTGCGCTCCGACCGCAGTGCCACCCGCCACACCCTGCGTCAGAGTGGCAAGACCACCGTGGCCCTGGCCGACACCACCAGCCGCTCGCGCAGCGCAGCAGCCAGCACGAGCACGCGCAGCACCACGACCCACAAGAGCGCCAGCACCACGACGAGCACCGGCAAGCGGCTGAAGGCAGCTTCCGCCAGCTCAGCCACCAGCCGTGGCAGCGCCTCCGGCCGCACAGCCAGCACCAAGGCTGCCTCGGCCAAGTCTGCCAGCAGCCGCAAGGCGGTGAACAGCAGCAACACCAGGGCCAGCAGCCGCGGCACGGCCACCCGCACCAAGGCAGGCAGCTCGCGCCCCCGAGCCAGCCACAAGGTGGCCGACGCCCGCTGAACAAAAAAAGCGCTCACACGGAGCGCTTTTTTGTTGAGGCTTTCGCCCTTGCGAATCTTCCCCGGAAGGGACGCGATCGCCCCTTCGGGAAATGCCTGGACAGGGCCTTTCGCCCTGCCCCGGCGGGCATCACGCCGGCAGACCCAGCGACACGCCCAGCGACGTCGCCACATCCAGCAGCGAATGGTTTTCCGGCACGTTGCGGGTGCGGTTGGCCACGTCCTCGATGGGCACGCTGGCGCACTCGTCGCCCTTCAGCACCACCATGCGACCGAACTCGCCATTGGCCACCATCTTGGCGGCATACCAGCCAAAGCGCGTGGCCAGCACGCGGTCATACGGCGTGGGGGTGCCACCGCGCTGCACGTGGCCCAGCTGCGTGGTACGCACTTCGCTTTCCAGGTGCTGCTCGAGCTGCTGGCGCAGCACGTTGCCCACACCCCCCAGCCGGATCGGGTCCGGGCTGTTTTCCAGATGCTTGGCCACCACCATGCCACCGTCGATGGGACGTGCGCCCTCGGCGATGCAGATCAGCGTGTAGCCCTGCTTCTTCTCGCGCTCCTTGCAGACACGGATGACCTCGTTCAGGTCATAGGGCTTCTCGGGAATCAGGATGACGTCGGCACCGCCGGCCAAGCCGCCTTCCAGCGCGATCCAGCCCGCATAGCGGCCCATCGTCTCCAGCACCATCACCCGGCCATGACTGCGGGCCGTGGTTTCCAGCCGTGCCAGCGCCTCGGCCACGATGGCCACCGCACTGTCGAAGCCGAAGGTGCGCTCGGTGTGCATCAGGTCATTGTCGATGGTCTTGGGAACGCCCACCACCGGCAGACCCAGCGGCGTGAAACGGTTGGCGATGCTCATCGTGCCATCGCCACCGATGGCCACCAGCGCGTCCAGCCCCAGCTCACGGACATACTCCATCACCTTGTCCGAGACATCCACACCGTTACAGGAGAACGGATTGGCGAAGTTGTGGGTGCCCAGAATGGTGCCGCCCTGGTTCAGGATGCCGGCCACCGCCTCGCTGTCGAGCGGACGCGAACGACGCTCGATCATGCCCATGAAGCCCCGTTCGATGCCGGTGACACGGGCGCCGACGGTCTTGATGAGCGAATTGGTCACCCCACGGATCACCGCATTCAGACCCGGGCAGTCGCCGCCGCCGGTCAGGATACCGACATGAAGAGAAGAACTGGACATTGAATTTCCTCAGAGTGTTGAGATGCAGTCCAAGCGTACCGTCACGCCCGCCGGCTGTCGAGTCGGCCGACTTTGAAAAAACATCTTTCATTCACCAGAAAAATGAACCCTGTCAGCCTCACGGATACCAGACAGGCCCCTCATGGACGGATGAATGCCCGACATCCCCTGCTCGCCGCACCAGCATGACACCGGGCAGGAAGTAACATTGGCATTGGCAAACGCAACCGAGAGATATTCGAAGAGCCCTTCGCCATGCTGCACCCGCTGTTCCTCCGTCCCCCGGCGGCTCACTGCCCCATTCCGCTGCGCCACACCCTGCGGGCCGCCACTTCGACACTGCTCGGTCTGGCGCTACTGATCACGCCCCCTCTGGTCCGTGCCGTCGACGCCAACCCGGTCATCACCATCGGCACCGGAGGCGCCACCGGCATCTACTACGCCACCGGCGGTGCCATCTGCCACCTCATCAACAAGGAACGCGAGCGCTTCAGAAAGCGCTGCACCGTCGAGACCACCAATGCTTCGGTCTCCAACATCCAGGGGCTCAAGGACGGCAGGCTCACCCTGGGCCTGGTGCAGTCCGACGTGCAGTATGACGCCCGCAAGGGCCTGGGTCCGTTCCGCAAGGCCGGTCCTGACGGCAAGCTGCGTGCCGTGCTCTCCCTCTATCCCGAACCGCTCACCCTCGTTGCCCGCCAGGGCGTCGAAGCCCACGGCATCGAGGACTTCCGCCAGCATCCCTTCAGCATCGGCAACCCTGGCTCGGGCACCCGCAGCGCCATGGACACGCTGATGGCGGCCTACCGCCTCAAGAGCAGCCACTTCTCGAACGTCTTCGAACTCAAGGCCGATGAACACGGCGCCGCCCTGTGCGACGGCCGCATCGACGGCTTCGTCTTCGTGGCCGGCCATCCCAGCGCCAACCTGCAGGATGTCACCACCACCTGCGCCGCACGCCTGGTGCCGCTGCAGGGCCCGGTCATCGACCGGCTCGTGGAAGAAAAGCCCTACTACGCCAAGGTCGAGATCCCGGCCAACACCTATCCCGGCAACCCGGATCCCACCCCCACTTTCGGCGCGCTGGCCACCCTCGTCTCCAGCAGCGACGTGCCGGACGACACCGTCTACGCCGTGGTCAAGTCCATCTTCGAGCACTTCGACGAGTTCAGGAAGCTCCACCCTGCCCTAGCCCACCTGGAGCCCGAGCAGATGGTCCGTCAGGGCCTGACCATGCCGCTGCACGCAGGCGCCCTGCGCTACTACCGGGAACGCGGCTGGGTGCAGTAGGCCGTCAACCGCCTGCCGGATGAGGCGCCTAGTGCGCCTCGATCCGCGTTCCGTCCACGATGCGCTCGTCGGGCTGGACAATCACCGCGTCGCCCTCGGCCAACCCCTCCAGCACCTGCACGTGGGTGGCTGACCGCAGACCCGTGCGCACCGACGTGAGCCGCGCCCGACCATCCACCACACGATACAGGGCATAGTTCCCCGGCTTGCCGCGATCGTCCAGGAACAGGCTGCTGGCCGGCACCTGCAACGCGCGATCCTCGTGTCGCAACAGGAACTCCAGCTCCACCCGGAAGGCATCGCCCAGCGCTGCCCATTCGCTGCGCGGGCTGTCGAAATCCAGAATCACCCGCGTGCGCTGCTCCTCCACCCCCAGCGCCGACACCTTGGTGAAGCCCCCGGGCTCCACACGACGGACATGCGCCTGCAGCGTACCCGCACCGCCCCAGTGCAACAGCCGCACCGGCGTGCCCGGGCGCAGCTGCACCGCATCCGCCGACAGCACCTCGGCCTCGATCTCCAGCTGGGCCGTATCGCCAATCTCCATCAGCGCCTGTCCCACCGTCACCGGCGTGGCGCTCTCCAGCGTGCGCTTGAGCACCACGCCCGTCGCCGGCGCCATCACGGCCACCGGCTGCCTGCTGGTCGCACGCGGGGCAGTGTCTGCCACGCCTGCACTGTCCTGGCCAGCGGCAGGACCGGGCTCCTCCTGCCACATTGCGGCCCGGGCTTCCTCCACCCGCTGTCGCGCCGCCTGCGCCTCGGCCTGCGCAGCCGACAGCTCTGCCGCCGTGCGTGCCGCCTGCGCCTGGGCCTGCTCCAGCGCCTCCTGCGACATCACCCGCCCCTCGTGCAGCCGGATGGCACGCTGCAGACTGCTGCGCGCCAGGCTACTGGCCGCCTGGGCCGCCTGCACACGCTGCCGCGCCGCCCGGTGCTGACTGCGCGCTGCCGCCAGCTCGGCCTCGGCCCTGCGGCGACTACGTCCGTCCAGCAGCCCGGGCGAAGTCGGATCGATCCACGCCACCACCTGCCCGGCCTGCACCGCATCCCCGGGCTGCAGCGTCACACGCCGCAACTGCCCTGCCACGGGAGCTGCCAGTGCGTAGCGCGCCTTCAGCCGCGTCTTGCCTTCTTCCGAAAAGCTCTCGGTCATCGGGGCATGAGCAGCCTTTTCCACATGGGCCAGCTGCACCGGCTCGCGCAGTGCCTCCCAGCCCACCCAGCCCAGCACCCCCACGGCCACCAGGACCTGGATCAACGTTCTTCGCGCAGGCATTTGTCACTCACTCCCTGTTCTTCAGCGCCTCGACCATGTCCAGCCGGTTCACCAGGCGCAGCACCACCACCATGGACACCAGCGCAGAGCCCAGTGTCACCAGCGCCGCCATCATGTAGCTGCCCATTGGCACATGCACGGGAATGCGGTAAAGCTCATTCTGCATCCCCTTCGCCATGTACCAGCACTGCAGCCACCCAAACACGAACGACAGCGGGATGGACACCACCACCAGCACACCGATCTCGCCCAGCAGGATGCGCGCCACCTCACCCCGCGTGAAGCCCAGCACGCGCAGACTGGCCAGCTCGCGCGAGCGTTCGGCCAGCGTGATGCGCACCGCGTTGTACACCACCCCGAAATTCACCACGCAGCCCAGCAGCACCCCCAGCAGCGTCATCGGACCGGACACCCGCTCCACCATCTGGAACATCGCCCGGATCGCATCCAGCCGATCGTCCGAAGCCATCACCTGCGGCCGCTCATCCAGCGCCCGCACCACCGCAGGCGCCGCGCCGGGCCGGATCTCCAGCAGCGCCCCGGTCAGCACATCCCCATCCCCCAGCAACCGGTTCAGCGCCTGACGGTTCATGTACACCCGAGAGCCCAGGTTCTCGTTGATCAGACGTGCCACCGGCACCTGAAGGACCCGGCGGCGGCCCTGCAACTGCCGCACCGTCAGCAGATCCCCTTCCTTCAGGCCCAGCCTTTCGGCCAGATAGGCATTCATCACCAACCCGTCCGGCGGCAGCGGAACCCGCTGCAAGCGGTCATTCACCGGCTGCTGCAACAAACCATCGGCCGGCAGGCCCCAGACGGCCGTGCGGATGCGATGGCTGCGGAAAGACAGCTCCACCGGTACCGAACGCGTCGGCTCGGCGTGCTGCACACCACGGATGGAACGCAGCTCATGCACCGCCTGCGGCGAACGCTCCTCGACGAACGTCACCGACATGTCATACAGCTCGGCCAGCCGGTACTGGCTGTCCACCAGATACGAGAGCGTCCCCTTCTGCATGCCCGCCAGTATGATCAGGCTGCCCGCCATGGCCAGCCCCAGCACGCTCAGCAGCGCCCGCCCCGGGCGGCGCTCCAGCTGACGCAGCACCATCCGCACCGGCTGCGACAGCCCCCGCACCAGCCGCCAGTTCTCGAAGCCGGCCGCCCGGAAACGCTCCGGCGCCTGCGGCCGCATGGCCTGCGCCACCGGCTCACGCGATGAACGCAGCACCGCCCAGCCCGCACCGCCCACGCCAGCCAGCACTGCCACCGCCACGCCCACCAGCACCACCTGACCGTCCAGCGAGAAATACAGCGCGGGAAACCGGAAATTGTCCTGATAGAGCGAGGCCAGCCCCTGACCCAGCCCCGCACCGGCCAGGGCCCCCAGCAACGCCCCCGCCACGCACACGATGGCGGCCATCAGCCCATAGTGCAGCGCCACCTCCCACGTGCGGTAGCCAAACGCCTTCAGAATGGCGATCTGCGCCCGCTGCGTGCCCACCAGCCGCGTGAACACCACGTTCAGCAGGAAGGCCGCCACCGCCAGGAAGATCGTCGGCATCACCCGCACCATCGAACGCAGCTGCGCCAGCTCCTCATGCAGCACCCGATACGATGTCTGCTGCATCCGCCCGACAGCCTCCAGCCCGCCCCAGCGCTCCATCAGCCGCTCGATGGCATCAATGGCCATTGCCTCCTGCCGGGCGCGGGCCAGCGCTGCATCGGCCGCATCGTGCCGCCCGGTTCGGGGGACGGTTCCACCCGGCACACGCTCCTGGCCATCTGCACCGGGCGCCCCCTCCTGCACGCGGTCCTGCCGCACCACCGCCAGCTTCACCACCAGCTGATTGAAGGCCCCGGCCATGTTCATGGCTGCCTCCAGCACACGGCGCGGCATCCACAGAATGGCGTAATGCTTGTGGTCGGCAAAGATTGCCCCGGGCTTGATCGGATACAGGAACTCTGGTGACGTGGCCACCCCCACCAGCCGGAACCACTGGGCATGCCCGTTCACCGTCGCCCGCAGCCGGTCCCCCGGCTTCAGGTTGTGCCGCTCGGCAAAGGCATCACTCACCACCGCCTCATCGCGCGACAGCGCCGCCGGAAGCCGCCCCTGACGCAGGTGCAGCCCGTTCATCAATGGTTGCCCACCGTCGTCTGGCAGGGAAATCATCTGCGCCGACACCGGCTCGTCGAACCCCGGCAGCTTCAGCTTGGCAAAGGCCTGCACCCGGCTTTCCACCTCGGCCACCTCCGGCAGCGCCGCCACCTGCCGCGCCACCGCTTCGGGCGCACGCTTGGCATCCACCCAGATGTCCGACAGCCGCTGCGCCTCATAGAAGCGCAACCGACTGTTGTTCAGCGTATCCAGCGCCACCTGCGACATCACCAGCATGGCAATGCCGCCCGCCACCACCAGCATGATCGCCAGCGCCTGGCCGCGCAGCAGCCACAGGTCGCGCAGCGCCTTCCGGTACAGCGCCGGCAGCCGCCAGCCCTTTCTGTCACCAGCGCAGCTCATCGGCCTTCAACCGCTGTTCGTTGACCTTCTCGGCCACGATGCGCCCGTCGCCCATCGTCAGCACCCGGTGCGCCATCCGCGCAATGTCGGCGTTGTGCGTGATCACCACCGTGCACGTGCCCAGCCGCGCATTCACCTCGTCCAGCGCGTTCAGCACCCGCACCCCGGTGGCCGAATCCAGCGCCCCCGTGGGTTCGTCGCACAGCAGCACCGCCGGCTGCTTGGCAATGGCCCGCGCAATGGCCACCCGCTGCTGCTCGCCCCCCGACATCTGCGCCGGAAAATGGTCCAGCCGCTCGCCCAGCCCCACCAGCGCCAGCGCCTCTTCCGGCGGCATGGGCTGGCGCGCGATCTCCGTCACGATCGCCACATTCTCACGTGCCGTCAGACTGGGAATGAGGTTGTAGAACTGGAAGACGAAACCCACGTTGTCGCGCCGAAAGTGCGTCAGCACCGCGTCGTCTGCATGCGTCAGGTCATGGCCGTTGTACCAGACCTCGCCCTCCGTGGGCACATCCAGCCCGCCCAGGATGTTCAGCAGCGTGGACTTGCCACAACCCGAAGGGCCCAGGATCACGACGAACTCGCCCGGATACAGTGCCAGGTCGATGCCGCGCAGCGCATGCACCTCCACCTCGCCCATCCGGTAGACCTTGGTCAGCCCGCGGGCACGGAACATCTCTGCCCGTGCCTTGTCCTCTGCCCGATCTGTCCCCATGTCGGCCATGCTGAGCTGCCTCATCGTTCGATGTTGCCCTTCGGCCATTGTCCGTCCAAGGACGTGCGGGGGCAAGAAAGACACTATCGGAAACGGGAAAACTCGCGGGGGCAGCGGATCAATGCCCCCAGACGCGACCCGGCATTGACGAGGGCCAGTGGTATAACAGCGTCACGGCAGATGCCCAACCCACCAGAACACAACAACCATGAAGCATCCGAACCTCTTCCAGAGCTACACCTTCAACAACGGCGTCACCGTCAGCAACCGCCTGGCCGTCGCCCCGATGACCCATCTGGCCTCGGACGACAACGGCCACATCACCGCCGAGGAGCGTCAGTTCCTCACTGACCGCTTCCGGGGCATCGGCCTGTTCATTTCTGCGGCCACCCTGGTGCACGAGGGCGGCAAGGCCTTCTACGGACAGCCCGAGGCCATCGGCGCCGAAGACCTGCCCAGCCTGCGCGAAGTCGCCCGCATTGCCCATGACCAGGGCGCCAAAGCCCTGCTGCAGATCCATCACGGCGGTTGGCAGTCCATTCCCGAGCTCAACCCAAATGGCGAGATCTTCGCCCCGTCCGAGCATCCCGAAACCGGTGCCAAGGCCCTGACCGAAGCGCAGATCCTGAGCATCATTGACGGCTATGGCCGCGCCGCCGAACTGGCACTGGAAGCCGGCTTTGATGGCGTGGAAATCCATGGCGCCAACAACTACCTGATCCAGCAGTTCTTCTCCGCCAAATCCAACCGCCGGACCGACGCCTGGGGCGGCAGCCTGCAGAACCGGCTGCGTTTCCCGCTGGCCGTCGTGGACGCCGTCACGGCCGTGCGCGACAAGCACGCCAAACCCGAATTCATCATCGGCTACCGCTTCTCGCCCGAAGAACCCGGCGAGAACGGCATCACCATGGCCGACACCTTCGCCCTCATCGATGCCCTGGTGCAGAAACCGCTGCAGTACCTGCACGTCTCCCTGTGGGACTTCTACAAGAAGGCTCGTCGCGGCGCAGATACGGACCGCACCCGCATCGAACAGCTGCACCAGCACATCGGCGGCAAGCTCCCCCTCATTGGCGTGGGCAACCTCTACACCGCCACCCAGGCTGCCGACGCACTGGCCACCGGCTGGGCAGAGTTCATTGCCCTGGGCAAGACGCTCCTGATCAACCCCCACTGGGCAGAACTGACCGAACAGGGACGGGATGACGACATCCAGACCGAAATCGACCCCGAGTGCGCTGAGTCCTACCGCCTGCCGGCCCGCATGCTTGGCCTGACCCTGCAAGGCACCCAGGCCTGGCTGCCGCCCGTCAAGGGCATGGAGCGGAAGATTCTGGATATCTGAGCCCCATCCCTACAACGGCCAGAAGCCCCTAACCCCTTCTGGCCACCCTCACACCGCATCCCGCCAAGCCGAAGCCGCCAGCAGCTCGCGCGTATAGGCGGATGCCGGCGTCATGAAGATCTCTTCCACCGCGCCCTGCTCCTCCACCGCGCCGTCCTTCATCACCAGCAGACGGTGTGCCAGGGCGCGGATCACGCCCATGTCGTGGGTGATCAGCAGGTAGCTCAGGCCGTATTTCTGCTGCAGCGACACCAGCAGTTTCAGCACTTGCAGCTGCACGGTCAGGTCCAGGGCGGAGGTGGGCTCGTCCAGCACCAGCAGGCGCGGTTTCAGTACCAGCGCGCGGGCGATGGCCACGCGCTGGCGCTGGCCGCCGGACAGCTCGTGCGGGTAGCGGTGCAGCACCTGGGCGGGTTCCAGCCCCACGTCCTGCAGGGCGCCGATGACGGCCGCGCGATGCTCCTCGTCGGACAGCTGGCTGTGGTGCAGCCACAGGCCCTCGCCCACGATCTCGGCAATGCTCATCCGTGGCGAAAGCGAGTTGAACGGGTCCTGGAACACCATCTGGAAGCCGGCGCGCAGCGGCCGCAGCGTGCGCTCGGGCAGCGTGTCGATGCGCTGACCGCCAATCTCCACCTCGCCCTGCATCTCGCCAGCAGCCAGCCGCATCAGCACCAGAGCCAGCGTCGTCTTGCCCGATCCGGATTCGCCCACCACGCCCAGGGTGGTGCCTGCCGGTATCTGCAGGTCCACGTCCTTCAGCACGTCCGTGCGCTGGCGCGAGAACCAGCCCTTGGGGCTCACGAAGGTGCAGCCCACCTTGCGGGCCTGCAGGACGACATTCGCCCCCGCTCCTACGGGCTCCACCAGCCGCTGCGGGTGTGCGGCCAGCAGCGCGCGGGTGTATTCGTGCTGCGGCTGATCGAACACCTCGGCCACCGAGCCCTGTTCGACGATGCTGCCGTGGCGCATCACCACCACCCGCTCGGCAAAGGCGCGCACCAGCGGCAGGTCGTGCGTGATCAGCAGCACCGCCATGCCGAATTCCTGTTGCAGGTCGGCCAGCAGCTTCATGATGCCCGCCTGCACGGTCACGTCCAGTGCGGTGGTGGGCTCGTCGGCAATCACCAGCTTGGGCCGGCAGGCCAGCGCCATGGCAATCAGCGCCCGCTGCCGCTGTCCGCCCGAAAGCTGGTGCGGGTAGGCGGCCGCGCAGCGAGCCGGATCCTGGATGCGGGTGAGCTGCAGCAGTTCCAGCGTGCGTGCCATCGCCTGGGCGCGGGTGAGCCCCTCGTGGTGCTCCATGGCCTCGCTGATCTGGTCACCGATGGTGTGCAGCGGATTCAGTGCCGACATGGGCTCCTGGAACACCATGCCCATCTGGCCGCCGCGCAACGTGCGCAGGGTGCGTTCGTCGGCCGTCAGCACGTCCTGCCCCTCGAAGAGGATCTGGCCGTCGTACTTCGCGCCCTCGGTCAGCCGCATCAGCGCGTGTGCCGTCAGCGTCTTGCCCGAACCGGATTCGCCCACCAGCGCCACCCGCTGGCCTCGGCCCACCGTCAGGCTCACGTCGTGCACGATGCGCTGCATCTGGCCGGCGCCGTCAGACAGTGCGATACCCAGCCCCCGCACCTCCAGCAGCGACGTACCGTCTGCCGTTGCCTTGGCTGTGCCCTGTGTCGTTCCAACCGCCAAACCCGTCATGGGGCCTGTTCTCCCTTCAATTGCCTTTATCCGGATGCCGTTCAGCGCTTGCGCGGGTCCAGTGCATCCCGCAGCGCCTCACCGATGAAGATCAGCAGCAGCAGTGTGCCCACCAGCACGCCAAAAGTCGGCAGCGCGATCCACCACGCATCCAGGTTGTTCTTGCCCTGCGCCAGCAGCTCGCCCAGGCTGGGGCTGGAATCCGAGACCCCCAGTCCCAGAAAGTCCAGACTGGCCAGCGCCACGATGGCTGCACTCATCCGGAACGGCAGGAAGGCCAGCACCGGCGTGAGCGAATTGGGCAGGATGTGCCGCAGGATGATGGTGCGCCGGGGCAGCCCCAGCGCACGCGCCGCCTGCACGAATTCCAGCTGCCGGTTGCGCAGGAACTCGGCCCGCACGTAGTCCGACAGCCCCATCCAGCCGAACAGCGACAGGATGACCAGCAGCACCCAGATGCTGGGCTCGAACATCGAGGCCAGGATCAGCAGCAGGTACAGCTCGGGAATGGCGGACCACACCTCGATGAGCCGCTGCAGCGTGATGTCCACGCGGCCCGCAAAATAACCCTGCAGCGCCCCCATCACGATGCCCAGCAGCGTGCCGATGGCCGTGAGCGCCAATCCGAACATCACCGACAGCCGAAAGCCGTACAGCAGCCGCGCCAGCACGTCGCGTCCCCGGTCGTCCGTACCCAGCAGGTTCTGGGCGGACGGTGGTGCGGGGTTGGGCAGATCGGCATAGTAGTTCAGCGTGTTGAAGCTGTAGCGGTTCAGCGGCCACAGCGCCCAGTTGCCGTCCTGCCCCAGCTGTCGCTGGATGAACGGGTCATGCCACTCCGTAGGCGCCAGAAAGTCGCCACCGAAGGTGGTTTCCGGGTAGTCATGCCACAGCGGCGTGTACCACTGCCCCTGGTAGCTGGCCAGCAGCGGCCGGTCGTTGGACAGCACGCCGGCAAACAACGAGATGCCGAACAGCACGCCGAAGATCCACAGGCTGATGTAGCCGCGCCGATGCCGCCGGAAACGCTGCCAGGCGCGCGCCGTTGGCGAGGCCGATGCCGCCACGCCATGCGCACCCGGCGTGGCGCCGCCCAAGGCCGGTGCCATGGATGCGGGCACGCCCTGCGGGCTACTGGGCAGGCCCTGGCCGGTTGAGCCGTATCGATTGTCCTGCACTGCGTTCATCCGTTCACCGCCCCGATCCACTGAACTTCACCCGCGGGTCCACCCACGTATAGGCCACATCGGTGATCAGCCGCGTCAGCAGCCCGATCAGCGAGAACAGATACAGCATGCCCAGCACCACCGGATAATCGCGCTTGACCACGGATTCATATGACAGCAGCCCCAGCCCGTCCAGCGAGAACAGCGTCTCGATGAGCAGCGAGCCCGTGAAGAAGGCCCCGATGAATGCCGCCGGAAAGCCCGTCACCAGCGGGATCAGCGCATTGCGCAGCACGTGCCGGTACAGGATGCGCTGTTCGCCCAGCCCCTTGGCCCGCGCCGTGGCCACGTACTGGCGGCGGATCTCTTCCAGCATCACGTTCTTGGTCAGCAGCGTGGTCACGGCAAAGCTGCCTGCCACCAGACAGGTCAGCGGCATGACCAGGTGCCAGAAATAGTCCATCACCTTGCCAAAGAGGCTCAGCGACTCCCAATCGTCCGAGGTGAGCCCGCGCAACGGGAACCACGACAGGAACGAACCGCCGCCGAACAGCACCAGCAGCGCCACCCCCAGCACGAAGCCGGGCACGGCGTAGCCCACGAGAATTGCCGTCGTCGTCCAGAGGTCGAAGCGGCTGCCGTCGCGTACCGCCTTGGCAATGCCCAGCGGAATGGACACCAGATAGACGATGAAGAAGCTCCATACCCCCAGACTGATCGACACCGGCAGTTTCTGAACGATCAGCGACCAGACCGACTGCTGGTAATGAAAGCTCTCGCCCAGGTCGAAGCGCAGATAGCGCCCCAGCATCTCGACAAAGCGCGTGGGTGCAGGCTTGTCGAAACCATAAAAGGCCTCGATCTCGGCAATCTGCTCCTTGTCCAGCCCCTGACGACCGCGATAGCCGCTGGCCGCCGGCGCACCACCACCTTCCGCCCCCTGGGATGCCCCCTGCAGCTGATGCACCAGCTGCTCCACCGGGCCACCAGGCACGAACTGGATGATGACGAAGCTCACCAGCAGGATGCCCAGCAGCGTGGGCACCATCAGCGCCAGCCGGCGCAGCACATAGTTCAGCATGTCAGGAATCTCCCGGCGCGATGACCGATGGCAGGCACCCCAGCAGGCCGCGAGGGTAGTTCCGTCGCCAGGTCAGGCAGGTGCATCAGGGGCACGTCCATCGCATCGGCCTGCTCGGCCACGGGGACCGGCCGTGCCTCATCGTCACGCCACCAGGTCTCCAGCAGCCAGCTCTGCGGATCGTAGAAGAGCGGCAGAACCCCGGGATGCCGCAGCCGCCAGTCGAAGGCCACACGGTAGCTGCTGCTGTGGAACTGCGGCACCATGTACCAGCCATGGCGCAGCACGCGGTCCAACGCCCGGGTGGCCAGCTGCAGCTCATCGCGTGAGCGCACCTGCAGGATGCGTTCGATGATCTCGTCCACCGCCGGATCGGCCACGCCTGCATAGTTGCCCGAGCGCGCGTCGTTGGCCGCCGCCGAGCCCAGCATCTGCAGGAGCTCGTTGCCCGGCGTGCTGCTCATCGGGTAGACCGTCGTCACCACGTCGTAATCGAAGGTGCTGACCCGCTTCTGATAGAGCGCCGGATCCACCATGCGCTGCCGCACGCGGATGCCCAGCCGCGCCAGATTGTGGATCCACGGCGTGGCCAGCCGCTCGAAGGCCGGCGCATCGCCCAGCACCTCGAAGCGGAACGCCTGGCCCTGCGCGTTTTTCAGCACGCCATCCGTATCCACCTGCCAGCCCGCTTCATTCAGCAGCTGCTGCGCACGCTTCAGGTTGCGGCGCAGCGCGTCCGCATCCGGGTTGTCCGGCAGCTCGGGCAGATCACCGAACACCGCCGGATCCAGCGGCGACGACAGGCTCTTCAGAAAGCGCATCTCCTCGGCATCCGGTTTGCCGGATGCCGCCATGGCGCTGTTGGCGAAATAGCTGCGCGTGCGCGTGTACTGCCCCTGGAAATAATGACGGTTGAGCCAGTCGAAATCAAAGGCCAGCGCCAGCGCCTCACGCACCCGCACGTCCTTGAAGAGCGATCGGCGCGTGTTGAGCGCATAGCCCTGCATGCCGCTCACATTGGAATGCGGGAAATTGCGCTTGATGATCTCGCCGCTGCGATAGCGCGCCCCCACGTGGCCGCGCGTCCAGTTGCGGGCACTGTTCTCGAACAGCCAGTCGAACTCGCCGGCCTTGAAGGCCTCCAGCCGCGCCACCTCGTCGCGGAAATACTTGAACACCACCCGCTCGAAATTGAAGGTGCCGCGCCGCACCGGCAGCGCATCGGCCCAGTAGCCTTCCACCCGCTTGAAGGCGATGCGCTTGCCGAGGTCCATGCTGTCCACCACATAGGGACCGCTGGTGATGGGGCGCTCGTGCGGCATGGCGTCGAAGGCCTTGCCCTGCCCCCAGCGACGCGAGAACACCGGCAGGTCCTTGGCCAGAATCAGGTGCAGCTCCGGATTGGTGCGCTTGAAGAAGAAGCGCAGCAGCCGGTCGTCCATCACCTCCAGCCGCTCCACGTCCCCGAAATACTGCCGAAAGAGCGGATGCCCCTTGGGGCCCACCAGCGTCTCGAACGAATGGCGCACGTCCTCGGCCAGCACCGGCGAGCCATCGTTGAAACGTGCCTCGGCCCGCAGCTTGAACATCACCGACAGACGGTCCTCGGCCAGGATCATGTCCTCGGCCAGCAGCCCGTAAACCGAAAAGGGCTCGTCCCAGCTGGCCACCGCCAGCGACTCGAACATCAGCGTGCCTGTACCGTCTGCAGCAATGCCCCGCAGCGTGAACGGATTGAGCGAATCGAAGGTGCCCATGCCCGCCAGCCGCACCAGGCCACCCCGCGGTGCGTCGGGCCGCACATAGTCGAAGTGGGCAAACGACTCCGGATAGCGCGGCTCGCCGCCCCAGGCCATGCCGTGCGAAGCCAGCACCTCGCGTCCCGGCCAGCCGGCCAGCGCGGCCGCCCCCAGCGCCAGGCCGCCCTGCAGCCAGGCGCGCCGCCCAACCCCGCTCTGTCGGGAAACATCCACACCCACAGCCATCCGCCACCACGTCGAAAACACCAGCCCGCATTGTAGGGCGGCCAGCTCGTGCGACAATGCCGCTGTTATTTTTGCCACGAGGCGACATATGAACACAGGTTTTCTGGCCGGCAAGCGCATCCTCATCCTCGGCCTGCTCTCCAACCGCTCGATTGCCTACGGCATTGCCAAACAATGCCGCGCCCAGGGCGCCGAGCTGGCTTTCACCTACCAGAACGACCGCTTCAAGGACCGCATCACCGAAATGGCGGCCGAATTCGGCTCCTCGCTGGTCTTCCCCTGCGACGTGGCTGAAGATGAACAGATCGACGCCCTGATGAAGAGCGTCGGCCAGCACTGGACCGATGGCTTCGACGGCCTTGTCCACGCCATCGCCTATGCCCCGCGCGAAGCCATCGCCGGCGACTTCCTGGAAGGCGCCACCCGCGAGAACTTCCGCATGGCCCACGACATCTCGGCCTACAGCCTGGTGGCCCTGGCCCGCGCTGCCCTGCCGCTGATGCAAGGGCGCAACGGTGCCCTCGTCACCCTCAGCTACCTGGGTGCCGTGCGTGCCGTGCCCAACTACAACACCATGGGCGTGGCCAAGGCCTCGCTGGAAGCCAGCGTCCGCTACCTGGCGCGCTCGCTGGGTCCCAAGGGCATCCGCGCCAACGGCATCTCCGCCGGCCCCATCAAGACCCTGGCTGCCGCCGGCATCAAGGGCTTCTCCAGCATCCTGGCAGCCGTCGAAGCCGCCGCCCCGCTGCACCGCAACGTCACCATCGAGGAAGTGGGCAACGCCGCCGCCTTCCTGCTGTCTGACCTCGCCTCCGGCATCACCGGCGAGATCACCTACGTGGACGCGGGCTACTCCAACGCCCTGGGTGGCGTGGAGGGCTGATGCCTCTCGGGCCGCGCCCCTCGATCGTGGGGGCCGGCCTGCCGTTCGGGAACCAGGCATGCCAAATTATGGGATCTGTGCAGCACCCACATAAAGTCCCGGTCTTTACCCGCCACTTTGTCGTGCCCTTGCATGAAACCTGAAGCCACTGCCTCCAGAGCGGCCACATCCAATGGGGACGCGCAGTCCCTCATTGAACAGGAAGAAAACACCCTGGAAAATCTTCCAGCGTTCTTCCATGCCCTGGACACGCACTTCCAGGGCGCACGCCCGGATTTCGAGGAACTTGAGCGGGCGTAAGTGCCTGTCGTGAACGGATCCTGCTCATCCAATCTATAAATAGTTCTTGTTCGCTACCATAACCCCTCATTCCGAAGGAGCGTCCGATGAGCACGAGGCACGGTGAGTACAAGGTCCCCGGCGGCAAGCTGGTGGTGGTGGACCTGCAGGAACACGATGGCAGACTGACCCACGTGCAGGTGTCAGGCGACTTCTTCCTGGAACCCGACAGCGCGCTGGACAACATCCGACAGGCGCTGGAAGGCCGGCCCACCACGGCTGACACGGCACAGCTTGCTACCGCCATCCGCGCTGCCCTGCCGTCGGATGCCATGCTGTTCGGCTTCAGCCCCGAGGCCGTGGCCATCGCGGTGCGCCGCGCATTGGGGCTGGCCACCACCTGGCGGGACTTCGAATGGCAGATCATCCACGAACCGGCCGTCTCGCCCGCCATGCATGCGGCACTGGACGAGGTGCTGAGCCTGGAAGTAGCTGCCGGCCGACGGCCACCCACGCTGCGCATCTGGGAATGGGACACCACGGCCGTGGTACTGGGTGTATTCCAGTCGGTGCGCAATGAAGTGGACCTGGAAGCAGCCCGACGGCTGGGCGTGACGCTGACGCGCCGCATCACCGGCGGTGGCGCCATGTTCATCGAGGGCGGCAGCATCATCACCTATTCACTGTACGCGCCCGGCACATTGGTGGCCGACATGAGCCTGGCCGATTCCTACGCATTCCTGGACGACTGGGTGCTGAAGGCACTGCAGTCGCTGGGTGTGGCAGCCATCTACAAACCACTCAACGACATCAGCAGCGACAAGGGCAAGATCGGCGGCGCAGCCCAGAAGCGCTTTGCCAACGTGCCGCGCGACGGCGGCCAGACGGTGCTGCACCACGTCACCATGGCCTATGACATGGACGCCGACAAGATGCTGCAGGTGCTGCGCATCGGCCGCGAGAAGCTGAGCGACAAGGGCACCACCAGCGCCGCCAAGCGCGTGGACCCGCTACGCAGCCAGACCGGCCTGCCACGCGAGGCCATCATCGAACGGATGAAGGACACCTTCGTGCAGCTGCACGGCGGCCAGCCAGGCCACATCACGCCCGAGGAACGCGCGGCCGCCGAGGCGCTGGTGCGCACCAAGTTTGGCACCGAGGCCTGGCTTTATCGGTTGCCTTGATGACCGCCCTGGCCAACTCCCGATCAGGGCGGGTTGGGCAGAACTTCACGGAGACCTCCCTCGAAGCGCGTTGCACGGCGTTCATGCCAACCCTGTTCAATTCACGATAGAATCGTGAATTGAACATACTCCCTCAGCGAACCGAAAGTGGCCATTCGCGCATGGAGGCGCGCATGTACATCGACCGCCAGATGCAGCCGCTGCTGACCGAGCTGCAGACGCAGTTTCCGGCCCTCCTGGTCACGGGGCCACGCCAGGTGGGCAAGCCCACCCTGCTGAAGCACGTGGCTCCCGACCATCACTACGTCAGCTTCGACGATCCGCTGCTACGCCAGCAGGCGGATGACGACCCCGCCCTTTTCCTGCGCAACCATCCCGACCGCCTGATCCTGGACGAGGTGCAGCACGTACCTTCCTTGTTCCCGCTGTTGAAACTGGACATCGACCGGCGACAGGACAATGGCCGTTACCTGCTGTCCGGCTCGCAGGCCTTCGGGCTCATGCAGAACGTGAGCGAGAGCCTGGCAGGCCGTATCGCCGTGCTGAATCTGTCGGGTCTGTCACTGCGGGAAATCCATGGTGTGACGCTCACGGACAGTTTCATTCCCACTGACGACTACCTGCAGAAGCGCGAAGCCAGTCTGAAGCCCTGTCCGGACATCTGGGAGACCATCCATCGTGGCTACATGCCACGCCTGTACCAGCAGACGGTGAACTGGGATGTCTATTACGCATCCTACGTGGCCACCTACATCGAGCGCGACGTGCGCCAGCTGGCCAACATCGGCAGCACATCGGATTTCACGCGCTTCATGGTAGCCGTGGCGGCACGCAGTGCAGAACTGCTCAATTACAGCAGCGTGGCCCAGGATGCCGGCATCTCCATGGACACCGCAAAGCGCTGGATGGCCGTGCTGCAGGCTTCGGGCATCATCCACCTGCTGCCGCCCTATCACAACAGCCACCTGAAGCGCGCCATCAAGACACCCAAGCTCTACATGCGGGATACCGGACTGATGGCCTGGCTGACCAAGTGGCTCACGCCCGACACCATCCGGCTGGGTGCACGCAGCGGCCAGTTCTTCGAGACCTTCGTGGTCAGCGAGATCATCAAGTCCTTCCAGAACCGGGGCACAGTGCCGCCGCTGTATTTCTATCGGGATACCTCACAGAAGGAAATCGACCTGCTGATCGAACACGGCCGAACGCTCTACCCCATCGAGATCAAGACCAGCGCCAAGCCCGACAGGCGCATGGGTAGCGCCTTCCAGGTACTGCACACTCACCTGCCCGCTGCCGACATCACTGTGGCACGCGGCACGATCATCGACCAGTACCCCCAGAAGCTGTGGCTGGCCGACGACCTGCTGTCATTGCCGGTGGAGTATCTGTAGGATCAATCGTCCGGCTTGGACTTCTCTTCCCTTTCCCTTTTGAGATCAAAGCAGAACTCGTGCATGGCAAGCGCCCCATCAGCACCGATACCGCATTGCGTCTCGGTCATGGGGCCGCGTTTCTGGCTGAATCTACAGACCGAGCATGGCATGCGGATCACGGTGCGCACCCTGCACGACAAGGTTGCACCGCGTATCCGCACCTTTCAGCTCAGACACGACCGAGCGCTTACCGCGTCGCAGTCCCCGCACGCCGCAGCCAGCGGCCCAGCCAGGAGTTGTCGGCGCGCCAAGCGGCTTCCTGCTGCACGTGGGCCGGCAGGCGATTGACCAAGAAGGGGATGGCGAGCAGCAGCACGGCCAGGTCATCAGCCAGACCGAACAACATCATGAAATCGGGGATGATGTCCAGCGGCGAGAACAGGTAGAGCCCCGTGGCCACGATGCCCAGCCGGATGGCCATCGGCGTGGCGGGGTTGAGCAATGCGTACCACAGCATCATGGCCTCGCGGCCAGTGGTACGTAACAGTCGGCGGATTCGCAGCAGCCACATCATTGATACCCTCTCCTGGAGTGGACCCAGCCGCTGCCCTGTGGGGCTCCGGGCGCCTCGGGATGAGGCGATGCCCGGGACGCATTCTGTGGCGGCATGTCCTGGTGATGGAAAGCGCCGCCTGCCCTGCATTCGACGCTTACTTGACCAGCTGGTTGATCTCGATGATCGGAAGCAGCACGGCCAATACGATCATGAGGACAATGCCGCCAGTAATCAAGATCAGGATGGGCTCCAGCAGGGTGGTCATTGTCAAGGTTTTACGTTCCACTTCCTGCGACAGGGTCTCGGCAGCACGTTCCAGCATCTGCGGCAGTTCGCCGGTGGCCTCGCCGCTGGCCGTCATGTGGATGAGCAGCGGCGGCAGGGTCTTGCCGGCGCCCAGGGCACGCGCCAGCGGTGCGCCCTCGCGCACGCGGCCCAGGGCCTCGCGCACTTCGGCCTTCATGGCGGTGTTGTTCAGCGTGTCGGCGCCGGCTTCCAGGGCGCGGATGAGCGGCACGCCGCTGGCGGTGAGGATGGCCAGCGTGGAGGCAAAGCGCGCGGCGTTGATGCCGCGGACGAGCCGGCCGAACATGGGCATGTTCAGCAGCTTGCTGTGGAAGGAGAGTCGCGCGGTGGGCGCCTTGAGCGAATAGTGGAAGGCGGCCCAGGCGCCGCCCAGGCCCAGCAGCACCAGCCAGCCCCAGTTGCGGATGAAGTCGGAGGTGCGGATCAGGATGAGCGTGAGCAGGGGCAGGTCCTGGCGGGTCTGGTTGAAGACCTGCACGACCTGCGGCACCACGTAGGTGAGCAGCGCGATGATGACAAGCACCGCCACCACGGCCACGATGATCGGGTAGGTGAAGGCCATCTTCACCTTGCTGACCAGCTGGGTGCGGTTCTCGACGTAGGCAGCCAGCCGCGACATCACCTGCGCCAGGTCGCCGGACTGTTCGCCGGCGCTGATCAGCGCGCGGTAGGTGTCCGGGAAGTCACGAGGGAACTTGGCCATGGCGGCAGTCAGCGTCTGGCCGCTCACCACGTCACTGCGCACGGCGGCAAAGCGCTCGCGCACGCGGGCCGATTCGGCCTGTTCCACCACGGCGTTGAGCGCCTTTTCCAGCGGCAGGCGGGCGGTCAGCAGGCTGGATAGCTGGCGGGTGCACAGTGCCAGGTCGGCATCCTTGAGGCGGCCGCCCAGGTTGATGTGGCCGGCGTTCTGCTCGGCCGACAGCGCCACCACCTCGATGGGGGTCTGGCCGCGCTCACGGATGATGGCGCGTGCCTGGCGGCTGGAATCGGCATCGACGATGCCCCGGTGCAGGACGCCGGCGGCATCGGCCGCCTGGAAACGATAGGCTGGCATGGTCGGTCAACGAAAGGAGGGAACAACGGACATCGGCAACGGGCGGCCTCAGTCGCGGGTGGCGCGCACCACCTCGTCCTGCGAGGTGATGCCGGCATCGATCCAGCGCTGGCCGTCCTCACGCATCGAGCGGAAGCCGTTGGCGCGCGCAGCAGCACGCAGCTCGCCTTCGCCGGCGCTCTTGTGGATCAGGCTGCGCATCTCGTCGTCGACGGTGACGATCTCGTAGATGCCGGTACGGCCCTGGTAGCCGGTGCGGTTGCAGGCCAGGCACCCCACGGGGCGCCATTTGCCGGTGACGGTATCTTCGGTGCGGCAGCTGGGGCAGAGCTTGCGCACCAGCCGCTGCGCCATGATGCCGATGAGACTGGACGACAGCAGGAAGGGCTCGATGCCCATGTCGATGAGACGGGTGACGGCCGACACCGAATCGTTGGTGTGCAGCGTGGCCAGCACCAGGTGGCCGGTGAGCGACGCCTGCACGGCAATCTGGGCGGTCTCCACGTCGCGGATCTCGCCGATCATCACCACGTCCGGGTCCTGACGCAGGATGGAGCGCAGCGCCTTGGCAAACGTCATGTCGATGCGGGCATTCACCTGCGTCTGCCCCACCCCATCCAGGTCGTACTCGATGGGGTCTTCCACCGTCAGGATGTTGGTGGACTTGGAGTCCAGGCGAGAGAGCGCGGCATACAGTGTGGTGGTCTTGCCCGAGCCGGTGGGGCCCGTCACCAGCACGATGCCGTGCGGCTGTGCGATGAGATGGTCGAAGCGGCGCAGCAGGTCCGGGCTCATGCCCAGCCGGGCCAGGTCTAGCCGCCCTGCTTCCTTGTCGAGCAGACGCAGCACGGCACGCTCGCCATGGCCGGTGGGCAGCGTGGAGACCCGCACGTCCATGGGACGGCCGCCGATGCGCAGCGTGATGCGGCCATCCTGCGGCAGGCGCTTCTCGGCAATGTCGAGGCTGGCCATGATCTTGATCCGCGAGACCAGCGCCGCGTGCAGTTCGCGGCGAGGCCGCACCACGTCACGCAGCGTGCCGTCCACCCGGAAGCGCACCATCGAATAGGTCTCGAAGGGCTCGATGTGGATGTCGGACGCGTTGTCGCGGGCCGCCTGGGTGAGCAGCGCGTTGATCATCCGGATGATCGGCGCATCGTCCTCGGACTCCAGCAGGTCTTCCACCTTGGGCAGATCCTGCATCAGCCGCGACAGGTCGATGTCGCCACCCACCTCATCCACCACCGAGGCAGCGGATCCCTCCTGCTGCGAGTACGCGCGCGAGATGGCGCTGCTCAGCTCGTCGGCCGGCTTGACCACCGGCACCAGCCGGTATTTCAGCGAGCGCGACAGCTCGGCCAGCGCGGTGGCCGGGGTATTTTCACCCACCCAGACCTCCAGCGCATCATCGCTCAGCGCCGACACCAGGATCTGGTGGGCACGAGCAAAACCATAGGGCACGTAGCGCGCGGGGGAAACCGAAGCCATTCGTCGTATCGCCTGCTATGTCTGGATCAATCTCAATCTACGTTCACTTCGACCTGGTTGCGCAGCTGCACGGGCTCAGGCGTGGCATTCTGCGGGCGTGCGGCCTGCTGCTGGACACGCACCGCATCGTCCAGCGAACGGAAGCTGCCGGTGGTGCGCACGGCCGGGACAGGCCGCTGCCGACCATCGTTGGCCACGCTCCGGCGTGCATCCTCACCGTTGCCACGACGGACCTGGCGGGAACGCGGCGCCATGTTCATCAGGCTGGACATGTCGGGCTGCGGGGCACGCAGCGAGTTGGCCGGCACCACGCCCAGGCTCTTGGCCTCTTCGGCTGCACCCGGCATCAGGCTCGGCTCGCGCGCCGGCGGCACGCGTCTGGCGTTGGGCGTACCCGGCCGCGGCGGCAGCGGATCCAGCTCGGGCTGCTTCACGTCGACCATGCCGAACGGCGTGGGCATGCGTGCATCCTGGCTGCGCTGGTTGATGTAGTCGTAACGGTTGGCCGTCACGTCCCAGGCCTGGTCGGCGCTGCGCAGCACCACCGGACGCAGGAAGATCAGCAGGTTGGTCTTGACGCGCTTGCGGTTGTCATAGCGGAACAGACGTCCCAGCCCCGGAATGTCGCCCAGCAGCGGCACCTTGCTGATGCCACCCTCCACGGTGTCCTCGATCAGGCCGCCCAGCACGACAATCTGCCCATCGTCGACCAGCACGTTGGAATCGATGGCGCGCCGGTTGGTGATGATGCCGGCTGCCTGCGACGTATCGACCACGGAGGAGATCTCCTGGGCGATCTCCATCTTGACGGTGCCGCCTTCGGAAACCTGCGGCCGCACGCGCAGCATGGTACCCACGTCCTTGCGCTCGATGGTCTGGAACGGGCTGGACAGGGTGTTGTTGGTGGTGGCGTACTGACCCGTGACGAAGGGCACGTTCTGGCCAATGATGATGCGCGCTTCCTCGTTGTCGAGCGTGAGCAGGTTCGGCGTGGCGCGGATGTTGCTGTTCGTCTCGGCTTCCAGCGCCCGGGCCAGCAGGCCCAAGTTCAGGAAGGTCTGACCGAAGAGGCTCACGCCATTGCGCACCACCCCCACGTTCAGACCGCCCGCGGCGGCCAGCGCGGCCGGGTTCTGCGTGACGGCCAGGATGTTGCTGCCACCCGTGCCGAAGTTGGTACCACCCACCACGGAATTCTGGCCAGGCCGGCTGGTGCCGAACTGCCACTGGATGCCCATCTCGGCCACCGTGTTGGCCTTGACCTCGACGATCAGCGACTCGATGTAGACCTGGGCACGGCGGCTGTCGAGCTGGTCGATGACGCCACGGATGTTGCGATAGACCGGCTCGGGCGCCGTGATGATGAGCGAGTTGGTGGCCGGGTCGGCCGCGATGATGGCGCCGCCTGCCTTGATGGACATCGGCCCCTGGTTGCCCCGGTCGCGGTTGATGCCGCTCTGGCTGCCCAGACTGCCCCCGCTGCTGCTGTCGCCGTCGCCAAAGGACGAGGACAGACCCGAGGAGGACGAGCCGCTATCACCGAACATGCTGCCACCGCTGTTGCGGCTACGGCTGCTGCCGAAGCTGCTGTCCGAGCTGCCGCTGCTGCCGTTCGATTCACCTGACAGCACGGCCTGCAGCACCTCCACCAGCTTGGTGGCCTCGGCGTTCTTCAGGTAGACCACGCGCATGTTGGCCTGGTCGGCGTTGGCGGGCCGGTCCAGCTGTTCCACCAGCGAACGGGCCAGCGTCAGCTTGGAAGCGTTGGCACTGCGGATGAGCACCGAGTTGGTGCGAGGATCGGCCATCACCACCACGCGCTGGCTGGGATCGGAGCCGGCGCCCGGACCGCCACCGCCGCCCCGGTTGCCTTCGTCCATCAGCTTGGACACGGCCACGGCAATGTCGCTGGCGATGGAGTTCTTGATGACCACCACCTGCACCTCGGCCGCCGGACGCGGGCTGTCCAGCGTGGCGATGACCTTGGACAGGCGCTTCAGGTTGGCGGCGTAGTCGGTGATGATGAGCGTGTTGTTGCCCGGGAAGGCCGTGATGGTGTTGTTGGGCGAAACCAGCGGCCGCAACACGGGAATCATGTTGTTGGCCGATTCGTGGTTAAGCTGGAACACCTGGGTGATGACCTCGTCGCCGTCACGCGCGGACGCGGCGCCGATCTCCACCGGGCCGGACTGGAGCTTGGCATCGGCCTCGGGCACCACCTTGTACAGGTCCCCCAGGTCGACGATGGCAAAGCCCTGCTGGCGCAGCACGGTCTTGAGCAGCGCGAAGGCCTGCGCACGGTTGACCGGACGCGGCGTCTCCAGCGAGATCTTGCCGCGCACGCGCGGGTCGATCACGAAGGACTTGTTGAGCAGATGGCCGAAGGCGCCAATGACCGAATCGACCTCGGCATCCTTGAAATTGAGGTTGATCTGGCCGCTGGTGACCTTGTGTGCAGGCGGTTGGGCCGGCGCCGCAAGGGCCGGTACCGTGGCTGCCACCAGCAGGGCCTGGGCCAGGAGTTTGGACGAATGGCGCAACTTCATGCTCCTATCTTGATCATGGTACGAGTCCCTTCCTGCCGCCCCAGCAAGCGTACCAGGGGCGCCAGCTTCAGACGTTCAGACTCGTCGACTTCTGCCCAGGCAGTGAAACGCAGTCCGTGACTCGGATTGAAAACACCTTCCCCGCTCAAACGCAGCGGGCCTTCGATCGATGACATGTTCAGCTTCGTGTCGGCCTGACGGCCGTCAATGTCCAGCCGGTAGGCACCCAGCGGCCGCACGGGCGTGAGGGCCGAGGCCACGTCGCGCAGCTCGATGGCGGCCACGCCGTTGGCCTTGCCGTTGACGATCTCGAACGGCTCCCAGGACAGCGCCAGCGAGGCCGTGGGCTGCACGGTGCTCCAGGGCGAGCCCAGACGCGACAGGCTGACATTGGGCAGACGGATGCTGCCGGCAGAAAAGCGCGGTCTTGCAAAGGTACCGGAAATCTCGACAGGCTGCGCCATGCTGTCATGGCGAGCCAGCACCTGCACGCGACCGATGAGCAGCGGCAGCACCTGGATGTCCCAGCGGATGGTGCCCGGAACCAGCACGCCCGGCAGCGGCAGCACGGCATCGGGCTTTTCACGCTCGCGCGCGGCCAGCGCGGCCACGTCCACCAGCACCACCTTGCCCTGGCCATGCCAGATCGAGCCGCTGGCATCGGCCAGGCGAACCCGGCCATGCGTGGCCACCTTCAGGCCCCAGTCCGCCATGGAGGCCGGTGCCAGCACCAGCGCCGTCACCAGCGCCACCAGCAGGCTCAGCACGGTCCACAGGGCGATACGGCCCTTGCTCCAGGGGCCGAACCAGGTCGGCTTCACCGATTTGGATCGACGGGAATCATTTGCCACGGCGTGCCATCTCCAAGGCCAGACGGCCACTGAATACTCCCGGGGATTCGCGGGTGACCGACAGATCGACGATGCGGGTGCGCGTCTCGCGCACGGCCGCATCCAGCCAGAAAATCCAGTTCTCGAACGGGGCCTGGTGGAAGCGTACCTCGATGATGTCGCCCTGCGCCTGCACCTTGGCCGCGTCCTTGTCCATGCCGCGCGCCAGCAGCGACTGCTCCAAGCGCACCGTCACCTGCGCCACCGTCTCGGCCGGCGCGTCGGCGGCATTGGCCAGCTCACGCGCCTCGCCCGCCATGTGATCCATCTGCGCCAGGTCGGCACGCAGTATGGGCAGCGTCTTCTGCAGGCGCTGGCGGCCCACCCAGGCCGGCTCCAGCAGCACCTGCCAGAAGATGATGACCAGCAGGAAGCAGCCGGCGATGATCAGCATCCGCCGGTCGCGGGGCGCCAGCGACGCCCATTTCTGCAACAGGTTCTCCAGCATGTCAGCGGCCTCCCTGCGGAGTGAGTCGCGCGGTGGGATCCCGCGGGTTGTCGAAGGTGAGCGAGAGCCCCAGACGCGCGGCATCCTGCACCAGGGCCTCGCGCATCGTGTCGTTGCTGCCCACCTCGTCGACGAAGCGGATCTTCATCGTGCCCTCACGGAACTCCAGCGCCTCGATGGTACCGGGGCCACGCTCGCCCACGGCCTGCGCGAAGCGCGCCAGCAGCGGCACAAAGTCATCCGGCCCCGGGCGACCGCTCTTGAGGCGCAGGTCGTTGATGTTGCGGCGCATCTGCAGCACCGGATCCACCATGGCGGCGTTGGGGAAGGCATCGTGGAAACGCGCGCGGATGGCGTCCTGCAGACCCGAGGCCTCGGCGCGCATCTGCAGCCACTGCAGGTTGATGCCCACCACCAGCGCGGCCAGCACGGCGCCCGCCAGCGCCCCCACGCCCTTCCACAGCCGCCAGTCGATGCGCGACAGCATGGTCTTGAGACCGGCGTTGCGCGCAGCCAGCAGATCGAGCGGCGCATTGCGCACCGGCGGCACCGACATGAAATCAAGCTTGGTGTCTGAAGGAATGGCCGCCACCTTCATGGGCGAACGCCATTCCTGCTGTCCCAGCCAGACGTTGACGCGCGGCGGGGGCGGCCCCATCAGCTTGCCCGACAGCAGCGCGCTGGCAGTCTCGCGGTGGGCGGATTCGCTCTCGCCCGCCGCCCAGCCGGTACCGCTCCATTCGCCGGAGCGCACCGTCAGGCTGTCGTCCGAGACGAGCACCGTCCACTTGCCCTCTTCCCAGGGCAGCACCAGCTGCCCCGGCCAGAGGGCCTCGACGCGGATGCCGGCCGTCTTGAAGGCCATCAGCACGGCATCGACCCAGTGCGCGTCGATGACGCCGATGACCCGCTGGCCATCGGGCAGCACGGGGCCGGGCACGATCAGGCAGCGCGCCGGATCCTGCAGCACGTATTCCTCGATGACGTTGGGCAGCGCCTGCTTCAGGCGCTTGCCCGACAGGGGCGGCACCGGTGCATTAATCAGCGCCACGTCCCGCGCATCGGCGATCAGCCACACCTGGCGCACGCCTTCCAGCGCCTCCAGCGACACGAGACGGCGCTCGGACTCGTCGTCACCGCCGATCTGCGCATGGAACACCGGCCGTCCACTGCTGAGGACGGCTTCGCCGGCGCTGCGCGGCGGTAACCAGATGACGGCCTGATGCCGTTTCAATTGCTGTGACGCCATATCACCAGTACACCCCCCGTATCGAGGCGCTTGAGCAGGGTTTGGGTTTCAGATTCGACGCGGTCGTAGCGAATGATGCCGTCGGCGATGAAATAATCCGACTTCACCGCGACAAGCGTCGTGTCGAGTGGGCTATTTGCAACAAGTCCCAATGCAGGATCCGACAGGTTGCGCGCCGGGGCCACGTCCCGATTGGCGATGAAGCTGCGGATCGATGCCGGGTTCCAGGTGCGCGCCACCGCCTCCAGCACCTCGGCCGTGGCCGAGTTGACGTTGACGGTACGTGCGTCGCTCGGCAGGACGGTCACGTGCGGCTCCAGCTTCTTCATCACTTCGTCCGAGAAGCCAGGCAGATCGCGCAGATCGTCGAAACGCTGCAGCGGCATCACCCAGTCCTCGCCGCCACTGAGGCCCTGGCGCTTCTGCGCCGCCACCTTGCGCACGCGCGTGAGGATCCGGTCCACCAGGTTCTCGGGCAGCGACAGGATGCCCATCAGTCGCTTGAGCGCCACGACGTGCGCCACCGAAACATCGGCATTTTCTGCGTTCGTGGCGTTGTTGCCGGGATTGCCATTATTGCCCGACTGGCCATTGTTGCCAGACTGCCCGTTCTGGGTATTGGCGCTACCCGCATCCTGCGTTACGAGAGCGTTGACGTTGAAGCGCGCCTGCGCGTCGCGGATGCGGCCGGCCAGCATGGCCTGGCGCGAGGAATCGCCCACCTTCGCACCGCCGGTGACGGTCTCGTCGAGCTGCGTCTCGGCCACCGGCGTGGCCCAGATGGAGCCGGACCAGTCGTAGTCGCGGTGCGAGTTGCGCAGGATCACCTTGGCCCAGTCGATGACGGCACGCTCGATCCAGCGCGTCTGCGCCAGCGTGGCCCGGTTCTCGATGGAACGGATGGCCACGCTCTCGCGGTAGAAGAGCGAGGAGACAATGACGGTGGCCAGCGCCACCACCAGCAGCGCAGTGACGATGGCGGCCCCCCGCTGCGGACGGGTGAAACCGGAAAGGAAGACAGGAACGGGATGGGTCATAGCGATCAATCCCGGATGGAGTAGATGCGCAGGAAGCGCTGGCCATTGGTGCGCTCGATGAGCACCTCGATGCCGCTCAGACCCATCCGGTCCTGCTGTTCGTCGGCAATGCGTCGGGCAGCCCGGATGTTCTCGGCCACTTCAGGCGGCGTGGTGGGCGTGATGGCCGGCAGGTTGGGATAGGCGCTGTTGCCGTAGGGATCGTTCTTGTCCTGGCCCCCACTCTCGTTGTTCCGGCTGGTGTAGGCCTGCAGCTGGCTGCCGCCCATCCAGCTGTTGTTGACCCAGCCGCGCACGCGCATCAAGCGCACGTCCATGAGGATGGGCTGCCAGATGAGCGACTGCACCGCACCACCCACCTGGCCGCCAGAACCGGTGCTGCGCTGCCATTCGCTGAAGCCGCGCTCCAATCGGCCATCGCGCACCTGGTAGACCACCCGCTGCAGGCGCGTGGCGCGCCCGGTGCGGGCAATCTCGCGCACCAGCATCATCGACTGCGAGGCCGCGCCACCGGCGCCGCCCTGGTCCTGTACCACGCGGATGGGACGGATGCCCCCCCCCAGGTTCTTCACCGGCCAGGTGCCCAGCAGGTCTTCTTCCAGCTGGGCCAGCGCCAGCGTGAGCGAACGCAGCTCGTCGGATTCGGTCACCAGCCGCTCGCGGCTCTGGATGACGGCATCCAGCCCGCGCCAGCTGAGCACGGCCAGGATGGCCAGCAGCGCCACCGCCACCAGCAGCTCGATGAGCGTGAAGCCGGCGGCACGGCGCGACGAACGGGGCAAGGTGCGCAGCATCATGGTCAGCGCGCCGTGTTGTTGTCGACCACGGCAAAGCCCAGCAGCCGTGCCAGCCGCCCGCCTTCCCGCGAGCCCCCCACCGTCTGCCCGCTCTGGGCGGGATCAAAGACCTGGATCTCGATGCGGCGGAAATTGGGGTTGGCCGTGGTGTAGACATCTTCCTGACAGAGAAGCGTCAGGTCACCCTGCGGGCAGTCGAAGTTGCGACGCCCCACGGCGGGGAACTCGTGCCGCACGCGGATCTCGGTCAGACGGTTCTCGGCGCTCCACTGGGCCAGCGTGCGGGCACGCAGATCGGCCGAGCTGGCCGTGATGGAACCCACGGCCCGCAGCGAGGCCATGAGCGCGATGGAGATGATGGTGAGCGCCACCAGCACCTCGATGAGGGTGAAGCCCCGGTGTGCAGCCCTGCCCGTCCTGCCGGACAGGCACGCGGACCTACTGAAAATGGTGGGCTGCAAGAAAAGGGGCATCGATCAGAAACGAAACGCCCCGCGAGGGGCGCAAGCAGAGGTGGCAGGGATGACTTACTGCGAAGGCGGCTGGCGCTGCACCTCGAAGATGCCCAGCCCGTTGGCGTGTATCTCGATGGAACCCGCATCGCGCGTGAGGATCACGCGAAAGGGCGGTTCGATCATGTCACGTCCGAATTCCAGCATATCCGAACCGTCCGCCTTCTCCACACGTACCCGAGTGGGGCTTTCCCACTGACGAGCGCGCAGATGTGTGTCATCTTCGATGGGACGCCATTGCCTATCCTTGAAGATGATGAAGCGGTAACGGTCCCGGGTGTTCTCGAAACGGATGGGGGCGCCGCGGATCTGGGCTTCCTCGCGCGCCAGCGAAAACAGCTGGCTGAGGCGTTCGGCATCGGTTTCCAGGGCGCGCAGCGGACTGGGCGAACCGGAAATGACCGTCATCGACAGCACGACACCGATGATGATGAGTGCCACCATCAGCTCGACGAGCGTGAAGCCGCGTGCGCGGCCCATGCGCTGCATGCGCGACATGACGGCAGGCGCCCATCCCTCAGCGACGGGCGCCACCGGGGCCTCGTCAGAGATCCCAGCTGCCGATGTCGGCATCACCCGCCTCGCCACCGGCCACGCCGTCGGCGCCGTAGGAGAACACGTCGATCTCACTGTGCACGCCCGGATTCAGGTACTGATAGGGCTTGCCCCAAGGGTCGACCGGCGCCTTGTCCAGATAGGATTTCCAGTTCTTGGCCGAGGGCCCGGAGGTGGGACGGTTGACCAGCGCATCCAGCCCCTGCTCGGTGGTGGGATAGCGGCCGTTGTCCAGGCGGTACAGCTTGAGCTGCTGCATGATGGCGGCAATGTCGGCCTTGGCGGCCACGGCGCGGGCCTCGTCGGGCCGCGACATGAAGCGCGGCACCACCAGCGCTGCCAGCACGCCCAGGATCATCACCACCACCATGAGTTCGATGAGGGTGAAACCATGGGTGCGACGCCGGCTGCCGCGGGCGGCTTGCAGGCGCGGTGCCGAAGAGACTGCGGCCAACCGTGTGTCGGTCATGTTTGCCGTCGGTGCGGAGACACGTGTTTTCATACCAGCGTTTTTCTCGCAGAGTGTCCTGGGTGGTTTTAACATCGGACGATTGAAGCAGATTCTTCCTCTGCCGTAACTGGCTTGTATGATAGCAGCCACTGTCTGCGCCTCCGGGCGCACGGCGTTACGCCCCATTCCTTGAGACGACCTCACCATGCGGAGTTCCTCTGCCGTCATCCGACTGCTTTCGCTGTTGCTTTTCCTGCTGCTGGTCAGCATCGTCACCTACTGGGCCATGCAATTGCTGGCGCCGCGCGGCGCCATTGCGCCCAATGATGCAATCGGTGACAACAATCGCCCACCTTTACCGATTGCCAGCAAATTGTTTGGTGCACGCAACACGGAAACGGTCGATGCCGCCCCGCCTCCGATTGATGTGAAGGTGTTGGGCGTGCTGCAGGCGGGCGCCCGGGGTGTGGCGGTGCTGGGCATCAACGAGCGTCCGGTGGCGGCCTACGCCGTCAACCAGAAGCTGGGCAACGGCTCGGTGCTAAAGGCCGTGCTGGATGACAAGGTGATCATCGACCACAACGGCCGGAAGATCGAGTTTCCCGCCCCGGCGCGCTACAGCCTCGACGTCCTCACCAGCAATGCCGGGAATTCCCGCCTGCCGCAAGGGGGCATGCCTGAAGGCATCGAGCCAGCCGAAGGCAGCGGTGATGGCGAAGACGGCATTGCCGGCTCGGGCGCGCATGACCCCTACGCCGGCGGCTATGCGCCCGATGGCATGGCGCCCGGCGAAGGAGACATGGGCGCTCCGGCCGACGGCATGATGGACGATGGCAGCGGCCAGATGCAGGGCGACATGCAGGGCATGAATGCCGCTGGCGCCTATCCGATGTCGCCCTCGCCCGGCATGGCCCGCCCTGGCCTGGACATGCAGGACAACGGCGGCGACCTGCCCTATGGGGGTGATGACGCCAACATGCAGGACGGCGTGGCGCCCGAGCTGGAGGACGTGATGCCCGGCGGCGACCAGCTCGGCAGCCTGGACGGGCTGACCCCCGAGGAGCAGGCTGCTGCGCTGAACGCGCTGCAGCAGGGCTCGGGACGCGCCTCGTCCCGCTGACGGAGCGGGCCACGAGCCCATCTCCCTCCCTGAAATGGTGGGTCGCCCCCCCCTTGGGCAGCCCCCAGATCTGGACGACGAAAGCCCGAAGACCCTGCACCTTCCCTACCGGGGGCACGTCGCAAGGGGGGCGCGGCACGGGTTCCTTTACGTCCGGCCTCCTTTAGAATGCGGGGTTCCCTGTCTGGCGAAACCCCATGAAGACCTATCTCGACCTGCTTGACCACGTGCTGACGCACGGTGTGCGCAAGGAAGACCGCACCGGCACCGGCACGCTGTCAGTCTTCGGTCATCAGATGCGCTTTCCGCTGGCTGACGGCTTTCCGCTGCTCACCACCAAGAAGCTGCACACCCGCTCCATCATCCACGAACTGCTGTGGTTCCTGAAGGGCGACACCAACATCGGCTACCTGCGCGACAACGGCGTCACCATCTGGGACGAATGGGCCGACGCAGAGGGCAACCTGGGACCGGTGTACGGCGCGCAGTGGCGCAGCTGGCCCACCCCTGACGGCCAGCACATCGACCAGATCACCCGCGTCGTCGAGGACATCCGCCGCTCGCCCGATTCGCGCCGGCTGATCGTCTCTGCCTGGAACGTGGGGGAGCTGCCGCACATGGCGCTGCCGCCCTGCCACGCGCTCTTCCAGTTCTACGTGGCTGAAGGCCGGCTTTCGTGCCAGCTCTATCAGCGCAGCGCGGACATCTTCCTGGGCGTGCCCTTCAACATCGCGTCCTATGCGCTGCTCACCCACATGGTGGCGCAGCAGACCGATCTGGAGCCCGGCGAGTTCATCTGGACCGGCGGTGACTGCCACCTGTACCTGAACCACCTGGACCAGGCACGGCTGCAGCTGTCGCGCACGCCGCGCGCCCTGCCCCGGCTGAAGCTGGCGCGTCGCCCCGAATCCATCTTCGACTACCGCTTCGAGGACTTCGTCATCGAGGGCTACGACCCCTGGCCGGGCATCAAGGCACCGATCGCGGTATGAGCAAGCCCTGCCTGACGATGATCGCCGCTCGCGCCCGCAATGGCGTGATCGGCCACCAGAACCGGATGCCCTGGCACCTGCCCGAGGATCTGAAGCACTTCCGGCAACAAACCATGGGTCACGTGGTGCTGCTGGGCCGCAAGACCTGGGAATCCATCGGCCGGCCACTGCCGGGCCGTCGCATGGTGGTGATCAGCCGCCAGTCGCTGACGCTGCCCGAGGGCGTGGAACAGGCTGCCAGCCCGGACGAGGCCATTGCGCGCCATGCGGCCGAAGACGAGATCATGGTGATGGGCGGGGCGCAGATCTATGAGCAGACCTGGTCACGGGCCGACCGGCTGCTGCTGACCGAGATTGCCCTGGATCCGCCGGGTGACGCCTGGCTGGCCGCCCCCGATCCCACCCAATGGCAGGAAGTTTCGCGCCAGGACGGCGCCAGCCAGGACGGCGTGGCGTACGCGTTCATCGAGTACCGGCGTCGTCGCGTGGAAGCCTAGGTCCCAGGCAGCCTCTACCCACCTTCCCATTCCCTAGCTGCCTCTGTCGGCTGCGCGCCGCTGTTTGCAAAGAATGGCAACATCCTGAGGATGGACAGGCCCCCAGACGCTGTGTGTCCGCTATCGAACCACGATTTCTGGACAAACATGCTAAATTGCAACATGAGAGACACATAAGGAAACGCTGGCATGTGCTAGCGCTCCTCCGGAACGGGATCCGGGCCGTCTCGACACATTGCAATCACGGGCAACCTTTCATGACGACGCGCGCCACACAGCTCAAGGTGTCACCGCTCGCCGGCGAGCGCCACGGCAAGGGACGCCTGCGCCTGAAAGGAATGGCCCTCGAGCACCCCGACCTGGTGTGCTCTGCGGGTACATCCCGACCTTGTGTTTCACTGCCCACGGGGTGGCCCACCCGGCTGCGCCGGACCTGCCGTGCCCTGCTGCTGGCCGGCCTGATGGGCGCCGCCCTACCTGCTGGCGCGGCCACGCTGCGCTGGGCGGCCCAGACCGAGATCACCTCGCTGGATCCGCATGCGCAGGCCCATCCGCAGGTCCAGGCCGTGCTGCAGCATGTGTACGAATCGCTGACCCGCTACTCGCCCGGGCTGGAGGTCGAACCGGCGCTGGCCCAGCGCTGGGAACTGCTCACCCCGGTCATCTGGCGCTTCCATCTGCGCCAGGGCGTGCGCTTTCATGACGGCAGCCCGCTCACGGCCGAGGACGTGCAGTTCTCGCTGGAGCGCCTGAAAGGCGCCGGCAGCACGCTGGGCACCATGCTGGCCGGCGTGCGCAGCGTGCGACGCATCGACGAGCATACGATCGACATCGTGCTGGACAAGCCGATGCCGCTGCTGCCGCGTATCCTGACCGATGCACGGATCATGAACCGGCGCTGGGCACGGACCCACCGAGCCGAGGCCGTACTGGCCTCCAGGCCCGGCGGCAGTGGTTATGCCACCCGAAACGCCAACGGCACCGGCCCCTATCGCGTGGCCGAAGGCTGGGCCCCCGGCCTGCCGCTGCAGCTGGAGCGCAACCCGGACTGGTGGAATACCGGCGGTTTCCCGGGCAACGCGGATCCCGTCATCTACCAGGCCATTGCCTCCGACGACGACCGGCTGCGCGCCCTGGAACAGGGTGAGGTGGATCTGGTGACCGACCTGCCCGGCCAGCGCGTCCCGGCGCTCAAGCGCCTCCCCGGGCTGCAGGTGCAGACCGACGTGTCGCAGCGCACGCTGCTGATCGGGATGGACCAGTTCTCGGATTCGCTGCGGTACGGCCACACCGGCATGGGCAACCCGTTCCGCGACCAGCGGGTGCGGCACGCCATGGCGCTGGCCATCAACGAGCGCACGCTGATGCGCATCAGCCGCAACATGTACCAGTCGGCCGGCACCATCGTGGCGCCCGGCGTGAACGGCTGGACCGAGGCCCTGGATCGCCGTGAGGCCACCAACCTGCGCCAGGCCCGGCAACTGATGGCCCAGGCCGGCCACGCAGCCGGCTTCAAGGTGACGCTGGACTGCCCCAACAACCGCTACGCCTACGACCAGCAGATCTGCCAGGCGCTGGTTCCAATGTGGGCGCGCATCGGCATCCGCGTGAAGATCAACAGCCTGCCCTTTGCCAGTCTGGTGCCCAAGCTGGAAACCCTGGACAGCAGCCTGTGGATGCTGGGCTGGGGCAGCCCCGATTTTGACGCCCTCCAGAACCTGCTGTCGCTGGCCTACACCCGGTCCGACAAGGTGGACGGCACCTACAACGCGGCGCGCATCAGCGACCCGAAACTGGACAGGCTCATTGACCAGGCCCGCTACGAGAACAACCCCATCAAGCGCACGGGGCTGCTGCAGCAGGCGCTGGAGATCGTGAAGACCCAGTCCTACTATCTGCCGCTGGCCCACGCCATGCGTGCCTGGGTGATGCAACGCTCGATATCGCTGGTGGTACCGCCCAGCGAACGGCCCGAAATGCGCTTCGTGATCGTGACCGGGCGGCGTGCGGGCGTCAGTGACACCGCCCCCGCGGCCCCGGACAGGGCGGGCAGGAATCAGCCCGCCGGCGCGCGGAACAAATAGCTGACCCCTACGGCCTGGGCCCTGGGCACGATGCCGGGCTTGACGATGCTGATGCGTACCCACGGCACCTGAAAGCGCGTGACGATGGCCTGGCAGAGATGGTGCGCCATGCGCTCCAGCAGCTGGAAGCGCTGGGCCGCTGCCTCCTGGCGGATGAGATCGGCCACGGCGGCGTAGTCGACCGTGTCCTGGAAGTTGTCGGACAGGAAAGCTGCCGTGGAGGGCAGCCCCACAGCCACATCGATGGACAGCGGCTGGGGCGCGTGCCGTTCCTGCGGATAGACACCGATCAGCGACTCGACGACGAGACCCTGCAGGAAGATGTGGGGCGAGGTTTCAGGCATGGAAGAAATGATGACGCCTCCGGCACGGTGAACGTGCATCCCCTCCAAGGCAGGGGGCGGCCATGCGCCATGATACCCGGCGGGATGCCAGCGGCGAATGGGCTGTGACGGGCGGCGATTCTAGCATTCCGGGGGTGACGGCTGGAGACTGGCCGTCACGGCTTGTAGAGTGGAAGAGGTCAGAATGGCCGCACCGTGAGATTCTTCACAGGCTGCGGCATTTTCCTAGCATCTTGGGGATGCGTTGAAATCCACGCCGGCGCACCGAGGCAGCCCTTTCTCAGTGAAACACCGCGTCCCACAGGCCCATGAGCTCGAAGATTCCGTAGAGCGCCGCCAATCCGGCAGCCAGCTGGATGCCTTGGGCCACCAGCGTGTCTTCTCCGTAGATGACCCTGGAGTGATTAAGGGCTACCAGTTTTTGCCAGATCCGCATGAGCATGTTGCCCCCGTCTTTGAAAAGACTACCCATCGGATTGTACGGACAGCCAACCGAACGTCCTTACTGACGGATAGACGGCCACTTGTCGGCCCGCAGCCGTAGGGGTGACGTTGTTCATGCTTCAGCCGTTAGGCAGTGTGGGATATTCGGGGCATTGGATGCAGGGAGCACGCCCATGGGGAAGCAGCAGCCTGTAAACGACAAACCTGACGGTCTTGGCCGCTTCGAGCGGGAAGCACGGCGTGAGCGTTGGGTGTCGCGCATTTTTTACGGACTCACGGCCCTCGCCTTCGCTGGCTACCTTTACGCGCTCAAGCTCGATTATGACGAGAGCATGGTGGTCATTGCAGCGTGTGAGCGTGATACCAGCTGGAAGTGCATGGACGCGGCCCGGGAAGCCTATCGGAAGAGCAGGCAGTAGGTTGGTGACGGGATTTGAAATATAAAAGACGTGCTCTTCCTGGACGATCTGACGCCGTTTCTTCCTCTACCTTCCACGCCGAAGCGTTACTCCCTTTCATGGGACATGAATCCATGAATTGACGACGTGCCGTCCATCGCCCCTCAGACCTCTACCGCCACCACCCCCAAAGTACCGTGCAGAACGCGAACGCCCCCAGACAGGCCAAGAATGCGCACACAAAGTAGCAGATGAGCTGCCACCGCGCCCACCGGGCCAGATCAAGCTCGATCTGCTTTCTTGCTTTTCGCGATCTTTTTATCACCTTGTCCAGCTCACGGGCTGCCTTGGATGGCTTGTTCTGCATGCACACGCTCCATGACGGTTTGCAGCATGCGGGCATTGTGCCCAACCTGGCCTGAGGGCTGCATCCTGTGCTGCCCAACGGTGTGCCGTACCGCACAGTTGAGCCCGCCATTCGTCAGTTGCTCCCCGCATTCTTCCTGCCAACCGTGCTTACGAGAGGCAGCCATGCTGCCTTCCCGCTATCCACGAGACGAAGGTCTTGCTTTCCCGAGACAAGTACCGCTAGCATTTGTATATACAAAAACGGGTTACAATGACCATGCGCCAGCGCTTCACGTGGGATCCAGCCAAAGCCGCCAGCAACCTGCGCAAGCATGGCATTTCCTTTGAGGAGGCCGTTTGCGTCTTCGCCGATCCAATGGCCGTTACACGCCAGGATCGCATCGAGAACGGCGAGCAACGCTGGCAGACCATTGGCGCAGTCGGTGGCTTTACCTTGCTTCTGGTGGCCCACACGCTGTGGGATGACGAAGCAGGCATTGAGGTCGTGCGCATCATCAGTGCTCGTCGTGCAGACCGAAAGGAACGGAGAATCTATGAAAACGGTTAGTGTCACCCTGGACGACCTGCCACCGCTCTCGCCGGAGCGGATTGCCGAGCTGCGCACCCTGGCCGAGCGCCCCGACAGCGAGATCGACTACAGCGACATCCCGGCACAAGACCCGGCAGACTGGGCTGACGCCGAGCGCGGCCGCTTCTACCGTCCTATCAAGACCCAGACATCAATCCGTATCGACAAGGATGTAATGGCTTGGCTCAAGCGTGACGGCAAGGGCTACCAGACCCGCATCAACGCCATCTTGCGTGAGGCGATGCTGCGCGACCTGCAGCAGCCTGCCACCTCGCAGGCCACGCCAGCCGCTGCTCAGGGCGAACGTGCTGACGCCAATGTCTGAAGGGATCGGCGCCCAGATCGGCGATATGAGGCGGCTGGCATCTGCCTGAGGCGGCAGGTTCGGCAGCGGGCAGGCCACATCAACGACGTGCCGCCTGTCAATCTTCAACCGCACAGTTGAGCCCGCCATTCTCGGTTGCTCCCACCGATCTTTCCTGCCGGCAGGGCTTGCGTCGGACGCAATCGGAGGGCAGCGCCACCTGGCGGCTGTACGGTTGTGGGATTGGAGTGTGTTGAAGGTGCCCGGAACGGACGTGAGAGACAGCGCCCTGTATTGTTGTTGCTTGAGGGGCCCCGTCGTTGACGCGCAAGAAAATGGCGCCTCCGGCACGAATCGAACGTGCGACCCTCCCCTTAGGAGGGGGATGCTCTATCCACTGAGCTACGGAGGCGTGGTGCCCGATTGTACCGGATGTGTCGGTGGGGTGTCGGGAACGGCGGGCGAAGGCTTGGTGGCCGTTGGCAGGCTTTCCACAGGCACCATGCGGTTGCGCTCCAGCACGTCCAGGGGCAGCTGGCGGATGGCATCGTGCAGGGCGGCGGCATCGATGGCGCTGGCCTGGGCGGTGAGGCGCACACCGTTGGCCAGCACATAGCCGATCTCGATGCGGTGGGAATCCTTCCAGCGCAGTTCCGAGACACTGCGGGCGCCTTCGCGGTAGCTGCGTTCGATGGTGGCAGTCGTCTCGCTTTCCTTGTGGCCCTGGACACCGGTGGCAGCAGACTGGGCCAGCAAGGCACCAGCGCTGGCCGGGTCGATGAGACGCAGATCCAGTTCGGTACTGCCCTGGCGGCCGTAGATGCCATGGGCCATGACGGCGCGGGACGACACGCCGCCCCAGGGTTCGATCTGCAGGGACTGCAGCTTCAGCCCCAGGATCTCGCTGGGGAACCAGTCGGAGAGCTGGGCCGGCGTGAGCGGTACACGCTCTTGTCCGCCGGCGACAGTGGCGGCCAGAGCGGTGGCGGCATCACGTGCGGCCTGTGCGGCAGCCAGGGAGTCGTTGCGTGCGCTGGCGCTGCCGGCCTCACGTGCGGCCTCGTCCAGATTGCGATCGGCCTGCTGGACCTTCTCGATGGGCACCAGCACGCGACCATCACCCTGTCGCAAGGCAGGCCCTTCGGCACCGATGATGGCGGGTTCAGCTTCTGGCGGTACCATGCCTTCCCAAGCCCGATCGGCCAAGGGGCGCAGCAGCATGTTGGTCAGCAGGAAGAGCACGACGACGATGCCGCTGAGGATGCGTCCGCCGCGAGGCGACACTTTCAGCAGGGCGTGCATGCCCCCCAGCAGCAGGTAGACCGACCAGCCGCCGCCCAGCACCATCAGCAGGGGAAAGAGCGGCATCAGCAGCGGCTGGAGTGTGGCTGCCACCAGGAGGCCAGCCATGGCGTAGCCGACGACGGCAAAGGCCTTGCGCAGATGGCGGGTTCCGCCAAACCAGGGCGCGCACAGCTGCGTGACCAGCGCCACGAGGGTGAACTGCGCGAAGAAGGCCAGGCTGCCGCCACCCAGCAAGACCAGCAGCTTGGTCAGTCGCAGCGGATGATGCAGCACGGGCGCATCGTCGTAGAGGTGCTGACCGGACACCAGGCCAAGCCAGACCAGTAACACCAGAGGCAACAGCCAGCCCACGTACAGACGGCGCAGCGAGACATCTTCCCGGTCAATCTGCTGCCACTCGGACAGGGGCGACGTGAACAGCCGAAACAGGCGTCGAGGCAGTTTCAGGGTCGGAGGACCGGCCGGATCACGTTTCATCTGGTTAGAAGCGTAGGAAAGAACTATTTCCTTGCACGATTTACAACATTAGAACCGTCAGCCGTACAAGCGGTCAACAAATACAATGTGCCAATTCGTCAGTACCGCCCGATGAGGCGCCCTCGCTGACCTTCCTGTTGTCATTCACCAACATCTCGCGCCTTCGGGCCGATGGATTCCATCATGAGCACCCCCAGACAACCTGCCCCCCCTTCCCTGCAACTGCTGGATTCAGCAGGTATTTTCCAGGCCCTGCTGCCCCTGGCATCCACCTGCGGCCTGCTACTGGAGCCCTCGGATGGGACTGCAGGCGGTGAGGCGGCGCAGAGCGCCCCGGGGGGCGGCGGTGGCATTCGCGTCCGGCTGCAATCCGTGCCGGCCACGGCTGACGCCCACTGGTTTCAGCATGTGGCGCCCGGCCATGTGGCGGTGCGTTTCCACCTGCCGCACGCAGCCGAGCTGGTGGTGCTGCCCGAGCAGTCCGAAAAGCTGGTGAGCGATGCGGCCGACCTGCTGGTTCAGCTGGGATTGGCGCTGACGCTGACACCGGCCCGCGCGGGTCTGGTGATCGACCGCGTTCGCCATGGTTATTTCAACGAGGGGCTGGCCTTGCTGGGAGAAGGCGTGGCGGCACAGGAGATCGAGGCGGCCGGCACAGCAGCCGGCTACCGTGCTGGCCCGCTGGCGCTGCTGGATGAGGAGGGGCTGGAGGTGACGGACCAGCTCTACCACCAGAGCCTGGGCGAGCATGGCTGTGGATGCGGACATGACCATGGACATGATCATGGCCACAGCCATGAACATGGGCATCATCATGGGCATGCGCATGCGCATGGGCACCACCACGAACATGGGCATGACCATGGGCATGAGCACCACCACGAGCACGAGCATGGGCATCATCATGAACATGCACATGAGCACCACCATGGTCACCATCATGACCACGATCATGCACATGGCTGCGGGCATGACCAGGGTGAAGCGGAATCCGCTGCCCTGTCCGGACACGAGGTGAAGCGCCCGCAGGCCACCAAGGCCCACTCGGCCGACGAGAAACCGGCCAAGGCGGAATCCGGCTGCGCTTGCGCCTGTGCGGCCAAGGCCGCAGCGCAGGCCCACGATGAACACGATCTGGAGGACGATCTGGGCCACAGCCATGAGCACGACCACAGCCACAGCCACGATCATGGACACCATCATGGGCATGACCATGATCACCACCATGGGCACGGACATCATCATGATCACGATCACGCACATGATCACCATCATGGCCACGACCATGCGCATGATCACCATGGCCATGGCCACGATCACGGGCATGCGCATGCTGCAGCAGAGTCGGCTGTCTGGCCTGTGCTGACGGAAGAAGCAGCCTATGCCATGGAGAAGATGGCGCATGGCTTCCAGCGCAAGGGACGCGCGGCTGGCAGTGGCTTCTATGACTATTACGAAGACGAGGACGAGGATCCGGACCTGTGGTCGGGGCTGTCGGCCTTCCTGCGGCGCAGCGTGAAGCTGCCGGCCGATGACGTGCGCGACCGACTGCGCTACATCGTGTGGGTGGAGCTGCTGAACAGCCTGAAGGCCCGCGCCCTGCCCTCGGCAGCGACGGCCGACGTGGCAGCACGCGGTGCCGATCTGTGGGCTGACACGGCCTCTGCCCCGCTGGCCGCGCTGCGGGCGCTGGATGCGGATGAGTTGGAGCGCCGTACTGCCGAGCTGGTCGAGCGCTATGGCCAGCGCTTTGCGCTGCCCGCCAACTGGCGCAAGCTGCTGAAGGCCTGATCAAGGCACGCCGCTGCCCGTACTTGCGGGCAGCAACGAAACAGCCCCGGACTCCGCAAGGAGACGGGGCTGTTCGCATGAGGGCGCTGTCAGCGGCTGGCTGCTGGCTGCTGGCTGCTGGCTGCTGGCTGCTGGCTGCTGGCTGCTGGTCATCATGCTGCCAGAGGCCATGCTGGCTGACCCAAGCGGCACCGCAGAGGCTTCCAGAAACAAAACGGGCCGCCTGAATATCAGGCAGCCCGTGATGAGGCCATGACGGCGCCCGGCTGACGGGCCCCGTCTGTCGGCTCAACGCATCAGGCGCCTTCGCCCGACTGGTTGGCCTCCTCGATAGCCACGGCCTTCATGGACAGACGCAGGCGGCCCTTGTCGTCGGCCTCGATGACCTTGACGCGGACGGACTGGCCTTCCTTCACGTAGTCCTCGACCTTGTTGACGCGCTCCTGGGCGATCTGGGAGACGTGCAGCAGGCCGTCGCGGCCCGGCAGGACCTGAACGATGGCGCCGAATTCGAGGATCTTGAGCACGGTACCGTTGTAGATCTTGCCGATCTCGACTTCGGCGGTGAGGTCAGCGATGCGCTGTTGGGCGCGACGGGCGGCCTCGGCGTCGACGGCGGCGATGGTGATGGAACCGTCGTCCTGGATGTCGATGGTGGTGCCGGTTTCTTCCGTGATGGCACGGATGGTGGCGCCGCCCTTGCCGATCACGTCACGGATCCGCTCGGGATTGATCTTCATCTGGTACATGCGCGGGGCGAAGTCCGACAGCTCGGTGCGGGCAGCCGGGATGGCTTCCTGCATCTTGCCCAGGATGTGCATGCGGGCCTCGCGGGCCTGGGCCAGCGCCACCTGCATGATCTCGCGGGTGATGCCCTGGATCTTGATGTCCATCTGCAGCGCGGTGACGCCCTGCTCGGTACCGGCCACCTTGAAGTCCATGTCGCCCAGGTGATCTTCGTCGCCCAGGATGTCGGTGAGGACGGCAAACTTGTTGCCTTCCTTGATCAGGCCCATGGCGATGCCGGCCACGTGCCGCTCGACGGGCACGCCGGCGTCCATCAGCGCCAGGCAGCCGCCGCAGACCGAAGCCATCGACGACGAGCCGTTGGACTCGGTGATCTCGGAGACCAGGCGGATGGAGTAGGCAAAGTCTTCCTGCGAGGGCACCAGCGCGGTGATGGCGCGCTTGGCCAGGCGGCCGTGGCCGACTTCGCGGCGCTTGGGCGTGCCGATGCGGCCGGTCTCGCCGGTGGCGTACGGCGGCATGTTGTACTGCATCATGAAGCGCTCACGGTATTCACCGGTGATCGCGTCGATGATCTGCTCGTCACGGGCGGTACCCAGCGTGGCCACGACCAGAGCCTGGGTTTCACCGCGGGTGAACAGCGCGCTGCCGTGGGCACGCGGCAGGACGCCAGTGCGGATGGAGATGGGGCGCACGGTGCGGGTGTCGCGGCCGTCGATGCGGGGCTCGCCGGACAGGATCTGGTTGCGCACGATGCTGGACTGCAGCTCGAACAGGATGTCGCCAACCTCGGTGGCAGCCGGGGGATTCTCTTCGGCAGCCAGCTGGGCCTGCACGTCGGCCTCGATCTGCTTGATGCGCTGGGAGCGCTCCTGCTTGACGCGCAGCTTGTAGGCGTCGCGCATGGCGTCGCCGGCCAGGCCGTGCACACGCTCGATGAGCGCGGTGTTCTTCTCGGGGGCGGTCCATTCCCACTCGGCCTTGCCACCGGCCTCGACCAGCTCCTCGATGGCCTGGATGACGGTCTGCATCTGCTCGTGGCCAAAGACCACGGCGCCCAGCATCACGTCCTCGGAGAGCTCGGAGGCCTCGGATTCGACCATCAGCACGGCCTGGTCGGTACCTGCCACGACCAGATCCAGCTTGGATTCCTTCAGCTGCGAGGCCGAGGGGTTGAGCACGTACTGGCCGTCGATGTAGCCGACGCGGGCGGCACCGACGGGGCCGTTGAACGGCACGCCGGAGATGGCCAGGGCAGCCGAGGCACCGATCATGGCGGGGATGTCGGCATCGATCTCGGGGTTGCTGGACAGCACCGTCAGCACCACCTGGACTTCATTCATGAAGCCTTCGGGGAACAGCGGGCGGATGGGGCGATCGATGAGACGGGCGGTGAGGGTTTCCTTCTCGGTGGGGCGACCCTCGCGCTTGAAGAAGCCGCCGGGAATGCGGCCTGCGGCGTAGAACTTCTCGAAATAGTCGACCGTCAGCGGAAAGAAGGACTGACCCGGCTTGGGTTCGCGGGCAGCCACGACGGTGGCCAGCACCATCGTGTCATCGATGGTGACCAGGACCGAACCGCTGGCCTGGCGGGCGATTTCCCCGGTTTCCAGGGTGACCGTGTGGTTGCCCCACTGAAATGTTTTCTTGGCGATCTCGAACATCGATTTTTCCTTGCACTCGTGGTGCCCACTCCCCGTGCTAACCCGGCGGCACGGTTCGCCCTTGCATTCCGAAAAACAGAATGCCCGCGCGGTGGCGGGCATCCCGTGGTGGCTTCTGCCGATTACTTGCGCAGACCCAGCCGCTCGATGAGCGAACGGTAGGCGTCGAGATCGCGGCGCTTCAGGTAGTCCAGCAGCTTGCGACGGCGGCTGACCATGCGCAGCAGACCGCGGCGCGAGTGGTGATCCTTGGCGTGGTCCTTGAAGTGCTGCGACAGCCCGTTGATGCGGGCGGTGAGCAGTGCGACCTGCACTTCGGGCGATCCGGTGTCGTTGTCGGCGCGACGGTATTCAGAAACGACTTTGGCCTTGTCTGCGGCTTCCAGTGCCATGTTTTCCCTTCATAGAAAGTGGGTTGACGTGCGGTCCCGCCTGGCAAGCGGGCCGTGGTGCTTGGTGCCTGTCAGGAAGGCCACTGTTGTGGCCTCGACAGACGGCGCGGATTATACCCGGGGATGGCGCAAACCTGAAATGCGCCAGCCCGAAATTTCAGGCGCGCGGCAGCGTGACGCCGCGCTGGCCCTGGTACTTGCCGCCACGGTCACGGTACGAGACCTCGCAGACCTCGTCGGACTCGAAGAACAGCACCTGGGCGCAGCCCTCACCGGCGTAGATCTTGGCCGGCAGCGGCGTGGTGTTGGAGAACTCCAGCGTCACGTAGCCTTCCCACTCGGGCTCGAAGGGGGTGACGTTGACGATGATGCCGCAGCGCGCGTAGGTGGACTTGCCCAGGCAGATGGTGAGCACGTTGCGCGGGATGCGGAAGTACTCGACCGTGCGGGCCAGCGCGAAGGAGTTGGGCGGGATGATGCAGACATCGCCCACGAAGTCGACGAAGTTCTTCTCGTCGAACTGCTTGGGATCAACGATGGTGCTGTTGATGTTGGTGAAGATCTTGAACTCGGGCGCGCAGCGGATGTCGTAGCCGTAGCTGGAGGTGCCGTAGGAGACGACGCGGCGGCCGTCGACGGAACGGACCTGGCCGGGCTCGAAGGGCTCGATCATGCCGTGCTTCTCGGCCATGTCGCGGATCCAGCGGTCTGATTTGATGCTCATGCGGGCGCTCTGTCGGGGTATCGGGGATGCGGGCGTCGGGCCAGGCACACAGCCGTGCCCGCCGCCGGATGAAACAGATTGGGATGATACCGGAACGGCCCCGGGATGACGGTCGCAGCCTGCCCTGCTGCGCGCGGCGACACGCGGGGCCTCCCCATCCCGCGCGCCCTGCGCCGGACACCCGCATCATGCCATTGACGACAGAAAAGCCGCGGGCGGCAACCGCCCGGGCTTCGGGGCGCGACCAGTCGTTCCGATCAGTCGTTCTTGATGACGATGGACGGGAACTTGGACGACATGTCCTTGGCCTTCTCGGCCACTTTCACCGCCACGCGGCGGGCGATGCGGCGGTACTGTGCCGCCAGCTCGCTGTCGGGACGGGCCACCACCGTCGGCCGGCCACCGTCGGCATCCTCGCGGATGTGGATGTCCAGCGGCAGGCCGCCCAGGTACTCCAGACCGTACTCGGCCGCCATCTTCTCGCCGCCGCCCTGACCGAAGATGTGCTCAATGTGGCCGCAGTTGCTGCACACGTGCATGGCCATGTTCTCGACCACGCCCATGACAGGGATGCCGACCTTCTCGAACATCTTGTAGCCCTTGCGCGCGTCCAGCAGCGCGATATCCTGCGGCGTGGTGACGATGACGGCACCGGTGACGGGAATCTTCTGCGAGAGCGTCAGGTGCACGTCACCCGTGCCCGGGGGCATGTCGATGACCAGGTAGTCGAGGTCGCGCCAGTTGGTCTGGCGCAGCAGCTGCTCCAGCGCCTGCACCACCAGCGGACCACGCCAGACCATCGGCTGGTCCATGTCGATGAGAAAGCCGATGGAGCTGACCTGCACACCGTGGTTCTCCATGGGCTCCATGGATTGGCCATCGGGCGTGTGCGGCCGGCCATGGATGCCGAACATGACGGGCTGCGACGGGCCGTAGATGTCGGCGTCAAGCACGCCGACGGTGGCGCCCTCGGCCGCCAGCGCCAGCGCCAGGTTGGCCGTCATGGTGCTCTTGCCCACGCCGCCCTTGCCGGAGGCCACCGCGATGATGTTGCGCACCTGCGGCAGCAGCTTCACGCCGCCCTGCACCGAGTGGGCGATGATCTTCTGATAGACGTGGGGGGTGACGCCCTGCACGCCCGGGATCTTCCGGATGGCGGCCTGGACCGCCTCGCGGATGGGGTTGATCTGGCTGAGCGCAGGATAGCCCAGCTCCACGTCCAGGCTCACGTGACCGTCGTCCACCCGCACGTTGCGGGCCGAGCGGCTGGAGAAGAGATCCCGGCCGGTATTGGGATCGATGACGGTGGCCAGCGCCTGATTGACGGCGTCGACAGTAACACTCATGATGGAATCGGGTACAGGAATTCTGTTAAGGGGGCAGCACCGGATGCAGCCGTATTGCCGCCCGCGGATACGCCAGCCCGCAAGAAGGGGGAGGCAGCCGGCCCAGCCCTGCTGACAGGGTGGCCAGTCTCTGCATCATGCTCGCACGGCTTGTGCCCTGCAAACTTGACATTCGCCATGTTGACACATGGCCTGTGGCAGTCATGCCCCGGCCCGCTCGCCGGCTGACCGACGGAGGCCACGATTCGGCCACGCCGCAACGGTCGCGGCCCGGATGCTGCCCGTCCGGCGATGATACGCCACCGTACCGGCAGGGCAGCCGCTCTTGCTAAAATCAGCGGCAGCACGCCCGGCATGCCGGGCCCCCCTGACGGGGCATCGTGTCCGCCACACGCGGGCATCCTGTCCACCACCTCCTGCGTTTTCATGAGCCAGCCCCAGCCATCCGCCGCATCGGCAGCCGCCGCCATGCCTGCCGCCAACGGCCAGCATCCCGAGCGTCTGTTCATCACCACCGCCCTGCCCTACGCCAACGGATCGTTCCACATCGGCCACATCATGGAGTACATCCAGGCCGACATCTGGGTGCGCTTCCAGCGCATGCTGGGCAAGGACGTGCTGTTCGTGGGGGCCGATGATGCCCACGGCGCCCCGATCATGCTGAAGGCCCAGGCCGAGGGCATCACGCCCGAAGAACTGGTGGCACGCATTGCCGCCGAGCGGCCGTACTACCTGAACGGCTATCACATCAGCTTCGACCACTGGCACTCCACCCATTCGCCCGAGAACACGGCGCTGTCGCAGGAGATCTACCGGCGGCTGAAGGCGGCGGGCCTGGTGGCCACGCGCACCATCGAGCAGTTCTTCGATCCGGTGAAGGAGATGTTCCTGCCGGACCGCTACATCAAGGGCGAGTGCCCCAACTGCCATGCCAAGGACCAGTACGGCGACGCCTGCGAGGTCTGCAGCAAGGTCTACGCCCCCACCGACCTCATCAACCCCTATTCCACCCTGACCGGCAGCACGCCGGTCATCCGCAGCTCCGAGCACTATTTCTTCAGCCTCTCCGATCCGCGCTGCCGCCAGTTCCTGCACGACTGGCTGGCCCAGGGTCGGCTGCAGCCCGAGGTGGCCAACAAGGCGCGCGAATGGCTGGGCAGCGATGCAGCCGACACTGGCGCGGCCGAGGGCGAAGGTGCCGGCAACCCGCTGGCCGACTGGGACATCTCGCGCGATGAGCCCTACTTCGGCATCCCCATCCCGGATGCGCCGGGCAAGTACTTCTACGTGTGGCTGGACGCCCCGGTGGGCTACCTGGCCTCGCTGAAGGCGCTGTGCGAGAAGCGCGGCCTGGACTTCGATGCCTTCATCGACCCGCAGGCCGGTCAGGATCCGCAGCGGCCGTACCGGCAGGTGCATTTCATCGGCAAGGACATCATCTACTTCCACACGCTGTTCTGGCCGGCCATGCTGAAGTTTGCCGGCATGCACACGCCCGACAACATCTTCGTGCACGGATTCCTCACCATCTCCGGCGAAAAGATGTCCAAGTCGCGCGGAACGGGGCTGTCGCCGAAGAAGTACCTGGAGCTGGGCATGAACCCGGAATGGCTGCGCTACTACCTGGCGGCCAAGCTCAACAGCCGGGTCGAGGACGTGGACTTCAACGCCGAGGACTTCGTGGCCCGGGTCAACAGCGATCTGGTGGGCAAGCTGGTCAACATCGCCAGCCGCTCGGCCGGCTTCATCCTGAAGCGCTTCGACGGCCGACTGGCGGCGGCCTCCCCGGCCACGCTGGCAGCCTTTGCCGAAAGCTGGCCGGGTGCCGATGCCCTGGCCGAGCTGTACGAGCAGCGCGACTACGCCAAGGCGATGCGCGCCATCATGGCGCTGGCCGACCGGGTTAACCAGTTCGTCGATGCCGAGAAGCCCTGGGAGCTGGCCAAGGATCTGGCGCAGACCGCCAAGCTGCATGAGGTCTGCTCGGACGCGCTGCGCGGCTTTGCGCAGCTCATCACGCTGCTGGCGCCGGTGCTGCCCGACACGGCCGCCCGTGCCGCTGCGTTCCTGAACCTGCCGCAGCCCTTCACGTGGGCCATGGTGAACGAGCCGCTGCCGGCCGGCCACGCCATCCAGCCCTTCCAGCATCTGATGCAGCGGGTGGACCCGAAGCAGCTGGATGCCCTGTTCGGGGTGGCAGCCGAGGCGGCCGCCGGCGCCAAGGCCGAGGGCGCCTCGGCCAAGGGCGGCAAGGACGGAAAAGAGAAAGGCAACAAGGACAAGGCTGCCGGAAAGGCCGCTGCCAGTGCGGCCGAAGGCCAGCCGGCCGAGATCACCATCGACGACTTCCTGCGCCCCGACCTGCGGGTAGCCCGGATCATCTCCGCCGAGAAGGTGGAAGGATCGACCAAGCTGCTGCGGCTGATGCTGGACGTTGGCGAAGAGCGGCCCCGTCAGGTGTTCTCCGGCATTTCGGCCTTCTATGATCCGGCGCAGCTGCCGGGACGGCTGACCGTGATGGTGGCCAACCTGAAGCCGCGCAAGATGAAGTTCGGCCTCTCGGAAGGCATGGTGCTGGCGGCGTCCGGCGCCACCGACGATGAGGGCGTCTTCCTGCTCTCGCCCGACAGCGGTGCCAAGGCGGGCATGAAAGTATCCTGAGTTCGAGGTCATCATGTCGCAGAAGCTGCGCAGTTTCCACTTCCGCCCCGCCCTGCTGGACAGCCTGAAGCACTACCGCAGGCCCGATTTCATGGCAGACCTGGGGGCGGGTCTGACGGTGGCCTGCGTGGCACTGCCGCTGGCCATGGCCTTCGGCATCGCCAGTGGCGTCAAGCCCGAGCAGGGGCTGATCACCGCCATCATCGGCGGAGCGCTGGTCTCGCTGCTGGGCGGATCGAAGGTGCAGATCGGCGGGCCGGCCGGCGCCTTCGTGGCCATGCTCTACGGCATCGCGCTGCAGTACGGCATGTCCAACCTGCTGCTGGCCACGATGATGGCCGGCGCCATCCTCTTCCTGATGGGAGCGCTGCGGCTGGGGCAGATCATCCGCTTCGTGCCCATCTCCATCGTCATCGGCTTCACCAATGGCATTGCCGTGGTGATCATGCTGTCGCAGGTGAAGGACTTCCTGGGACTGCAGATCGAGAAGATGCCGGCCAACTTCTTCTCGCAGCTGGACACGCTGGTCCATTACCGCGACGGGCTGAACTACCCGGCCCTGGGACTGGGCCTGGCCACGCTGGTCACCCTGATTGTCTGGCCCAAGCCCCCCAAGGTGATGACTTCCCGTCAGACGGCGCTGGAGCAACCGGCGCAGGGCGTGGTGGGCACGGCAACGGATGATGCGGGTGATGCCGAGGGCGCTCCGGCGCCCACGACGGCCGGCACGACGTCGGCGACGCCTGCAGAGCCCCGGGCCCTGCAGGCCAGCCTGCTGCGCCGCATCCTGTGGCGCATCCCGGCGCCGCTGGTGGTGCTGCTGCTGGGCACACTGTTCACCTGGGCGCTGCAGCTGCCGGTCGAGACCATCGGCAGCCGCTTCGGCGGCATTCCGCAGAGCCTGCCGACGCCCGCGCTGCCCAGCTTCGACTGGGAGTCGGCCCAGAACCTGGTGGGCCCCACGCTGGCCATCGCCTTCCTGGGCGCCATCGAATCGCTGCTGTGCGCACGGGTGGCCGACGGCATGACCCATGATCGTCACGATCCCAACCAGGAGCTGATGGCCCAGGGCATCGCCAACTTCACCACACCGCTGTTCGGCGGCATTGCCGTGACCGGCACCATTGCCCGTACCGTCACCAACATCCGCAGCGGCGCCCATTCGCCCATCGCCGGCCTCGTGCATGCGCTGACGCTGCTGGTGTTCATGCTGCTGCTGGCCCCGCTGGCAGTCAACATCCCGATGAGCGTGCTGGCGGGCATCCTGCTGTTCGTGGGCTTCAACATGGGCGACTGGCGCGCCTTCGCGCGGCTGCGCCGCTTCACGCTCAACTATCGCACGGTGCTGCTCACCACGTTCTGCCTGACCGTCGTCTTCGACCTGACGGTGGCGGTGCAGTTCGGGCTGCTGCTGGCCAGCTTCTTCTTCATCTACCGGGTGGCGCGGGTCACGCGCGTCGACCGCATCGAGACACCCGCCGAGGTGGCAACGCTGCCTGGCGGTCGCCGGGTGGGCACGTGGCAGGCGTTCGGCTCAATCTTCTTCGGGTCGATCAGCAAGCTGGAAGCGATCACGGCCACGCCGCAGCCGCTACCGGACATCGTGGTGCTGGATCTGCACCGGGTGATCAACATGGACACGACGGGGCTGGATGCGCTGCAGTCGCTGCATCGGCACATCCTGGAGCACGGCGACCGGCTGGTGCTGTGTGCGGCCAACCGGCAGCCGCTGTCGCTGATGAAGCGGGCGGGATTCCTGGAGGAGCTGGGAGACGGGAATCTGTTCGATTCGCTGGATGAGGCGTATGGGGCGTTGCGGGGGGCGAGCCGCTCTGCGTGACAGGCGGCTTCGACGGACACTCAGTGCTTCGACGTCTTCCAGTCCTGCATCTGGTCGGTGCGTTTCAGCAGGCCGGTGTCCTGGTCGAAGTGGGCGTAGAAGAACATGGTGCGCTGGGTCGCCTCCAGGTAGCGCCAGCCCCAGACTTCCTCGTTCTGGCGCTTGAAGCGCGAGATCTCGCCCGGTTTGCCCAGGATCTGGCGGACCTGGTCGCGAGTCATGCCGGGCTGGACCTTGCGGAAGTTCTCTTCGGTCAGCACCTGCTCGATGCGGCGAAAGCGCCCATCGGCGCCGATGGTGACGAAATAGGTTTCCTTGCCCATCGGGCCGCGGGGGTATTCGAGGGTGCGGCTGCCGTCGCTCTCCTCCCAGATCATCTCGGGCTGGCCCATCCAGCGCCGCACGTCGGCTTCGGTGCTCTGGCCGGGGGTCAGATCCTTCTGGGCGATGAAGTCGCAGGCCGCCCCCAGGGGGGTGATGGCCAGCAGCAGGGCCCAGGCACGGGTACGCCAGGAACGGGGGGCAGAGGCCTGTGAAGGGACAGTACTGGAAGGCTTGGCGCTTTTCATGATGATGGCAGGGGTCCGGCGTGCGGCCCGGGAAGGATGGGGCACGCGCTTC
>ERZ772977.116-NODE-116-length-64730-cov-117.491179_pt1 | contig 64730 bp, 70 predicted proteins | sample MGYA00511131_ERZ772977 | MGnify/ENA primary metagenome ERZ772977 (study PRJEB29015, sample SAMEA2737935) | human oral metagenome | biome: human oral; feature: human-associated habitat; material: dental | place: China | collected 2151 ...
CGATGTATAAAGACGTGCTTCAAAAGACGTTTGGCACGCTGCAGTTTCAGCTGGGCCGGTTCACGGTGGATATGAGCGGCGAGTGGGAAGTCTGGGATTATGCCGAGGTGATCAACAAGCACTATGGAATTGATGTGTATAATACAACGATTGAAGAGGTAGCTGCCAAGTTGAAAGAATATGGTTTGGAGGTCGAAAAGACCGATTCCATTCCGCGCAGTATCGATAAATTATGGAAGAATATTCGTAAAGATGTGGCTGGGCCGGTGTGGTTGGTGAATACGCCGAAGTTCGTCAGTCCGCTGTCCAAGACCAACCCCGACAATCCGCAAACGGTGGAGCGTTTCCAGCCGATTATTGCCGGGTCGGAGCTGGGGAATGGTTTTTCCGAGCTGAATGACCCGATTGATCAGCTGAATCGTTTTGTTGAGCAGCAACAGATGCGCGATGCGGGCGACGAAGAAGCGATGATGCTGGACATCGACTTTGTGGAGATGTTGGAGTACGGTATGCCGCCGGCTTGTGGCTGGGGCTATTCTGAGCGGGTATTTTGGATTTTTGAAGGCGTAACTGCCCGCGAGGGCGTGCCATTTCCACAACTGCGTTATGAGATTGACGAGACGACGCGGGCGATATATCCAGAAGTGAAGTTGTAGTTTTTGAAGTTGTCGATAATATCGGTACTGGCTTTTAGGCGGCCATTTTCTCGCTATCCTCAGCTAGCTCGCCGAGCAAGATATCGATTTCATCAGACACAATGTCTGCAAAGTCTGGTACATTGGCGCGTACCCAATCGACGATTTGGTCGTCGCTGGCTTCTTGCATGTGTGATAGTTCTTCGGCTTGCTCTGGTGATAGCTCGAGGACGATTTCGTTGATGACACGTTCCTCTAGCGTCGATTCAAAATGGTCGGCAAGCGATTGGTAATCTTCGTCTGATAGATTGATTCCTAAATCTGCGAGGAGACTGCGGCTTAAAATTGGCATGATGTTATCCTTTCTTTTTCTGTTTTAACTTTAGACAAAGGTATTTTCGACGCTACGGTCTCTGGCTTGCTGGGTTGCTTCGGCTTTCTTCTTTGCAGCGGCTTCTGCTCGCGCTCTGTTCTCAAACTCTTTACCGGTGTTTTCGACGTCTTTTTGAGCTTGAATCAGCGACTGCGCAAGTTGCGTCTCCTGTCGCTGCAGTTCGGCTAAACGTTTATGGTAATCGGCGATTGCTTTCTCCATATTTTCTTGTTGTTGCTGAGCCTTGATGGCTTCGTACGTTGCTGCAAATTTGTTGGCGCTATCATCGGATAGCGAGTCGGCTTTTTCTTGAAGCTTAGCCGCATTCTCTCTGACCGAAACCAGGTCTGACTCCATGTTGGCGATTTCTCCAGCTTGCTGGCGCATACTATTTAGCTCGGTTCTGGTCTGCTGAAGCTGCCCGCCAATTGATTCAACTCGATTTTGTGCGTCAGCAGAAGCTCGCTCGGCGTATCGCGCTTGCCAGCTAGCATCTTGCGAGTTTTTGTTGGCTTCGACGGCGTTCAGAAGGGCGCTAGCGATGCGGCGGCGTTGATTTTCTGGTATAGAGTTGACGTGTTCTTTGGCAGCTTTACGAGCCTCAAGCCAGCCTGCACCTTGTTCGCGTAATTTTCTACGAGTTTCTTTGCGAGCAAGAGCCTCATCTCGACGTTTTGATAGTTCAGCAATAGTAGCTTCGCGGCGTGCTTCATAGGCGTTTTTGACGGCTTCTACGCGCCCAGTCATCCGATTCTGTCGTATTTCGAGATTTGCTTTGCGTTTGTTCAGGCGAGCCTCAGCTTTTTGAAGCTTCCTCATACGGAATTTTTTAAGCGGGTGATTGTCGCTGAGATGAGCAACCTCGTCAAGCTTTGCCTTGCGCCGGTCATACGAGCTCTGGGCTAGGCCGTGCATAAACTTATCCATCAAGAGGCCTGGCTGCTCCATGGCATTATTCCAAGCTGCTGCAGCTCTTTCCTTGCCCCATTGTAGTGTATTACCAGCGCCTTTTATCATTTGACTAACTGGGTAGCGATTGCCTAGAATTTCAGCGTCAGTGCGCAGTGTCTCGTTAGCCTGTACCTCGGCGGCGTCTTCAGCGCTTTCTTGGCCGGGTTCGACACCTTCGTATTCGGCGGCTTCCGCAGTGTATTGTTCTGCTTCAGCTGCGGCGCTATATGTAGGCGATTGCTCAGACTCGGCAGCTTGTCTAGTGAGTTCTTCGGCCCCATTTATGACATCAGCTATTTCTTTTGGCGTAGGCGATCGTCCAGGACCTTCGTGTTCGGCCGTACCTGTTGCTCTTGGCATTCTTTCTCGCCACATTTTGTTTTATTCCTTTTTTATTTTTGTCTGACTTTCTATACAACTTATAGCAAAAAATCACGCTTATGTCAATATTTTTAGCGTAAAATAGGCAAAAATAGCCGAGATTTTTGCCCAGACGGCTGCAAATGCTATACTATTAGATATTATGGAATGGTGGCAAGCTATTATATTGGGTATTGTCGAGGGAGTGACCGAGTTTTTGCCAGTGTCGTCGACCGGGCATTTGACAATTGTCGAGAAGTTGATGGGTATGCGGATCAACGATCCAAGTTTGACGGCTTTTACGGCTATTATTCAAATTGGCGCTATCGCTGCAGCGATAATTTATTTCCGAGATGATATTTGGCGGGTGATGAGTGCCTGGTGGCGCGGCTTGTGGTGGAAACGGGCGCGGCGGCAGTTTGATTACAAATATGGCTGGGCAATTATTATTGGATCGCTGCCGATTGCAGCTATCGGTTATGCTCTCAAAAATGAGGTCGAGACAGTGTTGCGCAGTTTATGGTTTGTGGCTTTTGCGTTGATTGGTTGGAGCCTGGTGATGTGGCTAGCCGACAAATGCAGCGCTGTGCGGCGCGGCGAGCGGCAGACAACTTGGCGGGATACGCTGGCGATTGGTTTGGGGCAGTGTTTAGCGCTGATTCCAGGCGTGTCGCGCTCAGGAGCGACGATTTCGGTGGGGCTATTCCGCGGTTTTGATCGGGTAACGGTGACGAAATTAAGCTTCTTCCTGGGTATTCCAGCCTTGGTGGCGGCAGGTTTGCTAGAGGCAATGACTGCTTACAAATATATTGGCGGCGGTGTTGGCTGGGTGTCGACAATTTTGGCGACAGCGGTGGCTTTTGCGGTTGGCTATTGGTCGATTGCTTGGCTGTTGAAATTTGTCGCCCGCAATGACTTTTCGTTGTTTATCCGGTACCGCATCGGTTTGGGCGTGATAATTATGTTATTGCTAATGACTGGCGCGATAACGGCAATATAAGTAGGAGGGCTGAATGATTGAAGTCAAAAATATTACTAAAATATACGGTAAAAAGAAAAATGCTTTTACGGCGCTGGATAGAGTTAGCCTGAATATCGAAGAGGGTTCGAGCGTGGCGGTTCTGGGTAAATCTGGCAGTGGTAAATCGACGCTGATGCATGCGATTTCTGGGCTAGACAAGCCGCAAAAGGGCAAGGTGCTAATTGACGGCGAAGACATTTTGCGGTTGAAGCCGCGGGCTACCGACAAATTTCGGGCGCAGAAGATGGGTTTTATCTTCCAGAGTTTCTTCGTTGAGGGCGGCGAGAGCTGTTACGATAATGTCAGTTTGGCGTTAGAGACGGCGGGCGTGGCGAGAATCGGCCGCAAGAAACGGATTATTGAAGCTTTAGAGGCGGTCGATTTGGGTGACAAGATCAAGTCGCGTGCCAAAGACCTTTCAGGCGGGCAAAAACAGCGTTTGGCGATTGCTCGGGCGATTGTGGGCCGCCCGCAAATCTTATTTGCTGATGAGCCGACTGGTAATCTTGACTCGGCAACTTCAAAAGTGATTGAGGATTTGTTGTTTAATTATTGTAAAGAAAACAACGCTACGTTGATTATTGTGACTCACGATGAAGACTTAGCGCAAAAATGTCAGCGGGTGATTCATATCAAAGATGGCAAGATTGAATCGGATTCTGCCGCTAGGAAACTGGCCGCTAAAAACCAAAGCAAAGCATTAACCAAAACTGCTGCCAAAAATAAATCGGCCGGCAAGCCAGCAAAGGAGACAAAACAATGAAAACAACTGATATTATCGCTAGAGCTGGCCGCAATTTGCGCCGTGCTAAAATGCGAACGATTTTGACTAGCGTAGCTATTGCGGTGGGCGGTTTTGCGATTATGGCTAGCTTGATGGTTGGAGAGGGTGCTAGGCAGTACGTTGATCGGATAATCAGCAGTAATATTGATCCGAATGGCTTGATTATTGCCAAAGATAAGCGGGTTGTTACTGCCGGTGCAGCCACTGGCAGCAGAAATGAGCTAACCGAGTACAATCCGAATACAAAATCATACTACGGCCAAGATTACGACACACTCACTCAAAGCGATATCGAAAAGCTGCGCCAGCGCAAGGATCTCAAAAATGTTGAGCCGGGCTACCAGCTGCAGCCGAAATACGTGACTTTTAGCGTAAAAGGCGACAAAAAATACGTCGCTCAAGTCATGATGCGCGATAATAGCTTGCAGCTAGAGACTGCGGCTGGTCGCGAGATCAAATCGGGGACAAAACTAGCGCCAGCCGAAGCGGTCATACCAGAGAGCTACACTGAAAAATTAGGTAAAACAGCGGCAGAGGTGGTTGGTTCGACGCTAACGATTACCGTTAGCCAGCAGCCGCAGCAGGCAGATAGTGCGACAATTCAGCGGGTATATGCCGAGGAAGGCGAAACTGGCGTGAAAGAGTTGCTAAGCGGTAAAACGCTAAATAAACAGTTTAAAATTGCGGCAGTTATCAAGAAATCGCCGGATCAGATGGTCAGCCGGCCGAATTTGTACATTGACTCGAGTGCCGCTAAGGAGTTAACTGATTTTAGCACCGCCGGAACGGATTCTTATCAGAAATATATTTTTGCTAATGCGACTGCCACTGGCGGTAAAACTCCCGAGGAGGTTCGCGATAACTTGAAAGATGCCGGTTATCCGTCGATGACTTCGAAAGACGTGCAGAGTATGATTTTTACTTTTGTGAATATATTGCAAACCATTGTCATGGGGTTTGGCATCTTGGCATTGGTAGTCAGCGTGTTCGGTATTGTTAATACGATGTATATCTCGGTGTTAGAGCGGACGCAGCAGATTGGTTTGATGAAGGCTCTGGGAGCGTCGAAACGCGACATTGCCCGGCTGTTCCGTTACGAGGCGGCATGGGTCGGTTTCTTGGGCGGTATGCTTGGCGTGCTGAGTGCCTGGGGAGCTGGTACGCTGGCTAATCCGGCAATTTCTAATGCGTTGGGTCTGGGCAAATATAGTTTGCTGATTTTCCAGCCGCTAGACGCCGCCGTTGTAGTGTTGGCGCTGATGCTGGTGGCGATCGTCGCTGGTTGGCTACCGAGCCGCAAGGCTGCCAAGCTTGATCCGATTGAGGCGCTGCGAACGGAGTAACTTACAGCGAAATAAGTTGTTTGATATGGTTAATAGATTCGTTGGCGTACGGTATCACAAGATGATATACTAATGCTATGCTAGATATTCGCTACATTCGAGAAAACGCCGATCGCGTTCAGGAATCGGCAAAAAATAAAGGCTACAATGACGTATCGATTGCTCGTTTGCTAGACACTGATGAGCAGCGGCGGCAATTGCAGCAGCAGGTCGATGAACTGCGAACGCGGCGGAACGAGATCGCTGGCCAGATGAAGGGCGGTAAACCAGCGCCAGAGCTGATTGAACAGGGCAGGGCGTTGAAAGAAGAGCTAGCGAAACTAGAGAGCGATTTGCGCGATGTCGAAGCAGATTTTCAAGTGCAGATGGACGCGGTGCCTAATATAATACTTGATGATGTGCCGCTTGGCGGTGAGTCGGATAGCGTGGAGATTAAAACGTGGGGTGATAAGCGCCAATCTGCCGAGGATCATTTAGATTTTGCAACTGGCCGCGATTGGCTTGACTTTGAGCGCGGTGCCAAGGTGGCTGGCACGAAATTCTACTACATCAAGGGCGATTTGATGCTGCTAGAGAATGCGATTTATCAGTATGCGCTGAATCTGTTGATTTCTAAAGGATTTACTCCGATGACGGTGCCGCATATGGTGTCGGGCCGGGTGGCGCGCGGTTCCGGTTTTGCTCCGAAGAGCGACAAAGAAAGCAATGAGTATTTCATCGACGGCGAAGATGTCATGCTAATTGGTACGGCCGAGGCGCCGCTGACTGGCTTTCATGCTGACGAAATCATCGATGAGAAGAAACTGCCGCTACTCTATGCTGGCTATAGCCCTTGCTATCGTAAAGAAGCGGGTGCAGCTGGCAAGTTTAGCCGCGGACTGTTCCGCGTACACCAATTCAATAAGTTGGAAATGTATATTTTTTGTACGCCAGAACAATCAGCTCAAATGCACGAAAAGATCTTGTCGATCGAGGAAGAGATTTGGCAAAACTTAGGTGTGCCGTACCATGTGGTGAATATCGCGGCTGGCGACCTCGGTGCGCCAGCAGCCAAAAAGTATGATATTGAATACTGGTCGCCAGTCGATAACCAGTATCGTGAATTAACTAGCTGCTCGAACTGTACTGATTTTCAGGCGCGTAATCTCAATATTCGCGTGCGCCGCAGCGACGGCTCGCTGCAGGTACTGCACACGCTTAACGGTACAGCAGTAAGCTTGGCGCGCTCGCTAGTAGCAATCATCGAGAATTACCAGACCGATGACGGTAAGCTGCGCGTACCAGAGGTACTACGGCCGTATCTGGGTAATCGCGAGGAATTGTGATGAAGCGAGTGGTTCGCCAAGTCTCGCGCAGCGGTTACCAGAAACTTGCTAAACCGTTGCTTTTTCGACAACACCCAGACAAAGCGCATGAGGGTATGATCAAAGCGGCGCGAATGTTGCACCGAGTGCGCGGCGAGAATATTTTGCGGGTATGGAATTATCGAAATTCGCGGCTCGAGCAGGAGATCTTAGGCCTAGAATTCAAAAATCCGCTAGGGATGTCGGCGGGACTGGACAAGAACTTCGACTTGCCGCCAATAGCTAAGCGGATTGGTTTAGGCTTTGAAATTGGCGGCTCGACTACTGCGCAGGTTTGTGCCGGTAATCCGCGGCCGTGGTTTCGCCGCTTACCGAGCGAGAAATCGATTGTAGTTAACGTCGGCTTGGCAAATAACGGAGTCGCTCGCAATATACAACGGATTAAGCAGTATCCGCGGCGGCTGTGGCGCGATTTCCCGTTGAGCGTGTCAGTTGCTAAAACCAATAACCCCGAAAATGTTAGCGATATCGAAGCGATTGCCGACTATTGCCAAAGTTTGCGCCAGCTAGAGGCAGCTGGTTGCGCGCCGTTGTACGAAATCAATATTAGCTGTCCGAATACTTATGGCGGCGAGCCGTTTACGACGCCAGCACGGCTGGATAAATTATTGACGGCGGTAGATGACTTGCGTTTAACACGGCCAATTTTCGTTAAGATGCCGACAGACAAAAAGTGGCCGGAATTTATGAAGCTGCTAGCAGTAATTGATCGGCATGAGATTGCTGGTTTAACGATTGGCAATCTAGTCAAGGACCGCTCGGCGCTGCGTAATTCAAAATTGCTGGATAACGAGATCAGGGGAAATCTCAGCGGCCAGCCAGCGCGGGAGCTTACTACTGGCTTAATTTTCAAAACTTATGCCAAATACCGCGATCGTTTTGTGATTATCGGTGTCGGCGGCGTGTTTACTGCCGAGGATGCTTACGAGAAGATTTGTGCTGGTGCGAGCCTGGTGGCTATGGTGACGGCGCTAATGTTTGAGGGGCCGCAGGTTATCGGCGAAATTAACGAAGGCCTAGTTAAGTTGCTCGACCGCGATGGCTTTCAGAATATTACTGAGGCGATTGGTAGCGCTCACCGCGGCTAAATGCTATAATTAAAATACATTATCGGTTTAACGAAAGGGGTCAAAGTGATTGCAGATATTGATATAACTGGCGTAGGCGGCTACGTTTTGGATGAACCGACGAGAAAGTATATTAGCAAGAAAATCGGCAGATTAGATCGCTTAGTGACGCGGCATGCTCGCAAAACTATGAGTGCTTCGGTGAAGATCGAGGAAGTCAATCGCGATAACGGCAACAAATATGAAGTCGAAGTGATTATTAACGTGCCGGATCAGGTTATCAAAGCCAAAGATTCGACAATGAACGTTATGGCGGCAACTGATATCGTCGAGCGTAAGCTAGCCGGGCAGCTTCGCAAGTACAAGCAAAATTTGTTAGCTCACGTCGGCCGGCGCGATATACTAGCGCGGTTCAAACGCGGTTTTGACCGCGAAACACAGTAGCGATTTAGTAGCAGCCTCTTCCAAAACTCCCCGAAAACAGTTATAATTAGGGGAGTTTTTGGAAAATACCTGAAAGTGAGGGAAATTTGACGTTATGGCGATAACACAACAGAAGGTGCTGGCGAAGGTTTTCGGTGACCCGCAGAAGCGGATTTTGCGGCGTTTACAAAAGAAAGTCGACGAAATCAATGCGCTTGGCTCGAAATACAAGAAACTATCTGACAAGGAATTGGCTGGCCAAACCGATGTTCTGCGCAAACGTTTGCAGAAGAAATCTGTGACGCTTGATACGATTTTGCCAGACGCTTTTGCGGTGGTGCGCGAGATGGCCGATCGGACAATCGGCGAGCGCCATTACGATGTGCAGCTGATTGGTTCAATGGTATTGCATGAGGGTAGCGTGGCCGAGCTGAAGACTGGCGAGGGTAAAACTTTGATGTCGACGCTAGCAGCCTACTTGAATGCGCTTGAAGGTAAAGGCGTACATGTTGTGACTGTCAACGATTATCTGGCGCAGCGCGATGCCGGCTGGATGGGGCAGATTTATGATGCGCTAGGTTTATCGACCGGTGTGATCATCAATGAGGCTTCATTCTTGTACGACGAAAATTATGACAATGAGGCGCATACTGATCCGCGCATGAAGAAGCTTCGTCCGTGCACCCGTAAAGAAGCTTACCAGGCAGATATTACCTATGGTACTAATAATGAATTCGGCTTTGATTATTTGCGCGACAACATGGTTAACGATATCGAGCTGGTGCGCCAGCGCGATTTGAATTTTGCGATTGTCGACGAGGTGGACTCGATTTTAATCGATGAGGCGCGGACGCCGCTGATTATTAGCGCGCCGGCCGCTGAAAATCCTGATAGCTATTATCAATTTGCCAAGATTGCAGCGAAGTTGACGCCAGAGGATTATACCTTAGAAGAGAAGCGCAAGCAGGTAGCTCTTACTGACGAAGGCGTCGAGAAAGTCCAAAAAATGCTGGGTATAAAAAACTTATACACGCCAGAGTATGTACGCAGCGTTTACCATATGGATCAAGCCTTGCGAGCTCAGACATTGTTCAAGCGCGACAAAGATTACGTAGTGACGAACGACGGCGAGGTGATAATCGTTGATGAGCACACTGGCCGGCTCAAGCAAGGCAACCGTTATAGCGAGGGTTTGCACCAGGCGATTGAAGCCAAAGAAGGAGTACCAGTGCTGCAGGAAAGCATGACGCTAGCGACGATTTCTTTCCAGAATTACTTCCGTTTGTACAAAAAACTTAGCGGCATGACTGGTACTGCTTTCACTGAGGCTGAAGAGTTTCAACAAATTTATTCGCTTGACGTAGTGGTGGTGCCGCCGAACAAGCCAATTACTCGCCAGGACCATCAGGACTTGATCTACAAGACCGAGAAAGGCAAACTGAAAGCAGTAGCTCAAGCGATCAAAGAGTATCACGATGAAGGCCGTCCGGTGTTGGTTGGCTCCGGTTCAATCGCTAAAAACGAAATGATCGCCAAATATTTGGATAGTGAAGGTATTAAGTACGAAATTCTAAATGCCAAGAACAACGAGCGCGAAGCAGAGATTATCTCGCATGCTGGCGAAAAGGGCGCGATCACTTTAGCGACTAACATTGCTGGCCGCGGTACCGACATCAAACTCGGGCCGGGCGTCAAAGAACTGGGTGGTCTAGTGGTCATTGGTTCAGAGCGCCACGAATCGCGCCGAATTGACAATCAGCTGCGCGGCCGCGGCGGCCGGCAGGGAGACCCGGGCGATACGCAGTTTTATGTTTCGACCGAGGACGATTTGATGCGTATCTTTCAGGGCGAGCGGATTGCTAATGTGTTAGAACGTTTAGGTGTCGATGAGGAAACGGCAATCCAGAATCGTGCCGTCAGCAAGACATTGGAAGCAGCGCAGAAGCGAGTCGAAGGCTATAACTTCGATACGCGTAAAAATGTTGTTCAGTACGATAATGTTATTAATCGCCATCGCAAAGTTGTTTACACGGTGCGTCGCAAAATCCTCGAAGGCGACAATATAAAGCCGGAGATTCAGCGTTTGCTGCGGGCGATGGTTAATAAATTAACAGAGGTGCCGGCCAAGAATAATCCAAAATTTGTCGAAGAATTTGCAGAGATTATCCCGCTAGAGACCGACGAAATTGAAAAAATTGGCGCGATCAAAAAAGATAGTCAGCGCCGCGATAAAGCGTTAGCTGCTGCACAAAAAATGTATACAGCCAAAGAAAGAGAGCTCGGCGACGATCTAATCCGCGGGGTTGAGCGCGAAGTTTATCTGCAAGTACTTGATACGCTGTGGATGCAGCATCTCGAAAATATGCAGCATTTGCGCGAAGGTATTCACTGGCGCAGCGTCGGCCAGCGCGACCCGCTGGTTGAATACCGCAGTGAGTCGCAGAAGCTGTTTGATAGCTTACAAGCGACATTGCGCGAGGAAGTTTTGCGTGCTATTTATCATGTGCGCGCCACCGACGCTATTAGCCGCGAATCAATTGACGATGATCACCAAACGGAATTGACAAAGCTTGCTGAGACCTCGGTCGAGCATGGTGTCAACGAAATCACCGGCGGCGAAGAGAATCGCGATCACGATTTCGACGGTTCAATAAAAAGAGCCGCCTCGACCGCCGAAACTAATCATAGGCGCAACGTTGCCCGCAAAAAGAAAAAGGCCAAACGCCAGAATCGAAAAAAGAGCCGCTAGATGAAACACACAGTAACAGAAGTACGGCTCGACAATGGTTCGCGTGGGCTACTTATTGACGTGCCTGGCGCGACGGTGATGAGCTTCCAATTTCAATTCCGTGCTGGTAACCGCTATGTTGGACGCAAAAATATTTATGAAACCGCTCACGTGATGGAGCATATGTCGTTTGGTGCTAATGCTAAGTTCTCAAGCGAGCACGCTTACGAAGCGGAATTCACCAAAAATGGCGCGTACCATAATGCATGGACAAGCGACTTATCAATGGTGTATGTGGCTGACTGCGCTGATTTCGAATGGGATAGAATTCTTGAATTGCAGCAAGTGGCGATTTGCCAGCCGCGCTTTCAGCAAGAATCGCTAGAGGCCGAAAAGGGCAATGTCCGCAGCGAACTAACGGGATATTTGAACAATCACGGCCGCGTGCTCTGGCCGAAAGTCCAGCAGCTGCTGGGCGAGGATGTTTATACCTTTTGGCAGCGTTTGCGAACGATTGATAATATCAAGCTCGAGGATATTCAGCGTCATCATCGTAAAACCCACACTTCCGACAATATGCGTTTTGTGATTGCGGGCAAGCTCGACGGCCGGCGCGAGCAGATTAAAAGTATGCTTGAGGGCTGGGAATTGCCGCGCGGCGAACGTTTCACAGTGCCGCGTGATGTTTTGAAAAAGGCTGCTCCGACCCTTATCAAGCGTAAAGAAGCGACTAATTTGACTTTTGGTTGGAGCATGTCGCTGCCGCGCGAAATCAATGACGCTGAGCTAGAGGCAATGTCGTGTTTGAATCATATCTTGACCGGCACGATGCACTCGCGTATCTTCGGTGCGGCCCGCAAAAAGGGTTTGGCTTATGGCATGTTTAGCGAAGCTAGCGCCGGTTTTTATGATAGTAGCTGGGATTTTGGCGGGCAGGTCAATGTCGAAACGGCGGATCGGCTATTTGATATTATTGCCCGCGAAGTGAAAGCAGTGCTGGATGGCCAGATTAGCGAGAAAGAACTGGCGGCGGCGCAATCTTACGCGCTCGGCCGTCATCAAATGGGGGCGCAGACAGTCGCGCAGATTAGCAATTTCTATAGCGGACGCTATTTTGGCGACGGTTTTGTCAAGGATTACGAGCGCGTGCCCGAGGCAATTCGCAACATCACTCGCGAACGGATGATTGCGACGGCGCGCGAATTCATCGGTGCAGACACCTGGGTGCTGGCTGGTGTCAGCGCTAGCGACCAGAAATCGCTGACGCGGCTAAATGATAAGCTAGAAAAGCTGTTTTAGAATAATAATTTCAATCAAAAGTAAAATGCTCCGCCGCCGACCCAGCGGAGCATTTTACTTGCTCAACGTTGGGCGGGCGACGGAGTTGGCGTCTCCGTCTCTGTGGCGCTACCAGCGGAGCCGAGGATCTGGTTATACTCGTCTCTCGTGACACTAATCGTCACGAACTTTCCAGGGTTACTGGAAAGGGCCTTCTGGAAAAGGCCTGCCAGCCCCTCGTCACCTATTGTCGAGGTGACCTGGGTGTTTTTAATAGTCGCGCAATCTCTCAGCCACCAACCCCACTGGATACTGGGGTGGCAGTCACCGAGGGTGTCCTTTGCGACATACCCCTCGGCACCTGGGAGATTAGTGAGGTTTATCACCATCGACGACATTTCGCCGTCGCCGATGATGTTAAACCTGATGACTGACAGGGGAATCTCCAGCACTTCGTGAGTGCCGTCCCCGTGCCGATAATCAACCAAAATACTGGCGCCTGCCTGCATCTTGGTATAGGCGCTAATAGAAAAAATACCGCCACTAACGGAAGTTTCCCCTGTGGCAGAAATCGAGCGAGCGCCGATTTCCAGTGGGTACTCAGACCCGCTAGAGAACCCGTACAGCGAGGCTGCCTCGGCAAACCTCGCTACTCTGTCTTTGTTTGATGGCATCATGTTATACACAGCCGTGTTAGCGGCAGCATACAACAAGACCATTATCACTAAGGTCAGAGCTATGATAGCACTGACCTTCATCTTGTTTTTGAATGCGTCATCAATCAGACATGCCAGTATACCACCGGCCATAAAGCCTGCAATCGTAGCGATTACAGCCCAAAAAAGCAGAAACAACCCCATGAGGTGGCACGCTCCTATCAAGTAGGAATAAAAAACGGAAACGTTCTACCTCTCGCTGGTCGGAGCGAAAGGTTACTATAATTATATCAATAAACAATCTTGTTACCAAGCTAAAGCATAAAGTATTGATATTATAGCGATGAAGGCGCGTGCTATAATAGTCGTTATGAAGATTATCATCGCGGGTTACGGTGTGGAAGGTATATCAAATCTGGTATATTTCCAGCAGAAATTTCCTGACGCGGAGTTTGTGGTGGCTGATGAACGTCCGGCGGATAAACTGCCGGCTATTCCGAGTGGCGTTAGGTTGATTTCTGGCAAAAACGTCTTCAGCGAACAGCTGGGCGACACTGATTTGGTGGTGCGGACAGCTAGTTTGCCGCCGCGCAATATCAAAACCAGCGGCAAGATTTGGTCGGCGACTAACGAGTTTTTTGACAAGTGTCCAGCGCCGATTATCGGCGTGACCGGCACCAAAGGCAAGGGGACGACGTGCAGTTCGATTGCCTCGATCTTGCGGCAAGCCGGACAAACGGTGCATTTGGTCGGCAACATCGGCGTGCCAGCGCTGGATGTCTTGCCGAAGATTAAAAAAACCGACATCGTCGTTTACGAATTGTCCAGCTTTCAACTGTGGGATCTAGAAAAGTCGCCGCATATTGCGGTAGTGCTGATGATTGAGCCGGATCATCTGAATGTCCATACGGATTTCGCCGACTATCTTAATGCCAAGAAAAATATTCGCCGCCACCAGCGTCTTGGCGATGTTTGTTTATATCACCCAACGAATAAATATTCACAGGAAGTGGCTGCTATGCCATTTGACGGGCTATTAGATAGGCAAGGTCATGCAATGTGTGAATGTTGCGGAGATGATGCGCTAGATTTCGCGCAGCGCTACGCTATTCCTGACGATGATCAAGTTTATGTTCGGGACGGTTACTTTTGCGTGCAAAATCGGCAGATTTGCAGCACCGATCATTTACGGTTGCCGGGCGCGCACAACCTCGAGAACGCCTGCGCAGCAATGAGCGCGGTGACAGAATTGCCTATTGCAGTGACTGATGAGCAATTTGCTGCTGGATTGGAGAGTTTCACAGGTCTGCCGCACCGTTTGAAATTTGTCGCTGAGAAAAACGGCGTGAAATATTACGATGATAGTATTTCGACCACGCCCGGTAGCGCCATTGCCGCGTTAAAAGCTTTCACGGAGCCAAAAATTTTGATTTTGGGTGGCTCTGACAAGGGTGCGGACTATACGGAATTGGCGCAGGAAATCGCCAGGCAGCAAATGCGAGCGGTGATTGTCAACGGCGCTAATGCTAGTGAAATTGCTGAAATTCTGCGCAAAGAAAACGTCTCTTGCCAAATTGTGCAATTAGAAATGGCGACGATGCCAATGGTCGTCGAAACGGCAGCCAATCAAGCACAATCTGGCGACGTAGTGATTCTCAGTCCAGCCGCCGCTAGCTTTGATATGTTTAAGAGCTACAATGACCGCGGCGAGCAGTTCGTAGCGGCGGTGGAGAAGCTTTAGTGCCGTTATATGCCAATATACGGTAAATTCTAGTATTGCTAGCGGGGGCTAGATAGCTAAGCTAACTTAGCAAAATCGCTAATCCGCTTGGCAATAATTGCAGTAGGTTCAAGAATGCGGCATCGCGGGAAAAGGCGTTGTAGCCGCCTCTTAAGCGCCAGATAATGCGTGCAGCCTAGAACAATAACATCGCTACCGTCCGCAACACTGGTCGATACTTCATCAAGTATAATATCGTCGGCCAAACCTTGATCGATCATCTGCGCCCACGCGTGAGTGTCTGGCGTGTCGATACGAACGCCAGTAGCATATTCACTGATAAGCGCGCGCAGACGCTGGCTGTGTTTGGTGGCGTTTGTCGCCAGCAGGGTGATATGATGTGATTTGGTCAGGGCGGCGGCTGATTTGATCATCGGTTCAAAGCCCATAAAGTATACGTCTGGGTAACGTTGTCGCAGCGAGCTAATCGCGTTGGTCGTGGCGGTATTGCATGCCAGAACAATAATGTCGCATGATAGCAGCGGCTGGATGGCGGCATCGGTTAGCGTAATAATCTCTTCCGGTGAACGATTGCCGTACGGCGCGTGCTCGCGGTCGATCGCCGTGATGTACAAATGCTGCGGCAGTAATTTTTTCAGCCTCTTTGCTACTAATTTGCCGCCAGTTCCCGTATCAAATATGCCGATCTTCATACAAAAAGTATAGCAAAATCGCCGTAACGATATCTACGACAATGCCAGAGCTCGCAGTTTTGGCAGAATTTGAAACGCCGAAATTGCTGCTTATTGCTGTTAATACTGCTATAATAAGCAGGAATAGGCGCGAGTCTTGAGATAGTATCTAATCGGAGGGTTTATGGATCAACAGCCGTACCAGCAATACCAACAGTATCAGCAGCCGCCGCAATCGCAGGCGCAAACCAAAGGCCAGCTTGCCGTAGCGCGGGCTCGCAATGCGCAAGATAATGTCGTTCTGACAATAACTATCATTATCTTTTGTTTCTTTGCGGCTAGCTATTTTATCTATACAACATTCCAGGAAATGTCAACAGACAATGCTGGGCACCACGTTGAGTTATCGTTCAGCGATGGCGTGATTGCTGTATTGCTGGCGATAGTTTTTATGATTATGGGATTGGGTATGCTGCTGGGTATTGGCATGTTCATGGTGCGGATGATGCGCCAGCAAATGCTGGGTAATGCCTTGCAAGTTGAGTATAGCGCTTACGCGTGGTTGCGCGATTGGGCTAACCAGGTATCGGCTGATCTAGAGATGCCGCAAGTCGAAATTTTCATCACCCAGAATCCAGTGATGAATGCTTATGCTTTTGGTTTTGCTAGGCCATATTCTATCGTGCTGCATTCTGGATCGATTCGCTACTTGACCAAGGATGAGCTAAAAGTGATTGTCGTACATGAAATGGCACATATCAAATACCGCCATGCTAACGCTAACGTGTATTTGATGCCGTTTTTGTCGATTCCGATTATCAGCGTATTGGGTAGTTGGATTTCTGGATTCTGGCATCGCCGCGCCGAGCTAACCGCCGATCGTCTAGCCTTGATGTATTTGGGCGATAGCGAATTAGTCAAGAAATCGCTGATCAAGGTGCATGTCGGACCTGATGCGGCAGACAGTATGAACGAAGTGGCGCGACAGTGGATGCAGTACACGGCCGAGCGTCCGATGAATCATTTTGCACAGACATTCAGCGATCATCCGTTTCTGGTACGCCGGTTGAGCCAGATTGACTATTGGAAGGGCGTCGTTGAGCCGCAAAATCAGCCGCAGAGCATTGCGCCAGCTGCTGCTCAATCTAATGTCTCTGAACCCGCTGAATCAGAACCTGCTACCGAGCCGACAACCGTAGAGTCAACCTCTACCAAGAAATCAACTCGCCGCAAATCAGATGACACCAGCCAAAATCAAGACGAGACTGCTGCCTAGGTTCTATGCAGCCGTTACGAAAACAAGCTGAAGATCTCCGTGCTCGCGTGGCTAGCGCTTGCCAAGCTTTACATATTGACGCTCGCGCTGAAGAACTGGCAGTACTTGATGAGCAGCTGGCTGATTCGAATGTCTGGGCGAATGTCGAGCGGGCGCAGATGCTGACGCGGCAGGCGGCGAGCTTGCGTTCGCAAATTGAGCCGTGGCAGATTTTACGTTTGCAAATCTCGGACATTGTTGAACTAATGGATTTAGGCGACGATTCGATGCTGACAGAATTCACCGAGCAGTTAGCAGCTCTCGAAGCAGAATACCAGGAGCGCCGCAAAGATTTGTTGTTCTCAGGCGAATACGATAATCGAGCGGCGATTCTCAAATTGAGTGCTGGCGCTGGCGGTACGGATGCGCAGGATTGGGCAGAGATGCTAGAGCGAATGTATCTGCGCTGGGCTGAAAAGCATGATATGCAAACCGAGCTAGTCGAGCGTTCGACAGGCGAAGAAGCTGGTATCAAGAATGCGACATACATTATCCGCGGTGCTTTTGCTTACGGTAAATTGCGTAGTGAGCATGGGGTGCACCGGCTGGTGCGGCTCAGTCCGTTTAACGCTGATAATTTGCGGCAGACTAGTTTTGCACTGGTCGAAATCATGCCGGAAATGGACGCGCCAGGCGAGGTCGAAATCGACGACAAAGATTTGCGAATTGATATTTATCGTAGCGGCGGCAACGGCGGGCAAGGGGTTAATACGACTGATTCCGCAGTGCGCGTCACTCACTTGCCGACAGGTACGGTGGTGGCGATCCAAAACGAGCGCAGCCAGCTCCAAAACAAAGAAACCGCGCTGAAAATCCTCAAAAGCCGCTTAGCGCAAATGCAGCTCGAGCAGCGCGCCGAAACGCTAGCTGATCTGCGGGCAGGCGAGTCGGCTAGTTGGGGCGCGCAAATTCGCAATTACGTACTTCATCCTTATACTCTGGTCAAGGACACGCGAACCAAGTTTGAAACTCACAACGCCCGCGGCGTGCTAGATGGCGACATTGACGGCTTTATTGAAGCATATCTCGAGCAGCAAGCGGCGACCGAGTAGCTGGCTATCGCTATAAACTAGCTTATGCTACAATAGGTAGTGATGATTCTGTTAGATAGAGTGACTAAGGTGTACGGTAAGGGTAGCAAGCCAGCGCTTGACCGTGTTAATCTGCATGTTGAGCCGAATGAGTTTGTGATCATCGTTGGGACGAGCGGAGCTGGTAAATCGACCTTGCTCAAATTATTGACGCGCGAAGAAAAGCCGACTAGCGGCAAGATTGTCGTTGGCGGTATTGATTACGACCAACTCAAGGACAAGCATATCCCGTTGCTGCGCCGCAAAATTGGCGTAGTTTTTCAGGATTTTAAGTTACTACCGAACCGGACAGTGTTCGAAAATGTGGCTTTTGCGCTAGAAATTGCCGGCATGACTAACCGCGAAATTAAAAATACTGTACCAAAAGTGATTGACCTGGTGGGTCTAAAGGGTAAGGAAAAGCAGTTCCCGCACCAATTATCAGGTGGCGAGCGCCAGCGCGTGGCGATTGCTCGGGCAGTAGTGCGCCAGCCAAAAATTCTAATCGCTGACGAGCCAACGGGTAATCTCGATCCGAAGCATAGTTGGGATATTGTCCGCCTGCTTGAGAAGATTAACCGGTATGGCACGACTGTTATACTTACAACACATAATGTCGAGATTGTCAATAGGTTGAAGCGCCGCGTTATCACTGTTGACCACGGCAAGATTACTAGCGACCAAGCGCAAGGGAGCTACCGGCAATGAGACGAGACAAAGTCAAGACAGCGGCTGCCAAAAAGAAAAGCCGCCGCGAGGACAAAAAAAATACTGGTGCTCGCGCTTTGACCAGACAAAGGCGCAGCCGCCAGCGCAAATGGCTGACTTTCGTGCGAATGTGCCGCTACGGCGTCAATAATTTCACTCGTAACGCCTGGCTAACCATTGCGGCTACCGCGGTGATGACGATTACGTTGCTGATTATCTTTACTACGGTGGTGGCGCGTAATATTTTGGCAGATTCGGTAACAGAGCTGAGTAAAAAAGTCGATATGTCAATTTATCTCAAAACGGGTACCACCGAAGAGCAAGCTAAGCCGATTATGGCTGATTTGCGCAAGCTGTCGAATGTTGAAAAGGTCGAGTTTATCTCTTCGGATAGGGCGCGCCAGCAAAGTGCTAAAGACAACAAATCTGATCGAGATATCCAGGAAGCACTTAATCAGGCTATCAATAAAATGCCAGCGACAATTCGAGTAAACCTACATGATATTAATAATACGACTGAGCTTGATAGATTTGTCAAAGAAAGTTCTGAGCTAAAAAAATATATTGACTCGGATCGCGAACCGTCGTTTGCTGGCGACCGGCGCGACGCTATCGAAAATATCGGCCGCTGGACAGATTTTGCGCAGCGGGCCGGTTTGGCAGCGAGCGTTCTCTTCGTCGTAATATCTTCGTTGATTGTTTTTAATACCATTAGAATGGCAATATTCAACCGTAAAAGCGAGATCGAGATGATGAAGCTTATCGGTGCTGACAAAAGCTTTATCCGCGGCCCGTTTTTGGTAGAGGCAATGGTGTATGGTTGTATTGCTGCGGTTGTAGCGACCGCTATAGGGGTAGGGGTTTTCGCGACGATTTCTGGCAAATTACAGGCTTATGGAATTGCTGCTGTAGCTACATCGCACTTTCTGGTAAATAATTTGCTGCTGGTCTTGCTAAGTATGATGTTGTTAGGCTCGTTGATTGGGATTATTTCCTCGACACTGGCCACTCGCCGTTATCTCAAATTGTAGAGTAATTTACGAAAGGAGGTGCTTATTCGACGTAGCTTTATTGACAAAGCGGTAATGCTTTGTTACGCTAGAGGTATGAAACATAGGTCCACCACACCAGTTTCGTCAAGGCGGCACGTTGCGAAGTCGTCAATCGTCGCAGCAGCTGTTTTGATGAGCGCAAGTATACCGGTTGCCTTCGCGCAAAACGTGTTGGCCGACCAGTACGACGAACAGGTCAAAAAACTTCAATCAGAAGCTGATTCATATCAGCAGCAGGCGGCGACGCTTGGTGCGCTGGCGTCAACGCTGCAAGCGCAGCTTGATGTATTAACCAAGCAAAAAAATGAAATCCAAGCGCAAATTAATACTAGCCAAGCTAAGCGCGATAAGCTTGAGAAAGATATCGCTGCTACCGAAAAGAAAATCGAGATTAACAAAGAAGCTCTTGGCGAAATTGTTGCCGATATGTACGTTGATAGCTCAATCTCGCCGCTCGAGATGCTGGCTAGCAGCAAAAACATCGGCGATTACGTTGACAAGCAAGAATACCGCTCGTCAATGCAGGATAATCTGAGTACCAAGATCAAGCAGATTAAATCGCTCAAAGCGCAGCTCGAAAAGCAGAAAAAGCAAGTTGAGAACGTACTACGCGATCAGAAGTCGCAAAAAGCCGCGATGGCCGCCAAAGAGGCCGAACAAGCCAAACTGGTCTCGGACACTCGCGGCGAAGAATCAGCATACAATAACCTGGTCGCCAAGCGTAACAGCGAAATCAGCAGTGTCCGCGCTCAACAGGCTGCCGCTATGGCTGCAGCTGCCCGTGCTTCAGGCTCTACTAATATTGGTACGGGCTCGGCTAGCGGCGGCGGATATCCGTCGGTTTGGGCTAATGCCGAGCAAGATACGATCGTTGATAACTGGGGTCTCTATAACCGCGAATGCGTCAGCTACACCGCCTGGAAAGTAGCTAGTACTGGCCGTTACGTACCGCATTTTGGCGGGGCAGGTAACGCTAATCAGTGGCCGAGCACAACGTCTCGCTATGGTATTGCAAACGGCCCAACGCCAAAAGCTGGCTCGGTAGCTATTCAGTATGTTGGTGCTTATGGTCACGCTATGTATGTCGAAGCAGTTAATGGCGATGGTACGATTACTGTTAGTGACTACAACAATAATATCGACGGTTTAGGCTGGGGCCGCTATCACTACTACACGCGTTCAAGTGCTGGGCTAACTTATATATATTTCTAGCGAGATCAATATAATAATCAGTAAATTATAGCGTACTCAGCCAGAGTGCGCTATAATTATGATTATGGCAAACGAACAGGGAGTTGAAAATAAGGGGCGGAAGCCTCGGCAGCGGAAGGTTTCACAGGGTGTTTTCTTGGCGTCGTTGGTCTTGGCGATAATCGTATCGTTTGCGGCTGGTACGCGCAGCGAAGAAATCTATCAGATAGCAGCGCCGATTTTTGGCATCAAGGTGGCTAAGCAGCCGCTCGACACCGAGGTGATGAAAGAAGCTTATCGTCAACTAGCGGCGAATTATGACGGTGATTTGGATGCTAATAAGCTGTCGGACGGGGCGGCTCGCGGCATGGTCAAAGCGGTCGGCGACGACTACACGACATTTCTAGATAAGGAAGAAGCGGCAGAATTTAACAAAAGCCTAAACGGCGAAGTTTCTGGCATTGGCGCCGAAATCGGCGTGCGTAATTTGCAGCCGACGGTACTGCGAGTTCTCGATGACTCTCCAGCCAAGAAAGCCGGCCTTAAAACGGGTGATATCTTTGTGGCTGTGAACGGTACATCAGTAGCAGGCGAGACGGCTAGCGGCGTGGCTGATAAGGTTACTGGCGAAGCGGGCACGACCGTCAAGCTAACTATGCGCCGCGGTAGCGAATCGCTAGATTTTTCGATTACGCGGGCCCAAATTAGCGATCCTAGCGTCCGTTGGTCGGTTAGCGACGATATTGGTGTCTTGACGATCTCGCGCTTTGACGATAATACTGGTTCGCTAGCCCGCAAAGCCGCTAAAGAATTCATTGACAAAGGTGTTAAAAGCGTTATTGTTGATTTGCGTAACAACGGCGGCGGCTATTTGACGGCGGCGCAAGAAGTGGCGAGTTTGTGGCTAGATAGTGGCAAGACAGTCGTTACCGAGAAAAGCCGCGGGCAGGTGACTGAGACAGTTAAAGCTTCGGGTAATCCGACACTTAAAGGCAAGAAAACCATTGTCCTCGTCAATGGCAGCTCAGCCAGTGCTAGTGAGATTGTGGCTGGTGCGCTGAAAGATTATCAAGCAGCCATCTTGGTCGGTGAAAAAACCTTTGGCAAGGGTACGGTGCAAAAGGTGATCAACCTATCCGACGATCGTATCCTCAAGGTGACAGTGGCCCGCTGGTATACACCGCAAGACAGAAACATCACCAAAGAAGGCATCCAGCCAAACCAGACGGTCAAGATGAGCTCGGATGATAATAACGCTGGGCGTGACCCGCAAATGGTGCGCGCTAAAGAATTAGCGTCATAGCCCTTGTGCTTATCGCCAGGCTGGTATACTATATAAACTATGGATACACGCAAACGTAAGATTTTGCTAGTAGAGGATGATACTGCGCTAGCATCAGTATATCGGTCGCGCCTTGAACTGGAGGGTTTTGACGTCTGTGAAGCAAATAATGGCGAGGATGCGCTGTCGTTGGCAGTGTCTGAGCATCCTGACTTGATTTTGCTGGACGTTATGATGCCGAAAATTAGCGGTTTTGACGTTTTGGATATTTTGCGTAATACGCCGGAGACTACTAACATCCGAGTGATCATGCTGACAGCGCTTAGCCAGCCCAAAGACAAAGAGCGCGCCGAGCAACTCGGTGTTGACGATTATTTAGTAAAATCGCAAGTAGTTATCGGCGATGTCGTCGAGCGCGTGCGCTACCACCTAGGCATGAGCAAGTAGCCGTTTGTAGAATTGCTTAATCTGTTTATTTGTGGCGTTGTAGTTGACATTTCGCTTATGTTTTGATATAATAGTAGTATATGCCAGGAACACATACATCAAAAAGTACAGCACCAAGCGGTGAATCGCCTAAAAAACCTATAATAATTGGCTATCCAGTGCCGAGTAGCGAGCTCCCAAGCGCTGAGAGACTAGGCACTTCTGAAGAAAAGGCTAGGTTGGAGCTATTGAGTAAAGTAAGCGTTGGATTGGGTAGATTAGCTACTGGTAGACGGTCTGATGAATCTGGAGATAGCGATAGAGCAATTGATAGAGCTAGAATAGCTTTTCTAAGGTCCCGATTATATCCAGATACTCCTGCCTACTTACTTATTAATACAGAGGACGGTAGTGATGATGACAATGGTGATGACAATGGTGATGACAATGGTGATGGTAGTAGGCGCGCTACCTGGATGCGCGTTGATCAAGGTGATTTCAGTACAACGATAAATCCTGATAGCGAGGAAAATCATGGTTTGCCGCCGGCTGAAGACGCCCTCGATGCTTGGGAGGCGCAATTACCGCAGAGCAATAATCAGCCGACAGAGCAGCCAAAGCCGCCAACTGATGAGCGTAAAAGATTGCGCGCTGCGCTAAGAGAGGCTGGCAAGCTGGATCCGACGAAAGCAGAGCCGAAGCCATCAACCCGCGAGGATGTATTAGCTGCATTAAGAGGCGCAACGACCGGAGCTAACAAACCAGTCCCAAGGTCGCAAGCCCGCGAAGAAGTGCTGGCTGCGCTTAGAGGCGGAATTATTGAAGAGACTGATTCAGACAGAGATCCGTCTGTTGCCGATACTGAAAGCGAACCTCCCGCACCAGAAGATCAAGAAGAATCGGGAAGCTCAAATGAGCAAGATGACAGCCCAGATGAGTTATCGGCCGATAAACAGTCTCTTAGCGCTTCTGAGGCGTTAAAAGCGTTGGCGGAAGCAGACGATACGCGCATTTGTATAAGGAATATGTCAGATGCCGCAGAAAGAATAGTTAGAACTTTAAAGAGATCAGAGATACCGCTATCCTCTAATAATAATTTGCAAGAATTTGCGTCGGGCGTCTCAATGATGCTTAATAGGTTGGACGGTGTTGTTGAGAAAGCTAGAAGCGGTTTGCCGCTTCGCCTGGGCGATAGGATAGGCGAGATTAAGCGTGCTCTGACAGTACTGAATAACGCCGTCGCCAAGCAAGGCCGTTATGGACATAGTAACGAAGATTACTTACCGTATGCGACGAAACTAAGAGATAGTATCACAGAACTGCAAAGATTTATGAACGTATTAGTAGAGCGCCAAGAAAACAAAGAACAAGGCTAGTAGTGGTATCTCGCTAGCCAAGGTAGCACACCTAGTGTGAATCTAGCTTATTCAACGCAAACTTGAGTTCGCGGGTGAGTATTGCCAGTGAACGATGGCTTCTTGATATGTTTGAAAACTACGGTGCCGCTCTTGGCTGCGTGAATAGTGTAGTTGCGGCTGATGTAAGTACCTGGGCCAGCAACTTTGGTACTGCCAGTCTGGCGAACCAGCACCTCGCCCTGGTTGACTTTTTGCCCGCCGAAACGCTTGACGCCATTGCGCCTACCAGCACTTTTGTGGGTATTATCGCTCGAACCGCCAGCTTTAACGTGTGACATAAAACTCCTTTAATTTAATATAAGACAATCTATGCTATTGTACGCGAAGCTATCGGAAATGTCAAGCTTCTGAGAATGAATAATGAAACAGGCGCGGGCTTGGTGAGCGGGCTGCTTTTAATTTTCATCGAGAGGTTTAAGTAGCAAAATCTCTCGTGCTACTACCTGGTTTTCGCGGTAGTAGAGCAGCTGGTCGTCGCTGACTAAGTTTAGATGTAGGCGTTGGTAGCCTAAATCTGCTAACTGATCAATAAGCGGTAAATGTGTAAATTTACCACTATGGTCGCGCCAGGCGGGCACGGCGACGACTAGCGTTGTACTCGGATTGATTTGCGGGCGGATGTTTGCTAAAAATTGGCTGATGATATGATTGCAATTACCGCGGACTGCGGTGAGCTTGGCAGGCTTTGGCGGGGCCGAGAAGGGTTGGCCGAGGTAGGCCTCGCAGACGATGCGGGTGATTTCGGATTTTTGCGCGGCGTTGAGCTTGACAGTGGTAGCGTCAGCTTGAAATATCTGCCACTGAGGGTTGATTTGGTATTTATTATCGAGCCACTGCATGTTTTCTGTGGCGTAATCGACCATTTTTTGGCTCAGGTCGCTACCGTAGACGTCTATTCCTTTGAGCCGCGCTTCTTGGAGAACGGTGCCAGTACCGCAAAAAGGGTCCCAGAGGCGGCCAGGTTTCGTCTCGCCAGATAGATTTATCATCATCCGCGCTAATTTCGGCGGCAGCATACCGACGAAAGCATCGGTGCGCGGGCGAGCTTGGTCGCGGGCAGCCAGTGCGGTGATGTTCTGGGCGCCGACGCTTTCAGCGATAATGAGGCGATTATTTGGCGCTCGGACGACTAGCAGTTCAACTTTCGTCGGCGATAGCCCAAGCTTGTTATGATGGCTAGTAGCGGTGTTAAGGGCGATTTCTGGGTTCGGGATAAGGCGTAAGCTAGTGCCGCTGTCGCGTAATTTTTTCTTGATGAGCAAGCCGGTTTTTTGGACATCGCGCGGCGAGATTTTGAAGCCGTAAGCGCTGATACCAAGAGTTATTTTATGCTCGCTGGCGCGCCATTTGGCGGCGTAGTGCTGAACGATTTGGCGGCTGGCGGTTAGCCAATTGCCGCGGTCGAGCTCGAGAACGACCCGGCCGGCTTTTTGGCTGCCGCCGAGGGTCTCGAAGTCAAAATTAGGCGAATCTACAAGCGCTGTTTGCTGCGAAAACCATCGGACATTGTCAGCACCGTAGAGCTGTTCTAGCTCGGCTACTCCAAGTGCTGGCTGGCGGCCAAGTATTGTGATATGCATAAATATAGTATACTAGATTGTATGAAAAGGAGACTGTCTTTTCGATTGTGGTTGAGTATTGCCACGTTGCTGTTGATTGCTTTGATACTTTTTCTAGCTAGAAGCGAACTGGTATATGCTTGGGGTCTGCTAGGTAAAATTAACCTTGGTAAGCTTGTGTGGATGCTGCCAATTATTGCGGCCGGATATTTGGCGACTGGCGAGATGATTTTTTCGTATTTGCGTCAGAAAGGCTTCGTGAAGAATATTAATCCGGCAACTCTGGCACGCATATCGCTAGAGTTAAATTTTGTTAATCATGCTTTTCCTAGCGGCGGTGTCAGTGGTATTTCGTATGCTAACTGGCGTTTAGGCAAGTACGGTGTGCCAATCGGGCGGGCGACGATGGCGCAATTTGTGCGTTATGTGGTGGGTTTTATGGCGATTGTGGTCTTTTTGGTAGTTTCTGTTTTGATGGTGACGATTGACGGCCGTGTTAACCGCTGGATAATTTTGATGAGCTCAACGCTGGTATTTTTGCTGGTGATGGCGACGCTGCTGGGCGCGTACTTTTTGAATAGCGTCCACCGGATGAAAAAATTAGCCAAGAGGATTACGATGATAACTAACGGTACGGCGTCATTTTTTGCGCGGCGGCCGCAGGTGGTATTGAAGCGGGAGTCGATAGAGAAGTTTTTCTATGATATGCACGACGATTTTAACGAGCTAAAGCGCGATAAGCGCGTGTTGCTGAAGCCGTTTTTGTGGGCGATGTTATTTACCGCTACCGAAATTGCGCCGATCTGGATTACTTTTCAGGCGCTGGGAATGAGTGTCAACCCGGCGTCGATTTTGATTGCTTATGGCATAGCGACGATTGCTGGATTCATTGTGGTAACGCCAGGCGGAACGGGCGCCTACGAGGCAATCATGGTTAGTGTTTTGGCTTTATCAGGTATAGGTAGTGGCCAGTCGATTGCAGCGATTGTACTTTATCGGGTAATTGTACTGCTGACGGCGCTGCTGCTAGGCTATGTATTTTACCAGCTAACAATAGTGAAATATGGACGAAAATCCGATTCCAAGGTTCGGCGTTAGCGGTTTCGTCGAGCTGATTAATCAAGTGCTGGAGTTTTCGTGCAGTGCTGTTGATATCGAGGGCGAGGTCGCCAGCTTCAAAGTAAACCAAGGCAAATGGGTGTTTTTTGACTTGAAAGACGAGGAAGCGAGCGTCGGTTGCTTTATGCCAGTTTATCAACTGCGAACACCGATTGAAGACGGCATGAAGCTGGTGGTGCGGTCACAGCCTAAAGTGACGAAGTGGGGCAAATTTAGCGTGACGGTGCAAAATTACCGTCCGCTAGGTGAGGGCAGCTTGCGCAAAAGTTTCCAGCTGTTGCGTACTAAGTTAGAGAAGGAAGGAATATTTGCCGCGGAGCGCAAGCGTTGTTTGCCGCAAATTCCAGCGCGTATCGGCGTGATAAGTAGCACGCAGGCGGCAGGCTACGCGGACTTTATCAAAATCGTAAATGAGCGCTGGGGCGGCTTGCAGATTGACGTAGCGCATGTTCAAGTGCAAGGCGAGGCGGCGGCTGATCAGATTGTTGCGGCAATTAATCGTTTTAACGAGAGTCAAACGCCGCCCGAGGTGCTGGTGATCATTCGCGGCGGCGGCAGTGCTGACGATTTGAATACGTTTAACGATGAATTGTTGGTTAGAGCGATTGCTGCCAGCCGCGTGCCGACATTGGTCGGCATTGGGCACGAAGTCGATATGACACTGGCGGACTTGGCTGCCGATGTACGGGCTTCTACGCCGAGCAACGCGGCGCAAATTATTGTGCCAGACCGGCGAGAACTACTGCAAGAAATAAAAGCGCTGGTTGACGGCATGGCCTACCGGACGGAGTCAGCGATTAGCGATTTAGATAGTGAAATTGACAGCTTGCGGCAGCGCGCGTTGCTACATCTAGATAGCAGAACTGACGTCTTAACGAGCGAGATCAAGCAATTCCAGCGGATTTTGGCAGCGTACAATCCGCAGTTGGCGCTGGCGCGTGGTTACGCGATTGTGCGCGGTTCGACCGAAATAGGCGAAGTTATTAATATCGAGGAAGAAAAAATAATTATCAAAGCGGAGGTTAAAAATGTCAAGCAAAAATGAGAAAACTATCAACCAAAAAATTGAAGAGCTACGCCAGATGGTGGCGTGGTTTGAAAGCGATGACTTCGATATTGAACAGGCGATAGAACGCTATCAAGCAGCCGAGAAACTAGCTAGCGATATCGAAAAAGATTTGAACGGCTTGCGCAATAAAATTACCGTCCTCAAGGAAAAATTCGCGTGATTTTCGCCGCCATTGCGGCCGTGGTGCTACTGTTTGGCTTTGTGGCTTTCACGGGCGCGCCGTATGTGCCGTCGCGGCGCCGCGACTTGCAAAAAGCTTTTGATGAGCTATATCGGCTCAAAAAAACCGACATGTTGGTGGATATTGGCTCGGGCGACGGCGTAGTGCTGCGCGAAGCGAGCCGCCGCGGCGCGCGGGCGATTGGTTACGAACTACAACCGCTGCTAGTACTGATTTCACGTTGGTTATCGCGGCATGACGAGAAAGTATCGGTGCAGCTAGCTAACTTTTGGCGTACGCCGCTACCAGACGAGACGACGGTCATTTATCTCTTTGGCGACGGTCGTGATATTGCCAAGATGGTTCAATATTTACAGTATGAAACTAACCGCCTTGGACGTGATATTTGGTTGTTGAGCTACGGTTTCGAGGCAGCTGGGCTTACTTTGCACAAGACCGCGGGCGCGCATAATCTCTATTTGCTGCAGCCGCAAAGTTAAACCTTTGCATATTTAGCCTCGACAAAGTATAATCGTAAGTATGAAGAGTAGGCATCATACAGAAAAAGGCGCTATCACTGGCAGTATTGTCGCTATTGCGGTATTGGTAGTGTTGGTGCTGGGGTTTGGCGGTTTTAGTATTTGGTCATATATGCAATATCTCGACCAAAAAGAAAACGTCGACGAGAAGATTGAAACAGCTAAAGCTCAGGCTGTCAAAGAGAATAGCGAGAAGCTAGAGAGCGACTTTGAAAAGCGCGAGAAAGAGCCGAATCGACAGTTTAACGGGCCGTCAGATTACGGCGCCTTGACGTTTGAGTATCCCAAGACTTGGAGTGCTTATCAGGCAACCGATATTAGCAAGGGCGGCGGCGTGACATATGAAGCCTATTTGAACCCAGTGACAATCCCGCCAATTACCAGAGAGTCGAAGATTGCCCTGAGGATAACGATTGAGCAAAAGACTTATGACAAATCTGTGTCTACTTACGATCCGTTAATTAAAAGAGGCGACCTGAAGTCGAGCGTTTACAACGATGGTAAGCATACGGGCACCAAGCTGGTCGGTAATTTCGACAAGGACACTTACGGTACGGCAGTACTGTTGAAGATGCGCGATCGTACACTGACGATGCGTACTGACGGCGACGTTTTCACTGCTGACTATGAGAAGCTGCTGAAGACTCTCAAATTCAACGAATAACTGTTTTGCTTGTGCTAGAACAGCCTGCTGCAGCATGCTAAACTAGGTGTATGCAGGAGGGTAAGGCGCAGGCTGGTTTGTGGGCAGATTCACCGTCGTTTACAGTGGCGGCGCACGAGCTGAAAGCGCCGCTTGCTCTGATTCGCCAGTTGGCTATTGAGTTAGAAGCAGGGGAGTATACGGCGCTTGAGCGAGCTGTCTTGGCGCAGCGAATTACACTGACGGCCGAAAGGGCGCTGCGCTTGACGACAGATTTAACTAAAGCTCGCCGCCTAGAAAACGCCTTATTCACGTTAGAAGCGATTGATGCGGCTGGCCTTTGTAACGAAGTGATGAGCGAACTTCAACCGCTGTACCATGCTCATAATAAGTCTCTAAAGACCCAGGTAAAATCTCGTCAGCGACTAATGGTGGCAAATCGTGATTTATTGCGGCGAATCGTTGCTAACTTTGCTGATAACGCACTACACTATAGCGCTGATGATTCGTCGGTCGCGATCTCGGTGCGGGCTACCGACAGTAATCAGCGGGTACGGATCGGGGTGCGTGATTTTGGACCGGCAATTCCAGCGCGAGCTTGGCGGGCGTTGCGCCAAGGGTTGCGCGAGCCGCTGCCGCTGCATAATCGTCCAGGTAGCAGCGGGCTGGGCATGTTTATTGCTAATGAGTTTGCCTTAGCGATTGGCGCGCAAATTGGCGTTATCCGTCACCGCGATGGCGCAACTTTTTATGTTGATGTACCAGCGTCGACACAGCTGAGGCTATTATGACGCGCGTGCTAGTAATTGATGATGATGAGTGGCTAGCGAAACTGTTTGCGCGGCGTCTCGAGCACAACGATATGGTAGTACAGAGCGCTCCAAATGCCATAGAAGCGCTTGATTTGATAGATAGTTTTCGACCCGCGGCGATTATTCTTGATTTATTCATGCCGGGCCCGAATGGTTTAGTGCTGCTGCACGAGTTGCAATCGCATGACGATCTAGGCCGTATTCCTGTTGTCGTGTGTACAACAAGTGCAAATGACATCACTCTCGAGCAGTTGCGGCCGTACGGCGTGCGATTATTATTAGATAAAGTATCAATGCATCCAGATGATATTGCCAAAGCGGTGCGAGAGGTGACAGCATGACTGCTATTGAACGTACTAAAGCGATAGTGCTGCGCCGGACGAATTACGGCGAGGCAGATCGCATTTTGACGCTATTAACACCGCTTGGGCAACGTAGTGCTATAGCGCGCGGCGTACGGCGCGAGAAAAGCCGCTTGGCGGGCGGTATTGAGCTGTTTGCGGTTAGCGATGTAGTGTTACGTCGCGGTAAAGGTAGCCTGTATACGATTACGCAGGCGCGGCTTGATTATTTTTACCGCCAGATTTTGCAAGATTATGATCGCTTGCAATTTGGTTATGAATGTATCAAACTGGTTGAACGCGCTAGTCGCGACGTCGATATCCCAGAATGGTTTGAAGTGCTGAGCGAGACGCTGGCAGGCTTGGGTGATGTGGTTTCTTTGCAGTTGGTGCAAGTATGGTTTTACTTGCGCTACGCCGAGCTAACCGGCTATGAGCTGAGTTTAGTGAACGATGTTACTGGCCAGCCGCTTGATCGCCAAAAGCGCTACATGTACGATTCGATTGAACGAGGCTTGCGGTTAAGCGAACAAGGAGAGCTTACTGCTGATCATATTAAGTTTTTGCGCTTAGCAGCGAATAAATCGTTGCGACTGGTGGCGCAAATTGGCGGGGTCGAGCAGATACTGCCAGGCTGCTGGTTATTGGCTCGCCAACATGCGGGCGTTTAGTTGTTGAATTGTCCGTATTGCAGTGAAGCTATCAAAAACCAAAGCGTGTTATACTAAAACATAAAGATTTAAGTGCTCGCGCTCACCAACGCAGAGAGGAGAAAGGAGACTTCTTGTGAGTCAAGCAAAAATGGAAGCAATTATTAGCCTGTGCAAGCGCCGCGGCTTTATTTATCAGGGGTCGGATGTGTATGGCGGTCTTTCTGGCACCTGGGACTATGGCCCGCTGGGCGTGCAACTGAAGCGTAATATCATGAATTTGTGGTGGCGCCGGTTTGTTGACGAGCGTGATGATATATACGGCGTCGATGCGGCGATTCTGATGAATCAGAAAGTCTGGCAGGCGAGTGGACATGTGGATACTTTCGTCGATCCGCTGTGCGAAGATACGGTCAATCACCGCCGCTACCGCACTGATCATATTCTCAAGGACAACGGCGTTGATGTAGATGGCATGACCATGGAGCAGATGGATGCGGTAATTGCCGAGCGCGGCATCAAAAGCCCGGATGGTAATCCGCTGAGTGAGTCACGGACGTTTAATATGATGTTCAAAACGCACGTTGGCGCGACTGAGAGCGAGGACAGTATTTCGTACCTCCGCCCAGAAACCGCCCAAGGTATCTTCACCAATTTCAAAAACGTCGTCGATAGTTTTTACCCGAACCTACCGTTTGGTATCGCTCAGCAGGGCAAGGCGTTTCGTAATGAAATTGCGCCGCGCGACTTCGTCTTCCGCTCTCGCGAGTTTGAGCAGATGGAGATTGAATATTTCGTCGACCCTGAGCATTGGCAGGAGGCATTTGATGAGCTGCTGGCGGCGACGCATGCGTTTTTGGCAGAACTGGGTCTTAAACAAGAGCACATCCACGAGCTGGACGTGCCGGCGGAGGATCGGGCGCACTATAGTAAAAAGACGATTGACATTGAGTACGATTATCCGATTGGCCGCGAGGAGTTGATGGGTATCGCGTATCGCACTGATTTTGACCTAATGAACATCCAGCGGGTCAGCGGCAAGAGCATGGAATACACCGTCAAGGGAACGAACACAAAATTTGTTCCGCACGTCATCGAGCCGTCGTTTGGTGTCGAGCGGGCGCTGATGGCGGTGCTGTCGAGTGCCTACCGCGAGGACGAGCAGAACGGTGAAAAGCGGGTGTATTTGGCACTGCCAGAGCATTTGGCGCCAGTTAAATTTGCCGTCTCGCCACTACTCAAAAACAAGCCAGAATTGGTGGAAAAAGCTCGCGACGTCTACGCCCAGCTCGCCAAAGCCAACCCGGGCCGAGTGATGTGGGACGACAACGGCAACATCGGTAAACGCTACCGCCGCCAGGACGAAATCGGTACACCGCACTGCGTGGTCATCGACTTCCAGACGCTGGAGGACGACACCGTCACCGTGCGCGAGCGGGATACGACGACGCAGAGGCGAGTGGACTACGGGGAGTTAAATACAGCTCTATAACTTGCATAAATGTGGTTATGATGTAAAATTAGGTTTAGATTAAAAGGAGAGTTATTATGGAGAGAATATTAACTGTTAAACCAAGCGATTTGACTGAATCTCAAATGGGGGGGGGTGAATCGCTTAGCTTCATTAGGCTTTGAACAAACTGAAGCTGAAATGTATCAAGATACAAAAGACCATGTTCTAGATTCCGACCAAATACAGCTGGGGTATGTTAACGGAGAGCTTAAAGGGTTTGCTCTGTATAGTTCGTGTATTGGGAGTTTGGCTGTAGAACTTGTTGGTATAGCGATAGAACCTAAGTATCAAGGACGAGGTTTTGGTGGTCGATTGTTGGCTCATTATGTTAGTAGTGAGCAGCCAGATTATCTGACAGCTTATACGAGAAATCCATCTACGGTAGGCTTGTTAAATCGCTACAATGGAACGTTTCCTTTGAATAGAGATGAAGAGCTAGCGTTAATGGCTGAGAATATGAATGGTGCAGAGCTCGTAGACGGAGTCGCTTACCACATTGGTCGGTATGGGCAAGATGGACTATACGGGGTTAACGATCCCGCTAACCGCAGTCTGAAGGGCGACAATACGCCTTTGAAAGAAAGATTCCCTAAGCTCTCTGATCCAGGCAGTGCTTTGGTTTTGGCTGCGAAGGTTGATCGGTTCTAACTATGAAAATACTCGCAATCATCTCCACTCACGGCAACGAATTATTGGGTCCAAATCTGCTGGCTCATATGCTCGCCAAGCGGTCTAGGCTGCTGGAGAATATGGAGTTCATCATGGCTAATCCGCGCGCTTATGTGAAGAATGTGCGGTATACCGAGTCTGATTTGAACAGAAGCTACGGGCTTAATCTGGATACTTATGAAGGCAAGCGGGCGAAAGTAATTGAAGAGCGGATTCGCTTATTGCAGCCAGAGTTGGTGCTGGATCTTCATACAACCACTGCCGAGCAGCCAGATGTCTTGATAACGGCAGATAGAGATAACGAAGCGGCGCGGAGTTTTATCAATGCTAGCGCCACAAAAGATATTCTGGTAGTTGAACCGCTCAATGATATCACGACGGTGGCGCCGAACTTTGTGGCTTATGAAGTGCCAAATTCGCACCTGAACGATGATTTGTACGAGCAAATATGCGCTGACATAGCGAGATATTTGGACGGCAAGATAATTAACCAAGAGCGGACTTTTTACAAAATGACAGGGAAGATCCTGCCCGAGGAAGAGCGAAATATTGCTGATCTTAAAAACTTTGTCTATAACGATGAGCTGCAAGCTATCCCGGCTTTCCTTGGCGAGGAAGCGTATAAGCAAGACGGTACTTACGCCGGGTTTAGGCTAAAAGTGTTATAATTGTCCCTATGACAAAACTCACCAACGGGCATCTCGTAACGCAAGATTCAGTCGGAGTGACTCGCCACGATTACCTCTATCGAATTTCGCTCAAAGCTCTCATCTATAACGATGCTGGGCAAATATTGGTCGTTAAAGAAATTAATCGGACGTACTGGGATTTGCCGGGCGGAGGCATGGATTATGATGAGGATTTTGAATCATCGCTGAAACGCGAGTTGTACGAAGAAGTTGGCTATAAAGGTGATTTGCGCTATCAACTGTTTGACGCATCAGAACAGATGTATATTGAGCGGCTTGATGCAAATCAAATCTGTTTTTATTGTCGCGTCTGGTCGGAGAACTTTGATTTTATACCAGGCGAAGAGGGTGATGAAATAATGTTTATTAATCCTGAGGAATTATTGCTTCAGAAGAGCGAGGTTGACGCGCCAGCTCGAGCGCATGCGGCGCATATGAAATGGCAGGAACTGCATAGCGAAATCGTGCGGTAAATATTGATTTGGTTTCGCTAATATTGCAATAAAATTATAATTTTGTTATAATGTTTGCATGGTAATCACCACGATTCAAAAAGTTATCAAGATTGGTTCCAGCCGCGGCGTGACGCTGCCGGCGCGGGATTTGCGGGCGCTGGGGATTCGCGATGGCGACGAAATTGAAGTCACGGTACGTAAGCGTTCGGAGGCGGCTGACGATAATCAAGTGCTCAAAACTGCAAACTCGCTCCTTAGGCGATACAAAGAGGATTTTTCTCACTTGGCGAAGCGCTAATGGTTAGTTTGACTCTCGAGCAGATTCTGCAGCTTCATGCATTGGTGCTTGTCAAAGACGGCGGTGTAGATGGCGTGCGTGATGTCGGACGACTGGAGGCTGCGGTGTCAACACAGCATCAAGTAGTATTTGGCGAGGAATTATATGCAACAGTATTTGCCAAGGCAGCGGCGTTGATGCGCGGGATTGTTGGCGACCATCCATTCACTGATGGTAACAAGCGTACAGCAATGCTCGCCGGGCTGACTTTGCTGGAGGTTAATGGGTATAATTTTACAGCACAGAGAGGTGAACTAGAAAATTTCGCTGTCCGCGTCGCGACCGATCATCTCGATATTGATGCGATTGCTGATTGGCTGGAGCGTCATTCGCGGGACGTATCGATGGTTTGATAACAAGGAATTTTAGTGGTAAGTAGGGTTTCTATGAGGTTTCTTGCCGCCTGACAGAGATGATATACTAAAGCTTATGACTACTATCTATATCGCTCGCCACGGCCAGAATGAAGACAATGTGCGCGGGATTTTGAACGGCCATCGCGACCTGCCGCTGACTGATTTGGGACGCCAGCAAGCGCGGCAATTGGCGCGTCACATCAAGGATAGGGGACTGGTTTTTGACGCGGTGTATGCATCGCCGCTTGATCGAGCGTTCGAGACGGCCGCGATTGTAGCGACAGCGCTGGGCCTTGCCGAGCCGATAGTTCACGATGATTTAATCGAGCGTGATTTTGGCATTATGACTGGTAAGCCGGCCGCTGATATTGAAGCAATCTGCGCGCCGGACATCATCAAAGCAGAAAACGTGACCTATTTTTTGAATCCTGACGGCGCTGAGACTTTTCCTGAGTTATTGGCTCGCGGCCAGCGGGTGCTTGATTTCATGGCGCATCAACACCCAGATCAAACGGTGTTGTTGGCTTGCCATGGCGATATTGGCAAAATGATATATGCTGCAGCAACCAGCACGCCATGGCGGCAGGTCTTAACCGATTTTTACTTTGGCAATACGGATATTATCGGTCCAGTGGACGTACTCTAAACGTGATATCATTTATATATGAGAGAAATTGAGATAAAAGTTAGGCTGCAAGATAAAGAAGGGCTGTTGGCTGCGTTGGCGGGTAAGGGTATTGCTCTCGGCGAGCCAGTGCATCAACGCGATCAAGTGTTTGGTCTGCCAGGAGAAGCTGGCGGCGATGGCAATATGGTGCCTTGGCTGCGGGTGCGTACCGAAACGCATGGACAAGGCGAAAATGAAACCAAGCGGACGTTATTCACCCTAAAACGATCAGTCACTGGGCAGTTGGATAGTATTGAACGCGAAACAGAAGTTGGAGATCCAGACGTCATGATCGCTATTGTCAAGGAGCTAGGTTTCGTGCCATTTTCGGACATATCAAAGACTCGCCGGACTGGCAAGCTGAATAATATAGAAGTATGCATCGACTCGGCGGAGGGTTTGGGCGACTTTATGGAATTAGAGCGATTAGCTGACGAGAATGCCGATCCTGCCGTTATAACCGATGATCTATGGCGCATTATGGCGGAATTGGGCGTCAGCCGTCAAGACGAGGTGACCGATGGCTATGATATTTTGATGAAAAAGTTGGGGGCATGCATAGTGTAATGACCGAACGCGTTTTGCCGAAAGGTGCTCGTCTGATTCCTCCGAAAGCAGATTGTGTTTTTAGAGGTGAGATTTACGAAGTACATCAATGGCCGCAAAAGATGCCTGATGGTAGCGTAGAAACTTTTGAAATGCTGCGCCGTCCAGACACTGTGATGGTCATTGCGCTCGACCAGGCTGGCGATGCGCTGGTAATCGACGAAAAGCAACCGGGCGGGATTGTCCGCAAGAACCATTTGCCAGTCGGCCGAGTTGATCCTAGTGATGAGTCGGTATTAGTAGCGGCACAGCGCGAACTGAGAGAAGAAACAGGCTGGACTTTTGCTAATTGGAGACTGCTTGATGTCGTGCAGATGGATAAGAAAATTGAGTGGTTTACCTATTTGTTCCTGGCTACAGGGGGAGTGTTGCATCGAGCAGCGCAGCATCTTGATGCTGGCGAAGATATTACGGTTAAATCAGCACCCTTGGCAGAAGTGCTGCATCAAGACAACGTGCTCCGGTATTTTCCGTGGCTTCGCGATGTTGAGTCGGCCGAAGATTTAACGCCTCGTGATTTTTGAAGTTAGCTACTGATTGAAAGTAGCTATTGAGCTTAAAAAGCGTTATACTAAGGGTTATGACAAAACCTTTTCTTCTTTTACAATCCCGTCCCGAGGACGAAGCGTCTGACGACGAGTACGCAGCTTTTTTGAAATTTGGCGGTTTGCAGCCGGAGCAGTTGCAGCGCTTGCGGCTTGACCGCGGCGAGTTCTCGCCAGTTAATTTGGATGATTACAGCGGTATTTTTATGGGCGGCGGGCCGGCTAATTTTGCTTATCCGCCAGAGGAAAAATCGCCGGAACAATTGCAGTTTGAAGATTATATCATGCCGTTGCTTCGCCGGATTGCAGCTGAGGATAAGCCGTTTTTAGGCACTTGTTTGGGCGTGGGGGCGCTGGTAACGGCGCTGGGCGGCCAGACGGACTTCGACCATGGCGAGCCAGTTTGCGCGGTGGATATAAATTTGACGCCGGAAGCGCAGAACGATCCGCTGCTGGCTGGCTTGCCGGCTAGTTTTCGCGGCTTCGTCGGGCATAAAGAGGGGACAGATACGGCGCCGCCGAACAGCGTGGTGCTGGCTCGTTCTGCGACCTGTATACAGTTGCTGCGCGCCGGGAAAAATGTTTATGCGGCGCAATTCCATCCCGAGCTTGATGCTGACGGCTTGGCACTGCGGATTAATATTTATAAGCATGCTGGCTATTTCGCACCGGAGGAGGCTCAAGATCTGATCGATGCGGCGTACCGCGAATCGGAATTGGTAACCGAGCCGGTCAAGATATTGCGGCGGTTTGTTGAAAAATACGCGGAATAGTTTGACGCTTTCTAGCTAGACTACGAAATTTTGTTATTAGCAAAAGGCCTCGGGTAATCCCGAGGCCTTCTTGACGTCCAAAGCTGAGAAAGGCTTACTCTTTCTTCTTGCCGCGCGATTTGACGGTAATTTTCTTTGGCTCTGGCGCTGGCGTGACTGGCACGGTGACCTTCAGGACGCCGTCGTCCAGGTGCGCTTCGATAGCATCGGCGTCAGCGCGCTCTGGCAACTGGACGCTGCGGTAGAAGCTGCTGCTCGACTCGCGTACGACATACTTCTTTTCTTTGTCTTCTTCTTTTTCGTGCCGTTGGGCTTGGATGACCAAGTTGCCGTTTTCGACAGAAATATTGACGTCGTCTTCATCGAATTTCGGCAAGTGGACCTCGACGACTAGCGCGTTATCTTTCATGTAAACATCAGTGGTAGGCAAGCCGACCGAGCGCACTTGGCGCGGCATCCAGTTGTCGTCATTAAAGAAATGGCGCTGCAGGGCATCCATTTCGGCAAACGGGTCGAATCGAACGAGTTTACTCATTTGTATTACTCCTTTCGTTTATGATTTGGCGAGCTTTTGCTCTACATTTTATTGTAATTGGTTGGCACTCGCGTGTCAAGAGTGCCAAACATAAGTAGAATAACAGTAGTCTAGTGTGTCTCGAAGATTTCCCTGATTTTTCCACGGCAGTACATACGCTATATATAGCGGCACTATATATAGCGTATGTGTAGCTTTGTCTAAATACTGTACAATAGATGTATGGGATGGTTGCGTGATTTAATTTTTGGCGAGCCGGATGGCGATGACGAATATCTGGCGCGTCTTAATAATAATGATATGGCCTCGTCGCGAGACAATCGCGACAGCAGGGACGAAAATAACTTTGATAAAGACGTTTCAGAGACCGCTCCAGATACCAGAAAACCAGATAGCAAACCTCAGCCCGATCAATATCACTCGGCTAACGGGCAAAAAGTGATTCCCGAGATAGAGGTTGAGCGCACCGAGGCGCATCCGTCGGGCGACAATAAGTACCTCGAGGTGTGGGCTCATATTCGCAACCATGCGAGCTTTGACGTGGAGCTTGATAAATATGAGATATTAGGGCAGCGAGGCGACTTGAATAAATTTCTCAAACCGGGCGAGATTTTTGAGCTGCGTTTGTATCGCGGGCCGATGCCGCAGAGCGATTCAGTGCGTAAAATGTATATTCAGTACAAGATCGTCGGTACCGGTGATTACTTCCAGGCCGACCACATGATTGAATATAAATATGAACAGGACAACCGCGGTAATAAATGGTATATGCCAGACGAGCTGAAACTGCTGCGGCCAGTGCGCGACATCTAGAAAGCAGGGAAGAAGTAGATGAGAGTATTTTTTACAGACGGTAGTGCTAGCCCGAATCCGGGCCCAGGCGGCTATGCGGTAATTGAAAACGGCCGGCCGGTAGCTTTGGGCAGCGAAGACGGCCAGACGACGAATATTCGCATGGAGGGCATGGCGCTGATTGCAGCGATGGAGCTAGCTGACGATGAGCCGTGCGAAATTCATAGCGATAGCGAATTTTGGATCAATGTGTTGACCAAGTGGGCGCCAGGCTGGGCTGCTAAAGGCTGGCGTAAAAAAGGCGGCGAAATTAAGAATCTTAATCTCGTGCAGCAAGCGTACGCGCTTTACCAATCGACGCAGCCGAAGCTGGTTTGGGTACGCGGCCACGTCGGCCACGAGCAGAATGAGCTAGCGGATGAGTGGGCGAACAAAGCGCGGGCTGGCGTTCGTCTATAGCGAGAGAGTCTTGGCTGTTTTACTGTCGATCTAGATTCGGCGGGGTGGGGCGTGCTATAATGAACTTGTTAATAATTTAATATCCAGAGTGCGACGAGGGACTGGCCTGATGACTCGCCGGCAACCTGCTTTTACAGCAAGGTGCTAATTCCAGCCTGCTTGACCAGGAGAGATATTGTCTTTGCGGCTCCTTTCTTGGCCTCAAGCGGGGCAGATAGAAAGGAGTTTTTATGTCTGTAGAATCTAATAATCAAGCAGTATATCGTACGGCCGAGAGCGTTTCGCCGAAACATCCGGACAAGATTTGCGACCAAATCAGCGACGCTATTTTGGACGCGTATCTTGCCAAAGACCCGCAAGCCCGAGTGGCGATTGAGGCTTGCGGCGGCCATGGCGCGCTGTTTCTAACCGGTGAAGTGTCGTCGAGCGAGCTAGTTGACGTCAAGCAGATTGCGCGACGGCTGGCTGGCGACGACGTGGAAATTATTGAGCGGATTGCACGCCAGAGCCCAGAGATTGCTCAGGGCGTGGACGCGGGCGGCGCTGGCGATCAAGGCGTGATGATTGGCTATGCTTGTGCTGAGACACCAGAATTATTGCCGCTAGAGTATGCTTTGGCGCGGGCCTTGAATCGCTTTTTGTATGAGAAATGGCCTTATGACGGCAAAACGCAGGTGACGACTTATGGCGGCCAGATTGCGGCAATTGTTGCCAGCTTCCAGAATGCGCCGCACGACGAGCTGGCGGCTGCAGTTCGGCAGTGGTTTGCGCAGCAAAAATATGTGGCAGGTGATTTTGATGGCATTTCTCTGCATATAAATCCGGCAGGCGATTGGCAAATTGGCGGTTTCGCGGCAGACGCTGGTTTGACCGGGCGTAAATTAGCCGTTGATAACTACGGTCCGCGGATTCCGCTAGGCGGCGGGGCGTTCAGCGGCAAGGACGCCACTAAGGTCGATCGCGGCGGTGCCTATATGGCGCGGCGGGTCGCAGTTGATTATCTTAAAAAGTTTGCAGCTCAGGAAGTGTTGGTGCGCTTGGCGTACGCAATCGGCCACGACCAGCCGGTTGAGGCTACAGCGGTAGTTGACGGCACCGAGCAGCCAATCGCAGGTTATGACCTTAGTCCAGCGGGTATTATTGATAAGTTGCAGCTGGCTCGTCCGCAGTACGAACCAACAGCGCGCTACGGTCATTTTGGTAACGGCTTTGCTTGGGATAAGTAGTCCCGCGCCTTAAGTTGTATAATAAGGGTAGTGAAGCAAGATTTAGCCTTAGAAATATTATTGAGCGGCGAAAGCGCACTGCTGACCGGCCCGGCAGGAACGGGTAAGACTTTCGTGCTGAATCAATTTATCAACTTGAGCAAGGCTAGCGGCAAGTATGTCTCGGTGACGGCGACGACCGGGCTAGCGGCGACGCATCTGGGCGGCGCGACGATTCATGCTTGGTCGGGGATTGGCGTTAGCGACCGCCTGCCGAATGGTTTTGCCGAGCATGTTAGCAAGACTCGCCGCGAAATTATCGAAAAAACCGATGTCTTGATTATTGATGAGATTAGCATGTTGCATGATTACCGCTTGGACATGGTTGACGAAGTTTGCCGTTTAGTACGCAAGAGAGTCGACGAGCCGTTCGGCGGCATTCAAGTGGTACTGTCTGGCGATTTCTTTCAGTTGCCACCGGTTAATCGGTCAGAAAGCCGTGAGGGCGGTTTTGTAGTGAATTCATCGGCGTGGCGCGAGCTTGATCCGACGGTATTGTATCTGAGCGAGCAGTTTCGCCAGCGCGACGGCGATACGCTGCTAGAAATCTTGACGGCGATGCGGGCTGGCGATTTGCGCCGCCGCCACGCCGAGCAGCTGTTAGAGCGGACCGAATATCAACCGCCAGCCGGAGCAGATCTGACAGAATTGCATACTGTGAATGTTGACGTCGATAAAATTAATCAAGCCAGGCTGGCTGAATTGCCGGGCGACGAGGTGTTGTATCAACGCCACACTACTGGTAGTAACAACTACGTTGATAATTTGCAGCGTAGCGTACTAGCGCCAGAGGTACTGACCCTTAAAATAGGCGCATTAGTGATGGCGGTCAAAAACGATCAGGCGCGGCGTTATGCTAATGGCAGTATCGGCATGGTGGTCGATTTCGAGCCAGCGACGGATTATCCGGTAGTGGAGTTTCGTAATGGCCGGACGGTGACCATGCAGCCTGATACTTGGGAGTTGCGCGATGGTACGCGCAAACGAGCTAGCATTAGCCAAGTTCCGCTGCGTTTGGCGTGGGCGATTACTGTCCATAAGAGCCAGGGCATGACGCTGGATAGTGCGCGAATTGACCTGCGCAAAGCCTTTGTGCCGGGCATGGGCTATGTGGCGCTTAGCCGGGTGCGCGATATCGATAACCTGTATTTGACGGGTATTAATCGCATGGCTTTGCAGATGAGCGACGAAGCTTATGCAATTGATGAACAGCTGCGCGCGCGGGCGAAGGATGATGCTAAAAAGTTCGCGCACTTACAACCAAAAGCCGACAAACGCGCGGCCGGCGAACTTAAACCCGCCAAAAAAGTGAACAGTACTAATTCTAGCTGGTCGGCTAAAATTGCTAAAATGCGCCAGACTTATCCTAATGCTTATAAACCATGGATTAAGGCTGATGACGATGAATTGCGCCAAATGTTCATTAACGGCGAAAGTATTGCTGCGATGAGCCAGAAACTCGGCCGCCATCACGGTTCGATCAAAATGCGCTTGCAAAAACATTTTGGCGAGGATTCGGTGCAATAATTAAGTATAAGATGTTTGAAGAACGGCACGCTTATCTCTAGGCTGTGTAGAATCAATGCGCCATAGTTCACTATCAACCAACAGGTTTGTGAAAGCATGATATTCGGCAGTATCTTTGTTGTGTTCTGTTTCCAGTGAAATAACTGCATTGGTTGGTATGGCTTTTGTTTTTCGGGCGTGTTCAAGAGCTGCTGCGTTTAGAAGTGCCTGTTGTAGACAGATACCTTTCTTCATATTAATAAAATAGCCTAAACCTCTTGGAACAATCGGCTCATGACTCTGATAGTCCTCTTGATATAACCCGATTACAGCTTCAGAATCATAGCTTAGTACACGTCTAACTACTGACGCTAGTCCAGTTAGTCCTTCTTTCCTGGTTTCAGGGCAAGCTATACGATTGTAGGCTGGACTGAGTTTGTTGACAAAATTGCGTAAGGCGGTATCACGAACTGTGTCAACTATTATGGCGGTCTTCGATCCTATATCAATGCTTGCTCCTTGATCGATAGGGGTAGATGGTCCAATTACATAATAATCATGACCGCAAAGGCTGACGGTTGCCCTTTCTTGTTCATATGATGCAATCAGTCCGCGTGCGCCAAGAGTTTTAATTAGTGTTTCGTATCGGGATAAACTTTCAGGAGAGTGTAACTTATCGTGGGTAACCATACCTATATTATAGCATAAACGTAATAAAAAAGCAATAGATAACATTAATCCAACTATCTCTGCAACAAATCGAATTGTAAAATTTTCGTAAAAATAGTCTAAAATCTAAGAAAGACTAAGTTTTATAATTTATAATACGGGGAAATCCTTGCTTTAGATGAAATGCAACTTATTGTAGTAAAATAGGTATCATGAATGCTAATCAATCAACACCAACCTATGAACAAGTGTCCGAGCCAACTGATATTTTCCTCTGGGCGAACCAAGCTGATGCGCATAAGGACGAGCTCGAAATTGACTTATTTCTATTTACGAAGGGCTACACTGTCTACGCCACTAATTACGCCAAGGAGCTCAAGGCGCAGCTCAAGGTATTATTCCTTTACGATATGATTAGCCAGGTGCAAACTGGTGCTGCTACTGGTATGACAGTGCGCGACTTTGAAGCGGCCGCTGCTGAGGATAATGTGTTGGAGCGTACTACCTTGGACCGGGTAGATCACGCGCAAGAGGTGATTGAGCAGATTCGCTACGGCGAGGAAACGCTAGAGGTGTTCCGCGAAGGCGACCATGAGTTCAAGAAGGTCAAGGGAATCGTAGCGCGTTTCAGTCGCCAGGGGGCCGAGCCGTTTTTCGTGGCTAAGATTTTACCGCAGTCGCAAGTGTTTAAAGGCGCAACCGCTTGGATGTATAACGGCGATTCGTTTCAGCCGTTTAGTGCTGATGTCGGCCTAAAAATCACGCCGGATAATCAAGTGTTGATTGCCGGCGGTGATATCTTTGCCTTTAACGAGCCGAAATTTATCCGTTTGTTTGGTTACGACGCTAAGCAGTTTGCTGTTGCCGAGGAAAAAATTGCTGAGATCGAGAAAAACTTTAAGTTAAAGTTCCCTGAAGGTATGACTTTCGATGCGTTGGTGCGCGATACTAAGTCGCTAGTAACTAAGCTGCAAAAAGTCGACGTCGGTCTGGTGACGCAGGATCAGGTTATTGAGCAAGCCGATGAGATGGGCTTGGAACTAATGACTGACGATGCTACTGGCGAGATTATCATTATGGATGCCAAAGATGCGGCTAAATTCGTTAACTTGCTCAACGATGACTATATGACTAGCGATATGACTGGTATCAAATACGAATTAAAGGGCAAGAAGGAACTGCGCGGCGATAGCGAAGCGAGCACGCCAGAAGGGGAATAATGAGCGAAGAGCATGGCGACAGCGGAGCAAAAATTGTAGTCATTGGAGGCGGCACTGGCAGTTTCACGCTGTTAACAGGTCTCAAAAAATACGTGTCTGATTTGACAGCGCTGGTCAATATGGCAGATGATGGCGGGTCGACGGGACAGCTGCGCGACGAACTTGGCGTGCTGCCGCCGGGTGATGTGCGGCAGTGCTTAGTAGCACTGAGCGATAGTCCGCGGGTGCGTGATTTGTTTAATTATCGATTTGATGATGGTAGTTTGAAGGGGCATGCTTTCGGTAATCTGTTTTTGACAGCGCTCGAGAAAATGACCGGTAGCTTTGGCGAGGCGGTGCAGCTGGCTAGCCAAGTTCTCAATATTCAAGGCAGGGTAATTCCGACAACTTTAACCGATATTACGCTGTGTGTCGAGAGCGCTTCGGGCGAGCCGATCAAAGGGCAATTCAAAATCGCACATTCCGATATCGCCAAACGGCCAAAAGTGTGGTTAGAGCCAGAGGCAGTGGCGCATCCAGCGGCCGTTCAAGCAATTTTGGAAGCAGATATGGTGGTGATTGCGCCGGGTAATCTCTACGGTAGTTTGGCGCCGGCGCTGGTAATTGGCGAAATTCAGGAAGCATTGGCAGCGACGCGGGCGAAATGTGTTTTTGTTTGTAATCTAGTAACCAAACCCGGCCCGACGGATGGTTTGAGCGTGGCAGATTTTGCCAGCGAAATTGAGCGTTTGGCGGGCAGCGAGTTTCTAGACTATGTCGTCTTCAATACCGACGAACCATCGAGAGAGTTGATGGCGAAGTATGCCCATGACGGCGAACATACGGTGCAATATGATATTAGCGAACTTAAACGCCAACATTATGAGTTTCGCGGGGCTGGTATCCTAGCTAAAAATATATGGGCGGGCGCCCAGTCGAGCGATCCGATTGCGGCAGTACGCAGTTTTATCCGGCACGACCCTGACGCAGTAGCACGCCAGCTGATGCGGATATATTTTGCATAAGCAGCGTTTTCTGTCATGGCTGACCTCTATAGACGCTAGATATAGCGTCTATTTGCTTGTTGAAACGCTATAGTTTTCCACGTTTTTGTGGAAAAGTAAAGAAGTTATCATTTTTAGTAAAAAAGGTATTGCACAAGCATGATGAAACGTTGTATGATAAAGCCAGTGGCAAAGGCAAGAGAAATTCTCGAGCTAAAACAAACACCACCGCGTAAAAATAACAAAGAAAGTAGGGTAGTTATGACCGACGCAGCTGTTAGCCAATCTATGTACGGTAGGGCGGGTGTCTTGGTTTGCGTACCTGATGCTTACGTATCGCGGGCGACGCTGTCTTTGGGCACGTAGCCGTATAGTTTGTGGCACTTTTACAATTCGAAGTTGGACATCCTCGAGATCAACAACCTGATAGTGAGCAGTGGAATATCGACCCACGCTAAAATTGTCGAAAGTTCTTTCCTCTAACACAACACCTCCCAAAAACTCCACCTCACACACAAGTCTCTCAAAGGTATGCTTAGACGAAATATGAATTGTTTGACAATTCTCGTAATTTGAGCATGCTTGACTATACAAAAACAAAAACTCCTATGCGAAAACAAACAGCTCGCTATCAGATTGGTGATCTCGAGTCCCTCGCCAGACCATATGGTATGATGGGGGAATGAGTATTAAAGAACATCCACCACTTCATGTTCCAGTATTACTTAATGACGTTGTGCGGCTGCTCAATCCTAAAGATGGCGAGAGTTATCTCGACCTGACGGCTGGATACGGCGGACACGCAGGTGCCATTGTCGAACGAACGCATAATTATCGCGGAATGACTTTGGTTGATCGCGATGAATTTGCACAAGCAAACCTAGCGGCATTTGTCGGCAAAGGGGCAGAGTTAATACACGCTGATTTTGTCAGCGCTGCCCGGCAGTTGATTGCTATAGGTAAGCGGTTTGATATGATATTGATTGATTTGGGGGTGTCGTCACCACAGCTTGATAGGGCTGAGCGAGGATTTTCATTTTCGCAGAGCGGTCCGCTGGATATGCGGATGGATCGGCGGCAAGCTTTAACTGCAAAACAGGTGGTCAACACCTATTCGCAGAGCGAGCTGGAGCGGATTATTCGCGATTACGGCGAAGAGCGGCCAAATATTGCGCGGCGTTATGCTGCTGCGATTATTAAGGCTAGACCGCTGGCGACAACTGAAGATTTAGCATCGGCTATCTTGAGGGCGCATGTCGGACGGCGCCAGCGAACGCATCCGGCGACACGTACTTTTCAGGCGATTCGGATTTTTGTAAACGATGAACTTGAGCAAGTACGAGCGATTATGCCATTATTACCCGAGCTGTTGTCGCAGGGCGGGCGAGTCGGTGTAATTAGCTTTCATAGCCTGGAGGATCGTATCGTTAAGCGATACTTTACCGAACAGGTCAAAAACGGCTACGAGGCAGAGCTTCGTATCATTACGAAGCATCCTGTCGATGGGGCCACTAAAGATGTTCACAATCCGCGCTCGCGAAGTGCTAAACTTCGTGTCGCTGTGAAAATATAAAAACAGAAAGGAAGATGTAGCATGACTCGCCGCATCCAAGTACAAGTCCAAGCCGACGTTCAGCATGACATCACTGTCGTGCGCCGTGCCGCTTAGGCAAAAATAACACAACTCTATAGGGCAGAGGAGCGTAATTTTCGTTTTTCTCCTAACGTTCCTCTGGCTTTTGAGTGTCAAAATAAATAACAAAAACGAATCCACCACATGTCATATTCACGAACTACACAATTTAATAGCCGGCGCCAAAGTAATTATGAGCGCAACCGCAATACAGTTGCTTTTGCATCGGCTATCAAACTCGGCCCGATTTCTAACGCGATTATTATTGCACTTCTCCTGACGCTGCTAGGTCTGCTATACTTAACACAAGCGGGGAGTGTTTCGGGCTATGATTATGAGTCAAATGACGTCAGTAATAAAATTTCGACGTTGACCGAGCAGAAGAGCGATTTGGCGGTTGAGAATGCTCGCCTAACAGCTCTGCAATCAGTTAAAGACAGCAGCGTTGCTCAAAGGATGGCTACCCCGGCTGATACTCAGTATGTAAGCAAATAGGAGTTCTAAGATCATGAGTGTATCGCCAACTCGTTTTATTCGACGCTCTAGAGTTGGCTTTTTGTTTAGTATAGTGTTGGTCGTCTCGGCCATTTTTGTAGTACAGCTTTTCGTAGTGCAGGTAGTGAGGCATGATTACTATGTAACACAGGCTGATAATGAGCAGATTAAGAAGTTCACGCTCAAAGCGCAGCGCGGCGAGATTTACGCTATGGACGGCAGCGACCCGAAGCCGTTGGTGATGAACGAGACGGTCTATAAAGTTTGGGCAGATCCAACACAAGTGTCTGACAGGCAGGCGGTGGTAGATACGCTGAATAGCGTCGCTGGCGGCAACGTAGTTGATGGTTTTGCGGCGCTGATCGACAAAAAACCTAGCCGCTACCAAATTTTGACGAAATATATTACGCGGACGCAGGCTGAATTAATCAAGAAGAAAAAGCTAGCGGGTATTGGTTTCGAAGTCGGAACGCGCCGGGTTTATCCTGAAGGACGATTGGCTAGCCAGGTTTTGGGTTTTGTTAATCACGAGGGTAAAGGAGTATATGGCTTCGAGCAAGCTAATAACCAAACTCTGTCTGGGCGCGACGGTATGCTCAAAACGGTGACGGATGCTCGCGACGTACCGCTAACAATTGGCGATAAGAATGTCCGTCAGCCGGCAGTAAATGGCCGGAGTATTGTTTTGACGATTGATCGTAACATTCAGGCACAAGTCGAATCAGCGCTAGAGAGCGGTGCTAAGCGTAGTAAAGCCACCAGAGCAAGCGCTATTGTCATGGAGCCAAGTACTGGTAAGATATTAGCAATGGCTAACATGCCGACATACGATCCATCGAATATCAGTAATTCTGACGTGTCGGTCTTTAACAATGATACGATTTCGCATCCGTACGAAGCGGGCTCTGATGTCAAGACTTTCACGGTAGCGACCGGAATCGACAAAGGCGTTATCTCGCCGCAGAGTACTTACAACAATACTGGCAAAATCAAGGTAGAAGATATCACGATCAATAATGCTTCTAAAAACAGCTTCTTGAACGGCGACATCACTATGCAGACAGCGCTGAACTGGTCGCTAAATACTGGTATGGTAACGATTGCGCAGCGGCTGGGAAATGGTTCTTATATTACTCGCGGCGCGCGCGATACGATTTACGATTACTTTTATAATCGTTTCCGGCTGGGGCAGCTGACTGGTATTGAGCTGGCGAATGAGGCGGGCGGCACAGTTATTTCGCCAGCACAGCAAGAAGGTAATGCCGTGCGTTACAGTAATATGGTGTTTGGCCAGGGTATGAATGTGACAATGCTGCAGGTGGCGAGCGGTTTTTGTTCGGTAGTTAATGGCGGCGTATATCATGCGCCAACGATTATTAACGGCACAATGGGCGATGGCGGCAAGTTCGCGGCTACGGCGGCGAAGACCAGCGCTCGTGCTATCAGCGAAGCTTCGTCGCAGACAGTGCGCGAAATGGTGCATCAGGCTCATTATGCGACATATAAGCCGCATGACGACTCGGAACGCTGGCTAGTCGGCGGCAAGACCGGTACTTCGCAGGTGATTGTTAACGGCAAGTATGATGATAACGAGACGATTGGTACCTATCTGGGTTTTGGCGGCGAATACGGCAAAATTCCGCGTTACGTTATCATGGTAGAGATAGCGGCAGACGGCCGCGGTATGGGCGGCGGCTCGGACGCTAAGCCTATTTTCAACGAGATATCCAACTGGATGATAAAATACTTAAAATTAGCCCCGAGAGAGTAGGGTAGGGAGTATAATGGTAGTATGTCGATTGTAACTTTTGGAAACGAATTGAACTCGGTTTTTCTAATGAGCTTGATGGCATTTCTACTGGCGATGCTGCTAACGCCAGTATATACATATTTTGCTTACAAATATAAATTCTGGAAAACACAGCGTACAGCAGCGGTAACTGGCGAAAAACTCAAGATTTTTAACTTATTACATAAGAAGAAAATCGAGCGGCATATTCCGACGATGGCGGGAATAATTGCCGTATTGGCGATTGTGGCGGTGACACTGGCCTTTAATCTGGATCGAGCGCAAACTTGGCTGCCATTGGCGGCGTTGGTTGGCGGCGCGGTGATTGGTCTGATTGATGATATTTTGAATGTTTTTGGCTCTAACCGCAAGGATGCTGGCTTGCGTAGCTGGGTGAAATTTGCCATGATTATCGGCGTCGGGCTGGTGCTGGGCTGGTTTTTCTTCTGTAAGCTCGGCTACTCGTCGGTGCATATCCCATACGTCGGCGATTGGCAAATGGGCGCGTGGATTGTCGGATTGTTTGTGTTTGCGGTGGTAGCGACGGGTAACGCGGTCAATATAAGTGACGGCTTGGATGGTTTGGCGGGCGGTTTGCTGGTAATGTCATTTTCGGCATTTGGTGTGATTGCGCTACTGCAAGGCCATTTGAAATTAGCGGCGTTCTGTTTCACAGTGGTCGGCGCGTTGCTGAGTTATTTGTGGTTCAATATCTTTCCAGCGCGGTTCTTTATGGGCGACGTTGGCAGCTTTGCTTTTGGGACGAGCTTGGGCGTGGTAGCGATGATGACCAACACGCTGTTTTTGCTGCCGATTATCGGCATATTGTTCGTGGTCGAGGCTGGGTCGAGCTTGTTGCAGATGACCAGCAAGAAATTATTCCATCGCAAGATATTTCTGTCGGCGCCGATTCATCATCATCTGGAGGCATCAGGCTGGCCAGAGGCTAAAGTGACGATGCGTTTTTGGGTGATTGCTGGCGTGGCGGCTTTCGTGGGTATAGCAATGGCGATGACCGGGGGGCACATCGCTCCGTGATTGGCGCTCGGCATCGCGACAGGTACGTACAATTTACCGATGGCAAAATCCAGCGTAAACACCGGCCTGATTATTGGTTGGTGCTATGTGCGGCGTTGTTAATGCTGGTAGGAATGATAATTGTTTATTCGGTCGGGCCGCAGTATGCTAATTTGCAGAATAGTGCTTATGGCAGCGATTATTCTAGTACATATTTCTTTTTCAAACAGCTTATGGGTATTAGCCTGGCAGTTAGTGGTTTTGTACTGCTAGTATTAGTACCGTTTGATTATCTCAAGAAGTATATTTTTCAGTTAATGATGATTGGAATTGGCTTATCGTTTTTGCTTTTTTTGATTGGAAATATTCTGCATATTGATGCAATAGCGCAGAACACGCTAGGCGCTTATCGCTGGTTTCACTTGGGGCCAGTTAATTTTCAGCCGTCTGAGCTGCTAAAATTAGCGATGACTTTGTATATGGCGGTGTTTTTAGGTAAACGCTACCAAGAGGGTAAGATAAACGACTTGAAAGAAACAGTCTACCCAGCGGCGGCGTTGGTCGGCTTTTTGTTATTTATTGTCGTAGTGTTGCAAAAAGACATGGGCTCGGGGGTGGCGATAGCGGCGGCTGCGGCGTCGATATTTATGGTGAGTACGATAAGAATGAAAACTCTGATGCAAATTGCATTAGTGGGCGTGCTATTTCTGGGGCTCACGGCAGTAACGGCGCCGCACCGGTTGGAACGGATTACGACGTTTTTCGGAGCGAGTAAATCAGCCTCGCAAGACGATAACGATTATCATATCAAAAACGCAATGATTGCGTTGGGGACAGGCGGGTTAACTGGCCGCGGTATCGGCAAGAGTATTCAGTCGACAGGCTACTTGCCAGAGGCAATTAACGATTCGATTTTTGCCGTAATTGGCGAGATTTTTGGTTTTGCCGGGACGGTGTTGGTAGTAGTGCTGTTTGCAGCTTTGTTGCTGCGGGTTTTGCGAGTTGCTGAATATTCGCCAGATATGACCAGGCGATTGGTAGTGGCGGGTATTTTTGGCTGGTTATTTGCGCACTTTTTCATGAATATTGCATCAATGATTCACTTAGCGCCGTTAACAGGTATAACGCTGCCGTTCTTGAGTGCTGGCGGTAGTAGTATGCTGTTTTCGGGTGCGGCTTTGGGGATCGTTTTCCAGTTATCGCGATATACTGCACATAAACCAATAGATATAGGAGGCCAAGATGCGGATATTAGCCGTAGGCGGCGGCTCGGGGGGTCACGTTACTCCAGTCGTCGCCGTGTTGCGAGAAGTTAAAAAACAGCAGCCAGATGCAGAACTGCGGTTTTGGGTTGACCGCAAATTTAGCAAGCAAGCGCGCAATGTTATGGCTAGCTTTGATAGCTCGGTGCGCGTAGATGTCATTGCTAGCGGTAAATTACGCCGCTATCATAATCTTAGCATTGTGCGTCAGCTGCTACGCTTACGGACGATTGTGTGGCCAAATTTTGTTGATGCGCTAAAGGTGTGCGTGGGTTTTGTTCAGAGCCTAGTGAAACTAATCGCCTGGCGTCCAGACGTGATATTCACGAAAGGAGGCTACGTTTGCATGCCAGTCGGTTTGGCGGCACATGTGCTGCGCATTCCGCTGGTAATTCACGACTCAGACGCTCATCCAGGGTTAACTAATCGCGTATTGGCACGTTGGGCTGATCGCATTGGCACTGGCGCTCCGCTAGAGTATTATCCGTACCCCAAGGCGATTAGTCGTTACGTTGGCGTACCGATCCGCGAGGGATTCAAGCCGTACAGCGAGCAACAGCGCCGCGTGGTTAAGGAAAAACTAGGATTTCCAAGTAACAGACCGTTAGTGCTGGTTACTGGTGGCGGTTTGGGTGCGGAACGGTTGAATAATGCTGTGACAGATACTATTAGCGAACTTACACAGTTCACTAGCGTAATTTTAATAACTGGTACTGGCCAGTATGCCGAGATCCGGTGGCGGTTGCCAGAGGATACATATCAAGTTAGAATTTATGATTTTGTTAGCGACGGCATGATTGATATGCTTGGTGCGGCTGATATTGTGGTAGCGCGAGCTGGTGCGACCACAATTCTCGAGTTGGCAGCGCTGGCCAAACCGACGATTCTGGTGCCGAACGGCTTTTTGACTGGCGGTCATCAAATTAAAAATGCTAAGGTGTATGAAGACAAAGGTGCTGTCAAAGTCATCGACGAAATGCAAATGGAAAAAACGCCGCAGTTGCTCGTTGATGAGATAAAAAACCTTATTGACAATCCTGCAGAAGCACAGCAAATGGGGCAGGCTTTTCTGTCGTTTGCACATCCTGGTGCTGCTAAAGATATGGCCGATATGATTCTAGATGCTGCTAATAGCCGCCGAACGAACCCTGATAGCGCTGCAAAATGATATAATTAATACCACAAGCATGTTTGGTATGAGATCGAAAAAATCTAAATCACGCCGCGCCGCACAGCCTGTGCGGCGCCGTGCTGTGGTTGATGATAACTCGCCTAGTGTGGGAACATTATTTCGGTGTAATCGTACCTTGACTGGTAGCCTCATTTCCTCGGTGCCTAGTCCTAATGAGCAATCGGCTAGCTTGCAATCACCGCGCGTGCAGGCGCACAACCTGAAGCGCAAACGCCGTTCTATCCGCTTAGCACTGATTGGTGCATTAATGCTAATTTCAGGTTTGGGGTGGCTACTTACTCAGATTATTGTCGAGCCGAAAGTGCAAATTGTCGGCACCGGTAACGATCCAGAAGTACAAACTGCCGCCCGCGATTATGCAGCGGCCATACAAGATTACCTCTCTGCTAATCCGCTCGAGCGGCTGGCTGTAAATATCAATGCTAATAATCTTAACCGAGCCATTCAAAGTAGATACCCAGAAGTGTCTAGCGTGTCGCCGCCAGCTAAAGGTGCTCTCTGGTCGGCCGATTTTTCGGTTAACTTGCGCTCGCCAGTGGTTTATTGGCAATCTGGTAGCATGAAAGCTTATGTTGATAGCACAGGTGTAGTATTTGAACGTAATATCCTTGGCACGTCAGTTATCGCCGTCGAGGATCAAACTGGAATTCGTGCAAGCGTTGGCAATTCAGTAATTAGCGGCCGTTTCCTGCAGTTTATCGGTAAGGTTGTGGGGCATTTCAAAGAAAACAATCTTACTGTTAATAAAATGATTCTGCCAGCTAGTACTACTCGCCAGGTGCTAGTCAGTCTCGACGGGGTGGGGTACTCGATTAAAATGACAGTTGACCGCCCAGCGGCTGGCCAAGTCGAAGACGCGGTGCGTGCCATCCGCTATTTAACGAACAGAGGAATAATTGCAGAGTATATTGATGTGCGGGTGAGTAGGCGGGCTTTTTATAAATGAGAAAGAGGCTTTAGATAGAAGGCTACCCCTGCACTGGTGGGCTATGTTCTACTTTTGTTCTATTAAACAGCTAAATAGGCTAGGTGAAAAAAACTATATTAAAATATTGAAAATGCAAAAAGTCAAATAAAGCAGGTGGGGCGGGAAAAGTAGTAGGGGACAATATTTTTGAAAAAATGCAAATTTATTCTCACAGCGCTGAGATTTTTTCTGTGGATAACTTAAGTCTATAAACATGTGCTACATGTGCTAATTACTACAATTTAAATTTCGAGTTTGTTTTCGAGTGTGCGGACTTATATCTATAGAACTGCTGATTGGCGGTATTTTTTGTATAGCGAATAAATATAAAAGTAAAAGTAAAAGTAAAAGTAAAAGATGACTCTAGCAGCGTGGTTAAGGCTCCCCATTTTAGACCAAGATTAATAAGCTGCGGCTTGTATCAAGTAAAACCGTTGTTTGCGAACGTATGAGATTAATCATCCTGACAACATAGATTATAAGACGTAAAACGGACATTGTGCGACGTTAGACTTTTGTATTGTTTTTTGATACGGTATTTTTATAAATAATTAATGGAGGTTTACCCTATGCAACCATCGACACAATTACCAGAAAATTTAAAGTCTCGCCTGTCTCGCGTGTATTTCGCGCAGCGGACATTTACTGACGATTCTGGTAAATCTGTAGCCTACGAACGTCTTGTTTTGGAGGTTTTAATTAAGGATAAGCCGTTTAATCTTGAATTTAAGGTTTCGGATAAAGATAAAGCAATTTTATATTTGGCTGATGTCGTTGATCAGCTGGCTATGCTTTAGTTCGGTTTTTGTTCTTTGACCAGCCAGTAAGTCGTTAAACTGTATGGGTAATATTAACTTTAACGGAGGGTAAAACGCTTATGTTTCCAGTTTTACACGAAGCGTCGACGCCGAATACTGCGTTGTTGACGCCGGAGGTTGCTGGCAATATCTTTACTAGCATGTGGGGTGTTGTGTCTGCAAATTTTGCTGGTGTTGCTGTTTTGCTGGGCTCGGTTGCCGGTCTTATGATTGCAGCTAAGCTCATCAATGGCGCGCGTAAGGGTAAAGTACGCGTTTAGCTGAGTGGGGGTTTCCTGCGAGATTCCCCCACCCCTTTAGGATTTATATGGATACAATTTCGATTTACGATATCATTAATGCAATTCTCGGGTTTACCCGTGATTTGCTTGTTTATTTTTCACCACTGATTGGTTTACTCGGAGGATTAAAGTTTTTAGCGGATTGGATTCATAAGTTAATTTTTGGCAAGAAAGTGTAATTTATGCCTGTAACACAAGAATTTTTAATTAGACTATCTGCGTTTTGGTTGGCTATTTTTGTTGGTTTTTTATTAGTAGTTTGGTTAAGTGGTGAGCGCAGAGGTAGCCGGTAATGTTTAAAAAAATTGCAATCTTTCCTCTATTCATTGTAGTTTTTTTAGTTTTGTTTTCCACCACATTAACATTACCGGCTACCTCTGCTTTTGCCTGGAAGAAAGGTGAGCAATTACCACCTGTTGAGTTCGACGCGCCTTTACTATCTTGGTTGCGCCAAAATCCAAAATACAATAAAGAAAAAACGCAGTGGTTTCTTATTGATAGAAACTGGCCTGGGCCTCCTTTTAACGGCAAGCCAGCGTTGGTTGTTTCGTGGTCCGGTAGTTTTCATAACATGCACGTTTTTTATGATTCTAGTAAGCAAGAGTATGTTATCGAAGTGTATGCTCCTACTGAATATTATTCTTTAGCACATGGTGAAGTTACATTTCTGGAGCAAATGAGTTATGGAACTTCTTGGGGCAGTACACCTGATACAAAGGCATTGACGATTGGCCATATTTATCAGTATAAAATTGACAATACGATTACTCATATTAGCAAAGTTGACCCGAATCTTCGACTTCCACAGTACGATATTAATAATATAACCACGAAAGAACGTTGTAAGTGGCATGATTTTGCTTGTTGGATTGGTAACGGCATTACTGCTATCGGTGATTCGATATCTGAATTTTTTAGTGGATTTGTTAAAGTTGTTCAAAATTTAATGGAATTTTTCAGTCATCTTTTTATACCTGGCGATGATAATTTATTTTTAAAAACTTTCTATAATCTAAATGATTATATGCATAAAAAGCTTGGCTTTTTAACGTTTCCATTCGATTTTATAGCCTCGATTGTGAAAACGCTTATGACAGTCGTGGATTCTGATGTTAAGAATGAGTGGCATTGTACAAACGGCTCTATTAATCCAGCTGTTTGTTCAGGTATTTGCGTCCCGAAAGTTTTTGGTGATTTTGAATTTTGTCTGAAGTTTACTCAGCTTGAGGTTGTTTTTCCGGTTTTGTGGAAATCAATTATTTTCGTGGTTCGTTTTGCTGTCGTCGTAGGTTTGGTCGAGTTAATGCGCATTAAGTATTATAGTATTGTGAGGTCTTAAAATGATTGTATTTATTATTATCGCTGCTGTTGCATTATTAACCGCCGTTTTTGTGGTTATGCCAGATTTGCCGGCAACGCCTGAGTTATTGATATCTATGCAAGAAGCTTTTAATAGTATTTTATTGAATGCTATTCAATTTATAAGATATTTTTTATCACCGCAGTTGACTTTTGTGGTGGTTATGGTTATTGCAGCTGTGTTCGCGTCTGAGCCGATTTATCACGGCATTATGTGGATATTACGTAAAATTCCAGTATTGGGGATTAAATAGTTATGTTTTTGGATTTTATTAAAAAGTACCGTAAAGTTTATGTTTCTGCTTTCATTGACGACCAAAAAGAAAAGCGCGACCGTGATGTATTTCGGCCGAGTGGTTTCCAGGTTTATATCGGTCGTCAAGGTTCTGGTAAAACGATATCAGCGGTGCGTCACGTGCTCGAGTTAAAAAAGCGTTACCCTGAAGCAGTAGTAGTTACGAATTTAAATTTGAATGTCGAGTGGGGTTATAGGCAATTTTCGACGATTGATGAATTAATAGAGTTGCTGGTTGAAGTACAAAATGGTAAATATGGTGTGATTTATCTAATTGATGAGATTCATACGTACTTTAATGCGCTCGATAGTAAAGGTATACCGTTGTATATATTTACAGAGATTTCACAGCAGCGAAAGCAGCGTAAGTTAATTATTGGTACAAGCCAGCTGTTTATGCGTATTGCGAAGCCGTTTCGCGAGCAGTGCGATAATATGATTAGCTGTGATACTTGGTTTGGTGTTTTTACTCGCAACAGGGCGTATGATGGCATGACTTTAGAGGTCGATTATGATGGTAGTTTGATTGGTGACATTAGACGGAAAGGTTATTTTTGGCACGACAGAGAATTACGAAATTCGTATGATACGTATCAAAAAGTGGTATCGGCAAAAGACCAAATAATGTCGTTTGATCAGGTCGTACATTATGATGGTAATCGTAGAAAGAGGCGATTTTAATGAGCGATAGCCGTGCAAAGCGCAGCACCGCCGACTTGTTCGGCGGTTGCGTCGTGCGCGCCCTCCACCACGGCAGGCGCACGACGCGCTTTGCTATTTTTGATGGGTTTACGTAGGTTTGCCCCGCTTGCGGGGCTACTTGATACAGGGACATTTAACAATCTTTTTACGGGGGTAAGGGTGAACGACAATCAACCGATTTATAACATCGTTAAGGAGTTTCCAGATATGTATATTGTGCAAGTTTTAAGCAAGCCTAAATTTAGGCTACCACCTGCCCTTTCTGGTCGTAGAAAAAATAAAACTGTCGATGACATCGAACAAGATATTGCGCGTTCGGTTCGTCGTAGTCGTCGAGTTATTAACGATTATGTGCTTATGAATGATTTTGATTTATTTATCACTTTTACGTTTAATCCGAAGAAAGTTAATCGCTACGATTTAGATTTATGTTTTTTGCGTATGCAATCGTGGCTTTGGAGGCAGCAGCGTGCGTATTCTGAGCCATTTCGTTATATTATAGTACCCGAAAAACATAAAGATGGTGCAATACATTTCCATGCATTGTTTGGCGGTTATCAAGGCAAATTAAAGAAAACTAAGGTTATACAGAATAATAAGCGAGTATATAACCTATCAAGCTTTCGTTATGGCTTTACGAACGCGCAATATCTCGATGACGATAAGTTAAAAACTGTCGCGTATTTGTGTAAATACATCACTAAAGATATGGTACTTGTCTCTAACCGTCGGCGATATTGGTGCAGTAAAAACTTATTAAAGCCAGAGAAATACTATAACGGTGTCGAGGAGTTAGATATTAAGCTTGATGTAGCGAATCTCGAGTATCAGAATAAGTATCTGGCGTTGTATCAGATTCCAAAAGTGGTAAAACTTTTTGACTAATATCGCCTGGCGTGTTCCACTCCCCTGTCGAGAAGCGTACCAGCGGTAAGTTAGTTTGTTTGAATATAGCATTTACAATTTTATCGCGTTCTTGCCGGTCGTGTCGTTCGTGCGACGAGTCGTCGAGTTCGATACCGAGAAGCGGTTGAAAAGTACCACGGTCGATAATTAGAAAATCAATCGATTTTCCGTTTATAACTGAAAATGCGCCCCGCCAGTTTTGACCGTATACAGTGTGCTCAAAAATCATACTGAGGTGCGCTTGCGGTACGATAACATAGTTGTCATGCAAAGCAGAGGTGAGTTTTTTATAAAAATTCTCCTCTGCGGTTGTCATGACGCTTTTTTTGACTTTGTAATTATATTTTAATAGAGGTTTTTGGTTGTCATGACGCTTTTTCTGATTGTTGGTTAATAATTTTACTAAGACTATTAAAAGAATTATTGTTATTAAAATTTCCATAAATGTATTATACCATGTTGTATATTTTACATTTTATTTTTCAATTTAGGCTACCTCTGTTAGCTATAATACAAACTTGACAAATTGTCTATCGGACATTGTGCGACGTTAGGTCTATGTGTAAAACATGAATGAGATTGCGTCCCTTTTGTTACTGTTTGGTTGATTTCAAAGGTTTATTGCCTCACGACTTTTAGTTATTTTATGTTTGCCCCGCCTTTTATGTACGTATGAGATTTTGTCTTTGTGCACGTATTTGTTTGTATTTTGTCGTCTTCATATTAGTCTTTCTCAAGATTATTTTATTAGATTTTACTATGTATATATTTATTGTAACTACTTACATCTACAAAAATCCAAATTTTTTGCATTTGAGCTTTCTGGGCAAATCATTAAAATTAAAATGTTCTATATTTGTTCTAAGTCTGTTGATTGCTGGACAAAATACAGATAGGTAGGGCTAGTCCTTTTCTCTGCTTGAATTTAGCCTTTGCAATGGCAGTATCGAGCTTGCCTTTTGCTAAATGTGCCTAGGTCAGCAAATAACACCGTAGTATCCGCCCATAACCTCACGTAGCGATTGATTAGGGGCTTGGCATAGCACCGTTAAAACTACACTACATCCTAATATCTCAAAGGCCGCTCAAATTAAAGTGTTATAGCTACACCGGAGATGCAGAGTTATATACAGCCAGCATGTTCATGGTAAAAACTTTGCTTCTGACGGGAGGTATAGCTATCGAAACAGCTATGCAGCTATGGCTTAACTCGCTACCTCACAAATCCGCTATTCTAGATTCAAAATACACATACACAGGCGTTGGCATATCTGGCGGTAAAGTTGTTGTTCAGTGGTTTTGCGCAGCACGCTAAATTGTTTGTCAGTAACTCAATAAGTCAAGTATTGCGAGCAAACCCTGCTTGCATCGTAAGAATTACCGCCTTGTGTGGTTATATTTCTAACACACTGGTTATACTTTTCTTGTGCCATATTTTTTCTCCATCTTTCTTGCTGCTGTCTCGCTAACTCCTGAGCTTCCTGTTGCTTCCTCTGCTCCTCTGCACGATCTTTAGTACCTATTCTTACAATCTTATCTATACGTTGAAATTTATGGTCTCTAACTCCAGCACCACAATGAAGAACGAACCCATCACTGCCTACAGACTCAGACCTTTCATCTGTGTACATGTAGGATACATACTCATAAACTGTCTTATATGAATCTACATTTATCTTCGTACAGCTACCATCATTAGCGGGCGTAGTGTTCGCAGGATGGGATTGAGCGTTGGTTTGACTGTTTGATAGTTGCTGTGATTTATCACTGACCCGTGCAGATTCTTGTTGATTGGTTTTGTCTCTAGTATTGTTTTCGCTTCCAATATACGGAATGTTATTATTTTCTGTAGGTTTTCGTTCAGAAATTATCTGTGAAGACGTAATAGCACAAAGTATCATAATGAAAGGCACTGATACTGCATATGTAGCTCTTATAAACTTCCCTGCTTTTGTTTTAACCCTCTTGATGTTGTATATCGCAAGCACAAAGGCAGCTATACTAAACAGGACAGACATAATAGAGATACAAATAGTTAATGTACTCTCACTAGAATGATTATTTAGAACAGAGTTAAACATCATCAGATTACAAGCTATAAACAACACATACAGACTAGACCGTTTATGCGTTATAGTTTTGGAGCTGATATATTTCAGTTTTCTAAAGAGAATCGTAACTTTAGTAGAGTCTCGCTTACTCATGCAAGAATATTATACACCACAAATACCAAATCTCTCAGCAACACTCCAAATTAGGTATAATAGACCTCAGTAAAACAGTAATGTTTTTGCGTTATAGTTCCCTAACAATTTAGACATTGGTATAATACCTATCGCTTAATGTATTGACGGCGCGGCGTTATAGTTCCCTAACAATTTAGATATTGGTATAATAAAAGCTTTAGAATTGGTAGTTCGATCGTTGTTATAGTTCCCTAACAATTTAGATATTGGTATAATTGATATGCACAACTCTTCTTTAGTTGCGCCGTTATAGTTCCCTAACAATTTAGATATTGGTATAATATATTATTAATAAAACTATCATTCACGTTAGTTATAGTTCCCTAACAATTTAGATATTGGTATAATTGGCTGGTGCGGATTTCTGGCAAGCCAGCAGTTATAGTTCCCTAACAATTTAGATATTGGTATAATTATGAGTGTGTTGACTTCGGCCGTCGGAAAGTTATAGTTCCCTAACAATTTAGATATTGGTATAATTCGCGACAAGCTGACTATCGCCATTTCGGAGTTATAGTTCCCTAACAATTTAGATATTGGTATAATACGACGTTTGACCTACCAAAACGGTGTTGCGTTATAGTTCCCTAACAATTTAGATATTGGTATAATGAATCAAGGATTTGTCAAGTCGAGGAACACGTTATAGTTCCCTAACAATTTAGATATTGGTATAATAGCGGGATATTGTTGTTGATCAGCTGGAGTGTTATAGTTCCCTAACAATTTAGATATTGGTATAATAAACCGGCTTCAGACCGAAGTGGGATCAACGTTATAGTTCCCTAACAATTTAGATATTGGTATAATTGAAAGCTTATACTGGAATGGGGCTAAATAGTTATAGTTCCCTAACAATTTAGATATTGGTATAATGCGCGCAGGCGCAGCAGCACGCTGTCGCCAGTTATAGTTCCCTAACAATTTAGATATTGGTATAATCACCATAAAACTCGTTGCAGTCGAGGTTGCGTTATAGTTCCCTAACAATTTAGATATTGGTATAATGGCATGAGCGGCGCGTTGATGGGTGGTTGGGTTATAGTTCCCTAACAATTTAGATATTGGTATAATTTTCGACTGGCGACGTGGCTATTGCCGACCGTTATAGTTCCCTAACAATTTAGATATTGGTATAATGTCGTTCCGTTCGAGGACAGCAAGCACCTTGTTATAGTTCCCTAACAATTTAGATATTGGTATAATAAAAAAGGCAGTTTAGCCTAGGTTAAAACTGTTATAGTTCCCTAACAATTTAGATATTGGTATAATAGACAATGCTGTCCGCTGGCATGATTGTCCGTTATAGTTCCCTAACAATTTAGATATTGGTATAATCCGCTTTTATTAATCTTAAACATGCCGACAGTTATAGTTCCCTAACAATTTAGATATTGGTATAATTTGTCTTCGCCGTCCTTATCCTCGTCCTGCGTTATAGTTCCCTAACAATTTAGATATTGGTATAATTGGCCGCGCCGGTGTGAGTATACACGCCGCGTTATAGTTCCCTAACAATTTAGATATTGGTATAATATTATATTTAGGCGATTAGACTATTCGTCAGTTATAGTTCCCTAACAATTTAGATATTGGTATAATCGTCATTGAGTTTTAGTTTTGTCATATCTCGTTATAGTTCCCTAACAATTTAGATATTGGTATAATCTGTCAAACGTATTCGTATACCCTGAATCCGTTATAGTTCCCTAACAATTTAGATATTGGTATAATTGCGTGTATCTTCCTGTGCACGTGCGTAACGTTATAGTTCCCTAACAATTTAGATATTGGTATAATACTTCCTCAAATCCCCCTCTGTTACGAAGGGGATTTTTGGTTAGAAAAATGCTAGTTGGCCGACAGGAATGGCCTTTTCCTGAGTAGTTTTTTCACCGACGATAACGTGCATGTGCGTGAATTGATGTTCGGTCAGATACAGTAATCGCACTGATCCGCTGCCTGGTGCATGACGTTTAACGCGCATCATGTGCTTTTCAGCAATGTCACGATTTGGACATAACCGCGTATAAACACTGTATTGCAACATATCAAAGCCGTCATCCAGTAAAAATTTGCGAAACTGCGTGGCGGCTTTGCGCTCAGCTTTAGTATTGGTCGGCAAATCGAAAAATACTGCGACCCTCATGATTTTATATGACATCCCTTCCCTGTTAGGAGGCGATTTTTGGCAAAAGAAGCTTACGCGCCTCCTTTACCTCGATACATTCGATAAAGCTTTCAACTGTTCGCTCAACCGCATGCTTTATCATAAACTTCTTACCATTCATTATAACATAATAATTTAATATGTCAATGATAAGCTGTCGATCATGTTTGGTGAGACTGGCGTCACGGTCGCCAACATGAAGTGGGGCGACTTTTTCTAGGACATATAAGTCAACGGCGGCACGATAGGGCTCTATCAAGTCGTCAGCTAAATTAAAACTATTGAGCTCATTGTGGTGAAAAATCCCCTGTGAAGCGACTAGCCCACGAGCAGCGATATGCCTAGCAATATGACTGCGTACCATCGCGTAGCCATAGTTAAGTGCGGCATTGTGCCAAATTGGTTTGCGGCGTGTGGCGTCGTCTAGCAGCTGGTCGAAATAGATACGCGCGGCAATTGATTCGCGGTTGCTGGTGTCGCCTGATTTGACGTCGCTTGCGTACTTGCGGATAGACATATCATCTAGCCCAACCATCCGCAAAACGTCAGCCTGATTGACGATTTTTTGTTCAACAACGCGCTGCCATAATTGTTTCTTGAGCGGCTGGCTCATAGCAAGTTGCTGTCGCGAAACTTTAGCCTGGCGCGAGTGCTGTGAATACGGCAAAAGCACGCTGGCTGGCAGATGTTTCTCGTCGCAGATAACAGTTGTTGTGCTCTTGGTAGCGAGTGCTGTTAGTAAGTTTGCGGTCGTGGTTATGCCATAACTGTCCAGGACAAGCGTGTCGAGGTCTTCAATTGGTAGTGTCGCTTCGACATCTTGCGCGATTACCAATTGATTATCCCGCAGACTGAGTCTGGCAGAGTTTTCGATAGCTACGACGCGCCAGGCCATACAATACCCTCGCTAAAATTCACGTCTCCTAACACATCTACTTTATGTATCTTTAGATAATTAATGCCAGACAGCGATTCTCGTTTTACTGTAGATTTTGAATCCCTAGAGCTGTCTACGGCTAAGTGGTTCTTGATTGTTATGCGATTGTCGCCTTCAAATTGAACAAAATACCCAACAAAAGTTTGACTGTCTTTTTGTATTGTTATTAGATCGCCCTTGTACAAATAACCGATAAAGTTAAAACTATTGTCGATTTTTGATACTTTCTTTAACGGTTTTAGGAGTTCCATTGTCTCTTTATTTTCTAGTATGTTTATGCGATAGTCGGGTATCATATATATTTGGTTATCTTTTTTATATACGCGAATACGAACCATCTCAGCAAGGGCGACTGGCGCATTTGCCTTACGGCCAACAGAAACCACGCCCTTCTTGTCATAGACTTTAACTGCGGCTACAGGTGAAATGGGATTACCATTTTTGTCCTGTTTTGGACCTTTGTACAGCTTAAATGGAGGATTAAAAGCCTTTTTTGCATCTCCGTTACACTCATTAAGTCGAGCTAGTAGTTTTTCGTATAAACTAGATCCATTGCTATTTTTCTGACTATCAAACTCTTCTTTTACAAGAGAATTTTCTAGTCTTTGTAGGGTTAGCTCAGTTAGTGGAATTCGTATGATGTTTTGTCCGTTACGATTTCGGTTAGATCGCAATTTTGACTCATGTGCTTCTCCTCGTATTTTGTGTCTAATCTCTCTTGAGACGAAGATCGACTTTATACTTAGGCGGAAATCTTCATCGTAATTATCAAGCCCACGTAGCTCATTTTGTAATGTGGCAACATCGGTGTTGAGGGTGCGTTTCATGACTTCTTTACTGAAGTCTGGCCATGGATCTGGGAAGCGGTTTTTGGTCTCTTCATTGCTGCGCAACTTGAAATATTCAGCTTGCGCGAGGTCTTTTTGCGCCTGAGTAAATGTCGCTTCATCGGTAATTTCGCCAGTGTTTTCGTCGGTAGATTGTAACAAAATTTGCCGTTTTTCATCAATTGTTTTAGCATTATTTAGATACAGTTTCATTTCCTGCTCTTTCGAGAAGAGGTTTGCTTGGTAAACAATCTTCTGGTTAATTGCCGCCACAACCGCTGCATCCTTGGCGTGATGTAATACGTCTTCGGTGCGATCCTTGGCTAGTCCCCAGCGTTTGCGTAGATACGCCGTTGTTGTACCGTTTGGCGCGATTACACGCTGTTTTTCTTCGCCTTCGGCGAAATCAACATTCTGGCGCAAATAGTTTTGGATAAATCGTGTAATATACCGTGTATCGTTCAAGGCGCGCACATTCCAACTGTCATTTTTGTATTCTTGAAGTAGTAGATTCTGCTTCTTTTTCATGGCATAGCCATTATATTTATAATTAACTCCAGCATCTTTGTCGCCTTTTTTAACTTCTCGCGTTTGATAAGTCGATTCTACCCGAGCTACATACTCTTTCCAGTGTTTTTCGTCGGCGCCAAAATATTCAAATGGTGTTTGATTGCCTTTCTTCTGATTTTCCTCAGTTAACACCAGAACTTTGTTCGTCATTCCGTCATTATTGGAGCGCGAAAACGGTACGATATGATCAACCTGATAGGCGTTATCGTCATGTAACATCGTTTCAAAATCAATAGGCTTTCCAGAATATAGACAGACACTGTTTTGTTCATGATAGAGCTTAACTTTAATAATCTGCTGGCCATTAAAATCAGCATTTTTATTCAATCGTACGTTAAATTCTTTAAGGTGGTTAAGGAGCTGTTTACCGCCCTTAGTTTTAGGCGATGCTTCATATCCATCCGTAATTATTGATTTAATATCTTCATTGTATCCTTGATTTTCTTCGTTTTCTTTTTTGATTGCGTTACGGTCTT